>VOFJ01003015.1_pt1 | contig 39450 bp, 55 predicted proteins | sample 5384081 | NCBI WGS metagenome assembly VOFJ01 (sample SAMN12384729, study PRJNA508395) | human gut metagenome | isolation source: healthy gut I | host: Homo sapiens
AAATCAACGGTAACTCATATAAAGTAACCATCGGAGATATTGAAGACAACATCGCTCATGTAGAAGTGAAACGGTACCCCCTACAAGGTAGAAATGGAAAAGGCACCTAAAGTGGTTGTTAAACCGGTAACCCGTCCTACCACTCCGGCTCCTGCTCCGACCAGGTAGTGAAACCGGCTGCTCCTTCTACAGGCAAATCAGGTGTAAAATCTCCGCTTCCCGGTGTTATCCTCGACATCAAAGTCAATGTAGGTGATACAGTGAAGAAAGGACAAACGATTATTATCCTTGAGGCTATGAAGATGGAGAACAATATCAATGCCGACAAAGACGGTAAAATCACTGCAATCAACGTAAGTAAAGGAGATTCCGTTCTCGAAGGTAATGACCTTTGTAATTATTGAATAATATGGGAGAATTTATCACATTTTTAGGAAACAACCTTGCCGACTTCTGGACGTACACGGGCTTTGCCAATGCAACGGCAGGTCATGTGTCACTATGATCCTGATAGGTTTGTTCTTCATATACTTGGCAGTAGCCAAGGAATTTGAGCCGATGCTGCTGATTCCCATCGGATTCGGTATGCTGATCGGTAATATCCCCTTTAACATGGAAGCCGGATTGAAAGTCGGCATCTATGAGGAAGGTTCTGTGCTCAACATCCTGTACCAGGGAGTAACCTCCGGTTGGTATCCGCCGCTCATCTTCTTGGGCATCGGTGCTATGACGGACTTCTCGTCTCTGATATCCAATCCTAAATTGTTACTGATTGGTGCTGCTGCTCAGTTTGGTATCTTCGGTGCTTACATGATTGCTTTGGAAATAGGTTTCGATCCTATGCAAGCCGGTGCAATCGGTATCATCGGTGGTGCTGACGGTCCGACGGCTATCTTCCTTTCATCCAAGCTGGCTCCTAACCTGATGGGTGCGATTGCGGTATCAGCCTATTCGTACATGGCGTTGGTACCGGTAATCCAGCCGCCTATCATGCGCCGCCTGTTGACTAACAAGCACGAACGTCTGATCCGTATGAAACCACCGCGCGTAGTTTCTCACACGGAGAAAGTAATCTTCCCGATTATCGGTTTGTTGCTGACTTGTTTCCTCGTTCCGTCCGGTCTGCCTTTGTTGGGTATGCTGTTCTTCGGAAATTTGTTGAAAGAAAGTGGTGTAACACGTCGTTTGGCTGAAACAGCCCGTGGTCCGCTGATTGATACGATCACGATCCTGTTAGGTATTACGGTAGGTGCTTCTACTCAGGCTACTGAATTCCTGACGCTGAACTCCATCAAGATCTTCGGTCTGGGTGCATTGTCATTCGTAATTGCTACCGCTTCAGGTGTCATCTTTGTGAAGATATTCAACCTCTTCCTGAAGAAAGATAATAAGATCAATCCGTTGATTGGTAACGCAGGTGTATCTGCTGTACCCGACTCAGCACGTATATCCCAAGTTGTAGGTCTGGAATATGATCCTACTAACTACCTACTGATGCACGCCATGGGTCCGAACGTTGCAGGTGTAATCGGTTCAGCAGTAGCTGCCGGTATCTTGCTGGGATTCTTGATGTAAGAAACATTATATAATAGATTAAGAACACCCGTGTTATATTCAGTTGTGACACGGGTGTTCTTTATTACAGCCTAGTGTTATCTTCTCTCCGTTCTGAAACGATTAAACGTCATAAAGGCTTTCACCGGTATTTCAAACCGGAGCAGCCTCTTTCTTTATTTTATGGGAATAATCGGAGATTTATTTACTGAGCCAATTTGTTGTCAGAACCGAGCACGTTAAGGATTTTTGTGCTTTACAGTTTTTCCATATTGTCACGAGCCGGACCAAGATACTTACGCGGGTCGAACTCTGCCGGTTTTTCAGCAAATACCTTACGAACAGCAGCAGTCATAGCCAGACGAGAGTCTGAGTCGATGTTGATCTTGCAAACTGCAGACTTAGCAGCCTTACGCAGTTCTTCTTCAGGAATACCGATAGCAGCTTCCAGCTTGCCACCAAACTTGTTGATAGTTTCAACTTCTTCCTGAGGAACTGAAGAAGATCCGTGCAGTACGATGGGGAATCCCGGAAGTTTCTCCATTACAGCGTCCAATACTTCGAATGCCAAAGGAGGAGGTACCAAACGACCAGTCTTCGGATCTACGTGGCATTGTTCGGGTTTGAACTTGTATGCACCGTGAGAAGTACCGATTGAGATAGCCAAAGAGTCGCAACCTGTGCGAGTAGCAAAGTCGATAACTTCTTCAGGGTCAGTATAAGTATGATGTTCAGCAGAAACTTCGTCTTCTACACCAGCCAATACACCAAGTTCGCCTTCTACAGTTACATCAAATTGATGAGCGTAGTCAACTACCTTCTTCGTCAAAGCAACGTTTTCTTCGTAAGGCAGGTGAGAACCGTCGATCATAACTGAAGAGAAGCCCATATCGATACAAGACTTGCAAGTTTCGAATGTATCTCCGTGGTCGAGGTGAAGAACGATTTCAGGGTGTTTGCAACCCAGTTCCTTTGCATATTCTACAGCACCTTCTGCCATGTAACGCAACAATGTCTGGTTAGCATATTGACGAGCACCTTTAGATACTTGGAGGATTACCGGAGATTTGGTTTCAACAGCAGCCTTTACAATAGCCTGCAACTGTTCCATATTATTAAAGTTGAAAGCCGGGATAGCATATCCACCTTTAATAGCTTTCGCAAACATTTCTCTTGTGTTTACCAATCCTAAATCTTTGTAATTTACCATTTTGTTTAAAGTTTATTGTTAGTGAATAAAAATTCTACGCAAAAGTAAGCATTATCCATCGAATAACGAACATCGGAAAGAAAAATATAGTAGAAAAAGGTTTAAATCAGACTGCAAAATTTGCAGGAATACGAGTGTGACATTAGATTGTAATGTCCACCTTGCAAACTTTGGGATTTATGATTTCTGAATTCTGATTGATGCCTTCGGATTTATATCTCCTTATTTATACCTTTATTTATACCTCATTTTTCATTCATTTAATCACCAAAATCTGCATAGCAAATCAGAAATCATAAATTAGAAATCAGAAATTTTAGAAAACCTTTTTTCTATTTCACAGAAAAGCATTATCTTTGCGCACTGAAAATGACCATTACACTATTTCTTACCAAAATAGTAGCAGAATATAAATTAAAAAAAACAGATACTGAAATGAAAAAAGGCCTTCATCCAGAATCATACCGTCCGGTAGTATTTAAAGATATGTCAAATGGTGACATGTTTTTGTCTAGATCAACTGTAAGCAACTAAAGAAACCATCGAATTCGAAGGTGAAACTTATCCGTTGCTGAAGATTGAAATCTCAAACACTTCTCACCCGTTCTATACAGGTAAATCTACATTGGTAGATACTGCAGGTCGTGTTGACAAGTTCATGAGCCGTTACGGTGACCGTAAGAAGAAATAATTCGATCTTTCGTGAAAGATGAAAAAAGAGGAGATTCTCGCAGAGAATTTCCTCTTTTCGTTTTCTATATTCCTTAACGTCAAGCATCATCCAACAAGAAATCGGCTATATGACGATGCCTGACACCCTCCACATTATCCTGCCACAAGCTGTCCATGCTAACTACATATTTAGGATAATGGTCGTTAATGGCGAGCAAAGGAGCAAACTCCCCCTCTCAACAGTGGTATAATGAAGCCTAACTGATACGTTACTTGCACATAAATCTTTTTCTTCCCCGACGGATGGCTACAAAATCCACTTCTTTATCATCCTGTTTGCCTACATACACTTCATAACCCCTTCTTTTCAACTCCAGACAGACCAGATTCTCCAACATACCTGCAATCAACCGGTCACGATAGCCCATCACGGAATAAATCAAAGAAAGGTCGCTTACAAAAATACTTTTCATTCGTCTGCAGAATTTCCTTTCCTTTTTTAATATCATACCGGGGAATACGTTGAATGATAAAAAAGCACTTTCCAATGCATTCAGATAATTATAGATGGTATTCATATCCACCTTCCGTTGCTGACTTTTGAAGTAATCAGCTATATTTTTAGCGTTCAAGCTTATTGCCTATATTATCGAAAACAAACTTCACTACCCGTTCGAGCAATTTCCACATTCCGGATATTGTGACGCTGCACCGTGTCACGAAGAATGACAGAAGAATAGATGTCGTAGACAATTTTATAGATAGCCTCATATCCATAATCGGCAGTATGTATGGTAAAATCCTCCCATACGGAGATATTTCTGAAATTCCTCCTTCCGGTTGAGCGTCGGATCATTGGCCTGCAAGTCATGGAAAGTCAGATATTCTCTAAAAGACAAGGTCATGACATGGAAAGCGACATACCGTCCCGTTAAATAAGTTGCCAGTTCGGACGATAACATACGTGAGTTGGGCCGGTCACATAAATATCCGTATCCAAATCTACCAGAAGTGAGTTGACCACTTTTTCCCCCAACTGTCCACTTCCTGAATTTCATCAGAGAATATAATATTTACCCGCATCTCCCGGCCTGTCCCCCGAATATAAGCATTACAAAGCCTTCGCCTCTTTCAGATCTATCCACTGAAAACTTTCAAAATTCAGATAGATGAATGTTCTTCACGAACTCCCTCTCCTCAACAGTTCGTCACGAATCAGACGCAGCACTACCGACTTTCCACTGCGACGAATACCCGTTATCACTTTTACAAACGGCTTATCTATAAAAGGAACAATTTGTTCCATATACTGTTCACGATTAATCATATTCAAAAGTTTTTAGGGTTATAAGCACAAAGATATACTATTTTTCGGAAAGTTTTTTAGGGTTATAACCCCTAAATAAATCCCATAAATTCAGATTCTTTTTAGGGTTATAAGCCGAAAAATAAATAAAAAAGAAATATGACTAAATCCGATTTATTACCAAATAAAGAAAGTACCTTTACCCGACTAATTAATAAAAAAATGGAAATAACCGATTTAAAACAAATGACAAAGGGAAAGAAGTTTTCAATTTCATCAGACAACGCCTTTCTTTCAGTAAAGAGCTGCAAGAACAATTCAGGCATGTGAATAAAGAGACGATCTCGCAAAAAAGAACATCGCAGATTCGAAATGTCCGGAAATGAATCAAAGACAGGCCAATGCACGATTTTCAACACAGCGATTCTGAACGAGTTTGCCGATCTTGGCATCTATGATTATACTTCTTATCTTTTTCTCGACTTCCACAATGGCACTCAACCGTTTATCTCAAAAACTTCTCCGAAAAATGAAAATTTGGAATATACATTTACCGGATATACCACAACGGAAATCATCTTTGCAATTCTTGAACTGACTATCTTCTCCGGAAAGCCCAAAAGAAATCGCAGCTAAAAAAAAAGAATTGCACGGAAAGACAATACGAGGTCAAAAGACTTTTATGGCTTTTCATTTAGGCACGGATTACACGGGTTTCACGGTTCCATTAGACTAAAACCGCGAAATCCGTGTAATCCGTACCTAAATAATATCAATCTAATAGATGGTTTTACTTTTGGCTCCCTCCTTTTTATCATCACATTATATTTGCCACCCGTATAGCATATTTACCATCTTTATACCATACTCTCTATTCTCATACCATATTTCCTGCATTTATTTCCTCTTTTCCATCCTATTCCGAAAAAAACATATATCTTTGTCACACGCTTTCTGCCCATCAGCGTGATGAAACAGGCAAAAGCGTTTTTTTATTCCTTAATGGAGTAAATAACGTATTGTCTCTCAAACTTAAAAATTAGCAGTTTTTTCACACCGAGAGATGATACAACAGATACTCCCACGTAGATAGTCGTATATCAACATATCGATTAGAGATTTGTTTATATATAAACGTTTGGCGTGGGTGTCTGTTGTTTATCATTATCTGGTGAAGGGTGTTGCTAAGCCCTTAAGTTTAGATAATGGTACAACAGCACTCACGCTTTTATTGTATCCGGTCGGTTTCAACAATCCATTATACCCCAACCAATTCCCCAGCCGACCGAAATCATAAAAATCGTGGGTGTTCGTTGCACCTCTCCGGACAATACGTTATTTACTCCTTTTTTATAACACATTAAAAACAAAAGCGATATGCCAAAATGGATTAGTGTAGAAAAAGCAGTGATTAAGTATCACATCGAAAAAGAAGCGATCCTGCTTTTTGGGTGGAAATGGGACAATTCCCTATGTTATACATAGACAATGTTCCGAACGTTGACGAAGAATGTATTCTGGAACTCTTTCGCCGAAGTAAAGCCGGCATTACAGCAGAATATATTGATACGCTGGAACAACTGTGTATAGACAAAACGATGGTCTGCGAGAAATACGCCCACATTATTCAATTGAAAGAAAAAGGAAATTCAAATGCAGAAGGAAATAAATACGTTGATAAACGAAATACAGGCAGCAATGAAGAGACAAAATGAACGGATTCAGGATTTGAAAAAAGCGATTGGAGAGAATAAACAACGTTATAACGTAGTGACAGTTGATAAAAGGCTGCGCAAAAGGTTTCAATGGTGAATAATTATCAGTGTACCAATTACCATGTGGGACATTATTGCACGTGGTTTTCACCACAGAGGATAAAGAGGCCGTCCTTTGCCCTTTGCAGCCTATTCCCATTCCCTCCACAGCTTTCTTTTTAAACTCCTCCATGCTCTTTTAAAGCCTATATTCAAACAATGAAAAATACAAAATATTTTTATTCCATTTATTTAACTAATCATCCATTATATAAGTAATTTTATCCTTTGTAAAAGTCAAGTAAATTCACTACATTTATACCACTAACAAGAACTGAAATGTGAGCATTTCAGCACAAAGAAATCTGTATGAAAAAACGATGAAGAATGACAGTTGCCTGACGGTTTCCGTCGGGCAGCTATTATCCGCCAAGATGCGGAAGAGAATTACGGCACACTGTTGACACTGGGAGAATCTATGCGCCGTGCATACCAAGTAGAAGAACTGATAGACCGGATGAGATGGGACAACGCCGATTTCTGCCTGCAACGAACAGACGGAAACCTGCCTTCCATTACAGGGACACTGGACAGAATATGAACACTATTTCTACCGCCCCCTACTACGAAACCCCCTCCAACAGGTTTTCCCATACTATGACGTGCATTGTAGAAAATGGCTTACGTGTCGAGTGGCAGGGATTGTATTGTGTGAAAAAATTAATTTCATGGATTAAATAAGGAAAGTTGTGGGACATATACGAAATAAGTAGTTACTTTGCAACCGCAAGTAAGAAAAAATCATGTCAATGCTGCTTCCTTGTTTTTTTTGACAGAGGCAGTTATCTTTTTCCTGCATTGCTTTTTCAGAACTTCGAATTAAATCTCCCCCCGTTCGAAAATTCCTATATTACAGACACATACACGAAGAGAATACTCCGATTCATCATGAAGAATGAGTACGATATTTGCCAAGCTTCAAAGTGGTAGCTTTGATTCTTCGTATCTGTATTTTCAGAAAAATAGAATTTAAAACAGAAACTAATATATTTTATTATGACAAACATCTAATTCAGCAAATACCAAACAATCGAACAACGCATCACAAAAGAGAAACCGATTCATAACGGTTACTTCAATCATCCCAATTCTTCTTCCAGCAATATGCCCAGCGAGTATTTTGATACGGGAACAAGGACTGGAAATATACGGACTATACTGGGTGATGCTCGAAGAAGTTCTCATGCACGAACTTGCAAATGCTGCGTCATAGACAATGGAAATCATCGCCAATATGTTCCATGCCCAACCCGAACATCTTGAGCCTCTACCACCATTATTTCGCGTCCGGCAAAGGATACAACTCCGCATATACTCTATGCCGACTTTTGCGAAGAATCTGCCATCAGAGTTATTTCCCGCACCCCCTACTGGCATACACCGACAACGAACTGCTGCGGATGATTATGCAAGACGGACTGAAAGCCTACGGACTATATTGGCTTGTGATGGAAAAGCTCTATCAACAGCCACAACATTTTCTGGCACCGCAAACTGCTTCCTTCATCCAGAACCTTTATGATGTGAGCGACGAACTGATGGAAAGTGTATTATACAATTACGGACTCTTTTTATCTGGATGAGAAAATGAACCTCCATTCTAAAGCAATAGACGATTATAGGGAAGCACTTGACAACATGGAAGATGAAAAAAGCGCAACACGAAAACCGCACGTCAATAACTCTGAAAGCCAACGGAAATGCAGAGGATTTTAACACTCGGGAAATAAAAAAAACGTCAAATATACAGAAAAATCCATCCCCATTATAAATAAAGAAATAAACAAAAAAAAATTCTTCTTCTGAAGAAAGCGGAAAAAAAAAGAAGAAGAAAATGGTTTGAAGGTGACGGACTTGAACGCTGTGACACCCGGATATGCGCCCCAACGCATGGGAAGAAAATCTACAGGAGGCAATGAACGACACATCCCCTGGTATGAAGTCGTAGCTATTCAGTCGGGCATCCCCCGGTTGATGATGGAAGAAAAAGAATGGTTCTTCAACTATTTACGGGAGCAAATCATCTTACGGGGGAATGAAAGGCTCGATGAACAGCCTGCACGAAATAAAAAACTATTTCGCCAATCTCACCCGGCAGGGAAGCCATGTGTCATCCACAACGCAGGTGGCACTGAAGAAGTTTCTCAAAAACCGGCAAGAGCAACAGCAATGTTCGCCCTACGAAACCATCACCAACGGAATACGTACCTACGACGGGCATCCCATCCCCGCTTATGCCAAGCCGCGACCTTCGGCGGCACATAGCTGGAATCCGGTGACGAACGAATGGACACGATAGCATATTATCTCTCAATCATTTACTAAATATGGATAGATTCAAAGAACTGGGTATTGATACCCACGGTCACACAAGCGGCAAAATGAAAACAAAATGTCCCTGGTGTCATGCCCAACGGACGGATAAGCGTGATAAATCACTAAGTGTCAACCTCGATACCAAACTGTATTTGTGCCACTACTGCGGCGCACACGGTTCGGCAGCCATATATGCCGGAAAAGGCAGAAAGCTGGGTGATCCGTTGGTCAAATTTCCAACGGCAACAGGTAGCAACTCCAGTTGTCCGCCCACTGAAAAGCCGCACGGCGACCCAGAGCAAGGGGCACTCACACAGAAGCAAATTGAATGGTGTCGTGACGTCCGCCACATTCCGCCGGAAGTATTGGTGGAAGGCTCTGGCGTGGCTTTCGCCTCCATCTCGATGCCTATATCCGGAAAGGAGAAAGGCTGGGAAAAGAGGGACTGTCTCTGCTTCAACTTTTTCGAAAACGGGGGAATTGGTGAACACAAAGTTCCGCGACTCACAAAAGCACTTCAAATTGCTGCAAGGAGCGCGCACCATCCCTTACAACATCGACGCCATCCGCGACACGCCGGAGTGCATCCTCGTGGAAGGGGAATTTGATGCCCTCTCCTACATGGCTGTCCTAGGACGGATGTCATTTCCGTGCCGAACGGTGCCAACAGTCAACTGGACTGGCTGGACGAATTGTCGGAATCTCATTTCGAGCAGAAACAAGTGATTTATCTGTCGGTGGACACCAACCGCAAGGGACGGGAACTGTGCCGGGAACTCTCCCGACGGCTGGGGGTAGACCGCTGCCGTATCGTCACCTACGGCGAAGCATACAAAGGACGCCAACGAACTGCTCGTGGCGGAGGACGCCTGGACGCACTACTGAAGGCACTGGAGGACGCACCCATCCCCCGCCTGGAAGGTACGTTTACGGCAGAAGACTTACGGGAGCGGTTGCACCAACTGTTTGAAGAGGGGTATACTTCGGGCGTGGAATTGGGAATACCGAATCTGGACGAAATCATGAGGCTGGAAACGGGCGGGTGCTCACCGTCACCGGTATTCCCGGACACGGCAAATCGGACTTTGTGGATGAGATAGTGCTCCGGCTCTGCACCCGCCAAGATTGGCGAGCGGGATATTTCAGTCCGGAGAACACGCCAATCGAGTATCATCATGCCAAACTGGCGGAGAAACTGCTGGGACACCGTTTCCGCAAAGATTTCTCTACGGAGGAGGAATTCGCCCGCGTAGTGGATTATCTTTTCGCAACGCGTCTGGCACATTCTTCCGGACGGGGATTTCACACTGGGCAACGTCTTGTCGAAGGCACGCGAACTGGTACACCGTCACGGCATCCGTGTGTTTGTTATCGACCCGTACAATTACATCAACCATCAGATCCCGGCAGGCATGACGGAGACGGGTATATCGGTTCATTCATGAATAGTCTGGCACGTTTTGCCCGGCTCAACTCCTGCCTCGTCATTCTGGTGGCGCATCCGAGAAAGATGAACAAGCAATACGGCACGCAGAAAACGGAAGTTCCCACCATGTATGACATCAACGGCTCGGCCAACTTTTTTCAACATGACGGACTACGGAATAGTGGTAGACCGTCAGGATGAAATGGGGATCGTGTATATACACGTCGAGAAAACCCGTTTCCGTAATTTCGGAACAAAGGGAAACGCAGCGTTCTGCTACGATGTGACCAACGGAAGATATTCCCTTGTACGCCGCCACCCGAACCGGGTATGCAGGTGCAACCGTGGAAGGGAGCCAAAGACTTATTCTCGTCAGAGGGATGGATTTAGGGATTAAGGCTCTCCCAAATACTTCTCAATCAGGCTCCACCTGCAACGGTGTGAGCCAATGTATCCAAAAACGCCCAGCCGGTAGCTTCGAGAGCCTCCAGCAGGCTCCCGGTTTCGGCGGATGCATTTATTTAAATGTCTTCTTGCCACATCGGCACTTGCATACGGCATATAGAGTAATGCCAATTCCGTTTTCTTCATAGATTTTCTTCTTTTAATTTATTATTTACGTCATGTAAAGATACTGTTTTTGCGTAGAAATGCAAGCAAATACACAGATATTCAAGCGTTTGCCTTCACTTACCGGCAGATACCGTTTCATGTTTCCTCCCCTGCCGGTTGGGGGTATCTTTGCTACTGTAAAAGAGACAGAAAACGTTCGTTTACTGACTCAATAAAATCTTATTTATTCACTTAAAAAAAGGAGGAAATCAGTATGTTGATTTACAAAGCGGTTCAGTCAATATCGCATCGAAGGACAAAAAAGAAGAAATGGCATCCCTGCCTGATTAAAATGGGAAACGTAGTGGATACGCAAATGATTGGCGAAACGATTGCCGAACGGTCATCACTGACGGCCGGTGACGTGCACAACGTGATCCGAAACCTGATGGCAGTGATGCGCGAGCAGTTGCTCAACAGCAGGACAGTGAAACTCGAAGGATTGGGAACATTTACCATGGTGTGCCAGTCACGCTGCAAGGGGGTAGATGCGGAAGCCGATGTTAGTCCGGCACAAATCACGGGATTGCGTTGCCAGTTTACCCCGGAATATACGCGGGATGCCGGATGGAAATATCACCCGTGCGCTGATTCAGGGAGCGTCATATATCCACGTCAACCAGTTGACGAAAGCACTGGGAGCGGGAGGCGGTGGCAACACCGGAGGTTCGGGTGATGACAAACCGGGTGGCGGTGGTCAGGAAGCGCCCGATCCGGCAGCGTGATAGAATAGGTGATAGAGGATAGTGTGGTATGGAAAGGAGGTGTTGAATTATGAAGAAATCCATTTGGAATACGATTTTAAAAGTCGTCATTGCGGTTGCTACTGCTATTGCAGGCGTCATTGGAGGTCAGAACCTGATGATGTAAAATGACACAAAAAGAGTTGGACGGAATTTTACCTTAGAAACGGTAAAGTTCCCGTTTTTTGTGTTCCATATAAAGGTTAAGAGGCAGGATATGAAAAGACAGGAATATTGAACATAAATAAACAGGAGTTGTTTTAGTATATTATTCGCTATTTATCAACGCAAAACCTCTAAACATCAACGTGGTATATGAAAAAAGGAATTTGGATTCGTCCTGGCGGCTGCAATCTTGCTGGCTGGCTGCGGACAGAAAAAAAGAAACGACAACGACAACTGCACGTCCCGTAAAGACTACGATTGTCGAGTCAAGATCGATTATCAGAAAAGATTTCTCGGGAATCGTGGAAGCGGTGGAATATGTGAAAGCTGGCTTTCCGGGTCAGCGGACAAATCATCAACCTGCCTGTCATAGAAGGCGAGAAAGTGAAAGAAGGGACAATTGATTGCAGCTATCGACCCCAGGGACATCGCCCTGCAATATGCCGCTACGAAAAATCGGCATACGAAACGGCTTCGGCACAAGTGGAACGTAACAAACGGCTCCTCTCCCGGCAAGCGATCTCCGTGCAGGAATATGAAATCAGCCTCGCCAACTTCCAGAAGGCGAAGTCTGAATACGAACTATCTGCCAACAATATGCGCGACACCAAGGCGACAGGCTCCCTTCGATGGTTCCATCGAAAAACGTCTTGTGGAAAACTTATCAGCGTGTCAACTCGGGTGAAGGTATCGTGCAGTTGGTCAATACACACAATCTGCGTATCAAATTCACCATTCCGGATGCGTATCTTTATTTGTTACGCGCCAAAGACCCGCGTTTCCTCGTAGAGTTCGACACATTTAAAGGACACGTGTTTCAAGCAAAACTGGAAGAATATCTTGATATTTCTACGGATGGCACAGGAATTCCGGTCAGCATCACGATTGACGATCCGTCATTCGACCGCGATCTGTATGCTGTGAAACCCGGTTTCACGTGCAGCATCCGTTTCACGGCAGATGTAGGTCCGTTGGTGCAGGATAGCTGGACGATCGTACCGCTTAGTGCCGTATTCGGCGAAAGCGAAGGGAATAAGATGTACGTCTGGGTGGTAGAAGACAACAAAGTCCACAAACGGGAAGTGACCGTCAACGCCCCCGACCGGAGAAGCACAGGCGCTCATCTCGGAAGGTTTGAAACCCGGTGAAAAAATCGTCATAGCAGGCGTATACCAACTAGTAGAAGGAGAATCTATCACAACTGTTGAAGGTGATAGTTGGTAAATGATTATGTAATCATTTATCCGCTGTCATTCATCAATTATCAACGATCATTTATTATGAGTTTAGCCAAATATTCATTAGACAACACGAAGATTATCTATTTCTTTCTTGCAGTATTGCTAATTGGGGGAATCACTTCCTTCGGTAAGCTAGGTAAGAAAGAGGATGCTCCGTTCGTCATCAAGTCGGCTGTTATCATGACCCGTTATCCGGGTGCCGAACCGGCTGAAGTGAGAACGACTGATTACCGAACCTATCTCCCGCGAGATACAAAGTATGAGTGGTGTGTACAAGATATAAATCGGAATCTATGTACGGGCTTTCCAAAATCACATTTGAATTGCAACCGTCACTATCGGCAAGTTCCATTCCGCAAAAGTGGGATGAGCTACGTAGGAAGGTACTTAATATACAGCCACAGTTGCCGAGCGGTGCTTCTACGCCGACGGTGTCCGATGATTTCGGCGACGTGTTCGGTATCTATTACGGTCTGACGGCCGACGACGGTTACTACATACGACGAGATGCGAAACTGGGCGGAACGGATTAAAACGCAAGTAGTGACTGGCGGACGGTGTGATGAAAGTCGCCCTGTTCGGGGACAGACGGAGGTGGTCAATATTTTTATTTCCACCAATAAGCTCGTAGGTATGGGCATCGACCCGAAACAGCTTGCCAGCCTGTTGCAATCACAGAACCAGATTATCAACACCGGAGAAATCCGCGCCGGGGAGCAACAGCTCCGGGTAACTGCTAATGGTATGTATACGACCATAGATGATATCCGCAATCAAGTAATTACAACAAAAGCCGGACAAGTGAAACTGGGTGACATCGCTGTAATAGAAAAAGGATATCATGGATCCGCCTTCCAATATCATGCACGTAAACGGCAAACGTGCTATCGGTATCGGCGTATCGACCGACCCGCAACGAGATGTTGTGCAGACGGGTGAAAACGTGAAAGCCAAACTGGACGAATTGTTGCCACTGATGCCTGTGGGACTGGAACTGCAAAGCCTGTATCTGGAGAACGAAATTGCCAACGAAGCCAACAACGGATTTATCATCAATCTGATCGAATCGATTCTGATTGTAATTGTGATTATCATGTTGGTGATGGGTTTTGCGCGCAGGTGTGCTGATCGGCTCGTCACTGATTTTCTCTATTGGCGGCACATTACTTATCATGTCTTTCTTTGGTGTCGGACTGAATCGTACGTCGCTGGCGGGATTCATTATCGCAATGGGTATGCTGGTAGATAACGCCATCGTGGTAACGGACAACGCACAGATTGCCATCGCCCGCGGAGTAGACCGGCGGAAAGCGCTGATAGACGGCGCAACCGGTCCGCAATGGGGATTGCTTGGGGCTACGTTCATCGCTATCTGTTCGTTCCTCCCACTCTACCTTGCTCCTTCTGCCGTGGCGGAAATCGTGAAACCGCTTTTTGTGGTGCTTGCCATCTCGCTGGGATTGAGCTGGGTACTTGCGCTGACGCAGACCACCGTTTTTGGTAATTTCATCCTGAAAGCCGAAAGCAAAGGATGGTGCCAAAGACCCGTATGATAAACCGTTCTATCACAAATTCGCCTCCATCCTCCGCACGCTGATTCGCAGGAAAACATTGACACTGGGTTCGATGGTAGTGCTTTTTGTTCTTCGCTGGTTATCATGGGAATGATGCCACAAAACTTTTTCCCTTCTTTGGACAAACCTTATTTCCGTGCAGACGTATTCTACCCGGACGGGTATAGTATCAACGATGTGGTGAAAGAGATGAAATCCGTGGAAGAGCATCTGGCAAAGCAGCCGGAAGTGAAAAAGTGTCGATCACCTTCGGTAGCACGCCGTTAAGGTATTACCCTGGCTTCTACTTCGGTGGGGCCGAAACCGAATTTCGCCAATGTACTGGTAGAACTGACGGACAGTAAATATACGAAGGAATATGAGGAGAATTTCGACGGATATATGAAAGCGAATTATCCGAATGCGATTACCCGGACGAGCCTGTTCAAACTGTCCCCGCAGTGGATGCGGCTATCGAAATCGGCTTTATCGGTCCGAATGTGGATACGCTTGTATCACTTACCAATCAGGCAATAGCCATTATGCACCAGAATCCGGATTTAATTAATATCCGCAATTCGTGGGGAAACAAGATACCCGTCTGGAAACCGGTTTACAGCCCGGAACGGGCACAACCGCTGGGTGTATCCCGACAGGGAATGGCACAGAGCATTCAGATCGGTACCACAGGAATGACTTTGGGAGAATACCGGCAGGGAGATCAGGTACTTCCTATCCTATTGAAAAATAACCAGCTGGATTCATTCCGGATCAATGATCTGCGCACACTGCCCGTATTCGGGACAGGCAACGAGACGACCAGCCTGGAACAGGTAGTATCTGAATTTGACTTCCAGTACCGGTTCTCGAACGTGAAAGACTATAACCGGCAGATGGTGATGATGGCACAATGCGACCCGCGTCGCGGAACCAATGCGATTTCCGCTTTCAACCAGGTATGGTCGCAAGTACAGCAAGAGATAAAAATACCGGAAGGATATACCATGAAGTATTTCGGCGAACAGGAAAGTCAGGTGGAATCGAATGAAGCGCTGGCCAAAAACTTACCGCTGACATTCTTCCTGATGTTTGTGACGCTGCTCTTCTTGTTCAAGACGTATCGCAAGCCGACCGTCATCCTGTTAATGCTGCCGCTGATCTTCATCGGTATCGTGTTGGGACTGCTCGTACTCGGCAAGTCGTTCGACTTCTTCTCCATATTGGGTCTGCTAGGTCTGATTGGTATGAACATCAAGAACGCTATCGTACTTGGTAGACCAAATCGATTTGGAAACAGCAGCAGGCAAAAAAACCGCTGGACGCAGTCATCAGTGCCACAACCAGTCGCATCATTCCGGTAGCGATTGGCCTCCGGAACAACGATTCTGGGTATGTTGCCGCTACTGTTCGACGCCATGTTCGGCGGAATGGCCGCCACCATCATGGGCGGACTGTTAGTAGCCTCGGCATTGACACTATTCGTCCTTCCTGTAGCCTATTGCGCCATCCACCGGATCAAAGGAGAACAATAATTGTCAATTGTCAACTGTCAATTGTCAATAAAAAGATTATCCATGAAAGAAATGAAAACCCAACTCATACTATTTTCACTGTTGCTCCTTGGCTCCACAGCCTGGGCGCAACAGCCCTGCCTGAGTCAGGACGCCTACCGCGAAAAGTGGAGGCTTACAGCCAGATATTGAAACAACAAAAACTAAAGACATTGGCCAGTTCGGAGGCGCGAAAGATAGCCCATACAGGTTTCCTGCCGAAAATCGACGTAAATGCAGACGGTACCCTGAACATGAGCGACCTTAGCGCATGGAACGAACCGGTGGGCGAATACCGCAACCATACCTACCAGGGAGTATTTGTCGTATCACAGCCACTCTACACAGGCGGTGCGCTCAATGCCCAACATCAGATAGCGAAGGCAGACGAAAAGATGAACCAACTGAACGAGGAACTCACGTTCGACCAGATTCACTATCAAAGTGATGCTGTCTACTGGAATGCCTCCGCTTCAAAAAGCCATGCTACAAGCGGCCGACAAATACCAGAGCATTGTCAAACAGCAATATGACATTATTCAGGACCGTTTCGATGACGGAATGATCAGCCGTACAGATCTTCTGATGATTTCCACCCGGCTGAAAGAAGCGGAACTGCAGTATATCAAAGCCCGCCAGAATTATACATTAGCGCTGCAACAGCTGAATATTCTGATGGGAGAAGCACCGAATACTCCTGTAGACAGCCTGTACAACATCGGAATGATCTCCGCTCCTGTCCGGATACTGCCTCTGGAAGATGTTTTGCAACGACGTGCCGATTATGCCAGTACGGAAGTAAACATCATGAAGAGCCAGGCACAACGTAAAGCGGCTCTCAGCCAGTTCAATCCCCAATTAAACATGTATTTCAGCGGTGGCTGGGCAACGGCCACACCCAACTTGGGATACGACGTATCTTTTAATCCCATCGTAGGAGTCAATCTGAATATTCCCATTTTCCGCTGGGGAGCCCGTTTCAAGACGAACCGGCAGCAGAAGGCATATATCGGAATACAAAAGCTGCAACAGAGTTATATGACGGACAATATCAACGAAGAACTGTCGGCAGCTCTCACCAAACTGACGGAAACAGAATCTCAGGTGAAAACAGCGAAAGAAAACATGAGTCTGGCAAATGAGAATCTGGATCTGGCCACTTTCTCCTACAATGAAGGAAAAGCGAGCATGGTAGATGTACTTTCCGCCCAGTTGTCATGGACGCAAGCACACACCAATCTGATCAATGCTTATCTGGCAGAGAAGATGGCTGTGGCTGAATACAAGAAGGTGACCAGCGAATAGATAAAAACAAAATTAGGCACGGATGACACGGATTTCACGGTTTTAAGAGTTGAGTAACTAAAAACCGTGTTTATCCGCGTAATCCGTGCCTAATCTTTATTGGTTGTTCTTTTTATTATGCAAGGAAGGAGATCAGTACACCTGCAGCTACTGCCGAGCCGATTACCCCTGAGATGTTACTTGCCATACAATACTGCAATACATGATTCTTCGGATCGTATTTCAACGCAATCTCATTCGCCACACGGCTTGCCATCGGAACGGCACTCAGTCCGGTCGCTCCGATCAGCGGATTAATCTTCTTCTTGGAGAATAGATTCACTAACTTCACAAAGAAGATACCACCGGTAATAGAAAGAGCAAATGCAAGGAAACCACCGATGACAATACCGATTGTCGTCCAGTTCAAGAAGGCTTCAGCCGTCATGGTTGCACCTACCGAAAGTCCGAGGAAGATAGTGGCGGCATTCATAATACTGTTGGAAGCAGCATCGAACAGACGGAAAGTATTGCTTCCGATTTCTTTCACCAGATTACCGAACATCAGCATACCGATCAAAGGTACTGCACTTGGGACGAAAAGAGCTACAATCGTAGTCACTACAATCGGGAAAATAATCTTCAGTACACGCAGATTCTTGATTTCCGTCTTCGAAGGATATTTCTTTTTCCTGTTCCTTCATGTTGATGCTCAGTTCTTTCTTAGTACAGAACAGCTTCACTACCAACGGAATGATCACAGGCACCAGTGCCATATAAGAATAAGCGGCAATAGCGATCGGACCCAGCAAATGCGGAGCCAGCTTGATGGTGGTAAAGATAGCTGTCGGACCGTCAGCACCACCGATAATACCCAGTGAAGCAGCTTCTTGCGGAGTGAATCCCATCAGGATGGCTACCAGCAGAACAGTAAAGATACCTAACTGTGCAGCAGCTCCAAAGATGGAAAGATGCAGATTACGCAGCATCGGTCCGAAATCCGTCAACGCTCCTACACCCATAAAGATGATCGGAGGAAGGAACCCGGTCTTGATCAGCATGTAATAGATGAAGTTCATGATTCCCAGTTCATGAGCAATGTCGTGCAACGGCATTTCCCAGATATTCTTCATCACACCGTTTATCATCACCATACCATTCTCGTCGGCCTGTATCACCTCCATATCGCCTCCGGGGAAGTTGGCAAGCAACACGCCGAACGCGATCGGTACGAGCAGCAGCGGTTCATACTGTTTCTTGATACCCAGATAAAGCAGGACGAACGCGATGGCATACATTATCAGAAACTGCGGTTCGGCAATGATATTGCTGAACGCAGTCATGTCATATAAGTTCTCAAATATCTCGTTCATTATCCTATCTTCATTAATACATCATCTTCTGAAACAGTGTCTCCCGGATTAGCGCAGATAGCAGTTATCGTACCGCTAAATTCGGCACGGATAGCGTTGTAAGTCTTCATTGCTTCCACATAACAAAGCACATCGCCCTCTTTCACCGCATCGCCAACTTTCAAGGCAGATTCCTGCGCATTCTTCACCAGGAAGAATTTACCTTCCAGCGGAGAAAGAACATCTTTGCCCTCTCCTGCCGGAGCTGCAGCTACAGGTGCAGCAGGCAGTTCGGCATCTCCGTATGCTACCGTCACACGATAAGCCTGTCCGTCCACCTGTACAGTCAGTGTTTTTGGTTTTGCATCTTCTTCCGGCGATTTATCTTTCTCGGCACGACGTTTTGCCACGTCTGCCAGGAAGTCTTCCTTCGCTTTTCCACTCTTGTAAGCCTCATACTGAGCCGGATGCATAGCATATTCGAAGAGTTCTTCGTCGTCCTCTCCCACTTCCCATTTGTTTTCCTTCATCAGCTTGCGATACTTGTCGAGTGAGTCGGGGTAATTGTCCTGCGGATTACCTTCGAAGAATTTACGTCCTTCACGTTCGGCTTTCTCGATGATTTCGGGAGCCAGTGTACCCGGCAGGCGTCCTGCTTTTACCCAGCAGCATATCCCAGATATCGTCGGCAATCATGCCCCAGCGTTCTTTACCCTTCTCCATTGCCATCACATTCATCATGGCAAGGTTCTTCACGTACTGGCTGAACGGAGTTACCAATGGAGGATAACCGACGCGGGGCCATACATACGCCACTTCATTGAATAGCTTGATCAGCAGCTGATCCTGTGTCATAAACGGCAGGTTATGTTTGGCTTTATACTTGTTGATAGATTCCAGATTTGATTCGAGGTCAGCCATCAGACTACCCATCATACCGCCCGGAAGTCCCGGAGCAATCAGTAAGGAGTTCATCAGACGGTTCTTCGGGCTGATATATAGTCCAAGGAAGTCATCCATAAATTCCTGAATAAGAGAACGCACTTTCATGTACGCCTCCATATTGATTTCCGGTACCTGATATCCGGCATCTTTCAGCATAGCCTGTACGCTGAGAAGATCGGCGTGTCCCGTACCCCATGAAAGCGGTTCCATACCTACGTCAATGTAGTCGCAACCGGCTTCGCATACTTCGAGGATGCTTGCCATGTTGAAACCGGGACCGGCATGACTATGATACTGAATAGGAATTTCAGGATGTGCCGCTTTGATATTGGCCACGATCTTGCCCAATGAAACGGGGCGACCGATACCTGCCATGTCTTTGATGCAAATCTCGTCCGCCCCCAGCTTGATAAGTTCTAACGCCATATTGGTGTAGTACTCTACCGTGTGGATCGGCGAATGGGTGATGCAGAGTGAACACTGTGAGATCATGCCTGCCTCTTTGGCATACGTGATGGAAGGAGCGATATTGCGTACGTCGTTCAATCCGCAGAATGTGCGGGCGATATCTGTCCCCTGTGCTTTTTTTACCTGGTAGAACAACTGGCGAACGTCGTCAGGTACGGGACTCATACGCAGGCCGTTCAGTGCCCGGTCCAGCATGTGGGTTTGTATGCCGGCCTCATGGAACGGCTTCGTCCATTCGCGTACGGCTCTGTTTGGGTTTTCACCGAATAATAAGTTTACTTGTTCGAATCCTCCGCCATTGGTCTCTACACGGGCGAAACAGCCCATTTCAATGATGGCAGGAGCTACCTTTACGAGTTGGTCTACACGAGGTACATATTTTCCGGCAGATTGCCACATATCTCGGAAAACCAGACTAAACTTAACTTCTCTTTTCATGTTTTTCTATGATATACTTTTGATAGGTTTATAACTTTTCTACTTTTGTAATCTTTCCTTTTCCTAATGTCACCACATTCACAGCTGCTGTGATAGCCGCCATTATATTACCCGGAATAGGCGCAGGACCTTGTGGCGCTTCCTTCTTCGCAGGAACCACTTCTTCGGGAGCATACTTGTTGACAAGAGTAATCAGTAACTTACCTAAATAAATCACAATCAGCAGAATAACAAATACGGTAGCCATGCCGACCACCATCAGCAGGATCGCTGTTTCGATATTTTCCATATAATAAAATATTAGTAATTCAAAGTCGTTTGTCCAAAAAGCGTCCGAAAATACCAAATATTTGTGATAAAACAAATTAAGAGAGGAATAAAAAAAGTATAAATCGTAAGATATCAAATATCATCCTGCCCCTTCTTGCACCGAATATAAAGTTTTGCCCACTCATTCACTTTCTCCAAGAACTCTTCTTCGGTGCGAGTCCTATAATAATATTCAAGAATACGCTCATAATGAATCAGAGCTTTTTCTTCCCCTTTTTACCTTTTGGTAAGTAGCAGGTCCCATATGTATCTCTTGACACATTTTTGAAAGATTCACATGTGCTACTTTAAGCACCTTTTCAATAAACTCACCGAGTTTAGGATGCACAATTTTATTTTCCATTTTTCTTATTATTAGTTAAAAACACGTCTTATATATTAAACATTTTCACACTACTTCAGACATATCTGAACTCGACTTATTTTATTTGTCTTACTTTCGCACCATGCTTTGAAAGTCAAAGTCATTTATTAAACGTCCTAATAGAAGTATTCTATGCAAAACTTTTTCAGAATGTCTTATTTCATGCCCCCGATTGCTCCCATCAGGAACGAACAAGGACAAACCGTTACACCCGCCACTCTCACTCCCTTCTGCGAAGTCTCAGTAGAGCAAGTATATCAGATGATCACCTGCAATGAAAATCTCAAAGCACTGACCGAACAGGTGCGCAGCGCCGAAGATATACGAATGGCGAAAACATCCTTGCTGCCATACGTGACTCCGTGCGGCACATTCATCCGCCGGAACAGTAAATTCTTCGCATCTCCTTCCGGACTCGTAGTGGTAGATATAGATAACCTCGACTCCTATCAGAAAGCCGTAGAAATGCGTCGTACACTGTTCGACGATCCTTTTCCTCCACCCTGTACTCTCATTTATCAGTCCCAGCAACCGGGGTGTGAAAACATTCGTACCTTACAGCAACCTGTACACAGACGATCAGAGCCGTAATGTAAGAGAGAGTATGAGCTGGGCAATGGAATACGTAGAAATGACCTACGGATCAGAAATGAACAACTCCATCGAAACAGTTCAAAAAGCCGTAGACACCTCCGGCAAAGACATCGTAAGAGCCTGCTTCCTCAGCCATGACCCACAAGCACTATTCAGAGAATATTAAATTATAATCACGAATGATCAAACTTCAATTGTCAATTATCATTTGTCAATTGTCAATTATCAAAAAATGACCGATATTGAATCTTTACGCCTCCTCACCGAAGCAGTCGAAATAGCAGGTGCCGACATTGCACCCACTTACGCCGAGTACGTACAATTAGCATTCGCCATCGCAACGGACTGTGGTGAAGCAGGACGGGAGTTTTTTCATCGCCTGTGCCGGATTTCCGCCAAGTATCAATCCGCCCATGCCGAACGAATGTTTTCCAATGCACTCACGAAACAGCAGGGAGCAATACATCTCGGAACGGCATTTCACCTCGCTGAATCGACAGGAGTAAAAATCTGCAGGGAAGACCGGAAGGAAGTTATGAACAACCGGACGGGTACAATAGGTACAGAAAGTTCACCGCACAATTTTTCCACACACGCGCATGTATATAATAAAGTAGAAGAAGAAAAGAGTGAATCAGAAGAGCTGCTGGAAGGCAGCGACCCGCATCACCCATTACCTACTTTCACCTTAGAAGACTGGCCGAAGCTACTGCTGCGCATTATAAGTTATGGCACTACCGCCACTCAAAAAGACGTACTCTTACTCGGAGCATTGACTGCCCTGGGTGCCACCATGGAACGATACGTGAGATGTCATTATGCCGGCAAATACCAATCGCCCTGCATGCAATCCTTCATTGTAGCTCCGGCAGCCTCGGGCAAGGGAGTACTATCACTCATCCGCCTGCTCGTTATGCCTATCCACGATGATATCCGCCAACAAGTTGAAAAAGAGATGAATGTCTACAAAAAGGCAAAAGTCGCCTACGAAATGATGGGCAAAGAGCGTGCCAAAGCGGAAATCCCCGAAATGCCTTTAAACAGAATGTTCCTCATCTCCGGCAACAATACCGGTACCGGTATCCTTCAAAATATTATGGATAACAACGGAACAGGCCTCATCTGCGAAACCGAGGCGGATACGATCTCTACCGCCATCGGTTCGGAATACGGTCACTGGAGTGAGACGCTTCGCAGAGCATTCGACCATGACTGGTTAGCATACAACCGACGTACCAATCAGGAGTACCGGGAAAACAAGAAAAGTTACCTCTCTCTCCTGCTTTCGGGGACACCCGCACAGGTGAAACCACTCATTCCTTCAGTAGAGAACGGACTTTTTTCACGCCAGCTGTTCTATTATATGCACGGCATCTATCAATGGATCAATCAGTTTGACGAGAACGAAACGGACTTGGAAGCCATCTTCACCTCCATTGGTCTGGAATGGAAAAAGCTCTTGAACTTACTCAAGGAACATGGTCTCCACACACTCCGGCTCACAGATGAACAGAAACAGGAGTTCAATGATCTCTTTTCCGAACTGTTCACCCGGTCAACGATTGCCAATGGCAGAGAAATGAACAGTTCCATCGCCCGAATGGCTGTCAACATCTGCCGTATCATGTCAGTAGTGGCCATGCTTCGTGCTTTTTGAAAATCCTCAGCCGTATCAATACCAGGCATCTTCTCATCCCCTGCTTACACCGGACAAGGAAATCGCCACTGATAATATCAAAGACGGTATCATTACCCGTTGGGATATGACAATCACTCCCAAAGATTTTAAGGCGGTGCTGAACCTTGTGAAACCACTCTATCAGCATGCCACGCATATCTTGTCTTTCCTTCCTCCTTCAGAAGTCAGCCATAGGGCCAATGCCGACCGTGACGCATTCTTTGAGGCACTGGGTATCCAATTTACCCGTGCACAGTTGTTGGAGCAGGCTACGACTATGGAAATCAAGCCCAACACTGCCCTCACCTGGCTGAAACGACTGGTAAAACAGGGACTGATAGTCAATCTTGACGGTAAAGGTACTTACGCGCACGCACGCGTGTGCGTGTGTTAGGGAAGGGCCGGAAAAGTGTACCTACTGTACCTGTTGATAACATCGTCTTTTATCGTTATTTTATGAAAATCAGAGTATAGCGTTTTGTATTGGCTAAAGCTATGCTTTACGACTTCTAAAGCGGTGCTTTATGGCCTCTAAAGCTTAGCTTTAGCTAATACAAAACGCCCCTCGCAGTCTCCAACACTTATTACCTGTTACCTAATACTTATTACCTGCTCATGGTTCTCCCAGCGCATCCACAATCACCCTTACCTCCAGCGGAGTGTAAGAACGGTGCTGCGGCTGATAACCTAAATCGGACAGGCGTTCCTGAAGACCGGGACAGCGGACAATCCATTTATTCATTTTGCGGTAAGCAGCAATGCCAGTAAGTTCAGGAGAATAAAGCTGTGCCAGTTCCATACGACCATAAGCACGTATTTTGAATTCTATCATGACAAATAAGTTTCTGTTTTACTGTCACAAAAGTAACAAAATATATTCACATTACCTACGTTTTATCAGGGAATAACAGACTATAACTGACAACAATTGCACATTACCGACTCTCACTGTACACAACCGATTCTTCCGAGTTACAGCATACTATCTTTGTGTCATCGAAAGGGAGAAATCCTCACGAAAGTATGTTTAACTCTTTAAAATTATTATTTTATGATTCGTTACAAAATTTATCAGAACCAACAGAAAAAAGGCTTGAATGCCGGCAAATGGTTCGCCCGGGCCGTAAGCGACGAGACATTCGACCTTGCCAAACTTGTCGAACACATGTCGAAGCACAATTCACCGTATTCCAGTGGGGTGATCAAAGGCGTGCTCACTGATATGGTGGACTGCATCAAGGAACTGCTGCTCGACGGCAAAAGTGTGAAAATTGATGATCTAGCCATCTTCGGTGTAGGAATCCGCAGCAAGGCTGCCGAAACGCTGGAAGAGTTCTCGCTGGAGAAGAACATCACAGGTATGCGGCTCAAAGCACGTGCCACTGGAAACTTATCAACGACCAATCTGAAGCTCGACAGCCAATTGAAGCAGCAGGCGGAGTATCAGAAACCGACAACGCCCGGAGGAGGAGGTTCCGGTTCAGGCAACACTCCCGATCCAAAACCTAATCCGGACGAAGGAGACGAAGAAGCACCGGACCCGACTGTTTAAGTCATAACCTGAACCCCGCAAAGTCTTTAGCTTATCACGGCTAAAGACTCATTAAAAAATCAATATTTTTTTTCATTTAAAATCAAAACCTATGAGTAATTCATCATCACGATCCGTATGGATTTTCATTATCAAAGTAATCATCACTGTCGCTACTGCTGTAGGTGGTTTGATAGGAGTACAAAGCTGTATGTAAACTTATGCGGACCATCACACTGATTATCATTCATTGCAGTGCCACGCCAGAGGGAAAATCCCTCTCGGCGGAGGCTTGCCGACAGGATCGCATATCCGACATCGGGGATTCCGTGACATCGGGTATCATTTCTACATCACACGTGATGGGGAAATACATCCGGGACGACCGTTAGAAAAGGTCGGAGCACATTGCCGAAATCATAACGCACATTCTATAGGAATCTGTTATGAAGGCGGACTGGATGCTGACGGACGGACTAAGGATACACGTACGCTAGAGCAACGGGGATCGTTGTTAGCCTTAATTCGTGAGTTACGAAAGAGGTTTCCAAAAGCGTTGATAGTAGGGCATCATGATTTGAATCCGATGAAAGAATGTCCGTGTTTTCGGTGTGTAGAGGAATATAAGGAGTTGTAAAAGAGGAGGTCAATCACACTTATCAAACTCATCAATGATTTGTTCCAGTATTTCTTTCAATTGGGGCAAATCATTTTTGATTTGTTTTCTACACATAGATCCCGTCTTTATTTATACAGTTTCTCAACAATTCATCCATGTTATTCCGCAATCTAACTACATCTACAGGACATTTAAACAGTTTTTCCAATTCTTCCTTAATATGAACTAAAGTAAAGATAGAAGGCCTATCTATCTCAACACAAATATCGACATCACTACCCTCATGTTGTTCACCACGAGCAACGGAGCCAAATATCCCCATGCGAGAAATACCATATTTAACAGCATTCTCCCGCATGTATTTACGAAGAAGGGATAGATATTCTATAGTACTTAACATAATAGATACTTTTAGTCTATTACAAAGAAAGAAATTTTCCTTCAATAATCAAAGAGATATTGCTTTTTTTCTGCCCATTACCAACTTCTTCGTATTCAACAACGGTGTTTCACTATAAATACAACAATTTTTCCCTGCTAGAATTTCTTGCCAAAACAAATATTTATAAATGTCTTCACCAAGATCTTAAAATCAAACCACCATGAGCGATGCTGCAAATAAAACAAGTCATAGCGAAGACGACGCAACATTTTATCCATCGTATCTGTGTACCCATTATATAAACGTAGCATACGAAGTAACACCCGGTCGTATCTGATACAAAAATACGTAACGAGCATCGTGTTCCATTATTTGATCAATGAAATACTTCCGTTCGGACGAGGACCAATAAAAAGCCATCTGCCCGCAGAAGACATTCCAAAGTTGCGGTAACTCATCCAAATGGTGTTCGCGTAAAAATTTACCCACTTTAGTCAATCGTTTATCTTTCCCACCCCTATATAGCGCAGGACCCATTTTTTCCGCATCCAAACGCATACTGCGGAACTTATAAATATAAAACGGACGGCCGAAACGACCGATACGTTCCTGTTTGAAAATAGCCGGACCACCATCTTCACGCTTCACAGCTATATAACAGATTAAAAATAAAGGAGAAAAAAATAATCAGTAATATGCCCGCAATAATGCAATCCCCTATTCGCTTTACATTGCGCTCAAAAGCATTCATTCCGTCAGGAATGAAAGTTGTTTGTTGTTCCATAAATTATTAATTATAGTTTGGTTAAAGACTATTTTCTCAGAGCTTTTTTTATACAAGATTGCTCGTAAAGTGTTGGGCATCATCCTAGTAATCATCCGTATAAAGACATTATAGAGATATTCAGAGGAAGTTATGAATTCTAAATTTCTTAGTTGATTTTGAAAACGTAGTTCCGTTGTCACATATTTTAAACCGCCTCTCCGTTTAAACATAGCCGGTGAAAAGCGAAAATATAATAAGCTCTCTTGGATATTGTAAAATTTAGCACCGTTCTGTAGCATACGTATCCACAGATAGTAATCCTCAAAAAGAGGGAAATGTTGATATCCACCTGCTGCTAATACAGCTTGCTTACGAAACATAATTACCGGATGATTTTCCGGATTACGCTTCTTTGCAAATTGACAAATATCATCATGAACCTCAGGTAACTTTCTTGTAGAAATAATATTTGAAGTAGTTTCTTCAAACTCATCGATCCATGCTCCTACTACATCTAATTCCGGATGATCTTTGAAAAACCCTTTATTTGTTTCTCAAAACGATCAGGTTTGGCAATATCATCTGTATCCATTCGGGCAACTAAATCGTAGGAGCAATGCATTTAAGCCTTCATTCAGTGCTTTACCAAGTCCTTGATTAACAGGCAAAGAAATCACTTTCAAAATAGGATATTTTTGAGAATACTCTTTGACAATACAATTTAAATCATCTGTCAAAATCCCATCTTTGACTAAAACAACCTCTGCAGGTAAAAAGAGTCTGATATAAAATACTATCTAAGCTCTTTTTTAAAATAAGAAATACTTTCATTATAATATACAGAAATAAGTACTGAAAATATTAATTTTGACATTTTGATAAATTTACATATGGATACAATATCCAAAGAAACAGATATTGATAAAATTAGGATATATTACTCTCAGAACATCCAATTAGATCACAGAAAAGACAAATTGAATTACACTCATCTACCAAACGTTATAATCCCTTAAATAACAAATGAATACTGGTAAGGAATAAACTGATATTCATACTTTCCACCTAACGGAACTGGTGTATAAAGCGTCTTAGTAAACATCAACATCGCATATACAACAATGCAAGCAAATGCTATTGTTTTATTAACTTTTCCAATAAAGATTTTATGCAAAACGTAAGGTAATATAAATAGTAAAGTCATATTAGTAACGCTCACTAACCGTTCTACAAAAACCGCATATGCATTAAAAAACAACTCAATATAAAACTATAAAGTAATAAGTTTACAAAAATCTTCAAATGATTAGATATATCATTATAGACGGAACGCATTCCAAAATAAAGAAAAAAAAAGGAACAAATTAACAATCATCCCTACAGAAAAACCATAAGAAGCATCAACATTCCGTCCATAAAAATCTAGAATATAATAGTTTACAAATTCCCCAAAAACAGGTATTTTAGTACCCAATAACAGTATTTTTGTGATACTCCCAACATTACAAAAAATCAATGATATAAAAAAATAAGAGTAACAACACTCTTCTGCATATAACATCTATTCAACAAGAAATAAAATGGGAAAAAGGCCAACGCAGCAAGTTGAAAGCCTGCAGCTATCAAAAGAAAAAAAACAAACTTCTTCAAAGAACATTCCTTTATATATGAAAAAGCTAGCCACACAAATGAAGCCATAATCCCGTGGCGAACTATATTTAGCTGGAACTGACAGAAAAACAAACAAAAATATAAAAGAATTGGCAAATAAATATATCCACATCCAATTCGTCTAATAACTATAAATAATACGACAAACGATATCAATGACAATATTATAAAAAAACACGCATAACTTAAACCTAGAGTTTTACATAAACTCCCTAAAATCCAAAAAAAAGAGGTTCCATGAGAATTCTATATTCTGGATCTAGAAGCGACGGAATCTGCCTGTTGTAAATAATTACATATGTCTCCCAATCAGCCCCTATATTATAACGAAATCCCACCATACATGCTATAAAATAGAATCACGCATCTTAATAATACCAAGGACTGTCTAGCGGAAATAAGTTCTACATAACTAAAAAAAGAAAAAGAATAAAGAAAACAACCCAATAAATCAACATCTTCAAATTTGAATATAACTATTTACAACTAAGGACTCACTATTTTGAGCATATTTTCTAAAAATAATATCATTAAAAGCCAAATTATTACGATTGGAAATAATCTTATTGTTATTACCAAGCAGTGTCGCATAAAACATCAAACTAGACTCTGTCCCAAACACACAAAGATTCTCAACAGATAAAAGGATCTGTTCAAAAGGTTCATCATTTGGAATAAGAGTCCAAGTTTTTCCATGTTGTTCTAACAGACCAACCAAAGTATTCACAACACTAGAAGCCTGATAAGGATGTGCTTTAATAAACACATGCGAATCCGAAATATAATTAAACAACAGATTCATGCTTGCATAGAATTTCTCAGGAGTTGCCAAACGATATTCTACAATTGGACTTTAAAACCAAAACAGAAGCACCTGAAGGAATAGATGTGAAAAAAGTCTCTTCCTTAATCCAAGAAACCAAAGAAACATTCTCCCTTAATACATTATATTTATTATTAAGTAAATAATATTTAGGTTGAAACCGACTCTTTTTATAAGGTTTCAAAAACGGATAATTTAATTGTACACGACGACAAAAAATATTATATACCTTAAATAATAATTCTACTAGTAACGGAAATTTATTAGGAGATGCCTTGTAAAGTTGGTCTTTATAATAAGCAAGGCCCTCCTCCATAAAATGATATCCTACACATGAATGATGTGTGATGAGTAATTGAAATATAGGAGTAGTTAATTGGGGAATATATACAGTAAAACTATCAGCAATCAAGCAGGATATATAGCAATCAAAACTTTTAATAATCCTCCTCAAATTTAATATAGTTTTAATTTTCATCGGATAAAACTTATTCATCCAAAATGAAATATCTTCAATTTCTATATCAATATTATTATGATATTTATTAGCATAGTTCCGATCAATCAAATAAACAACATTATGGCAATCTAAATTTTCTTTTTGCTATAATAGCTTTTTTTTGCCATATAATACGAAGTACTACTATGTATCCAAAAGACATATTTCATATAGCGTTCAAAATATTAGCATAAGATTCAATCATTGAATCAAGCGTAAATTTCTGTTGATATAGTTCATAAGAGAGTTTACCCATTGCACTCCAATTATAAGATTCAATATGACACAAGATATCATATATATCTTCAAGACATGGCGAAATTACAATTCCATTGATCCCGGAAAAACCATTTCCGGAATACCTGCAATATTAGTAGATATAATAGGAAGTCCTGCTCGCATAGCCTCCAAAATAGAAATAGGGAATCCTTCATCTCTACTAGGTAACATAAAAAAATATCACTCCTCAACAAATAATTTTCTACTTGATTCGAAACACCTATAAAATCTATATATTTAGAGATTCCTTTCTCAAAACACAACTTTTCTAATTCCCCCCTTAATGTACCGTCACCTACAATGGTAAAATGCACTTTCTCTCTTTGAACAGGAGACATCTTCACAAGAGCTTCAACAATCATATCTTGCCCTTTACGTTTTGAAACAGATCCCACACAGCAGATTTCAAGTGGCCCTAGATGTTTTTCCGGACATATATGCATTTCTTTGCTCAAAAATGCCATTATAAACAAATCCTACTTTTTCAATAGGAATATCTGGATGTAATTGTACAAAAAGTATCTTTAGGATTCTCAGCAACAAACAACACCTTATCCACTTCAGATAAAACCTTCCTTTCAATGTATAATAATATACTATAAAGCCTTGATTTATTAAGCACAGGATAATATTGTCTAAGCATATTAAAAGTATCACCATTATTGTGTAATACCAACACGGTTTTTTGTCTTCTAGATCGATACTTCAAATAGTAATAACATGTAAAAAATATCATGTATAAACAAGATTCTCGATTCCTCAAGCCCTTGATCAAAATAATATTTAACAATCTTACGAGCATGCCGCAAATATATTGCATAAATAGAAATGAATGCTAGTATAGAATTTGCATTAGCATTCTTTTTAATAAAGTACCGTAATCCTTTCCGTTGATTTATAGCTGCTATATTTTCAAATGACTTTAACACAATCAAATCCATTGAATAAACCGAAAGCTGAATACCGTATTCTTCAAATTTTGAAGTAGATTCAGCTAAAGTCCTAAGAACAGAACTAGCCCCATTAGGAGCCTTAAGCCATCCACCATGAATTATATCTACCTTTTTTCATCTTTTACAACAACTATTGAATCACAGCAATAAAATCTTCCAAATTTATACCAAGAACTTTTTCAACAAATTCTCTAAAAACACCTTCACCACCTCTTTTTTCTAAGAATATAGTAGACAATCTACGAATATAAAATGGAGCACTTGCAGGTACTCCAGCTATACCTACACGCTTAAGTAATTTAGCATCGTTCAAATCATCCCCTATATAGGCCACCTGCTCCAAATTAATCCCTAATTCATTGCATAATTCTTCTGCAGCAGACAATTTATCCACTACTCCTTGAAATAAATAATCAACTTTTAACTTCTCTGCTCTTCGTCGCACTATCTCAGTTTTTTTCACCTGTTAAAATACCCACAGGAATACCTTTTATTATGTGCCCAAAAAATACCAGCACTATCAGATGTATTGAATTTTTTCCATTCATTACCTGTTTGATCATAAAACATTCCGCCATCAGTCCAAACGCCATCAATATCTGTAAGTATAAGCTTTATCTCTTTCATTTTTTTAGTATTTTACCCTTATTTATTAATCACTACTTAGCTTATAGCAGGCAGTACTCTATACCGTAATACAAGTTGCAGTAGGAATATATCTATTCAATAAAATCAGGATATATTATTTCATTCGCTGATATATCTTGTTTAGCAAAATGACCAATTACATTTTTTTTATCTATCCATTTATAACCATCACCAGGACTCAGTAAATGAATGTCCGACTCTTGAATAATACTACCTGCTGGAATATATTTTCGAGTGGCAATAGAACGTTCAAGTTTTATCTTAGACTTCTCCACCCCTTTTTCTATATAAAGATCTTCAGTACCAAGCCAACACTCTGCTATGCGAATATCTCGAATCATACGATTAACCCCATCTGGACCTAAAGCGCCAAGCTGGTCTGTTCCTTTCATATGCCGATCAATTGTTACATGCTTTTCTATAATTTCCGCTCCCATCGCTACAGCAGCTGTAGCAGCAGAAATACCTATAGTATGATCAGAAAAACCTATCTCAAACTTATTGTAATGCTTCTTCAAATATGTTATTGTACGTAGATTCAAATTATTTGGATGAGTTGGATACTGAGATACACAATGTAGAATAGCTATATTACTATGATATCTCGTTATCACATCTAATGCATTGTCAAGTTCTCTTTTGACCAGCCATTCCTGTCGATAATATAATAGGAATATGAGTTTCTGCTAATGCTTCAAGCAATGGTAAGTTAGTCAAATCACGACTAGCAACTTTTAGCCTATCCGGTGTGAACAGTTTAAGCAAAGACAGACATCCTTTGGCACATAACGTCTCGATAAAATCTAATCCTAATGACTTAGCATATTTATAAATCTCAAAATGCGCTTGATCATCAAGCTCAAGAAAAGCACGATGTTCACCATAAGTACGCCCAAAAAGAATTAGGATTGTCATATATTTGATTCATTTGAGAAACAGCCAATTCTTCTGATAAATCTCTTTTAGTCATTTTAACAGCATTCATTGGCATGAAATCCATACCAAAAACATCCTCATGTACAGGTCGTGAGATTAATTCAATAATCAACTTAGCCAAGTCAACAGAACCATTATGATTCTGCCCTATTTCACCAATAATATAAGTATTCTTCATTATTTAGAATTTTTTTTTTTATTTGTTGTTTCATCAGTTGAATGTATTCTGCATGTCTTCGAACATAGTCTACAATCACTTCTATCGATATTTCCACTCTTTTTTTCTTGTAAATCCCTATATATTCTCTGTGCTACAGAAAAATCTTCTAACGTATCAATCGTGAGTCGAATATTATGATGTTTTGACACGACTGGAGATCCTGAAATCCATTGAATATTAAAAAGTTCAGGATGACTATATATATAATTAGTAACATGTTCACGATACAATAAATCATCAGTAAATCCTATAACTCGCTTCAGCGCATCAAGCGTTACAAATTCTCCCCAAAAACCGAAATGAGTTTTAATTGATGGAGAATACCATCAATATCAAAACTTATATAATCGTTACAAGATTTCATTGCTATTTCGACCAATTGCCTTGCCGCATGTACATCTAAAAATGGATTATCAGAACATATTCGGAATATACCCTGTATATCAAAATATTCAGCAACATCAATGAATCGTTTTAAAACATCATTCTCCTCACCTCTGAAGCACTTTTACCCCTAATGCAAGTGCCTTCTTTTCAATAGGTTCATTGATAACAGAATTTGTTGTAGCAATAATTACTGGAATATTCGATATAGCAGAAAGCTTATGAACCATTAAGTCAAGAATCGATTGATTACCATAGAAAGGTTTCAATATTTTTCCAGGCAAACGTGTAGAACCTAAACGTGCCTGCACCACAAATGCATAATTCATTTTATTTATTATATTTCATTTAAAAAAATATGTCACATATTCTCTTTGTTGAATTATCATCTTGAAATTGATTCATCAATAAAGAAATATGACGTCGATGTTCAGCATGAATATCTTTCCCAGCCAGAAGTCCCATCACAGCATCTATCAATTCATTATAATTGTAAACAATATCACCTGCACAAAAAAAATTCTATTGGCTCAAATGAGAAACCTCTTACTCTACGATATTCTTCAATATCGTAGAAATTAAATATGACTGGCTTATTTACCAATAAAAAATCAAAATAGGTAGAAGTATAATCAGTAATCATTCCATCTGAAAATGACAAAAGATCATACAATCCATATTTATATGTTTGTTCAAAAACAAGTATACCTTTGGGTAAATCTTTTTTTTTAAGACTGTTTTATTCTGCAAAGGATGTAATTTAAGAATTAAAGCCGCATTAAACTTCAATAGTATTTTCGATAACTTCAACAAATCACAATCAACATATCCGAGTATTGAACGCAAATTACCTTCAGTAACAGTCTCATAATCACGAAAAGTTGGAGTATAAACTATATATTTAGTTACATCATATCCCGCAAATTTCGAAATTTCTCTTTTAATAACATTGCAATTATTTTTCGATATCAACAAATCATTTCTGGGAAATCCTAAGACTTTGAATTTATCATATGAGATTCCACAATCTATTGAAATTATTCTAGCACTTAAACAAGAAGTAGCAATAGAGTAATCAAATGAGTTACATGTTTGTATTACGAAATTTATCATAAGAATGATCTCCCATATGATAATCATCTTTGAATGGAGTATAATACCCCAAACAAATAATCTGTTGAGAGCGTTTTTTAAATGAAAAATCATAATAAAAAGTAGCTGTAAAACATTTACTTGCTCTACAAAAACAAAAAAAGGCATACAACATATCCTTAAAAGATACTTTATTAAAGAAAAAACGTCCAACACATGCACATAAAAAAGTACACCTAATATTAGGATTTATGCCATAAATATATTCTTGATATTCTGAAATACGAGAAGAATCATAAATTTCAACATATATTTTATAATATTCAGCACTATTTTTTTTAGCAAATAATTTAACAGAACGAGAACATTATCTGACGAATAATTTATAATATCATATTTATCTGTTCTACAATTAGGATGAGGAATAAAATACAATGATCTACTATCAACTGGCACACAATGGTTAATTATCTTTACTATTACTTGAAAAAATCTTTTTTTAATATTTTCATCTATGTTTTTAGTTTTAATGATCAATGTTAAAATACAAAAAAAAAAAGAATCTAGCTTAAAAAGAAAAGAAAGTAAAATATAGAAGGACATCCCAGTAATACATCCAATCACAATTTTTACTATATCAGTTTCAAAGAAAGAAATACATATAAAAACGATCCCCCCCATTATGAAAGAGAGTATTAAACTTGGAAATACATCTTTAACTTGCAACTTTAAGGTCAAATCAATAAGAGAATTAGTATAATATGTATTCAAATATGTCGCTATCAGAGAGTAAATAACTCTACCCCAACACATCACCTCAAGCCCAAATGGAATTGACACAAAAAAAAGAATGAATATAGCAATCGTCTTTTTTATTATTTCAAGACGTAACGACAGATCAGATCTTCCTTTAACCCATAATAAATTCAAATTAATTTGGCTCAAATGATCAAACATCCAATCCAAACATAATATCTTTAAAAGAATAAACAACCCCAGACCATTTATCTGTTAACAATAGACTAATAATAGGATTAGCCAAAACAAGTAAACCTACCATTAAAGGAAAAAATTATATATGAGGATAATCTGATATAATTTCGATATGCGTTTGTTAAACATTTATCATCATCTTGAATGGAACTTAAAATAGGATACGCTACTCTAGAAACTAAAGCATTTAAATTATTGGAAGGAAAAATAGCAAATTGTTCTGCTCTTGTATAGTAACCAAGCTCTACAACAGAAAACTTTTTTCCTATTACAATGGTATACAGATTACGATATACTGTATTGATAAGACTTGAGATCAATAATTTAGATCCGAAATTGAATAATCTTTCAAAAGAACTTTTGGAGAAAGTATGTAAAGGTTTCCAATGAACTAAACAGTAAAACAAAATTGTCAAAATTATACTATTTAAGAGAGTTTGCCAAACTAAAGCCCAAACCCCGCAACCGACATAAGCCATCCATATTCCAATCACGCCTGATATAAAAGCTGCACCTAATGAAATTTTAGATTGAGTTTTAAAGTTTACAGAAATAATTAATTTCGTTCTGTGAATAGCCGATAAAGCATTTATTATCAACGACAATGCTATAAAACGAATTACAAGAACTAAAGTCGGCATATTATAAAAAGTCTGCAATCAAAGAAGCCGAAAAAACAATATACCATAGAATAATACTGCGACAAGAATATTAAAATAAAAGACAGTGGCAAAAATCCTCTTCAGTTCTATCTTTTTTTCTGGATTAAAGCATTTGTAAAACCGCTATCTATAAATACTTGAGCGACTTGAAGAAAAAATAGCTAACATCCCGATCATACCATAATCCGATGGTAGTAACAAACGAGCTAATATTATTTGAATTATAAACTGTACTCCTTGTAAAGAGAAACGTTCTATAGCGCTCCACATTATTCCTGATACAGTTTTCTGCTTTAGATTTTCCATTACTTAAATACAGTATAAAAACAACTACATTTACCGATATCAATTATATTTTTCCAATATTCTCACTAATTGGTTATTATCTTCTTCGCCCCTTACCGCAATTCTAATATGGTCTCTCCCACTAAAAGCAAATTACCCTACACAAACATTATCTCCTATAACTACCGATGCCTTTTTTTTATAAGAATAAAGAACTCCTAATGCATCACCTCAAATTAATATTGCCATATTTGCCTACTAAGCGAAAGCTACGAATAGGCACTCCAGAAATAACACTTTCCGGATGGAAGTGTATACCACGAAGGGAAAAATAAAAATGACGAATCTTCAATAATATTTCTGCAATCATGACATCGGTAATGTGACGTTATAATGATTTAATGCAGCTTTTAGTACTTTAAAGAAGTTCTCAATATCATCTACTTCTATCTCTCCTAAAGCACAGATTCTAAAAAGTATCCTCAGTTGATATCTTACCTGGATAAATCGTAAATCCACGCTCATAACAATAATCATGTATTTTTCTCAAAATCCCAGTTGGGATCTTCTGGGTATTGAACTGAGACAACCAGTCCTGACTGCCATTCACGCTTTATTACACTTTTAAGACCAATTTCATTTATACCTGAATGAATAGCCTCAAAAACTCTTTTGTGACGGGCAAACTTAGCTTCTTCACCCACTTCAAAATATTCATTTAATGCCTGACGAGTGGCGTAAATAGTTTGTACCGGTGGAGTAAAATGCATTTCACCTGTTCTCTCAAAATTCTCATACTGCAAATAAAGATTACAATAGTAAGAACGCTTGGGATATTTTTTTTGAAAACTTAATCTGTTCCTCATTGCCTATAATAAAAAGAAAGACCTGTCATCGCTTGAAGTCCTTTTTGAGCAGATGCCATACAAAAATCCACATTATCTTTCTCTATATCAAAAGGAATCATGCCCAAAGAAGAAGTAGTATCGACGACAAATTTAGCCTGATATTTATGAGCTATAGCGCCCATCTCGCGAATAGGGTTCAGAATTCCTGTACCCGTCTCGTGATGAGTAGTATAAACCATAGCTATATCAGGATTTTTTCTTGCAACACATTTTCCACCACCGATAAATCAGGACGTTCGTAAACGGAAAATTCCAAATTAATATGAGGCAAACCATAATATTGACACAATTCTACAGCACGGGTACTATATGCCCCATTATTCACTATAAGCACCCTTTTGTCTTCAGGAAGAAGAGAATTTAGACATATATCAATATTGATGGTTCCTGAGCCACAAAATAATACAGCGGTATGTTTTTCCAAATTCCCATGAGCAACTCTGACCAAATCGTCCCGAAGTTGTTTCATCATACCTGCGAATTCTTTCTCGCGAGGACAAATATCCGGAACAACTTGTGCCATTTTTACACTGTCAGTAGTAGTGGCAGGCCCAGGATTTAATAATATTTTTCTTTCTATTTTCATCGAATATATTTATTTTAAAAAATCCATAAAATGCTCCTTATTCTCTATAGGAGTAGTCGTGGGACGTCCCAAATTCTCCCGAGAATCTATTTTAACCTTTATTTCCAACAAAACAGGACCACATAACTTTGGAAGCTGCTTCATTGCTTCTTCAATTTCAACTTTTGTACAAACAGTATAAGTATGCTTATATCCGCTCCCCCGGACAATAGCCGGAATATCTAAACTAAATCCTAAAGTAGGCTGTCCTCCTACAGACTCGTGAGCACCATTGTTAAACAAAAAATATGATAATAGTTTTTAGGAGATAAATCGCCAATGTTACTAATTGCCCCTTAAATGCATAATAAATGCTCCATCACCATCCAAGCAATAAACAGGTCTATCTTGCTTTGCTATAGCAATACCCAAAGAGATTGATGAACTATGTCCCATAGAGCCTACCGTGAGAAAAATCATGTTCATGACCTTGCTCTTTCATTTCTCGATATTCAAATAACTCACGAGAAAGCTTGCCAGTAGTAGAAACGACCACTGAATTTTCAGGGCAGATAATCCACAACTATTTGCAAAGCATCCTCACGAGATAAAGGATAATTACATCCGAACTCTTTTTGAAGTTTATATTTGCCAAAAACATCTTTCCGAATAATTATTGCATGAGGAATATTCTTAGTTTTTGCTGATTGTATGATATCATGGAGCTGAATAAATGCATCATTCTCATTTGAATCAAGAATTATATAAAGGAATCCGCATTGCTTTCAACAAATCTAAAGTTACCTCACCCTGTTTTTTATGCTGAGGTTCATCTTTTTTGTTCCCGGTTCACCACGCCAGCCAATCATCAAAAGCATTGGAAAACTGTATACTTGTTCATCTGCAAGAGACAGCAGAGGATTAACAGTATTACCCAAGCCGGAATTTTGCATATAAACCACAGGAACCTTACCTGATGCCATATAATAACCTGAAGCAATTCCTACAGCCGCACCTTCATTAGCAGCTATGATATGTTTCTCACGTGAAGTATGGTCTGTGATATAGGCACAAATATTTTTTAGTAATGAGTCTGGAACTCCTGTAAAAAAATCAACGTCATGACTCAGAAACGTTTCATAAACTTTTTCTACGCTTAACATAATGATATTCCTCTTTTTATTTAGTACCTGGAATCAGTTCAATATTTCTTTTTATGGGCATACACAGTTCGCGCACCTCTAAAAGCACGTTCATTCTCTAATATTATCTTTGCGACATTCATCATAGCAGGATAAGCGGCACGAAGCATATGATTAGCATAAATAATTATATTCACACCCCAATCACACAATTCAGACTCATAAATATGATCATATGTAGTAGGCACAACCACGATAGGTACATGAGCCTACTGTTTTCGAAACGCCAAACAAAATTCTTTTATATCTTCACCCGACTTATTTTTGCTATGTATCATAATACCGTCCGCTCCCGCTTGGACATATGCAAAAGCTCTCTCTAAAGCATCACTTACCGGCTTTCCCGCTATAAGGCTCTCAATACGAGCGCGATAATCATAAAATCATCAGTAATCTGAGATGCCTTTCCTGCTTTGA
>VOFJ01003718.1_pt1 | contig 39429 bp, 63 predicted proteins | sample 5384081 | NCBI WGS metagenome assembly VOFJ01 (sample SAMN12384729, study PRJNA508395) | human gut metagenome | isolation source: healthy gut I | host: Homo sapiens
AACTGCCATGGAGCTTCTGGTTCAACAGATGGAAGAACAAAAAAAAACGTTCCCCTAAACCACTGGAAAAAGCCTGTCCATAAACAGATTACTCAATATTGATTCGCCGTAATACAACCAGTTAAAACTAACCTTTTCATTTTTCTCCGGAATACAATCTGTCCCAGAAATATTTCTGCCATATCGGATATTGGAATACTTAATTATTTGGGCAAAAGGGGATGCCGAAAAGTGGTATTAACCGGCATCCCCTTTATTGATTGATATTATCTTATTTCATATGATCTTTTTCAGTTATTTTGCGAATAACCCGGCATGGATTTCAGCAGCCAGACTATATGGAGGAATATCCCTTGTCACAACACTTCCTGCTCCTATTACACATCCCTCTCCTATGGTAACACCGCCACAAACAACCACATTGGATGCCAGCCAGCAATTATCTTTTATAGTAATTGGTTTTCGCCTATTCAAGATTATAAAAGCTTCCATCTTCTCTTTTTTTTCTGCTATTACGTTCTTCAGGTAAAAATGGGTGCATGGGAGTTGCCAATGTGACATTTGGACCAATCATCACATTATCTCCTATATGTACTTCACATACATCCAAGCAGGTGAAATTAAAAATTGTTCCAATTCTTTATCCGTTGGATCATATAACTCTCCACTTATCATTTTTCTCTTTCTGTCATTTCTGATAACCTCCAGTAAAAATTTTATTACCAAGTTAGTTATTTCCGAGTACTTGATAAGTTGTTCCTACTGCAATAATATATAGATAAGGAGAATCACTGTCAATGCAATCGTAAAATTTGCGATTGATTTTTGATTAATTTTAACTGTGTTATGGTCAAAAATCGTTTCTAACTCATGGGATTGTAAAACAGATTTTTGTACCCATCTATCAGGGCAAAATAACTGATATCTTTTAATTTAGACGCAGTGAACTCACAGTCAACAATAATCATCCCTTTTCGCGCAATGAGATTTCTAATCTATTCTTCATAGTTCAAAAATGGTTTTTATCGGTTTTAATGCTTTTTCTATCGCTATAAAAATCTGCGTATATAGAAAATGGAGGACCATAGGTCCTCCGTCCGGTCCAGGCATCGCAAGTTTCTGCAACCTGATCACTGACAAGCATTTTAATACGAGCCTTTCTAAAGACAAGTGCTTTTCTGCGAACATTGTCCATTTGCACCATGACTCCTGCATTAGTTCCAAGATTACTTATAAAAACAATCTACAGTTTGGAAAAATCTATTCCAAACCAATTGGCAATTTTGCTTTGAATGTTCTCTCTTTCAAGCAGGTTCAATGGTTTTCTAATAATATCTTCTTGCTTCTACCTTAAGATATTATTAGAAAGAATGCTTTCCCTATTAAAGACTTTCAGGATAAATTCAACAAATGAGAGCAGCGGAGGTACACGGAAATCATGTAAAACAATTTTTCACTTTCTGGGCTTTTTGCCCCTTAACAGAAATGATCTTCTTATAACCAATTACTGTTCCTGTGTAAATACTATTCCATATTTCCCCCTCTTTAACAAATATCTCAAATTTTTCCACTCTCTGACTATAGCAGACAGCCTCTTTTAATACCAGATACCTAAGTTGTATGAACCGTCCAGACAAATGGTTATTTCTACTGGCAGTTCGCTGCTTTCAGGCTGAAACCAGGTTTCTGAAGTATCATCTGTCAAATCAGAAACCGGATGCGTCGGATCTTCATTTTCTGAAAAAATATGTGCTGTACTCATTAAATTATGAGTAAAAAGATTTCTTTTTCAACTTCCAAATTCTTCCAGACGTTTAACATCATTTTCATGAAGAAGCCCGTTTGGCATAGGTGGAATATTTAACAAAAAGGTTGCATTTCCTCCAACAGCCCCAATATAGATATAGATCAGCTCCTCCAGACTTTTCACCTGATCATCTTCTTCTGGATGATAAAACCATCCAGGTCTTATAGAAGTATTTACTTCTGCCGGATACCAGATCAGATTCGTTTCACCTTCAAGCGCTCTTCTGCTTCCAAGATCTTCCATGTCGCTGGTGATCCGGCGCATTCTAAATTCCTTATCATCGGTCTGCTGGCTTCTTTCCTGTACACTCTCTGCAAGTGCTGTACGTGCAGGAACAACACTCCACTCAGATTTTCTTACATCGCCAGCTTCATTTCCCGCACCACCTGATATCCGGCCCACACACACACAGATACATGCGTCTGGCTGATATTTTCTGACACATTCATAATAGCGTTTCCAGTCATATATCTGTTTTTTTCCATTTGGTCCTTCTCCGCAGGCACCATCTAGCCAGACACTAAAAATATCTCCATAACCGGTGAGAAGCTCAGTCAGCTGTGCCAGATAGTAATCATCATATTCTTTTCCGCTTCCGTAACAAGGCTTGTTGCGATCCCCATGGTGAAAGATAAATTCCAAATTTCATCCCATAACGACGGCATGCTTCAGACACTTCCCAGACCACATCTCCCCTTCCATTTTTCCATGGACTGGAGACAACGCTATGGCTGGTATATCTGGTCGGCCACAGACAGAAGCCATCATGGTGCTTACAGGTAAGGATTACTCCTTTCATGCCGGCATTTTTGTGCTGGCAGACACCCACTGGTCTGCAACAAACTCTGTAGGATTAAAAATTTGTGGTGTTTCTGTTCCATCTCCCCACTCACGATTGGTATATGTATTCATTCCAAAATGAAAGAACGCATAAAAACTCTGTTGCCTGATAGGCAAGCTGACGGCTGGAGGGAACTATTTTTATTAATTCCTGGTCAGTTGGCATTTGATTTCCTCCTTTCATTTTATCCTTTCAGTCCACCTGCTCCGATTCCCTGAAGCAGGTATCTTTGTCCAATCAGATAAATAATGATTGTTGGAATCATAATAATTACAAGTCCTGCAAACAGTGCACCCCAGTCCGTGGCATATTTCTGCACTTCAAACAAGTTTGCCATTCCGATGGGAAGGAGTTTTCTTTGCATCTTCCGTGAAGGAAGAACAAGTGCCAATGGATATTCATTCCAGAAGCCCATGGCACTTAACATCGTAATGGTCGCAATTCCGGGTTTTGCAAAGAGGCACCATAACTCTTGATAGCAGTTGGATATTAGTAGCACCGTCAATTCTTGCAGATTCCTCGTAGTCTCTGGGTACTGCAGACATAAAGCCCTGTAAAGTAAAGATACAAAAAGGAAACTGCATAACTGCATAAACAAGGCATAGTACCGGCAGGTTATTTAATCCATTCACAGCCTGTAATTCCAGAAACAAAGGAATCATAATGTAGGTAGCCTGCAGAAAAATACATGCCATATAAATGGCAGAGATCAGTTTGCTGCCCGCAAAACGGTATCTTGCCAGTACATAAGAAATGGGAATAACCAGAAGCAATAGCAATACAGTGGAAAACACAGTCACAAATATGGAATTTCCAAAATAAGCGGCGATATTTGCTTTTTCTGCCATGCTGCCACAAAATTATCCAAATTCAAAGCTGTGGGCAATGCATAGGGATCTGTCAAATATTCTGCATTTGTCTTAAACGCAGACATCAGGTTCAGAAAAGCGGGTACAAAAGATAACGGTAAACAGAATCATCAGGATTCTGATACACCAGGTTCTTACAGTTTTCATCAGTCTCCCTCCTATTCTTTTTCAGATGATACTTTTTTTTTTAGAAATCATTGCAAGCACAATTGCAAGAATCAGGGTAAACATGGCGATTGCCATGGCATATCCAAAATTAGCGTTTCGCAAACCCTGCGTATACATATACTGCATAAAAAAGCACACTGGAAGCACCGTTTGGTCCACCGCCTGTCATAACGTTGGACAGAGTAAAACTTAAATTGATAGTACCAGACAGGGAAAGTATATAGGTCGTTCCAATGGATCTGCGAAAAAGGGCAAGGGGAATGGTAATCTAAAAGCAGAGGAATGACGACGACGATCCAATCCCTAAAGAACTTCTGCACTCCTGTTGTAACCGTCAATGGAAGCAGCTTCATAAACCTCCTGGGAAATCCCCGTCAATGGAAGCCACATGCATAACCATATAATAACCAATAGCCTGCCACACCAGGGGCTGCACCGATACACCAGAGAGCCGTTTTTCCCTCTCCAAGCCATGCGTGTTTCAAGTGGAGAGATGGAACAGATCCAGCATATGATTCAGAATTCCTCTTTGTGGGATTAAACACAAAAGACCACACAATACCAACTAAACAGTCATGGAAACAATACTTGGGAAAAAGAATACGGTCCGGTAAAATGACTTTTTCCTTGAGCTGTCCCTGAGTAAGGATAAATGCAAATACAAGACTTAGAAATATGGTCACAGCTCGGGGGGATTACCAGCATCAGCTTAAGAGTATTAAACAGTGCCTGAAGAAAATCCTTATCCTGGAACATATACTTGTAATTATCCAAAAATACAAATATTTGAGGACAGGGATCTTTTGCTGTTAAAGCCTACGCTAAGTGCAGTGGAACTGGTAAAAAGACAGATAAATGGCATTTACCATAGGCACAATCATAAAAACAATGGTTAAAATCAATGCAGGAAGCGTACACAGAGGGCTATAAATAATCTTGGGCTTCTTTACCACGCTTGTTCACCTCTTTAAATTTAAAGTATTTAATAAATGTGGCTGACATCACCGATTTTTTGGCGATATATCTGTTCAAGTTGGGCCAAAAGGCTGCTGCATCAGCATAAACACGTTATGTAGACAGCCTTTCCATGCTTTTACCGTTTTTATCCGGTTGGTATATGAAGTTTAGTTGGCAGCTTCCATATCAGCACGAACCTGTGCAAAAGCATCTTCCACATTCTGTGCCCACTCTTCCACTGTCATTTCATCATTCATAACAGATGTAATCGGATTAAATATCTCATCTTTCGGGTTAACCTTGCAGTCAGCCGGAACTGCTGCGAAGCTCATAATCAGGGAGGAGGCAGTTGCCTCTTCGTAGATTCCGTACATGTTGTAGATTGCAGTAGACAGCTTATCTTTTGCTACTTCACGGGCACTCTTGGTAGCATAGAGGGCACCGGAGGAAGCTTCTGCAAAAAAGCAGATACAGATTCATCACTATACAGGAAACGAAGAAATTCTTTTTGCAAGTTCTGGATTCTTGGCAGCTGCCGGAATGGAAAACTGCTCGCAGCTGTCAAATACATAGTGCACATCGTCTGCGTTCTCGGTCGGGATCGGAGCCATTGCAAATTCAAATCCATCTTCTCTTGGCGCATCCTGCATCTCATTTTTCCATCCAGGTTCCGTTTGTGATAAATGCAGCTTTTCCAAGCATCATCTCTGTCTGAGACTCTGTATGGTTCATACCAACAGTGCCCTCTAACAGATAACCTTTATCTGCAATCTCTTTAATATGACTTAAAGCCTTTAACACACCCTCATTATTAAAGGAACCTTCTTCGTAATTGGCAATCTTAGTAAGTGCTTCTTCGCCGCACTCATTTGCAATTGCCGGCCAGAGCATTTCTTCCATGTATCCCGGATAAATTCCTGATATGTGAAAAGTGCACGTCCGTCAATATCTTTTACCTTATCACCAAGTGCAAAAGAACTCATCCCAGGTCTTCGGCACTTCCAGATTATTCTCATCAAAGAATGTTTTGTTGTAAATCAGACCCCTGCGGACCACTGTTGAATGGTGCCAGATAGATCTCATCATCTCCGTATGGTGCACACTTTGTACTGGAAAGGATCCCATCTGTAATATCATCGCGAAGGGTACCGGTTCCAGCATAATTTTCTCCGTCAAAAACATCATCCAGGTTGAGAAGTGCATGATCTTTGATCAGGGGAAAGGATTACACCATCCTCACCACCATCGTTAAGACAGATAAAATCAGGTGCATTTCCAGCTACAATCTGTGGACGGATGATATCTCCAATTGTAGGGCTGATAGTCATGTTTACTTTCACGCCCTCCATGGCTTTCTTCAAAAAGCTCCACCATCTGATTCCAGTAAGCATCCCCATATCCACCCTGGAAAAATGGCAATGTTCAGTTCCTGTTCTTCCGCGTCTGCAAATGCAGTGAGTGGTGAGAGTACGCTAGCTGCGCTCATCGCAAGGATCATAGCAGAAGCTGCAAATCTTTTCTTCATAGTTTGTTTCCTCCTTCTTGTTGGCTTTTTTATTATGTTTGCCTGATGATATTAGTATAATGGAAAATCTTCTTGTGGTAAATTCACAAAAACAATTCTTTATATGGAACATTTTTTCTGTTATTTTTATATAATATGGATTTTCTTGCGACATATATGTACAATCTTTTTCTATTTGTATTTTAAATGGATTATCTTGTTTTTTTTTCCTGTATAATAAATCTGTCACAATCCGATACAGTCATGAAAATCAGAACGATTTTTTTTTTTTTTCCATCTTTACCGGACCATGTACGAATTATTTTTTTAGAAATGAGGGACAGCGGCATGGAAAAAAAAGACAACGATATCAGGGATTTCGAAAATTCAGTATTAGAACCAGGCTGATCATAGCGCTTTTCCTGATCTCTATTGTACCATTAACAGGAATCAGCTTCTATTCGTTTCATATTTTTTTTCAGAAGCGCTTCGGGGAAAAACTTTCTGCTTCCATTTCTCAGACTTTATCGATGATCAATCTGAATATGGTAAAGTGAGATTGAAAAATATCAAGTATCTCTGCGGCTCCATCTGCATCAGTCAGGAAATCAAGGACGGTCTTCTGAAAAAGGGTATGACAGATACGGAAAAGAATCAAGCCATCAATGAAATCCAACATATGATTCGAAGTAAAATCATCTATCCTGCACAGGCAAAAAACATTACAGTATATGATACAGATGGGAATATTTTTTTTATGATTTGGGATATGATGGGTTATATTCGGATGATGTAAGCAGGATCCTGAGTCGTCTTGAAGAAGAAAAATCAGGATGTATGGGCCATACGCACATACTTACCGTAACCGGGGACATCCTGATTCTTGGAAGAAGAATTTATGAACAATACAGTCAGAGTCGTGTAATTGGTTATACCCTGATTTCCATTGATGAAAAAAATTTTTTCCAAAACAGTACTGGAACCAGTAGGTCTGGCTGACTCTTCCAATATTATGTATCTGAATATGGATGGAACAATCCTTTCTTCCTGGGATCGTAGTATTCAACTGGGGCAAAAACCGAAAAAAGCTGCTGAAAAATATTCAAGCAAGACTTCCAAACAGAACAGATTTTTTTCAGCATTTACAAAGATGGCGAAGAACAGCTGGTTACTTATATTTTCAATAAAAACCTGAACCAGCTGTTTGTATATACCATGCCATATCATTATATTAATTCTGAAGTTAACACTATGTTTTGGAAAATCCTGGCTGTGGCATTCTTCCTTGTTCTACTCTGCATTGGAATTGTAGCTATGGTGTATCCTGGAATTACCTCCCCATCAGAAGCATGCTGGATTTTTTTTGCAGGGAATTATCAAAGGGAAATCTTTCCGTACGGATCCAGGATGACCACAAAGACGAACTTTCCGATCTTTCCGGAAGCATGAATCATATGGCAGATACCATTGAGAGCCTGATGAAACAACAGAAAAGCCAGGAAAAAGAAAAAAAGAGAATTGGAGCTACAGATGCTTCAATATCAGTTAAATCCTCATTTTCTTTTCAACACTTTAAACAGTCTGCGCTTTGTAGCCGCCATGCATAAAGACCAGATTGTAAGTGATGGAATCCAGGCCCTCAGCAGTCTTTTGCAAAATACACTGACTAATAAAAACGAGTATATAACCATTCAGGAAGAGCTTGAGAACCTGGAAAACTACTTCGCGATTTTAAGAATCCGGTATGCCGGAAGCTTTGAGTACTCTTTTGACGTAGAAGAGGAAGAACTGCTCTCCTGCCTTGTTCCTAAACTAATCCTGCAGCCCCTTGCAGAAAATTCTGTTATGCATGGTTCTTCTGATGACGGCTCCGTTATGGAAATTCTAATCACCTGTTGGGAAGAAAACAATCATCTTATCATAGAACTCTGTGACAATGGAAAAGGATTTGAAGTGACACCTGCAGCGCTGGAACCTCATACAAACCGGAAAAAGATTGGAATTACCAATGTAAATGACCGAATACAGCTGAATTTTGGAAAGGAATATGGACTTAAGGTCAATAGTCACCCTGGAGAAGGAACCACATGTACGCTGACTCTTCCCTTACTATATGCACAAGAACTGTCAAAAGATTATAACAACTAAAAATCACAACCACTTTTGCCCACAGAAAGGACTTTTTATGTACAGTATATTAATTATTGACGATGAACCAATCGTAAAAATTGCGCTTCGCTCCATTCTTCCCTGGGAAGAGCATGGTTTTTTCATTTGTGGAACAGCATCAAATGGTCTTGAGGCTGTTCCACTGATTGAAAAAAACATCATCCGGATATCATTATCACTGACCTGAAAATGCCTGAAATGGACGGACTGGAACTAATTCGTTTTCTGAAGGAAAAAGAATATCCCGGAGAAATACTGGTACTAAGCAACTACGAAGACTTCGATTCAGTAAGAAGTGCATTGCTTTTTTAGGTGCTGCGGACTATCTGTTAAAAATCAAAATTCAACCAGATACACTCCTTGCCTGTCTGAACAAAACCACAAAAAAATGCAAAATACAGCTGACCGAAAAGATTCCATTCTGAAAACAGACATCACTGAACCCATAACCGATCATCTTCTCTCCTTTTTTTTCAGGGGAGAAGAGTCTCTCGATTCGTTCATTGAAAGATATGGAGCAGAAAAATTTGGATTTATGAAACATTCCTGTGCTGTATGCTATGTAACGTTTGAAAAATTTTTATCAAATGATGCATTTTTTCTATATCAACTAATCTGCTGCGAGATATGATACTGGATGCTGTTCAGGGAGTGCTACAGCCATACATTCTTGTTCTTAGTGCCCATAATGCGCTCGTAGTATTTTCCCAAAAAGAATTAATGTGCAGTCAAGTAAAAAGTGGAACAGCTGATAAAAAAGCTGTATAACCGTTTTACCATGTACCAATCCTTTGCACCAGATATGCCATATAAAGAAAATCTGAAAAATTATGAAGAGGCCAGGACCACATATCAGGACTTTCTTCATAGTGAGGGGCATTATAAAAATGATGTTGCCAAAACCCCACATACATAGAAAAATAATTACATGCACCGTCTCACATTATCCTCCATTTCGGCAAATGTCAATCTCAGCACTAGCTATTTATGCCGTGTTTTCAAGTCCGAAGTAGGAACAAGTATTACCAGCTACTTAAACAATCTGCGGATAAGAAAAAAGCTGCTACACTGATAAAGGAGAATACCTTTTCCCTGAAGGAGATCTCCGTTATGGTAGGAATTGACGATCAACTTTATTTTAGTCGATTATTCAAAAAGTGTATGGGAATTTCACCTTCTGAATATGGGGAAACGATTTCATCTATAAGCAGGTAATCTGATATAAAACAGCAGGATGTCTTATAATCACAAGATATCCTGCCTTTCATATATCATAATATATTCTTTATATCAGCGTCTTCTGATAACTGCTTCCAGCATTCAGGACGATTTCTTCTTCCATACCATTATATAAGATTACCAGTTTCGCATCAATTGGAGATTTCAGATTTTATTTTCGTAACCCGTTTTCTTTCCACTTGAAATTAAGTGTGATATTACCAGGTGCTTTCACGCCTTCTGCCATCCCATCTTTCCATTCATCTGGTAATGCCGGAAGAAAAAAAATTTTCTGCTCTTCATACTGAACCAGCATTTCCAGCACAGCAGCAGCAAATCCAAAATTACCATCAATCTGAAACGGAGGATGGGCACAAAGCATATTCGGATATATCCCGCCACCTACCAGACTGCATGCTTCTTCTCTTGTTAAGCGAAGCTGATTTTTTAATAAAGTCAGGGCATGATTTCCATCTCCAAGTTTTGCCCACAAACAGGCTTTCCACGCCATACACCAGCCGGTTCCCTCATCCCCACGCCTTTCAAGGGATGTTCTGCAGGCTTCTATAAGAGGTTCATTCTCTTTATGAATCTGGTTCCCAGGATATAATCCAAACAGGTGAGAAATATGTCTGTGATTGATATCTGCTTCCGGGTAATCATAAAACCATTCCTGAAGCTGCCCTTCTTTCCCAATTTTATAGGGAGGGAGTTTCTGAAGCGCATTTTTACAGCATCCGTAAAATCTTCTACTCCCAGAATTTCACATGCTTTTAAATATAAGTCCAAACAGTTCTCTCAATATGCTGATATCCATTGTTGACGCAAACGTAACACTATGCGTCGTCATGATCTGGTGCAAGGAATGTATTTTCAGGTGAAGTAGAGGGAGCAGTTACATAATATCCCCTTATAAGGTACCAGATAGCCCAGGTAAAATTCTACGGCCCCCGTATAATCGGAAAAGCCTTCTTTTTAAAAAATGTTTCATCCAATGTATAGCAGTAATGTTCCCATAAATGACAGCATAACCATCCAGAACTCATCGGCCACATGGAATATGTACAGGGATTTTCGTCCTGTCCAAATTGTCCAACCTGGGCTTGAGTGTCCCCTAAAGACCCTTTACCCAGCCAGCCAGATGATAAACATCCTGAGCTGTTTTTTCACCTTTTTTTGAGGCAACGTTCTATAAGTTCAAGCAAAGGCACATGACAGTCACTTAAATTTGCTTTTTTCTGCCATCCAGTAATTCATTTCCGTATTAATATTTACAGTGTAATTACTGCCCAGGGGAGCACGCATATGGTGATTCCAGATTCTGAAGATTTGTACATTGTGAACCGGGTACAGATGAACAGATCATCAGATAGCGGGCATAATGAAACATTTTTAATGCAAGTTCATTATCGGGTGTATAATTAATGTCAAGATGCATCCTATCAAAATAATTTGCGTATACATCCATATGCGCCTTTTTTTTGCTTTTCATATTGAATGTGCTGGATGTTTTCCATCATACAGTTTCTTTTTGAAAAAAAGAGTTCTTTTTGTTTAAAAATCAGTTACCCGGACACGTAAATATACACATCATTTGGAGTATTTATAAAAAAGCTTATCCGCTTGCTGATATACATTTCCACCGTTCGTTTGTACATATAATCCAATTGCAAAACCGGATTCCCTGCCCCTCTTCATAAACGACAGGAACTTCGCAGGAATAATAAGGTGGTGCAACATAAATGGGTGCCTGCCCTTCTAATATAATTCCATTTTCTGCAAAAAAAAAGCAGATTTGTGCTTTATTTCACTTTCCAGTGTTATTGACATTTCAAGATTGCAATTTGGAGAAGTATGATAATGAATTGCCATCACTGGTTCTGACATACTCACAAAAAATTCTCTTTGATAAATCAAATCATCCTGGCAGAATTCTATTTTTTCAGTTGCATTCGTCAGGCACAGTTCTCTTCTATAAAAGCTGTTTCCATTTTGAATGGGTTCTTTCACATTAATGGAAAGCGTTCCCCAGGCAGATAGCTTTCTGTCCAGTCTCCTAACACATTTTCTTTGCAATAATTCTCTGCTCCCTGGTAATCCCCCTGCAAAAATGTGTTTTCTAAAAAGATCCCAGTCGACATTTTTGTTGGGATTTTTCCTTGTTTCTTCCATTTCCAGACCAAAGCGAATCCAGATTCAATTCTATTCTTTCATTTTGAAATCTTCCATAGGACATTGCCCCCATGGTTCCATTTCCAAGGGGCAGCGCTTCATTCCAGGCTTCTGCTGGTTTATCAAAAAATAAGTGCTAAGCGATCCATAACCCACTCCTCAATTCTAGTACATCGTTTTCGAAATAACTATACCACTCACTTTGTCTGCGAATCTGATTGCACAGGTCTAAAAGTCTCAGCGTAGCCCACTACGCTTGCGTTTTTAGACCTGCATACTCAAATCCGCATGCTACGTGATTGATACAGTTATTTACGAAACGATGTACTAGAAAACTTTATTTTTATAATTATACACAACTCCTCAGGGATTAATCAACTGGTGTAATTTCGATTTATTGTTGAAAAATGTAGAAAAATGAATGGCTTATTTGCCTGATATATCCAAAAAATAAAAATATTCTTTTTCTCCGATTTAATCGCTCTAATATTTCTTCCGATTCAGCACTGATATTTCCAAATGCACGTTCTGGCTTTCCTGAGGAAAATCCCTGGCCGTAATGTACTCCCAAGCTGTGCAGACATTCCAGCTCCTGTGCTGTTTCTATCCCTTCTGCGATCAGAATTGCTCCTGTTGCATTACAGTAATCCAACAGGAGTTTCATCATGATCTCTTTTTTCTTATCCTTGTGAATATCCCTTTACCAGTTCTATATCCGCTTTCAGATAGTCAGGTGTGGTATTCACTACACGATTTAGACCTGAATGTCCAGCTCTCCCACATCATCCAATGCTATCTCATATCCCTGATCTGCATAATGTTTCATGATCTGCTGCAATATCTGATAGTTTTCTATGTCTGATCTCTCTGTTATTTCGAATACAATATCAGAAGCAGGAACCTCTGCCTGTCTGTAAATTGACGATTGGCTGAAACACCGGATATATGGATTTTCTCTCTAATATCTTATAGAATTCATCTGCTTTGTTTACTTTCATCCTTTTATGATCACTCCCATACTTGCGTAAATCCCCCTGCATCAGTTCACTCCCAATAGAGTACATGGTGATGTAATCAGAATTCCTGCAAATGAAATGAATATTTTCATCACACGATCATAGATCGGGTGTTCATTACATTGAGAGTATAGAAACATTGAAAAAAAGTTCAATAGACTTTACTGAGGTTTAACTATATTTTACATAGGTCTTACACTACTGTTCGCTCCGTTCTCAGTAACAGCTGACACCAAAGTACATCCTGCAGGAAATTTCGACTCAAAGTGCTTTCCTCGGACAGGTTCTCTGACACATTCCATACATAAAAATACATTCTGTTCCGTTTTTCCGTTTTCTGGAGTTATCGGTTATATCAACATTCATCGGACAAACTTTTTTTACATTTTCCACATGAAATACACTTCTCTTTGTCACACTTAACCCTGACTACAGAGAAATAACTCATAGGTTTCAAAAAGATCGTGACAGGACAAATATACTTACAGAACGCTCTGTTATCTTTGAATAGGAATGCCAGAATAATCCCCACAATATAATACAGAATATTCCCCACGATAAAAGCTATAAACATGATTTTTTCCATATTCTCTACGTGATTCAGAAAAAAGTAGCACCACGAAAGAGAACGAAAATGCAAATGTAATATACCGGATGAAACCTATCTTTTTTTCTTGCAGCCTGAGGCTTTTTATATGGTAAAAAAGTCCAACACCATAGCTGTCCAACAGGCATATCCGCACCATCCTCTTCCAAACAAAAGTGGTCCGAATATTTTTGCAACAGCATAATGAATCGTAGCTGCTTCAAATACTCCGATAAACAGATAATACCAAAAACCCTCAATCTGCATGTTCTCCTGACATATAAGTCCCAAATAAATCAGCATATACAAACCAACCAGAAGTTGAACGATCCTACGTGCATGCTTATAGTTAAACTGAAAAAGCAAAAAGCCCAACAGTAATCGATGTTCCAATATAACTGAAATTTAAAAGATAAAACAGATTATCTTTTGGTAAGCTTTTCATAGTGTAACAGCCACTATTTCAAATACTATCCACATTCCAAAGGGTGCCAGCCATTTCCGTCTCGTATTCATACTCATTTCCTCCAGCGTTGTGCCCCTAATTGATATCTACGAATTGCTCCGCTGCAAAGCAGCTCCCACAATTCTCATCATATCTCAATATAAAGTATTTGTCGAATGTTTATATTAAGCAAATATTTGTCAGACCAATTTGCCATAAGTACCAGAATATCAAGGTTTGCGAAGGCAATTTATAGTAGATTTTTTGGCATATACATTTCGATTTTTTTAGTATAATAATCCGAAAAGGTCACTGTTCACTCCGTTCACAGCAACACGCTGCGCGATGCACAGAATTTATGCCGATCACATAAATTCGCGCGATATCTCTCGGGTTTTCTGTGACCTTCACTCACAAAAAACACCTCGCGAGATTTTTACCAGTGAACAGTAAACCGAAAAAAGTACTTTGATAATAAATTAAATGCGACATTATCGTACAGGAGGCATGGGATATGATTATTACAATAGCAAAGACAGTGCGGAAGCGGCGGACATGAAATAGGAAAAGAACTGGCTTCAGACTTGGACTGGAACTCTATGACAGAAAGAAGCTTGAAGAAGAAGCCAAAAAACTTGGAAAGCTTGACGAAAACAAAGAATTTTCCAGGAAAAGCAGTAAACAGCCTGCTCTACAGCATTTGCTGTAAGCTACGGAGAAAGCAATCCCGATGGAAAAAATCTTTTGAACTTATACGTGAACTTACGCAGCAAAAACCTGCCGTAATCATCGGACGCTGTTCAGGAGCGATTTATGCAAATGATCCTGAGGAACTACTGTTTTTCTTCACGCAGATAAAGACTGCCGTATCAAACGTAATGGAACGGGACGGTATTAATGAGAAAAAAAGCTGCAAAGCTGATGGGGGAAGTGGATGAGAAAAGAGCATCTTTCCACAAATTCTGCACAGGCAAAGAATGGGGGAAGACGCCAGCCAGTATCAGCTGTCTATTGATACAGGCAAACTTGATATTTCCGATGCAGCAGACATGATCATAAATTATATCAATGCTAAAAATATCGGACAAAAGCACCTGTAATTTCCAAATAACATTGCAAAAAATCAGGCACAAGTTTCCGAAATATAACTTTGTGCCTGATTTTGCATTTTCTTTTAATATTTACTGTTTGACTGATTGATTCATCCATCGGATATCTCTGTAAAAATTCGCAGATAGACTTCTCAAATATGCTATACAACGCATCAATGTTCCAGGATATATTCCATCTGCCTTTCTTTTGTTTTCATACCCATTTTTTCATAGAACTTTTCGGCTGAAGTATTTCCTGCCCATACGTTCAGTGTCACTTCATAACAGCCCATTCGCTTTGCTTCATTTTTTTACATATTCAAACAAGCTCTCGCCGATATGCTGACCTCGTGCCTGCTGATCAACGCAAAGATCATCTATAAAAAGAGACTTAAACGGTACCATATTATTTGAGAAAGGCTGCTTCTGCAATTGACAAAAAGCATATCCTACACAAACATCAGCCTCGTTCACAGCAACATATATCGGTTTTTCTTCTTTTCCTAATAGCTCTGTCAATTGGCTTACAGTATATTTTTGTGGTACCGGGAATAAAAATATCAGGTCTTATATCTGCATGGATCTGCAATACCTGTCCCCAACAGTTCAATTATTCTTAGAATGTCTTTTTTCTTCTGCTTTTCTAATAGTCATTTTTTTGTCCTCAAGTAACAAATTATTCCACATGTCGATTTCTTTTAAAGATATCTTCCCAGCATATTTTTTCACACACTTTTCTACCATATCCATACTTTTCTATACATACCTCTTTTTTCATTCCTGCCGCAATTCCCACAGTCAGGAGTTCTTTTTCTGCCTGGATTTCTTCCATTTCCATCTACTGACGTAGTATGTTCGCCATAATACGTATTACTGTAAGTAAGATCATATGCCGGACTCTTTAGGCTCCATCTGTCTTTTCATCATCATATAAATAGGTGAAATTCTTTGAATGATCATCTCTGTTATGTGCAAAAACATTAAAAACACATCCTGCGGAACATATTTTCAACATCTTTCTCATTATCTCTGGTTAATATTTTTTGTTAGTTTCATCAAACTATGATAATCCAGGACTTGGCTGCTCAAAATTCAACTCCAGCAACGCAGCAGCTGTCAACATATGAATTCTCTTTGTTCCATTTTTTATCTGATATCCTGTCAAACCGCTTAATCCCAAAATACCCCTCACAGTTCTCAGATGGAAACAGTCTGGTTTCACTCATTATAATACCACATTTTTTTTGCGCAGCATGAATAATCATATTCCATCTTCCCTGCATTTTCTCCATCCACATGTGCAGGAAATTTAATAATCCATTCCTCTCCATTCACTGTAGTCATAATAATTTTTGTGCTGGCTCCACCACTTGTACCACCGAGACGATATAATTCATCCAATCTATCGGAGTATTCCGTATTTAGTATTTTCCGGCACTGCTCCGCAAGTTCATCCAGATCCACATCTCCATATTGTTCATCTATTTTTTTTCTCCGGATAATAGGTAAGTGCTCCCATACCTGACTTTCCAACAATTGCCAGCCGATCCAGCACCGTTAATTTGTCTGGATTCTGCTTATGTGCACGTAGCAGACGATCCAACAACAATCTCCCCCCAATTATCCGGCAAACTATCTGCAAAATACTCCAAATAATCCCGTCAAAATAATCTTTTGTCGGTACAAAAACCTGCTTTTTAAGGGGAAGTGAAAACGGACTGATCGGAAAACCATTTTCAATCCATTCTTCACTATATTGAAGCGCAGCTTTATGGTCAGCTGTCATAGCCAGTGTTCCTACAAGTTTTTTCATCATAAAATACCTGTAATGCATTACCTTCCCTCATTTATGACCTCCTGAATATCTTTATATGGAACATGCGTAAAAATATTTCTAAGCTCATCTGCAATATCCAAAGCCATGGCAATCTTTGTCAGTGATATCAATGATATCTGTCCGGTAGTTTCGAATCTCTTAATTGAACCATAGCTTACTCCGCTCATGGAAGACAATTTTTCCTGAGAAATAGAGCGTCGTTTTCTGATATTACGCACCCCTTTGTGCAAGCTTCTGATCAGTTCTCTGCTGTTTCCCCCATACAAACTGCTCCATTTTCCCCTTGCTTTTTTTATTGTTTTTATGGATATTATTTTATCCAAAATTTCGTTATTTCATTAAAATTAGATAATATTTTATCAATATTATTCTATCATTTACTCTTTCATAAATCAAGCCTTTACCTATTCTTTTATATATTATTGAAAATTTATTAAAAAAAGAAAAAGCACCTGATGTATCGTCAGATTTGTGATATACTTTATGTATTACTTACAGACTCGGGGGAAACAACTATGCAAAATATAATTCCCGATGAAAGATATTCTGTGGCTGACGAAGCCATTTTAGGTGCTTTTTTTTCAAATTGTTAAAAGAAAAGAAGCCTGACAGGATCACGGTATCCGATATCATAAAAACAGCTGGTATTGCCAGAAGTACCTTTTTATAATCACTATCAGGATATTCCCTTCACTGATCTCTGCAGTTGAGGATAAAACGATTCATGATGTTTTTTCCATGATGGAAAATTTCCATCCCAAAAACGACCGGGATATCTGCCGTTCCTATTTTTTCTGACCCTGTGCCCGTTACACTATGGAAAATCCTTTTCTGTCCGGTCTTTTGAGCACGCCTCATGGCAATGATCTGTTTGAAAAAATGCTGACCATGCTCCATCATTATGTTACAGAAACTACATCTAATTCCAGGCCTGACAGGCATACAAAGGAAGAAGTTTCCTATGTGATCACCTGCGCCATCGGCAGTACCATCGGCGTTCTCCACAAATGGAGCCGGGATAATTTTTAATCTGGCACCGGAAGTGATCGCTGATATTCTGTCTGAAGGTTTTTTTTATCCGGTATGCTTCCACTTTTTATCTTAAGCCTCTGTCTTATTCCAGAGGCTCATCAATCAGGACATCCTTGTCTCCTGATTTTTTTTTGTTGTGTTGCGGATAAACGGAGTTTTTTGCGGACAACCAATCCTGTAATGCGGCGATAGGTGGGCTGATTTCTGTTATATTCATCCAGAAATGCCTGAAGCTGTGCCTGAATTGCCTCTGCATCAATGCTTTCGCTTCCACAACAAGCCTGCTCCGGATAGATGCGGGCGGTCAGTCCATTGTCCTCACCTGTGACGATCACTTCTCCTACCAGCGGATTCAGAGCCAGCTTATTCTCAATCTCCTCCGGAGATACATTTTCACCATTGGACAGGATGATCAAATTCTTCACACGTCCATTGATAAACAGATAACCGTCTTCATCCATATATCCCTTGTCACCGGTATGCAGCCAGCCATCCTTTAAAGTCTCTGCTGTCTCATCAGGCATCTGATAATATCCCTTCATAACACTGCTTCCCTTTTACCAGGATCTCACCGTTTTCAAATCTGATTTCTGCATTTTTCAAGTGGTTTTCCGATAGAACCTTTTTTATGGTTTTCCGGTGTATTATTGCTGATAACAGGAGAGCATTCTGACATTCCATAGCCTTCCAGTACTTCAACGCCATATTCTGCAAAACGGTCAATATAGTACGGATCCAGATGTGCACCACCTGTAAAGATAATGCGCAGTTTTCCGCCGAATACCTTTTCTGCCAGAACCTTCTTCGGGATTGACGGATCAGCGGCAGTCAGTCTCTTATAAATCGTCTCGATCATCATTGGAACCATAAGCATAATATCCGGTTTGAAAATACTCATATTCCTTACCATATGAAGCAGGGGAATCATTGATACAAAGAGTTGCACCCAGCGAAAATCCCTTCAGCCAGTCCATAACCAGACAGAATGCATGATGGATTGGAAGCACACTGAGCATGGCAGTTCCCGGTTCTGCTGTAATCTTTACTGCCTCAACATTGGAAGCCAGATTTTTCTGTGTCAGCATAACACCCTTGCTCTTTCCTGTTGTTCCGGAAGTGAAAATGATGGTTGCAATATCCTCTGCATCCGGGCAGACAGAATCTGCTGATGTGCTCTTTCCTGCATTTCGAAGTTCACCAATACCATATACCTTTGCCGGTGCATCTTCTACCTCTTCCTGAAGCATCCACACCTTCTGAAGTTTCGGGCAGTTTGCAAGAAATGCATCCAGATATGGTTTAAGCTTCGGACTTAAGAAAAGAGCTACGGAATCGGAACGGTTAAGCAGATCGATCAGATCCTCACAGGGAAGTGCGGCATCCAGCGGTACTGCAGTGGTACATCCGGTGATGATTCCCCAGATAACTTTCCATCCACTCTACAGAACTGGTTCCGATCAGTGCAATGTGTTTGCCCTCAAAGCCTTCTGCAAGAAGACCTTTTCTGGTGGAAACTACATTTTCCATCAGTTCGCCATAGCTTCTTTCCATGATTTCCTTTTTGTTGAGCCATTTTACTGCTTTTTACTTCATCAAATTTACGTACACTTTCTTCTAATATATTTCTGATCAGCATTCTCTGTTCCCCCATTATTTTCTGAACTGTTCAAGTTATGGATATCCTGTCAGGTACAAAAATATCTTTGACCCTGACATCTTTATAAGTTTTACTTCGAAAAAAAAAATTACTGAAGTTCTTCCAGCAGATTTAAGGCTTCACCAAGAGTTGTGATCTTCAACACTTCGCTCTCATCAAGTTCGAGATCAAAGGTATCCTCAAGCTCACCTAAAAAGGACATAAAATCCAGAGAACTGAAACCCAGATCCTCGCGAAATCTCATCTCATTATTCATTTCTTCCGGTGCTACCTTGCTGTACTGTGCTACGATATTTTTAAATTCCATTTCCTGATTCATTGCATTTCCTCCTGATATTGATTTAGTTAAACCAGTTCCATAATTTCGCCGATGCTCATATCCGGCTCTGCGATTCCTTTAAAAAAGAATACGCATCATATAATAATAGAGCAGTTCCATATCATGTTCCTCCAGATGAGCAGTCTGGTAATGATAGGAGAAGTTCATACCTCCATCTTCTGTATGGGATACGGTCAGATACATCTTCTTGGTGGCTGCACCGTTTGCAAACCATTTTGCATGCTGACGGATAGTTCCAAGCATTTCATTCTCCACCTTCACAGTCATTGGCTGGTAAGTCAGATAGCAGCTCTCATATCCTGTATGCTCCGGTGTATTGTATCTCTTTCTCATCTCATCCATGATAAGTGCCGGATCGTAATTACTGTGCATGTAGATACGATTCTGCATATTCTGGATCTCATAAGCAGCAGAAAGGAAATCTGTCTCCGGTGCGATCACTGTTCTGCATGGGAACATGATAGTTCTGCTTCCTCCTGAAGTCCATTCATCATGAGTAGAACGTCTGGATATAAAGTTCTGGATAGTGATATCTTCCTGTCCGTTATTTACCTTTGACAGATAAGTACGGATACCAAGCAAAAGAAGGTTTGTCATAGACAGCTGATGGTTCATACAGAAATCAATCAGATTTTTAGTTGGTCCCGGCTCCAGATAATAATCATAACTGCCACAAACAGATCCTTCATCTCAATATCAGAAGAACGAAGTCTGGGATTTCCATGACGTTTTTCTTGCTTCCTCCAGTACGGACGGTCCCTGAATATCAGAATACAGAGGTTCGCCCAGTGCATCCAGCTGATCATCCCAGAATTTCTTATCTTTTGCAAAACGTTTCTCGTTGCCTGCTTTTGCAAGGTCTTTTTTCAGTACTGTCTCAAAGTCTGCCAGTTCCTGCGGATAGGCTGTTCCATATTTATAATAGGTATATAACTGAAACAAATCACCGATCATTACTACCAGTCCACAGGAATCAATCAGCCTGTGATCCATATGTACAAAGAAACCATTATATCCTTCCGGCAGCTTCAGCATAGTAAACTCGCACATGGGAATGTCATCACCGTCAAAGGTTTCGTATGCCCACTGCTGCATCAGTTCGTCTGCTTTTTGCAAGGCTTCTCATTCCTGACAGATCCTTGAATCCGATATCCCTTGGATCCTGTTTTACAAGGTACTGCTGTACATTTCCGTCTTTATCAGGCTTCGTAAAACGAATTCTGGTGCATCCGGAACGTTCTGTCTCCATCTGAATACATTTTTTTAATAATCCAAAAATCCAGTTCAGCCTGTACAGACGCCACAACACTGACACCGGATACCTGCTGTGTACCGTAATCCATGATCCAGTTATGGTGCATTTTCTGTGCTGCTGTTAAAGGATAGTAGTTTGTCATACTTTATTTAACCTCCATCACCCGTTTTTTTCTCTTTTCCCGGGTACAAAAAACATTACATACTTGTTCAGTAGCCCACAGTTATTTTAAAAATAATGTACTGGCAGCTACAACATTACTTTTTATTACGTGACAAAAATAGCACAGATTTTTTCCCAAATGCCAGTACCCTCAGCACTTAATGAACACTTTACATAAAAATTGACCGAGACTTATCATGCATTTAACAAAACGCATCTGATAAGTCCCGGTCAGAGATTGTTGTCATTCGTAATCGCCTTTGGCGGTTGAAAACAGTCACATTATTTTTCAGAATTACTGCCATCATATTTCTCAAAAAACTCCATCACTGTACGCTGATACAGTTCCGGATCTGCATAAGGCACTGCACAGATGCCTTGCTCCCTGTACAATGACCAGTTCCTTTGGTGCTTTTGCACAGCATATAGTTCTGGAATGAATTGTTCGGGTACACATAAGTATCCTTCTCTCCATGAAAGAAAAGGACAGGTCTTGTATTCCTTTTCATAGCTTCTGTGGTATCTGCATCTTTTTCATACGAAATCCTGCCACAAAATGGCACAGACAGTTCATTTCCTTCAAAAGCAAAGGAATATAATGCAAATGAAACCAGTTGTCAGCCATATCCCGCATCTGTCTTTCCATAGACTGAAAACCACAGTCTGCGATCAGCCCTTTCACCTCTGACGGAAGCCTGTATCCGGATGCCATCAGTACAGCGGCTGCTCCCATAGACTGTCCATACAGATAGATTGGAAGCTTTTTCTTTATTTCTCTCGGACACATAAATTGCCCAACGCTGCACATCCCATTTTTCCTTTGCTCCAAAGGTAATATATTTTCCTTCACTTTCTCCACAACATTGCTGTTCCATAAACAGAAGATTACATTGATGCTCATGGAGATATTTTACCATAAATGACAGGGAACCAAATCTGCTGCCCTGTAACCATGGCTTAAGATAACAAACCGCTTTGCATGCTCTGCCGGCAGATAGAATCCGTGGAGTTTTAATCCAGCCACGCTTTGGATATAACAGTCCTGCATCTTCTGAGTCTCGCACCATGCCCTGCTCTCATCATATTCCTTTGCGTATCCGTTTCTGGGATGATTATCCCGTATATGGGATAATTCAAACCATTTCTTTCTTTCCTTTTTCCTTCCCCCTCTTTTGCAGCAGACCACCATGTTAAAAAGCGCCAGCCAATCTCCATAACCCCTGAAAAAAGCAATCCTGTTGCTGACAACCTGAAAAATTTTTTTCTTCATCTGATTTCTCCTCTTCTTACCTGTCAGAATGTGTTTGAAATAACTACACCACTTGCTTGTCTGCGAATCCTGTTGTACAAATGAAAAGCCTCAGTGTAGGCCCGAAATATTCACGCCAGCTTTCTCATAATCTGCTTTCTGTAAATTTTCTCATAAATTCTTCATACTCACAAAGGCTTCCCCAGAAATATCCCTGGGTAAATTCCGGGTGCAGTCTTTCGGATTTTGAGCCATTCCTGAGCATTTTCCACGCCTTCAATGCAAATCTTCATATCCAGATTATGGATCATGGTGCAGAACTGATTCAGCAGATAATATTCCTGTTCATCTGCAACTGCTTTCACAGTGAAAGAGCGGTCAATCTTAATGATCTCCGGTTTCAGCTCACTGAGATAATGGAAGTTCGAATATCCGGTTCCAAAGTCATCCAATGCAAGGCTGATTCCCATCCTCTTCAGTTCTGTGAAAATGCTTCTCATTGATATTTTGTTCCAAAAGGTCACTCTCTGTCAATTCCACGATCAACGCTTCCAGCGACAGTCCTGCTCTTTTTCATTTCCGCACTGATATCCTGGATTACATCAGACTTGGATGCCTGAACCTGGGAAATATTAATACTCACTCTAAAACCCGGAAGTACTTTCCGGATCTCGCTGCATTTTCCCATAGCTTCTCTCATCATCCATCGGCCAGCCGGAATAATAAGACCGGTTTCTTCCAGAATTGGAATAAACTCTGCCGGTGAAATTATCCCGAGTTTTCAAGTAAAAACGCATTAAAGCTTCTGCTCCATAAGGCACTTTTTATCTTCCGCAAATACAGGCTGATAAAAAGCCGTAAACCCCTGGCAGCCATTGAGCACAGCCTCCCGCAGTTCTGGGTAATCTCCCTCTTCCGAAGAAATTTCCTGTAGGTTTCTCCGTCAAATATATAACAGCGGTTTCTTCCCCAACTTCTTTGCCCTCATTCAAAGCAAAATCCGTCAGCTTCAGGGCCTCTGAATACTGATTTCCCTCTAATGCCGCAAATGACACAATTCCTCCTGAAACCGTATACATGACCTTAAACTCGTTAGATTCAATAAATCTGTTCTGTTGCAGCTCTCACTTTATCATAAAGTTTAGCTGCATCCCTCACCTGGTCAGAAGAAACATCCAGAATCAGAAATTCATCTGCCACAAGCTTGTACACTTTCTGTCCTTCTGACAGGCATCCGGAAATACAATCAGCCGTTTTCCTAAGCACAAAGTCACCGTGCTCCTGTCCGAAGTTATCATTTATTTCCTTAAAATGATCGATTCAATACGAAGCAGATATATCTTTTTCCAGAGGAGTATCCTGTTGGTCCATATACTCCCGAAAGCCTGTCTCTCCCAACAGCCCGCTTACATTATCTGCCTTCTGTCTCTCTCCGATCTCATTGATACAACCGATCATGTAAAGAGGTTTCATGTTATCATCGCGGACCAGATAGCCTTTACAATGAATCCAGACCGGCATTTTTTTTCAGATCCAGCCATCGATATTCCATGCTATGTGTACAGCGGTCTGTTTTAAGAAGATTATCAAATTCCTCCTTCATTTTTTCATAATCAGGTTCATATACAAATTCTTTATGGTTTGAAATCACATTATGAAAACTATTTTCGGAATACAGAAACGGTCAAGAGCCTGGTTTGCTATGTAATAAAAATCTGTCCGAAATCAACCACATACGGGTAATTATCTGTGGTCGGACTCAGAAGATCGATCACGCTGCAAAGCTCATCAAGGGCATGCTCTGATATTTCTTCTCCTGCAGGATCACTTCATCTGTAATTTCCTCTGTGGAATGCTTTTTCCATACGGGAAAGCAAAGTGACCCAGATCAGTTGACCCGCGCAATCTTCTTCCTGCGCTTCTGACGGTACAGCATGGTATCGCTTCGCCTTACAATATCTTTAAAATCAAAATCTATATCAGGCTGATAATAAGCGTATCCTGCTGATATACTAAGCGGATAATCCAGCTTGTGTTTTCGCTGTTTTTTTCAGAAGCAGCTCCAGGGTCTTCAGCCGTTCCGGAATCATATCTTTCTCGTCACTGTGATATACATAAGCAAACTCATCTCCACCGATTCTGAAACAGTTCTTCACATTCTGAAATGCCTGACTGATACACTGATAACACAGCTTCAGAGCCTCGTCGCCTTTGTCATGTCCAAAATTATCATTGATCAATCTCAGATTGTCCAGATCAAAAACCACCACACCTGTGGTACTCAGTTTAATTTCACCTTCATCCAGATATTGCACCATATCCTCGTAAGCATTTCGTTTCATGGCCTCTGTTAGCATATCCATATTGGCTATTTTCTTCAGATAAATCACCTTTTGCTTCTGGATATATTGATCGTAATATTGAGAACCCTGTATCCAGATCAGCATAATAATAAACCGCATAGTTCCCATGGAAAGCAAAATGGATATCTGTTCAAATCTTCTTAAATAATAAAAAATCATTTCCGCCATTCCAAATCCCATGACCACGCACATAGGATACCGGAATTTTTGGGCTACATCATTTTCTTTTTTTTCCGGCTTCGTAAAAGAATGATCACAACTGTGTAAACCACATTTGCAACCATAATAACATGAATTACAGAAAGTAACCGGGACATATCAATAATTCCTGTACACTGAAGCAAAACATCGACTGCCATATTTGCAAGATAAAGAATGGAAAAAATTAATGCACCTTTGTGGTACCTGCTTTTACAGATATCATATAACAGAAAATTAAATGGCACCGGAAAAAGAAAGAGTGAAAAATACTCCACAAAATATAAGGTTCTTCCATCCGGGATCAAAAACTGCAGAAAACCACATTGTACCAGTGTCCATACTGCGACCAGCAATGAAAGAAAAATCCAAGGTTTAAAAAATCTCAATTTTTGCTTCTATCTTGTCTCTTCTTTTTCTTCTCGCTGCGCCACAATAGAGAAGCAGGCAGATAACAGCGGCAAACAGGATTCCACAGCTGATCACCGGAATTCCAAGACTGTCCGTTAAGATTTTCAGAATACAATCGCCTCGTGTTCCGTATACAAGGCTGACTTCATTTCCATAATAGCCCTCATATACCGGAATAATTCTGACCTCCAGGTTTTTTACCTGAACTGTCTCCGGGAATATCCACAATATGCCAGCAGCTTCCTGGTGTCTTCATAAAACCCGGAGCATCCGCTTCATTTCCATATTCATATATTTTTTCTCCATCCAGCCAAACTTCTGCAATGGTGTGGGTGGTTTTAAATAAGATAGATTTGGGAACATCGAAGTCTTTGGGCAGGGCAATATTCTCTGCTTTGATTTCTCCCTCTTTCAGTTCTTTTTGTTTCGCACCGGATCGTATTATCCCAGAACAATTTTTCTCTGGCCGTACTCTGTCTGAAAATCCAACCTGAAAAACAAATGGCGAATATCCCAAATGCAAACAGAATAATCCATAGCTTTTTTTTTTTTCTATTTTCATAGTCTCCCCTTATCCAATATATCTGTATTCTGAGATATATCCAACAGTCAAACGGATAATATCAGATATTTTTCTATATTTCGTACTTTCCATTGTATCACAGATTTCTGAATAATTGTTAGTGCTTTTTTGACACTTTCTTTATTTTTAGAAACACAAAATTTTACGGCATTTTGAGTAAGAAATCAAAAAGCAGAAATGTCTTTCACGAATAAAATCGCTTCAGACATTTCTGCTCTATCTGCTGTCCTGTCTGATATACTTCAGACACAGGATAAATATACAATTTGGGGATAACGGTCTGCGTATTCTTTTCCAGGCCGCATCTTTCCAGAAGTTCTTCCACTTTTCTACGGGTTTCGGTACGGCTTATCCCCATATTTCTCAGGCTTTCTCCGATTCCGTCCGAGGAAAGGCGTACAACGTGGGTCAAAGGATTCCATTGGCATCTGAAATACCATCTGAATATCCCTCTGCTACCTGAAAAAGCCAGTTTCCGCAATTATACTTTTCAGATAGTTTTTTTTTATAATAGTTATATCAGCAAAGCTAACGTTCAACAACAATAAGCAGCAGTCCTGTTCTGATTTCAATGACAGTTTTTCATGGAATACAATATATGAGAATGCAACGGTCACAAGAATACTCAGTTTATCAATGGGAACTACCACACTGGCCGGACCTGTCTGAGGTGCTCTGTAATAACATAGCCAGGAACCGCCTGTTGCAAATCCGGAAAGAATAAAGGAACAGCCAGCTTTTTCTGTCAATGTTATTAACCGTATTCTGCTTTCCGGTCACAAATACTACAATCACGCCATCACCAATACAACAGCAGTCTGATCGCAGTTCCAAGATTTGAATTGACATCTGAATTCCAATCTTTCCCAAAATAGAGGTAAGACTGGCAAAAACAGCGGAACCGACTGCATAAAGCAGCCACTTCTTATCTTCTGCCTTCTCCTTTGTTTCCTTTTTTCTGTATCATCAGATAAGTACCGATACCGATAAGAATCATTGAAACAAATTTCAGCCACGTTATTTCTTCCCTGAGGAAAATAAAAAGCCAGCAGCATCGTTATCACTGTACTCGATTTATCAATTGGTGTTACTTTATTGATATTCTCAATCTGCAGTGCTTTGAAATAGCATACCAGGATATCCCCGTTGACAGTCCTGACAAAATCAGAAAGATCAGGACTTTTGCTGAAATATCTCTAATTCCACTTTGTGCCCCAACTACAAATACCATAAGCCATGAAAAAGACTAACACTACACCGGTTCTTAATGCTGTCGCAACATTAGAATCTGTGTTTCTGATTCCGCATTTTGCTAATATGGCTGTGTCAAGCCTGCAAACAAGAGCAGAACCAAATGCAAATAATATCCACATATTATTTCCCCTCCATTACCCAGGCAAATGCTTTCGCAATTTTATATCCGGTTCTCTAAAATGATTGCCCCTGATTCCATTCCAGGTTACAATTGATTCCATGCTCTATGAGCCACCCATATCCCATCGGATACAGTTTCCAACCTGTGACATCACCGAATTTCTCGTTTTTTCTTCTCTGTCACCAAGACTTAGATAAACTGTCTCACTTTTAATTTCATGTTCCTTCATATACTCAATAAATCCCGGAAACCAGACAGACGGTGAAGCAGCTGCAATGCCGGAAAATACATCTGTCTGATATGCTGCCCATAACGAGAACAGCCCCGCAAGAGAATATCCCCCGATATAATATGTCCTGCTTTTGTCTGTGCATAATGTCAGAATCTGCTCCAGTGTCCTGACAGCACCATCACCAAAGTCTTCATTTCCGAACACTGCCGGTGCTTTCCATGGAGACAACTCATAATTCCAGTCATCAACTTTGCAGCAATGAGTCTGAAATCTGTTGAAGTCCTTTTTCGGAGTTTCTTCAACCTCATTCTTAAGAACAGATAATTCATGATCACCAGTCAACTGAATCAAAACAGTATCCGCATCTGGATTTCCATACTCATATATAGTCATATCTATCTGCTTACCTCGTAAAAATTTTTTACTTTCTCAAGTTCCTTGACTTCAATTTTATTTTCAGCAAACTCAGTCAAACAAAAAAATCTCTTTATATTGACTCTATTCTTCACTTTCTTTATTCCAAGTCATTCATAATTTCATTTTTAAGATGACCGTAATTCTGCTTTTCTTGTTTTAAGTCATTCATATTCTCTTCTATACATGACTGTAATTGTACTTTTTTCGTTTCAGGTCATTTTCATCGGTTTCTTAAGATGACCGTAATTATTTTTTTCGTTTCAGGTCATTTATATTCCTATTTTCAGATGAACATAATAGATGAATCGAAATTTATAGTCATTATTTTTTTCTTGTCTTATCCACAAAACCAGTGCAATTATGTCTTTTTTTTTTCAGCAGGAGAATATACCGTTCTTTTTTACTTTGTCATAAAATCAAACACGCTCTAACATAATCCGCAGAATTTCTTTGTCTGTTTCTTTCATTCCTTCTTTGCCGATCTGTCCTACACAGCTGATGGTTTCGCCGGCTTCTTCCTTGAGGGATTCCGGTATATGGCGCATAGGACTGACCGTTCATAGCAAGGTGATGTGCCAGGAATGCAGCATCAAGGCTGGCGGCGATTTTCGCTGCACAGGATATTTTCGCTCCATCACAGATGATTCCCGGAATATTGGCAAGAGTATTCTCTATGGTCTTCTTGATCACTGAAAGTTCGCCACCTCCCATGTAGGTAATCCCCGCACCGGCTGCACAGGATGCGGATACCGCACCGCAAAATGCGGAAAGTTTACCGATATACTGTTTCTGGTATACAGTTAAGAGATTAGAAAATACCAGTGCGCGGTAAAGTACATAGTCCGGAAGTTCCATTTCTCTGGCATACACGATCAGTGGTACGGAACAGGCAATCCCCCTGGTTTCCACTGCCTGAGTTGATGACTACCGGCATATCGCATCCGCCCATTCTGGCTTCGGAAGCTGCGGCTGTGAGGCTGCGCATTTTGGTAAGCATATCATTGGAATAGGTTTCGCGTATTATCCGGCCGATTCCAAGACCGTATTTACCAGTCATTCCTTCATGAGCGATTGCCATATTGCTGCGGATCTGATTTTCTATAATTTCCTTGACATCATCAAGCTCCACCGTATCTGCAAATGTTTTAATGTCTTCCAGATTGAGCATAGTTCTGTCTGCTGCAGCCGGAGTTTCACCGGATTTATGATCTGAATCCAGCAGGACTTCCTGGTTCTTTACGATCTTTGTTACATTTATATGATCGTATTTGATCTCCAGACTTACTGTGTCATCCCCTGCCTGCATTTCTATGATAAAGTGCAGGACTACCGGGGAGTCCAGAAGTTCTACTTTGCATATCTTTTTTATCCAAAAGTTCACGACATCTCTTTCTTTCAAATTCATTTACATTCGAAAGAACTTCCATGTTCAGGGATGCGTTTCCGGCTACTGCACCGAGAACTACACCTGCTTCAATTCCCGTCAATCCGCCGGAGTTTGGAATGATAACACAACGGACATTTTTTATAATGTTTCCACTGCATTTTGCAGTGATATGTTCGGTTCTTTTCCCAAAACTTCTCGTGCTCTGGCTGCTCCATATGCCAGCGCGATCGGTTCTGTACACCCCATTGCAGGAACCATTTCTTCCTTCAGGATTCCTATATAACTCCTCATATATCCTTTCATCTAACATTGTGCTGATGTCTCCTGTTCATTTTAATTAATACATATGATGTTATCCACGAATTGCTCCGCTGCAAAGCAGCTCCCGCAATCTTCTGCATATTTAAGTATGACATAATACTATCAGAATGTCCAGAAAGAATCAGCTAAGATCTGCTTCGTAATCCCTTTAATTCTCCGGATGCCGTTATTGATAAACAATAAACCTGACGTATACTATGAATGCTATTCTGTAAGATTTCCGCTGAAAACTGTCTGATAATATAATCTGAAACACTTTCTCAAATCTGTGGTTTGCTTCCTGTAAAATATTGTCAGCAACTGTTTCTGTTCGCACATTACTATTGAACCGCAACCGGGAAAGTTCTATAATGAGTTCCGACATCAGAAATCGGGTAAATACAATATTCCCGATGACGGACATTTTTAAGAATACGAGGTGGATATTTATGAATATCAGCATACTGCTCATGGAACAGATCATTCAATTGTTTCTTATGATCTTCATGGGATATTTGATCGTGAAAGTTGGGCTTGTAAAAGATGAAGACAGCAAGGTTTTATCCAAAATCATTCTCTATCTGATCATTCCCTGTGTAATCATCAATGCTTTTCAGGTAGATTACACGATGGATACTGTAAAGGGATTGCTGCTTGCTCTGGCTGCATCTGTCATGATTCAGGTTCTTCTCCTGATCATTATCTCCATAGCCGGAAAGCTTTTTGCATCTGAATGAAGTGGAAATTGCTTCTGTTTATTATTCTAATTCAGGAAATTTGATCGTACCCATTGTGACCTTTATTCTTGGACAGGACTGGGTTTTATATGGATGTGTTTTTTATGAGTGTGCAGCTTATCTTTCTGTGGACACACTGCAAAAAAAAGATTATCAGCCGGGAATCTTCCTACGACTGGAAAAAAAAAGATTGTGTTAAATATTAACATGATTTCTATTTTTATCGGTGTTGTACTTTTTTCGCAAAAATCCATTTGCCGGAGATCATCAATAATACTCTTGGCTCAGTGGGCAGCATGATAGGACCGGCCAGTATGATCGTAACCGGTATGCTGTTTGCAGGAATGAATCTGAAACAGATTTTTGCTGACAAAAAGAGTATATTTTGTATCATTTCTTCGTCTGATTGCAGTGCCTTTGCTTGCACTTGTAATGATTAAGATCAGCCATCTGGCTATGTTCTCTGCAGACGGAAATAAAATCATGCTTATTGTCTTTCTGGCGATCATCACACCGTCTGCTTCCACAATAACCCAGATGTGCCAGGTATACGGAAATGATTCACGTTATGCCAGTGCCATCAATGTCATGACTACACTGTTCTCAATTATTACAATGCCGCTGATGGTAATGCTATTTGAGGCAGTTATATAAAATAATTGCCATGTACAGATATTACCTGTACATGACAAAAAGAAAGGAAATTACAATGAATATTACCGTTTATCTTGGAGCTTTGGAGGGGAATGATCCGGCACTTGGAGATGCTGTCCGGGAATTAGGAACATGGATTGGAGAAAAAGTAGAAATTCTCTGGTATATGGAGGTTCAAAGTCCGGTCTTATGGGACAGATAGCAGAAAGTGTGCTGAATGCCGGGGGAAAAGTAACAGGCGTGGAACCACAGTTTTTTTATAGATTCTGAACTGCAGTATGATGATGAGATCACAGAACTGATCGTCACAAAAGATATGGCTGAAAGAAAAGCAAAAATGATTGAACTAGGTGATGCATTTATTGCATTTCCGGGAGGCACCGGTACTCTGGAGGAAATCACAGAAGTTATGTCCATGGTTTCCCTTAAAACACCTTAATGCCCCCTGTATTCTATATAATCTGAATGGATATTATGACAGCCTGAAACAGCTTCTTGACCATATGATCAAGATGGGGCTGTCCTCAGAAAATCGTCAGCAGGGAATTTATTTTGCTGATGATATGGAAGATATTAAAAAGCACTTCTGGCTACAGTAACTAAGTAAAATTCAGATCGTAAACAATTGTCAAACACCCCTGGGGGATATTTACCTATTCATATATTGCATAGTTCATGTACTACTTTTTTTCATGGTTTGAAATCCCCTGGGAGGCTTGTTCTTTTCCCATAATTTTGTTAAAATATAATCAATGCAGAGATCATTAAATATCAGTCAGCGAGATACTTAATGATCCATGTATCCGCACAAAAGATTTTGTGTCAAACAACAAATAAAGGTGCACAGACCTCCGCGCAATGCGCATCTAAAACTCATTAGAAAAAGTACTTCTATCCGCAGGAAGTACTTTTTTAATACTGTAAAACTATTTCGTTCCTCGTGTATCTGTTAGAGTATGTTTGAAAATACTGAAATATAATGAAGGGACAGGAGATCATAAACGACTCCTGTCCCTGTCTGTGAATATGTGTAATACCTCCGATTATTTTCGGATGGAATCAACCAGTTTTCGTGCTTCTGCTGTCAGGTCTCTGATCTTGTCAAATTCTCCATTTTTTACAAGCTCTCCTTTTTACCATCCAGCTTCCGCCGCAGCATATAATTTTGTCGAAAGAAAGATAATCTTCCAGATTTTTTGCATTGATACCGCCAGTGGGCATAAACTTAATTCCCCACATAAGGTGCAGCCATAGCCTTGATCATGGCAACTCCGCCTGCCGGTTCTGCCGGAAAAATTTTACCACCTTAAGGCCTCTTTTTTTACTGCCTGTGCAACCTCAGACGGTGTGATGCAGCCCGGAAAAACAGGAATTTCTTTTTCCAGACAGTAATCTACGATCTCCGGATCAAATCCAGGGCTTACAATGAACTTCGCACCGGCTGCAACAGGCTGCATCCACCTGTTCTCTGGTAAGAACGGTTCCTGCTCCTACAAGCATCTCCGGAAACTGTTCTGTCATCAGACGGATAGATTCTTCTGCTGCCTCTGTACGGAAAGTTAACCTCTGCACATGGAAATCCACCTTCAACAAGTGCCTTTGCAAGCGGGTACTGCATCTTTTGTATCTTCCAGCACTACAACCGGAACCACACCAAATTTCTGAAACTTTTCTGCTATATCCATCATTTGAATTTCCTTTCACTCAAAAACATGTTATCTTTTTATATCAAAGTTCATTTCCATTACATGTCTGATCATAGATACGTCATCGGTAATGTTTCCATCTCCATGGATTGTATGCTTTACTGCGCTTGCAGCAACACCGAAGTTCACAATATCCTCCGGTGTATATTCATTCATCAGTGCATAAATAATACCGCTTACAAATGCATCTCCACCTCCAACACGGTCAAGAATATGGAAGGTAAGCCGTTTGCTTTCATAAATTTTTCCGTTTAACCAGAGATAAGCCATAAGGCTGTTCTCACTGCAGCTGTGTGCAAAACGCACATGTCTTGCAATGCATTTGATATTCGGATATCTCTCTGCAAAGGCCCTGAAGACTTTTTTTCCTGCTGTTCACGGTCCGGCTGGAATGGAACACCGTCCTTCACATCTCCGGCTGCATGATCCTCTTCATTTTTCCAGATATGATAAGGTTCAATTCCAAAAAGAACATCCACATATGGCAGACAAAGTGTACAGAAATCTCTGGCTTCTTCCCAGCTCCATAAGGTGCTTCTGAAGTTTCCGTCAAAGCTTACTGTCATACCCATTTCCTTTGCAGTTTTCAGACAGGTCAGAATCAGTTCCCTGCAGCTTTTTCCAAGAGCAGGAGTGATACCGCTTAAATGAAGCCATGTATACCCTTCCAGCAGTTTTCTTTACATCTGTCTTGCTGAAATCGTACTCCGAAAAGGCGCTGTGTTTTCTGTCATAAACTACCTTGCTCGGGCGAATCCCATATCCGGTTTCCAGATAATAGGTTCCCAGGCGATGAGCAGGTGTCTCTTCCTCTGTGGAATAAATAATGCTGTCACAGTTTACATCATTGCTTCGCATCATACGCACAGCACTTTTTCCAAGACTGTTTCCCGGAACTACTGTAAAAAATGATGCATCTACTCCAAGATTTGCAAGGGAGAGGGCCACATTGGCCTCACTTCCCCCCGTATCTTGCCTCAAAAGATGTTGCTGTTCTGATTTTTTTCATAATCCGGCGGAGTCAGGCGAAGCATGATCTCGCCGATGGTAATAAATTTATACTTCATAATCAATACTCCAGATAAGCTCCCTTCATTGGACTTGCAGCATGCTGGCTGAAAAGTCTCAGCACACCTTTTTTGTATTTCATTTCACGTGGTTTCCAGTTTTTACGTCTTTGGGCAAGAATCTGATCGATTTCTTCCATAGACTTGCGTTCTCCTGCGATTCCGATGATGTTCAGTTTTTCTTTCCATAACATCAATTTCAATCAGATCACCTTCTTCTACAAGTGCGATCGGACCGCCGTCAACCGCTTCAGGACTACAATGACCGATCACTGGACCGGTAGATGCTCCTGAAAAACGTCCATCAGTGATCAGTGCGATACTTTTTCCTAACTCCTTGTCGCTGCTGATAGCCTCTGATGTATAGAACATCTCCGGCATGCCGCTTCCTTTCGGTCCTTCGTAGCGGATGAAAACTGCATCACCCTTTCTGTACTTTATGCTTTAATACTGCATCCAGACATTCTTCTTCGCTGTCAAACGGTCTCGCACGGAGAACAGATTTAAACATTTTCTTCGGGCATGCAGTGTGTTTGATTACGGCACCTTCCGGAGCAAGATTTCCACGAAGAACTGCGATGCTTCCATCTGTTCCAATGGCTTTGTCATACGGACGGATAATATCTTCCTTTTCGTAACATTTACATTGTAACGCTTGTTAAATTCCTTGCAGCCATTTTATCACATTTTTCATAGACTCCGTTGTTCTTCAGTTCTTCCAGGTTTTCTCCTAATGTCTCTCCGGTAACAGTCATTACATCCAGATGAAGATGTTTCTTTGATCTCTTCCATGATTGCCGGTACACCACCTGCATAGTAGAAGCACTCTGCTGGCCAGCGGCCCGCCGGACGTACATCCAGAAGATATCTTGCATTTCGGTGTAATCTGTCAAATGTATCTCCCGTGATCTCAATGCCAAACTCATGGGCAATTGCCGGAAGATGAACAGACAGTTGGTGCTTCCTGAAATTGCTGCATGAACAAGGATTGCGTTCTCAAAGCTGTCCATAGTCACAATGTCGGATGGAAGCATATTTTCCATTGTTGCCAGTCGCACTGCCTGTCGTCCCGCCTCCCTTGCAAAATCAAGAAGGTCAGGGCTGGTGGCAGGCATCAGGGCTGTGCCTGGAAGGGCAAGGCCCAGGGCCTCTGCCATAATCTGCATGGTAGATGCAGTTCCGATGAAGGAACATGCTCCGCAGCTTGGGCAGGCGTTACATTTTGCCCAGTCCAGCTTTTCCTGGTCGATCTCGCCACGTTCATAACTTCGCACTGTACATTCCCAGCTGTTCCAGTGTCAGCATTTCAGGTCCTGCATTCATCGTTCCGCCTGGAACAAATACAATGGATGGAATGTTTACTCTGTGCAAGTCCCATAAGATTTCCGGGTACACCCTTATCACAGCTGGAAAGATAAACCCCTGCATCAAATGGTGTGGCATTCGCATGGATCTCTATCATATTGGCAATCATCTCACGGCTTGCCAGACTGTAGTTGATTCCGTCTGTTCCCCTGGCTTTCTCCGTCATCACAGATATCTGTGCAGTGATAACGGGCACCAAATCCGCCTTCTTCTTCCATTCCTTTTCTTACTTCTTCCACTAATATATTCAGATGTCCGCTTCCCGGATGACTGTCACCATAAGGTACTTTCAACCATAACCTGGACTTTTTCCAAGATCTTCTTTTTGTCCATCCTGTTCCAATACGCAGCGGATCAAGCTCCGGTGCAATTTTCTCATTTCCTGACTTTTTAACTGCATGATTTTTTTCCTCCATTTTTTATTCTCTGATAAGCTTTAAACTTTCCAGTGTTTTCTGAGTTTCTCTTCGTCCTCTTCTTCTACTCCAAGTTCTACATCATCAAATGTGGGAAGACTGAACACCCCCAGCATTGATTTCGCATCTACAATATATCTTCCACAGATCAGATCTACATTTTTCTCACATCCTCGATGCAGCCTGCACCAGATGCTTGGCATCACACATATCTCTTAAATAAACCGGTATCTTTATCATTGCGTCCTGCCTCCTATGCAAAGATTGAAACAATAAAGCTTACAATAAGTGCCGTAACACCGATCAGTGTCTCCATGATCGTCCAGGATTTCAGGGTTGTCTTTTTTCGTCGATCTCAAGGAATGAGGTTACCAGCCAGAAGCCTGCATCATTCACATGTGGCTCAGTGCAGTTGCGCCGCCACAGATTGCACAGCACATAGCAGCTCTGTAAAAGCATGCTGGTACCCATTACAGCCGGCATGGTTGCCATAATTCCGGATGCCATTGTCATCGCTACAATTGAACTTCCTACAGAAGCTCTGACCAGAAGTGCAATGAGAAATGCGATCAGGATTAATGGAAGTCCACTCTTCTCCAGAACCGGTCCGATAATGTTTCCAAGGCCGGAATCCTGAAGCATCCATCGGATCACTCCGCCGCTGGCAATTACCAGAAGGATCATGCCTACCGGTCTGAGTGAATGATCCAGGATTTTCTTTAACTGCGCCCCGGTAAATCCTCGTTTGATTCCCAGGAAATACATAGATGCCAATGTCGCAATGGTCAGTGCAAGGAATGGTTTTCCTATGAATCCCAAGAACATCCTTTACTCCTTCTGGAAGCGGCATATACTTGGATAATGTGCTGAGAAGGATCAGAACAAGCGGAATCAGGATCACACCTAATACCAGGCCAAAAGGCGGAAGGTCTTTTCCATCATCTTTAATCTCTTCCACATTTGCCGGAAGCTCTGTATGAATCTTGTTACCAATGAAGCTTCCCCAGAAGATTCCGGAAACCATCATACAGATCAGTGCGGTTGGAACTCCTACCATGATCATGGTTCCCAGGTTCACGCCAAGGGCATTTGCCACAAGTACCGAGCCTGCTGAAGGTGGAACAAAAAGCATATCCACTGGCCAGACCGGAAAGAAGGGGAATCGCATAATACAGGGTGGATTTTCTGGTCTGTTTCGCAACACTGAATACCAATGGGATCAGTACCACAACACCAGCTTCAAAAAAATACGGTGGTACCAATTACAAGTCCTGTAAGTCCAAGTGCCCATCCGGCTTTTTTTTGACCAAATTTACCGATCAATGTCTCTGCTATTCTCTGGGCTCCTCCGCTTACCTCCAGAATTCCGCCAAACATGGAACCAAGTCCTACCAGAAGCGTGCAATTCCCTGCAATGTCTTTCCCACACCTTTTTCTACTGTGTCCGAGATCATCGTAAGCGGCATTCCTGCTCCCTGCCCAATGATGATTGCGGAAATCATCATTGACAGAACCGGATGAAGCTTTAAATTTGATGATCAGTACCAGCAGAACCACAATTCCCACCGCCGCCGCGATCATCAGTCTCATTGGATCTGCCGCAAAAGTTGTTTCTTCCATTTTTTCTTTTTACCTCCTTGATTCATCTGATGTTTTACAATCTTTCAATGAATTCATCTGACCTTTTTTGTGGCTTTTACGTAATTTTTCCTTTAGTTGCTGTTTTTTCCTTTGAATTCATCTGATGTATTTATAATATATTCTATTTTCCAAAAACGCAATACGGAATTTTATCTAAAATTTTGTATTTATTTTTGTGCATTTTAGCATTTTGACATTGATTTCAAAAAAACATTATCATAAGATACAAGAATTATCACATCAGAAATGGAGCAAATCATATGATGAATTTGTTATCAGAAGAAAAAAGTCTTCCTCAAAAAATATCAGAGGACATTATTGAACTTATTTTAGAAGAGAATCTGCAGCCAGGAGATAAATTACCTAATGAAACCATTTTTCTCAGAGCGTCTGAACGCTGGAAGAAGTTCTGTCCGTGAAGCTATGAAGCTTCTCGCATCCCGAAATATTGTTACGATCCGACAGGGTTCTGGTACCTATATTGCTTCTTCCCCGGAATGGTGGATGACCCACTAGGCTTTACCTTTATCGGCAATAAGCAAAAGCTGATCAATGACCTTCTGGAAGTGCGCTTCCTCCTTGAGCCTCCCTATTGCTGCAATGGGCAGCCACACGAATGCCGAAAAAAGACATAAAAAAATCACCGCGCTTTGCGATGAAGTAGAAGACTTATTAAAAAAACATGAGGACCACACACAAAAGGATATAGATTTTCATGCAGCCATTGCTTTGAGCAGCAAAATGTTGTGGTGCCAAGACTGATTCCGGTGATCAACAGCTCGATTCCTCTTTTTGTGGAAAGCACCGGAAATACTCTGCATAAGGAGACTATCGAAACTCATCGTGAGATTGCAGATGCTATCGCAGCCCACGACCCGCTCCGCGCACAGGATGCCATGTATCTCCATCTTGTCTACAACAGAAAAAGGATTCACCTTGCCATGAAATGATCCGGAATTATGATATAAAAAAGTACTTCCATCTCCGGGAAGTACCTTTTTATAATCATTTTAAGAACACCATCACGAAAGTACCGCATCCACCAGTCTCCGCGTATATTCTTCTTTTTGGTTCATTAATGATATCATCGGGAATTCCGCTTTCCACTACTTTTCCCTCATACAGTACCAGAACCCTGTCACAGAACATCTGGACAAGGGCCAGATTATGACAAATAAAAAAAAAAAAGACAGCCCATTCTTCTCTTTTCAGGTCTTCCAGAAGCTCCATGATTTGTTTCTGTATGGTTACATCCAGAGCACTGGTTGCCTCATCACAGATCAGAACTTTTGGTTCTACTGCCAGAGCTCTTGCTATCGCAGCCCGCTGACACTGTCCGCCACTTACCTCATGAGGATATCTTTTTTTTGCATATTCCTTCTCAAGGCCGCACTGCTCAAGCAATTCTGCTACTCTTTTTCTCCACATCAGCCTTTTTCATTCCATTTTTTTCTAAGACTCTCACCAATTCCGTCACCCAGTGTCCTTCTGGGATCAAAAGAACCCACCGGATTCTGAAAAACCATCTGTATATCTCCATATACCTCTTTCAGCTGACTTTGTTTCAGTCTTGTAATATCTTTTTCCTTCAAATTTCAGTATGTACCCTCTGTGATATCAGTCAGCCGGGTGAGCAGCTTTGCTATTGTACTTTTTCCCACTGCCGGATTCTCCCTACGATTCCCAGCGTTTCTCTTTTTTTTAGTGTAAAGCTTTACATCATTTACCGCTTTCAAAGGATTTTTTCCTCTGGGTAAATATTTTTGTTAAATGTTCTGCCTCTAAAAAGTATGCTCATACTTCTAACCTTCCTTTGCAGCTTTTGGTACAGCCTCCAGCAATTTCCTGGTATACGGATCCCGGGGATGATCCAGTACACGGTCTGCTGTGCCATATTCTACTGTTTTTCCATTTTTCAAACCAACACAGTATCTGCCATTGCCCGGACTACTCCGATATCATGTGTCACGATCACGATTGCAGTTCCAAACAACTCTCTTAACTTAAGCATTTCCTTTACAACCTGACGCTGTACAGACACATCCAGAGCACTGGTCGGCTCATCTGCAAATAAGATAGGCGGATTCATAAGCATGGCGATTGCAATACCTGCCCTCTGATTCATTCCGCCAGACAGTTCAAATGGATAACTGCCCAATGTGCGCTGGCAGCAATACGTAACTGAACGAAGTACAAATTGAT
>VOFJ01001042.1_pt1 | contig 39393 bp, 81 predicted proteins | sample 5384081 | NCBI WGS metagenome assembly VOFJ01 (sample SAMN12384729, study PRJNA508395) | human gut metagenome | isolation source: healthy gut I | host: Homo sapiens
AGCACTGAATGATTTAGGGCCAAACCAGGTTACCGAACATCTATCAAACTGGCGAATACCATGTGGAAGTACTCAGGAGTCAGACTGCGGGAGCTAAGTTCCGTGGTCAAAGCGGGGAAAGAGCCCAGACCGACAATTAAGGTCCCAAAGAGATAGTTAAGTGGAAAACGATGTGAAAATGCAAAGACAACCAGGATGTTGGCTTAGAAGCAGCCATACATTAAAAGAGTGCGTAACAGCTCACTGGTCGAGTGAATTTGCGCGGAAAATTACCGGGGCTAAACTATTCAACCGAAATTACGGATTGCAGTACATTTAACAATGTATGCGGAAAGAGAAAAGAAGAAAGAAGTATATATTGTTAAGTGTACTGTAGTGGTAGAGGAGCATTCTGTAGTAGGGAAGAAGCTAAAAAGCGAGAGCATTAGTGGACGAGACAGAAGAGAGAATGCTGGAATAAGTAGCGAGATAAGGTGAGAATCCTTGCCGTCGAAAGTCTAAGGTTTCCTGGGGAAGGTTCGTCCGCCCAGGGTAAGTCGGGACCTAAGGAGAGAGGCCGAGAAGGCGTATCTGATGGACAGCAGGTTGAAATTCCTGCACTACCGATACTTTAAAAACGTCAAGGGACGCAGGAGAGGAAGGAAAGCGAGGAAGAGGAAAGACTCGTATCGAAAGATATAGTGAAAAAATGAAGTAACGAAATTCCAAGAATCACACTGACGAGAAAAAGCTTGATGACATTAAGTAAAGGTACCCGTACCGCAAACCGACACAGGTAGATGAGGAGAGGATCCTAAGACGAACGGGAGAAGCATTGTTAAGGAACTCGGCAAAATGACCCCGTAACTTCGGGAGAAGGGGAACCTAGGTAAAACTAGGTCGCAGAGAAAAAGGCCCAAGCAACTGTTTAACAAAAACACAGGTTTCTGCTAAATCGAAAGATGAAGTATAGGAGCTGACGCCTGCCCAGTGCTGGAAGGTCAAGGGGGAGATGTTAGAAGAAATTCGAAGCATAGAACCAAAGCCCCAGTGAACGGCGGCCGTAACTATAACGGTCCTAAGGTAGCGAAATTCCTTGTCAGGTAAGTTCTGACCCGCACGAAAGGCGTAATGATTTGGGCACTGTCTCGACAATGTACCCGGCGAAATTGTAGTACTAGTGAAGATGCTAGTTACCTGCGACAAGACAGAAAGACCCCATGGAGCTTTACTGTAGTTTGATATTGGGTTTTGGTAATTTATGTACAGGATAGGTGGGAGACAGAGAAGGATGTGCGTCAGCATATCTGGAGTCAACGTTGGGATACCACTCTTAAGTTATTGAAATTCTAACTTGTGATCATAAACTGGTCAGAGGACAATGTCAGACGGGCAGTTTGACTGGGGCGGTCGCCTCCAAAAGAGTAACGGAGGCGCCCAAAGGTTCCCTCAGTGCGGACAGAAATCGCACAAAAAGAGTGTAAAGGCAGAAGGGAGCTTAACTGGAAGATAGACATATCGAGCAGATACGAAAGTAGGGCTTAGTGATCCGGTGGAATTGAATGGAAAAGCCATCGCTCAACGGACAAAAGTTACCCTGGGGATAACAGGCTTATCTCCCCCAAGAGTTCACATCGACGGGGGAGGTTTGGCACCTCGATGTCGGCTCATCGCATCCTGGAGCGGAAGTACGTTCAAAGGGTTGGGCTGTTCGCCCATTAAAGCGGTACGCGAGCTGGGTTCAGAACGTCGTGAGACAGTTCGGTCCTTATCTGTCGCAGGCGGAAGATATTTGAAGGGAGCTGTCCTTAGTACGAGAGGACCAGGATGGACATACCGATGGTTTATCAGTTGTCACACCAGTGGCATGGCTGAGTAGCCAAGTATGGAAGGGATAAACGCTGAAAGCATCTAAGTGTGAAGCCCACCCTAAGATAAGATATCTCATACCGTAAGGTAGTAAGATTCCATAAAGACTATGTGGTTGATAGGTTGGAGGTGTAAGTACAGTAATGTATTGAAAGCTGACCAATACTAATAAATCGAGGGCTTAACCACTAATATATATTGGTTTACAATTTATCTCTCTATGTATTTTTGAGTGTGCTATTATACAAGTACATAACACTTTTCTGGTGACGATAACATAGAGGCAATACCTGTTCCCTATCCCGAACACAGAAGTCAAGCTCTATTGTGCCGACGATATTTGCGGGTTACCCTGCTGAGAAAATAGGTTGTTGCCAGATTTTTTTTGTCTTACATTATTTTTATATTATCTATCTACGAAAACAGAAATTAGAAGTAATAAAAAAATTATTATTTGTAATTTCTGTTTTATTTTGTTGAGAATTTTATTGAAAATATTTACATTAAATGATAATATTTTAATGAAATCTATGTAAATGTCATAATATAATGTAACATTTATATAAACAAATAATAAAATATTAATGTTAATGTATTTGTGCAAGGAGGAATTAATTTGGAAAAAAACAATATGGAAGTCAGGTACTTTTATTTATCATCCACTGCCAGTAGTAATGGTATCATGTGGAAACATGGAAAAAAGCAATATTATAACTGTTGCTTGGACAGGAATTATGAATACTAATCCAGCTATGTGTTATATATCAGTTAGACCAGAAAGATATTCGTATAATTTAATTAAAGATATTGGAGAGTTTGCAATTAATTTAACAACTCAAGATTTAGTATATGCAACAGATTGGTGTGGAGTCAAAACAGGTGCTAAAGTGGATAAATTCAAGGAAATGAAACTTACAAAACAAAAAAGCGGAAAATATTAAATGCCCTTTAATAGCAGAAAGCCCTATTTCAATTGAATGTAAAGTAAAAGATATAAATGAATTGGGAAGTCACCATATGTTTATAGCAGATGTACTTTCAATAGATGTTGCAGAAAAATATATTGATAGTGCTGGAGCATTTGATATATCAAAATGTGGGCTAATAGCATATGCAAATGGTGGATATTATAATTTGGATAAAAAAATAGGCAAATTTGGCTATTCAGTTCAAAAAAAAAACTTGAAAAAATAATTTATAAGATATAGAATAGTAATCAAAAGAAAAAAGGAAAGGTGATGTATGTGAAAAATAATAAAGGTCTAATTGCAATAATAATTATATTAGCTATTTTAGTCATTGCACTTGGAGTATATATTTTTAAGGGGGAAAGTATAAGACAATGGGTCTCTAAAGATGTGCCAAAAACAACAGAAGAAAATAATACAAAGTATGAGGAAGATGTTAATAAAATTATAACACTTGGAACAGGAATGAAAAGACCAAGTCAATATAAACCGAGTGAACAATATTATATAATAGATAATCGAAAATATGAATTAAATACACTCGTAAACTCATTAAAAAATGAAGAGCTAAAAAAGAGATTAACACATTTATAAAAGAAAGCACAGATAAGCTCGAAAATAAAAAAGAAGTGATTTTCAACAATATATAGAAGAAGGAAATAAAGAAAGAAAGAAAAAATTGAAAGGGCAGGAAATAAATTAGACTATTACAGAGTTATTTCAACGAATGGAAATTTAGGAGATGAAAGTGATCCAATACAGATTTTTACTGAATGGAAATGTACAAATGGGTATTTATCAATATCATTGTCATATAAATATGCATATGGTGAACTTATAAACAGAACTTCTAGAAAAGATTCAAAAATTTTTAATTATGGACCATATGAAATATATTGTGCTACATATGATTTGTATACTGGAAAAAAAAGAATACAATTCAGTGATTTATTCTTTGAAGGAGAAGACTACGGCGCAGAATTGTATGAATTTATGAAAGGTAAAATAGCAACAGATATTATGGAGCAATACGTAAAAAAGAGAATTTACAACATTACCACAAGATTATCAATATTTTACAATAGAAAACATTATATTTAATAGACAAAATTTGTATTTTTCTGAAGCAACAGAAATATCAACAGCATACTATTATACAATGTTTCCAACTTTAAGTATTGCTAGAGACATGAAAAATATATTTAGTAATGATGTAAAAATAGAAACAGATGATGCATTGGGAAAACCAATGGTGCAAATAACTCAAATTCAAATAAACAATAATACATATGTAAATGGTAAGATAAAACATAGGGACAAAAATATAGAAAACAAAATAAATAATAGTATAATAAAATGTGCAGAAGAATTAGATAAAAATGGTATATTTGACAAAATAAACAAAAATAATATATTTACGGTAACCTCTTTGGCAATATAATTATGATGGCGAAAAAATAAGAACAATGGTTATACAACAGCTGAATAACAAAGAACAGGCAATTGAAATTCTACTAAATGCACAAACTGGAGATATTGAAGAATTATATTATAGAGAAGATGTAAGTGCAGGGGAAACTTCAAATGAAACAGTAAGAAATAGTATTTTAAAAGAACTTAATTCCATTTTACAAAAATTAAAAAAATAAAATGAACCATATAGCAAAATCTCAAGTCTTATAAATGGATTGAAAGAAATAGATAGCGTAAAGTAAAAATGTAGGGGCGATTTTAATCGACCGCACTTTGAAGAAATTACTAAAAAATAAATAAAAAGGGGGGAAACATATGAAAAAGTACAAAGTGTTTATAACAATATTAATTATTTTAATATTGTTAGTACTAACAGCATTAGGATTATATATTTTTAAAAAAAGATACTGTAAAAAGTTGGCTTAATTAAAAAAGAGGCAAATGGTGTTACGCAAGAGCCAAAGGTAGAAGAGCCAGGGAAAAGAAGAAGCACCAACAAAAATTGATAAAATTATAACACTTGGAACAGGAATGAAAAGACCAAGCAATTATAAACCAACAGATTCATATTGCATTTACGAATATAAATATGAATTAGAAGATTTAGTTAACAATTTAAATAATGTTCAGTTAAAAAATGAAATAAATACATTTATAAAGAAAAAGTAAAACAAAATTAACAAAAGATGAAGTAGAATTTAAAAAATATATATATTGATGAAGGAAATAAACTAAAAGGTTCTATAATAGACCAAGACAATAATAAATACAATTACTATGTTCCACAAGTAAAAAGAATACTATAATGGATATATGAGCTATTCAGACAATCAAGAAAATGATATAGGAATAATAACTGATTGGAAATGTGTAAATGGGTATTTATCAATAGCATTTTATTATAGATATATGTATGGGGAAATATATGGAAATGTAATGGGCGAAGAAGTTAGAAGTTACGGAATATACAAATCATATTGTGCTACATATGATTTATACACAGGCAAAAAAAATACAACTTAGTGACTTGTTTTTCGAAGGAGAAGATTATAGTACAGAATTATATGAGTTAATGCAAAGTAAAATGTCAGTTGGAGGATATGGTAATTATATTAAAAGGGATTTTTCAACATTAGAAAAAAACTATGAAAAGTTTACACTAAATAGCATTTTCTTTGACAAGCAAAATACAGTATTTTCCGAAGGAGCAATAATAATACCAACAGAATATTATTATACAATTTTTCCTGTAATAACAATAGGAAGAGATATGAAAGGAATATTTAATGACAAAATTGAAATAAATGAATTCGCAAAGTTTGGTTTTAGAAATCAAATTGTCCAAACAGAAGTAAATGAAATTCCATATAAAATACCTAAAATAAAGCATTGGGATGATAAAATAGGAGAAAAAAATAAACACAAATATAGAAAAATATATGGAATATATAATGAAAAACTATAAAGACATTTTAGATACAAGTGACTTGGCAAGAGGCTCATATCAAGGCAATACAGTAGAATTAAGTTATAATGAGGAAAAAAAAAATATAAGATATATAATTAATTATAAGAGTGCATATCCATTTATAGAAATTATTGTAAATAGATACACAGGTGAATTAGAAAGTGTAGAGCCAAGTATGGGAATGGACACAATAAAACCTAATAGTATACCTTGGAGTGATGCTTTAGAAAAAAATGAAAAGGTTTATAAATTTTTGTTTATATAAATTTAAAGGAGGAATTTTAGATGAAAAAAGCAGTAATTGTTTTAGCAGTTATATTAGTATTAATACTAATAGGTGGAGTTGGCTATATAGTATGGGACAATGCACAAAGTAATATAGGACAAGCAGAAAATAACAAACCAAACGAAACTATAGTGAATGACACAGCAAAAAGCGGCAGAGTTAAGAGAAAAATTAAAAGGGAATTTTCCTAAAATGGATGGTTCAACTTCAACAATACCATTGGAAGCAGGGATTGTAGCAGCATTTGAAGGAATATCACAAGAAGAAGCAGAAGCAAAGATAAAACATTCTACAACATATGGATCATTTGAAAACTTATTAGAAGGAAAATGTGAATTAGTATTTGTGCCATTATTATCAGATGAACAAAAAAAGCAGCAGAAGATAAAGGGATAGAATTAGAAATAGTTCCTATAACAAAAGAAGCTTTTTGTATTTGTTATTAATCCAGATAATACAGTAGATACATTAACACAAGAACAAATAAGAAAAAAATATACACAGGAGAAATAAAAAACTGGAAAGAACTTGGTGGAGATGATGCCGAAATAGTAGCATATCAAAGAGACGAAACATCAGGAAGCCAAAACAATATGAAAGTATTTATGAAGGGATATAATTTAATAAAAGCAAAACAAGAATTTATATTAGAAAGCATGAATAGCATTTTAGATGTTATAGCAGGATATGATAATGGAAAATATTCAATAGGGTATTCTGTACATGCATATGCAAGAAATATGTATAACTTAGCAGGAATTAAATTTGTGAAAGTAGATGGAGTAGAACCAAGTTATAAAACCATAGAAGACGGAACATATCCACTAATAGATTATAAATATGCTATATTTAATAAAAAAGAAGCAGAAGGTTCAAATGTAAGAAATATGGTTGAATGGTTGTTAACATCAGAAGGCCAAAAAGCAATGTCAAATGCAGGATATGTACCAGTAAAAGCAACAAAATAAAAAAAATATTAAAAATGAAAACAAGAAAAACAGTACCAATGTTGACATATTGTAAAAAAAAAGATGAAAAATAATTGCGTATGGGGTAAAACATACGCTTAAAAAAAAATAAAATTAATTATAAGCGTAAGAACTTAAGGTGGAGGTGTATTAAATGGCAGCAAAAGGAGCAAGAGAAGCAATTACATTAGAATGTACAGAATGTAAAAAGAAGAAACTATACAACAGAAAAGAACAAAAAAAATAATACAGAGAGATTAGAAATAAAAAATATTGCAAATTCTGTAAAAAACATACAACACATAAAGAAAACAAAAAATAGCTTTTTAAGGGGGATTAAAAATGCCAAAAACAAATAATAAGGTAAAAAAAGAGAAAAGCATTTTTTTAGAGATTTCAAAGCGGAATTAAAAAGAGTAATTTGGCCTACACCAAAAACAATTATAAATAATACCATTGCAGTAATAACAATAGTACTAATTACTGCAGCTGTTGTATTTGCTTTAGATTTTGTTTTTTGAAAATATGAACAAAATAAATGGAATTGTATCAAGCTAAAAGAAACTGTTGAAAGCTGATAAACAAGAAGAAAACACAGAAGGAGAAAATGCAAACGAAGAAAATGTGCAGAAAATTCTGAAAAAACGAAACAGAAAATGGAACAGAAACAATACAGCAGAAGCAAAAAATGTAAAGAAACAAAATTAAAGGAGGCTTAAAAAATTATGTCTCAAAAAAAATGAATTAATACCAAAATGGTATGTTGTTCATACTTATTCTGGTTATGAAAATAAAGTTAAAACAGACCTAGAAAAAACTATAAAAAAATAGAGAATTAGAAGATTTCTTCTTTGATATTATAGTTCCTATGGAAGAACAAATTGAAATTAAAGATGGAAAAAAAAGAAAAACAAATTTAAAAAGGTTTTTCCAGGATATGTATTAATAAAGATGATAGTAACAGAAGAATCTTGGTATATTGTAAGAAATACTAGAGGAGTTACAGGATTTGTAGGTTCAGGTACTGATCCAATACCATTAACTGAAGAAGAAATTAGAAATATGGGATTTGAAGATATTCCTGTTAATGTGGATTATGAAGTCAATGAACAAGTACAAGTTATGAATGGTCCGTTTGAAGGCTTTTGTAGGTACAGTTCAAGAAATAAATACAGAAAACATAAAGTAAAAGTTCTAGTATCTATGTTTGGAAGAGAAACACCTGTAGAGCTAGAGTTTTCACAAGTACAAAAAGTTAAATAAAAAAGGGAGGTGCCATTAACATGGCAGAAAAAGAAATTTCAAATATTATTAAATTACAAATAGAGGCAGGGAAAGCATCACCAGCTCCACCAGTAGGCCCAGCTTTAGGTTCAAGTGGTGTTAATATTATGCAATTTGTTAAAGAATTTAATGATAGAACTGCAAATCAACCTGGAATGATCATACCAGTTGTTATAACAGTATATAAAGATAAATCTTTTGATTTTTATAACAAAAGTTCCACCAGTTGCAGTATTAATTAAAAAAGCAATAAAAATCCAAAAAGGTTCAGGAAAACCAAATATGGAAAAAGTTGCTAAAATAACAAAAGCACAAGTAAAAAGAAATTGCTGAACAAAAAATGCCAGACTTAAATGCTGCGTCAATAGAAACAGCTATGAGCATGGTAGAAGGTACTGCTAGATCTATGGGTGTAGTAGTAATTGATTAGTTAAGATAAATATTATATATATTTATAAATTTAAATTTTATTGGGAGAGTTTAACTCGTTAAAACCAAAAGGAGGTAAAAAAATGGGAAAAATATCAAAAGATATGCTGAAAGTGCAAAATTAGTTGATAAAACTAAAGAATATGGAGCAAAAGAAGCAATAGAAATTATTGAAAAAATGCCAAAAACTAAATTTGATGAAACTGTGGAATTACATGTAAAATTAGGAGTTGATTCTAAACATGCAGATCAACAAGTAAGAGGTACAGTAGTACCTTCCAAACGGTACAGGTAAAACACAAAGAGTTTTAGTTTTTTGCAAAAGGACCAAAAGCAGAAGAAGCTGAAAAAGCAGGAGCAGATTTTGTAGGAGCAGAAGAATTAATACCAAAAATCCAAAATGAAAATTGGTTTGAATATGATGTAGTAGTAGCAACTCCAGACATGATGGGAGTTGTAGGAAGACTAGGTAAAGTATTAGGACCAAAAGGTTTAATGCCAAACCCTAAATCTGGAACAGTTACAATGGATGTAACAAAAGCAATAAGTGAAATTAAATCAGGTAAAGTAGAATATAGATTAGATAAAAATAATATAATTCACTTAGGATTTGGAAAAGTTTCATTTGGAGCAGATAAATTATTAGAAAATTATGAAGTAATCATGAATGCTATCATAAAAGCTAAACCAGCAGCAGCTAAAGGTCAATACATAAAGAGTGTTGCATTAACAACAACTATGGGACCAAGTATATTTATTAATCAAAAATAAATTCTTAATATAAGCCAAAGACAGTAGGCAAATAAATTATAGTATTTATAAATACAAATTAATAAGCCCCTACCTAGGTTAAATACAAGAGTAAATACACTCTTTTAGTAACTTAGGTAGGTACTAAAAAGAGTGTTATTTATTTTATTAGTAATTAAATTTAGGAGGTGAAAATAAATGGCAAGTGAAGCAATACTAAATCAAAAGAAGGCAGAAGTAAAAGAATTAGCAGAAAAATGAAAAATTCTAAACTAATACTTTTAACAGAATACAGAGGAATTAAGGTTACAGATGATACACAATTAAGAAAAAGATTTAAGAAATTCAAATGCTACTTGTAATGTTATAAAAAAAATAATATAACAAGAAGAGCTTTAGCAGAATGTGGAATTGAAGGATTAGAAGAACAATTAGTAGGACCAACAGCAGTAATTATGAGCAGTGAAGATTACTTAGAACCTTCAAAAAACAATTTATAATTTCAGCAAAAATAATGAATATTATAAAAATTAAAGGTGGAGTTATTGATGGAAAAGTTATGACTGCAGATGAAATCATTACATTAGCAAAATTACCATCAAGAGAAACTTTACTATCTATGCTTGCTGGGGCATTACTTTCAAATATTTCAAAAAAGTTGCAGTTGCATTAAATGAAGTAAAAAAAAAAAAGAAGAAGCTGGAGAAAAAGTTGAAGTAGCAGTAACAGAAGAAGCATCAGCTAATGAAGAAAAAAGCTGAATAATATTATTACAAGAAAAGAGGTTTAACTTGTATAAAAATAAACCCAAAAATAGAAAAGTGAATTATTTCACTAATTAAATTTATAGGAGGATTTTAAAATGGAAAAAAATAGAAAAAAAATTATTGAAGAAATAGATAGCTTAACAGTAGTTGAATTAAAATGACTTAGTAAAAAGCTATTGAAGAAAAAAAATATGGAGTATCTGCAGTAGCAGCAGCCGCACCAGTTGCAGGAGCAGCTGCAGGAGCAGCAGCTGAAGAAAAAACATCTTTTTGATGTTGTATTAGCAGAAGCTGGAGATCAAAAAATAAAAGTTATTAAAGTAGTTAGAGATGCTACAGGATTAGGATTAAAAGAAGCTAAAGAATTAGTAGACGGAGCACCTAAAACAGTTAAAGAAGGAGCTAGCAAAGAAGAAGCTGAAGAATTAAAAGCTAAATTTGCTGAAGTTGGAGCTGTTGTTGAATTAAAATAGTTTCTATATAATAACGATATAAATATGAAAAACAAGCCGTTTAGGGCTTGTTTTTTTGGTAAAAAAGTATATAATAAAAAACAAATTGAGATTAAGAAAGGAAGAGATAAATAATGCAAGTAAGTAAAGAAGAGATTTTACACATAGCTAATTTAGCAAGGTTAGATTTAAATGAAAATGAAGTAGATAAATACATCGAAAATTTACAGGATATATTAAATTTTGCTAACATAGTAAACAATGCACCGGTAGAAGGATTAGATATAACAATAGGTGCAAATGAAGCAAAAAAATATATTTAGAAAAGACGAAATAAAGAGATTTGAAGATACAGAAAGTTTATTACAAAATGCAGAAACAAAAGAGCAAAATATGTTTAAAATACCAAAAAGTAATTTAATATAGCTACATGGATAGTTATAGTTGAGCTATTTAAATAGAGATAGGTAAAAATGATGTTTATAAAATGTCAAATTTTAAATATTTCAACAGGGAGGATTTATGAATATAGGAATTGATATTGATGATACTATATCAGAAACATATGCTACGCTTTTGGAATATGCACAAAATATACAATAGAAGAATTAAAAAAGAAGTCCTATTATTAAAAGTTTTAATACAGAAGATCATTTATATATTGAAAATATGCACAATTGGAATGAAAATGAAACAGCAAGATTTTGAAAGAAAAAATATTATGAAGAAATAATTAAGAAAGTTAATATAAAAAACATTTGCAGCTAATATAATAAAAAGAATTAAAAAGAAAGCGGAGATAAGATATTTTTAATAACGGCAAGATGGAATTTAAAAGATAACAATATAGAACAAATTACAAAAGATTGGCTGAAAGAAAATAATGTGGAATATGATAAACTTATTATAAATGCTAAGGAAAAACTTAAATTTGTAAAAGAAAATAATATAGAAATTTTTATAGATGATAGTTGTAGAAATTGTAAAGATATAGCATATAACAGTAATGCAAAAGTTTTTATAATGGATACAAGGGTAAATCAAAATTTAGAAGATGAAAAAAATAACAAGAGTATATTCGTGGCCACATCTATATAAAGAAATAAAAAAACTAAAGGAGGAGAATTAATGGATATTACTGAATTAACTGTTCATGAGTTACAAGAAAATTAAAAAATAAAGAACTAACAATAACAGAGATTACAAAGGCATATACAGATAGAATAAAGGAAAAAAAAAAAAAAGATGTACAAGCTTTTGTTACAATATTAACAAAAAGAAGCAAATGAGCAAGCAAAACAAATTGGAAGAAAAAAATAGATAAAGGAGAAATTAAAGGAGAATTTGCAGGTATTCCAATTGGTATTAAAGATAATATGTGTACAAAAGGAATAAAAACAACATGTAGTTCAAAATGTTAGAAAACTTTGTATCTCCTTATGATGCAACTGTAATTGAAAAGCTTAATAATGAAAATATGATAGATTTAGGAAAACTAAATATGGATGAATTTGCTATGGGAGGGTCTACAGAATATTCATACTTTAAAAAGACAAAAAATCCATGGAATTTAAACAAAGTTCCAGGAGGTTCATCAGGAGGGTCAGCAGCAGCAGTAGCAGCTAATATGGTTCCTTGGGCTTTGGGTTCAGATACAGGTGGATCAATAAGACAACCATCAAGCTTTTTGTGGAGTTGTAGGTTTAAAACCAACATATGGATTAGTATCAAGATATGGATTAGTAGCATTTGCATCTTCACTAGATCAAATAGGTCCTATCACAAAAAAGATGTATATGATAGTGCAATGTTATTAAACTTAATAGCAGGACATGACGAAAAAGGATACTACATCAAGTAATAGGAAAAAAATAGATTATACAAAATGTTTAAAAAATGATGTAAAAGGATTAAAAATAGGAGTACCAAAAGAATTTTTTGGAGAAGGAATAAATGAACAAGTAAAACAATCTTTAGAAAAGGCAATACAAACATATAGAGACTTAGGTGCAGAAATAGAAGAGTTTTCATTAGATGTAGCACAATATTCTTTAGCAACTTATTATATTGTTGCTTGTGCAGAAGCAAGTTCTAATTTAGGGAAGATTTGATGGAATTCGTTATGGATATAGAACAAAAGAATTTAAAAAAACTTAAAAAGAACTTTATAAAAAATCAAGAAGTGAAGGATTTGGACCAGAAGTAAAAAAGAAGAATAATATTAGGAACATATGTATTATCATCAGGTTACTATGATGCCTATTATAAAAAAGCACAACAAGTGCGTACATTAGTTATGAATGGATTTCCAACAAAGCATTTGAAAAATATGATGTTATATTAACACCAACATCACCAACAGTAGCATTTGATATAGGATCAAAATCAAACAATCCATTAGAAATGTATTTAGCAGATATATGTACAGTTTCTGTAAATATAGCAGGACTTCAGGGATATCAGTACCTTGTGGAGTAGATAACGAAGGAATGCCAATAGGAATGCAATTAATAGGAAATAAATTCTGTGAAGAAACAATATTAAATGCAGCATATACATTTGAACAAAAAAAATAAAATTCAGAGAGAATCATAAACCACAAATATAAGACACTAGGGACAGGTCAGAAATGTCCCATTAGGTAAGTGAATATTGTGGAGACGCGTAAAACAAAAATTAGACAAAAAACGACAAAAAAATGGGACATTTCTGACCTGTCCCTAGTGTCTCAAAAAAGGAGGAAAATAGATGTCAAGAGAAGATTATGAAGTTATAATAGGATTGGAAGTTCATGCAGAGCTTTCTACAAAAACAAAAATATTTTGTTCTTGCCCAACAGCATTTGGTGCAGCACCTAATACACATACATGTCCAATTTGTATGGCTATGCCAGGAACTTTACCTGTATTAAATGAAAAGGTTGTAGAATATGCTGTAAAGGCAGGATTAGCAACAAATTGTGAGATTTCTAGAAATAGTAAAAATGATAGAAAAAAATTATTTTTATCCAGATCTTCCAAAATCTTATCAAATTTCACAATTTGATAAGCCACTTTGTGAACATGGGTATGTAGAAATTGAGATAAATGGAGAAAAGAAAAAAAATTCGTTTAACAAGAATTCATATAGAAGAAGATGCAGGAAAATTAAACCATGATGAATTTGGAGGAGGAAGCTTAGTTGATTTAAATAGAGCAGGAGTCCCATTAATTGAAATTGTATCTGAACCAGATTTAAGAAGTGCAGAAGAAGTAGAACAATATTTAAGAAAGTTAAAATCAATTTTGGAATATATTGAAGTTTCAGATTTGTAAAATGCAAGAAGGTTCTTTAAGAGCAGATGTAAACGTTTCTGTAAGAAAAAAAAAAGGAGAAACAAAATTAGGAACTCGTACAGAAATGAAAAAAATATGAATTCTTTTTTAGAAGTATTGTAAGAGCAATTGAGTATGAAGTAGATAGACAAATTGATGTAATAGAAAATGGAGGAAAAAATTGATCAAGAAACTCTAAGATGGGATGATGTATCAGGAAAGACATTTCCTATGAGAGATAAAGAAGATGCTCAAGATTACAGATATTTCCCAGATCCAGATTTAGTTGCAATTAAACTATCAGAAGAATACATAGAAAATATTAAAAAAATAGCTTACCAGAATTACCAGAGAGCAGAAAAAGAGAGATATTTACAAGAATATAAATTATCAGAAAAAGATGCTAAATTAATTACAGCTTCTAAATATTTATCAGATTTATTTGAAGAAGCGGTTAAGGTATGCAATAATCCTAAAGCTGTTAATAACTGGATTATTTCTGATATTTCTAGAATATTAAATGAGACAGAAATGGAACCAATTCAAATACCTTTTGATGCTAAACAATTAGGAAAAATTAGTAGTTTTAATAGATAAAGGTACAATAAGTTCAAGTATTGGTAAAAAGTATTAGTAGAATTATTTGAAAACCCAAGAGACCCAGAAGATATTATAAAAGAAAAAGGATGGATTCAAATTTCAGATGAAGGGGCTATTAAAGAAGTAGTATTAAAAATATTAGAGAATAATCCACAATCTATTGCTGATTATAAAGGTGGAAAAAGATAAGGCACTAGGATTTTTAGTAGGACAAGCTATGAAAGAAACAAAAGGAAAAGCAAATCCTCAAATGTTAAATAAGATGTTCTTAGAAGAATTAAATAAATAAAAAAAGCCAAAAGAAGGTAATCTTCTTTTGGTTTTTTTATATAATTTGTTTTTTAATTCCATCTGTTATAAATCCGCATATAATAAATTCGATTCCAAAAATTAAACTTAATCTAAATAAGGTAAGTCCTATGTAATAAATTATTGGGTAAGCAAAAAGAAAAAGTTATATGTTAATAAAATAATAATTGCTATTGAAGATAATCCAAAGCAAAATTTAATCCACCTTTTAAAACTTTACGGGTAATTTTTTCAAAGTTTTTATAATATTCCATTATTTTTTTTTAGCATAATACACCTCTATAAATTAATCTATTAACATAATATCATGTGTAAAATAAAAAAACAATGTAAATTATAACCAATTATGTATAATAATGCTAAAGAGAGGTTTCTTTTATAAAAACCTCTCTTTAATAATAAATAAAAACTATGCATAATCTTTATTTTTGTTTTAGGCCATAGCTGCATTTAATTTTTTAGATAAACTAGATTTTTTTCTAGCTGCTGTATTTTTTACAATTACACCTTTACTGCAAGCTTGGTCAATTTTTTTAGTAGCTTCTGATAATAAAACTTTAGCTTCATCTATTTTTCCAGCACTAACAGCTTCATCAAATTTTCTAACAGCTGATTTATATCCAGATTTAATCATATTATTTCTTAAAGTCTTTTTTTCAATTACTTTAACTCTTTTCTTTGCTGATTTAATATTTGGCATATCGAATTGCACCTCCTCTTAGTCTGTATTACACTATAACATATGATATTCTAACATATTTTAGAGAAAAATGCAAGCAAAATTACAAATAATTATTGTAAAAAACTAAACTTATGGTATATTGTGAAAAAGAAGTAATATAAGGAGGTATACTTATGATAGCAATTGGTAGTGACCATGGAGGTTATAGATTAAAAAGAAGAAATAAAAAAAATATTTAGATGAAAAAGAAATAAAATATAAAGATTTAGGATGCATGGAAGAGGAAAGTGTAGATTATCCTAATATTGCAAAAGCAGTAGCAAAAGAAGTACAAAATAAAAAAGCAGAAAAAGGAATATTAATTTGTCGTTCTGGTCTTGGAATGTCTATTTGTGCTAAACAAATTTTAAAGGAATTAGATGTACACCTTGTCATAATGAATATACAGCAAGATATTCAAGATTACATAATGATAGCAATATATTAGCAATGGGAGCAGATGATGTTTCTATAAGTGAAGCAATTTGTATATTAAGAATGTGGCTTGCAACAGAATTTGAAGGCGGAAGACATGAAGAAAGATTAAGAATAATAGAAGAAATAGAAAACGAGAACATGAAATAGGGAGGCATAATCTATGTGGGGAGATGTAGCAATTGCATTTTTGTTAGCTTTTATAGTAACATTTATGGCAACACCATATACGATAAAGATTGCACATAAAGTTGGAGCGGTTGATGTTCCAAAAGACGAAAGAAGAATGCATAAAAAAGCAATGCCAAAATTTGGTGGGCCAGCTGTAATATTAGGCTTTTTAGTTTCTGTAATATATTTATTAATTGTTATGAGTATGGAAAGTACAATTAGTTTAAACGGAACAGAAAAAATATGGAATGAAATTATTAGGGTATGTTTCTAGGAATTGTAGTGCTTAGTATAACTTGTATTATAGATGATATAAAAACAATAAAGCCAATTACAAAATTAACTGGACAAATTATAGCTGCTATTATAGCAGTAGCTTTTGGAGTACGAATAGGAGATATAGATTTAGCATTTTTTTTAATACATCAGAATTAGGAGAAATATTTTCTATTATTATAACGATAATATGGATAGTAGGAGTAACTAATGCTATTAATTTGATTGATGGATTAGATGGCTTATCATCTGGAATATCCGTTATATCTGCATTATCATTATTAGTTATATTTGTACTAAATGGATCACCATTAATATCAATAATATTAATAACAGCTTTGGCAGGAGCATTAGTAGGATTTTTACCATTTAATTTTGCACCAGCTAAAACATTTATTGGTGATACAGGTTCAAATTTTTTAGGATTTTCATTATCAATTATTTCTATATTAGGAGTTGCAAAAAACTTATACAATGGCAGTAATAGTGTTACCACTTATTGTATTAGGACTTCCTATATTTGATACATTATGGGCTATTATAAGAAGGCTAATTAAAGGAAAATCTATTAAAGCAATATTTAAAGCAGATAAAGGACATTTACATCATAGAATTGTTGCAAAAGGTTTTGGACAAAAACAAGCTGTTTTAATTTTATATGGAATTAGTGCAACTTTTGGAATATTTGCAGTTATTTTATTAGATAGTGGAATATGGAAAGCATTATCATTTTTATTAATGGTAATAGTCGCAATTAGTCTAGGATATAAAAACTTTCAAGAAGAAAAATCAGAAAGTAGAAAATACGAATGTGTAGAATGTAAATATATTTATAATCCTAAATTTGGAAATGAAAAGCAGGAATAAAACCAGGTACACCTTTTGAAGAATTGCCAGAAGATTGGGTATGTCCTGTTTGCGGGAGAAGGAAAAGATATGTTTGAAGTTCATCAGTAAAAATTAGATAATATAAAAATTAATAGCAAAAAAAAAAATAATGAGAGGAGACATAATGGAAGATAAAATAATGAGATTTTTAGCATATGATGGCAAAAAATATCAGTTGTATGCGCAAATACTACAAATTTAGTGGAAAAAAGCTAGAAAAAATACATGATTTAAGTCCTTTAGCTACAGCGACATTTGGAAGATTACTTACAATAACTAGTATTATGGCACAAGAAATGAAAAACTCATCAGATAAATTAACAATACAAATAAAAGGAAGCGGAACAATAGGAACAATGTTAACAACAGCCAATAACTTTCAAGAGTAAAAGGATATGTAGCAAATCCATATGTAGATTTACCATTAAATGAATTTGGAAAATTAGATGTTGGAGGGGCAGTAGGACAAGATGGATATATAAATGTAATAAAAAGATATTGGATTAAAAAGATCCATATATAGGCATATCTCCATTAACTTCAGGAGAAATAGCAGATGATTTTACAAATTATTTCGTTAAATCTGAACAGAGACAATCAGCCAGTTGCATTAGGGAGTATTGGTAAATAAAGATGGAGTAAAAAGCTGCAGGAGGATATTTAATTAATCCAATGCCTGATAGTACAGAAGAAGAGATAGCTAAAAGTAGAACAATCAATATTCAAGGCTGGTGCTATATCTAAGATGTTAGATGAAAATTTAAGTTTATTAGAGATAGCAAAGAAAATAACAGGAGATGAAGATGTAAAAGTTTTGGAAGAAAATATAACTCAATTTATGAATGTGATTGCTCAAAAGAACATATGTCAGAAGGACTAGCAAAAGATTGGAAAAGAAGAACTGGAAGATATTATTAATAAAGATGGTAAAGCAGAATTAGTATGCCATTTTTTGCAATAAAAATATGAATTTTCAAAGGAAGAATTAGAAGGAATATTAAAAAAATATATGCTAACCTTGTTTTTTTAAAGTTATAGTATATATTAAAAGTATGATAAAAAACAAAAAAAAGGAGAAATAATTATGGAAAAAGAAATTTTTAATTTTTGGACATAAAAATCCAGATACAGATTCAATTTGTTCAGCAATGGTAAAAGAAAGATTAAACAAAAAAAATGGACATGATAGTAGTGTTGCAGTTCGTTTAGGAAATATTAACAAAGAAAACACAATATGTATTAAATTATTTAAATCTAGAAGCACCAGAATTAAAAAGAAGAAGTAGCAGAAGGACAAAAAAGTAATTATGGTGGATCATAATGAATTTAATCAAAGTATAAAAGGTATTGAAAAAAGGCAAAAAATATTAGGTGTAGTTGATCATCATAGAATAGCAAATTTTGAAACTTCAGATCCTTTTATATTACACAGCTAGACCATATGGTTGTACATCTACAATTTTATTCCAAGATTTTAAAGGTAAAGGAATAGAAATTAATAGAGAAGAAGCAATTTTAATGGCAAGTGCAATTATATCTGATACATTGTTACTTAAATCACCAACAACAACTAAACATGATGAAAAAAGCGTTAGAAGAATTAGAAAAAAAATAGCAGGAATAGATATAAAAAGAATATGGTTTGGAAATGTTAAAAGCAGGAACAGATTTAGATGATTTTACAGCAAAAGAGTTAATAAATTTAGATGCAAAAAAGAATTAGATAAAAATGGTATAAAAATTTGTAATTGGACAAGTAAATACAGTGGATATACCATCTGTGTTAGAAAGACAAGAAGAATTAGAAAAAGCAATAGAGAAAGAATTGAAAGAAAAGAATTAGCATTATTTGTATTAGCAATTACAGATATATTAAATAGTAATTCAGAAATTTTGGTTTTAGGAGAGAAATCAAGTGTTGTAGAAAAGGCTTTTGATAAGAAATTAGAAAATAATAGAGCTTTTCTAGAAGGAGTAGTATCTAGAAAGAAACAATTGCTACCAAATATTGATAAAAATATATAGAAATATAGGATGTACCAATAAAATGGTATATCCTTATTTATATTTGTACTCTTATATTACAATTTATTGCTTATAAAAAAAATAAAAGTTAAATTTTAAAAACTATTGAATAATTTAGTAATTAAATCTATAATAAATAAGTAGAATTAAAATAAGAAGATAAAAATATTAGGAGTGATTAAATGACAAAAAAGAGACATCAGAAAACAAAGGAACAAAAAAAAAAACTTTCTTACAAGGTATTATAACACTTATATTTTCACAAGTTTTAATAAAGTTGTTAGGGCTATTATATACTTTATATTTAACAAACAGATCAGGATTTGGAGATAGAGGAAATGGAATTGTAGCAGCAGGTTATCAAATTTATGCAATGTTACTTACTATTTCTTCGATAGGAGTTCCAAATGCAATATCAAAATTAGTGTCTGAGAGAGTAGCTTTACGGAGACCATAAAGGAGCACATAGAATTTTTAAAATTGCATTTGCAACATTTGCGGTTATAGGATTAGTAGGAAGTCTAATGTTATTTTTTGGAGCGAATGTAATAGCAAATTATTGGTTACAAATACCCAGGTGCAGAAATGACTTTAGTAGCATTATCACCAGCAATTTTCTTTGTTGCAATATCTTCTGTTATGAGAGGATATTTTAATGGAAGGCAAAATATAAAAGCAACAGCAAGATCACAAACAATAGAACAAGTATTTAAGACGGCTCTTACAATAATTTTTAGTAGAAATAATAGCTGTTATTTCAAATGTATCAACGGGTGGATGGCAGGTGGAGCAACATTAGCTACTACACTTGCTACAATGTCAGGGGTTTGGATATTTGTATTTATATTACAAAACAAGAAGCAAAAGAAATAGCTGTAGAGATAAAATCTACAGTTAATTATAAATATGAAAGAGTTAGAACAATTATAAGAAGAATTCTAGTTGTATCAATACCAATAGCTCTAACTGCAATAATGTCATCACTTAATAAAAACATAGATTCTTTTACAGTAGTTAGAAGTTTAAAACAATTTATGCCAGAAGATATGGCTTTATCGCAATATGGAATATTAGGTGGAAAAGTAGATACTCTAACTAGTTTACCATTATCAATAAATGTAGCATTTTCAACAGCATTAGTACCAGCTATATCTGCGGCAAAAGCTAGGAAAGATAAAAAAACAATCACAGAGAAAACATCGTTCTCTTTATTAACATCAATGTTAATAGGACTTCCTTGCACAATAGGAATGTGTATATTCGCAGGTCCAATTCTAAATTTATTATTTCCAAAAGCAAGTGATGGAACAGTAATTTTACAAATTAGTTCACTAACAATTTTATTTACAATATTAGATCAAACTATAAATGGAGCATTACAAGGATATGGAAAGCTGAAAATACCTACAATATCATTAGGAATAGGAGTACTTGTAAAGTTAATTTTAAACTTAATTTTAGTACCAATTCCAGAAATAGGAGTAAATGGAGCAGCTTGGGCATCAGTAGCATGTCATGCAGTGGCATTTACGATAGCGATAACAGCACTTAGAAAAAATATTAAATTAAATTTTAACTTTTTCAAAATTTGTAATTAAACCAGTACTTGCAACAGCTATTATGGGGAATTTGTTCTTATTTTATTTATTTAAGTCTTTTAGAATAATAAGCAATAAATTGGCTACAATAGTAGCAATAGTAGTTGCAGTAGTAATTTATGCATTGGCAATTATAGTCTTAAAAGTATTTAATAAAGAAGAAATTTTAAGAGTTCCAATGGGAAATAAAATATGTGCAGTATTGGAAAAACTAAAAATATATTAAAATTCTAAAAAAAAAAAAGAAGGATTTTAGCTGTTTTTGGCGAATTAAATTAATTAGTAGTACATTTATTGTTTCGTTCAGACAATAAAGTACATAAACATTATATCTTATAGGAGGTAATTTAAATGAACAAAGCTGAATTAATCGCAGCAATGGCTGCAAAAACAGGAGAAACAAAAAAGCAGCTGAAGCATCAGTTAATGCTTTTGTAGAAGTTGTAACAGAATCACTAAAAAAGGAGAAAAAGTTCAATTAGTTGGATTTGGATCTTTTGAAGTAAGAAAAGAGCAGCTAGAAAAGGTAGAAACCCACAAACTAAAGAAGAAATCAAAATACCTGCATCAAAAGCTCCAGTTTTCAAAGCTGGTAAAAGCATTAAAAGATTTAGTAAACAAAAAATAAGAGTTTTGTATAAATATATAAATATATGAATTCATAGAAAGAAGCTATTTTTAGCTTCTTTTTTAAACTGAGAACACAAGGGTGACAGGTCTTAAATGAGACACAAGGGGACAGGTCTTAAATGTCCTATAATATTTTTTGATATTATAGGACATTTAAGACCTGTCCCCTTGTGTCTCATTTAAGACCTGCCCCTTGTGTCTCACTATTTAATATCTACTTTAATATGAATATCTTTTAATTGATCATATTTAACTTCGCCAGGAGCTCCCATCATTAAGTCTTGAGCTTTACTATTTAGAGGAAAGCTATAACATCTCTTATTGTATCAGAATCTGTTAAAAAGCATAAGCATTCTATCAAATCCAGGTGCGATACCAGCATGTGGAGGAGCACCGAATTGGAATGCTGTATACAAAGCTCAAATTTTGATTTTACTTCTTCTTCAGTATAACCAGCCATTTCAAATGCTTTAATCATAATGTTAATATCATGATTACGAACAGCTCCTGAAGAAAGTTCGACACCATTACATACTAAATCATATTGATATGCTAATATATCTAATGGTTTTTCGTTTGTTAATGCATCTAAGCCACCTTGTGGCATTGAGAATGGATTATGACTAAATTGTAGCTTATCGTGTTCATCTAATTCAAACATTGGAAAATCTACAATCCAGCAAAATTCGAATACGTCTTTTTTTTTATCAAGTCTAATCTTTTACCAAGTTCAGTTCTAATTTGTCCAGCTAGTTCTGTTGCTCTTTTTTTCATTGTCTGCTATAAAGAAAATAGTATCTTCCTTTTCTAAACCTGCCAAATCTAATAATTCTTTTTTTTCAAATCATCTGGAATAAATTTATCAATAGGGCCTTTGTAAGATAAATCCTCTTGAACTTCCAAATATCCAAGTCCACCCATTCCAATTGAAGTTGCATATTTTAGCATTTTTTCATGGAATCCTTTAGACATATGACCTTTAACTTTAATGGCTCTGACAGTTCTATTAATAAATGGTTTAAAAGTACATTTATTAAAGAAATCAGATAAATCAATAATATATAGAGGATTTCTTAAATCTGGCTTATCAGTACCATATTTAACCATAGCTTCTTTTTGTAAGCAATTCTAGTAAAAGGTGTATTAGAAATCGCTTTATCAGAGAATTCCTTAAAAGTATTGTAAATAACAGGTTCAATTACATTAAATACATCTTCTTGAGTTGCATATGACATTTCCATATCTAATTGATAAAATTCACCAGGGGCTCTATCAGCTCTAGCATCTTCGTCTCTAAAACATGGAGCAATTTGGAAATATTTATCGATTCCAGAAACCATTATTAACAATTGTTTGAATTGTTGAGGCGCTTGAGGAAGGGCATAAAATTTTCCAGCATGTAATCTACTAGGTACTAAATAATCTCTTGCACCTTCTGGAGATGAGCTAGTTAAGATAGGAGTTTGAACTTCTAAAAAATCCTTGTTCTATCATTTGATTTCTTAAGAATTGAAGAACTTTTGCTCTCAAGATTATGTTATTTTTTAATTTATTATTTCTTAAGTCAAGAAAACGATATTGAAGTCTTAAATCTTCTCTAATATCTTGATCTGTATTGATTTCGAAAGGTAACATTTTTGTTCTTTTACCTAATACTTCAATCTCTTCAATACGAATTTCAACTAAACCAGTTTTTAGTTTTGGATTAACTGTTTCTTCATCTCTTTTTTAACTTCACCAAAAACAGTAACAGAAGATTCGATAGGAATATGAGATGCAAAGTCAACATCTTCAGGGTTACCAGAAGTTACTACTTGTGTAATACCATACATATCGCGGATAATCTAAAAATACTAGACCACCAAGGTCACGTATAGTTTCTACAAAACCAGCAATTCTAACCTTCTTTCCTACATCTTCTAAACTAATTTCATTACAAGTATGTGTCTTATACTTAGTCATTTTTAACCTCCTATTATTAGACATTTTTAATTGTGTAATATATAAAATAAGCACAAAAAAACGCCCTATGCATTATATGCAGGGACGAAATAAACTTTCCGCGGTGCCACCCAGCTTGAAAAATATAACATTTTCCACTTTATTTATTTTACTCCAATATGTTTCACTTTTTAGGTTGACCTTAAAGGGCTTACAGCCTATGACCCTTATTCTCTAAAAGTAACTTCTAAAAGCTTTGTATTGTACAAACGTAATATATTTTTTAACTATAAGTATTATTTTACATAGTTTTCCTAGATTTGTCAAGAGTTATACATATTTTTTCATTAGATGGAAAAAAAATAGCATAGAGGTAGACTATACAGAAACGCCAGAACAAACAAAAGAACAAGATGGAAAAACATATTATTTTTATAATTATGGAAGTAAGATATGGGCAAATGTAAAATGTCAAGCAAATGGTGCAATTAGTTATTGGACATGGATACCAAGATATGCATATAAATTAGAAAGTGGAACAACAAAAGTAATTTTTGTTGATGAAAACGATAGACCATTAAATACGAGTGTGTATGGAAATTCATTACCAGAAGGATATACAGTACATGAAGCATTTAAACAGCAAGATGGCTTAAAGGGAATATGGTTTAGTAAATATCAGCCATCGAAATAAATTTAATAAAAAAATAAAGAAAGGAAGAAAATATGAAAAAAATACTTTGAAAATAATGATAATTAGTTTTATAGCTTTATTATTATATTGTACCAATAGTTATGGAGTAGAAAGCGGTACAGTAAGAATGCAAATAAATGGTGGAACAGCATGGACAAATATAAATATATCAGAATCATATGCTGAATGTGAATCTTTAAATTCACCAACATCTACATTAGGAACTTCAGCATTAAAAGCACATTTAACAACAGATGCAGATTGGAGTGCAATGGCAATATTTTCTGTTAGTCAATATGGAGGTGCAACTGATAATTCTCCAAAAACTACAACTGGAAATTCTTCAGGAATTTATAATGTAGGAAGTAATTGGACACAAACAACAGGTATTTTAAGTACAGCAAATAAAAAATTCAACACCATATGTTTCCGGATTATTTAATGATGATGGAAGTGTAAAAAAAATATATAAGACAATGGACTTCAACAAGAGCAGAAACAAATTTTGTTGGTTTTCAGGATTCATCTGCCCAAGGTACTTATGGTTGGATGGGAGGAAGCGCAAGGTGGGGAACTTCTACATCAGATCCAGTTAGCATAAAAAATGGGCTTTTTGGGATTGGTATTGGTAGTGGCACCTACATCAGCCACGGTAGACATGCTTCGGGTGGTGCGTTCAACGATGTTACATTTAGACCAGTTATTTTTGGAATTAGTAGAAACTACAATGGCAGTAGAACTGAATACTGAGCTCTGTAGTCCTATTAATGGCCATTTTTTATAAAAAAATTGACTTTTTATGTAAATGCAGTTATAATATATATAGAAGACTTTTAAAATTGTCTTCCGAAAACTTCGGAGGACAAAATACAGTTCTCCGAATATAAAAAAAGGAGAGCTATACCACATGAATATTAATGCATTGAAAAGAGAAATGAAAAAAACTGGAAAAGTTTTTTGTAGATCCAAGTGGGGGAGATTTATACCGCAACGGAGCTACATGAAAAACTCGCAAGAGAAATCTGCGAGAAAAACCATTGGGAGTGGAAAATTTCAGGACTGTATTCAGCAGAGGACTTTCTGCTGGAAAAGAAGGGTTACATTAAAGTAGCAAAGTATGACGTATTTAAATACGTCGCCATGAGTAAAATATATGTAAAAAAAATAAGCATATATTTGAAAATGCGATTTATATCTCGGAGCTAATTAAATCTTAAGCTCGAGATATATTAAAAAGAAGAGCAGGAGGTTATTAAAGACCTCTTGCTTGCTTTTTATTAAGAAGCAAAAAATCTTTAATTGATAAATAAAGCAAAAAAGAGTATAATACAAATGTAATAAAAAAGAAAAGGAAATAAAAAAATGTTTAATATAGAAGAAGAACTAAAAAAGTTGCCAAATAAACCAGGTGTTTATGTAATGAGAGACAAAAATGACACTATTATTTATGTTGGAAAAGCAATATCTTTAAAAAAATAGAGTAAGACAATATTTTAGAAAAAACAATAAAACAAGCAAGGATAGAAAAAAATGGTAAGTTTAATAGACCATTTTGAATATATAGTAGTAGATAATGAAGCAGAAGCATTAATTTTAGAATGTAACCTAATAAAAAAAGAATAGACCAAAATTTAATGTGTTATTAAAAAGATGATAAAACATATCCGTATATAAAAATTGACGTGAAATCAGATTATCCAGGAGTTTTTTATAACAAGGAGAGTAATTAATGATGGTTCAAAATATTTTGGCCCATATGCTAATCCAGGAGCCGCTAAAGAGATGATAGACTTTATTAAGCAAAAATATAAAATACGTCAATGTAGAACATTAAAAAATAGAGAAAGACCTTGTCTTAATTATCATATAAATAGATGCTTAGCACCATGTATGGGATATGTAACACCACAGGAATATAAAAAACAGATAGATGAAATTATTGATTTATTAGAAGGAAAAACAGAAAAAATAATAAAAGAACTAGAAAACCAAATGCAAGAGGCTTCAATTAAATTAGAATTTGAAAAAGCGGCAGAGTTAAGAGATAGAATTCAATCAATTGAAAGAGTATCAGAGAAACAAAAAGTATCTAATATATCAGAAAACAATATAGATGTAATTGGAATTGCAAAATCAGATATTCAAATATGTATAGAAATCTTTTTTGTTCGTGGAAGTAAAATGGTAGGAAGAGAGCATTATTTCTATACAGATTTAAAAGATATGGAAAATAAAGAAATACTGTCAGGTTTTATAAAACAATATTATTTAGATAATCCTAATATTCCAAATAAGATTATGATAAGGGATGAAATAGAAGATAAGGAAACAATAGAAAAATGGTTGTCCACAATTTTAGGAAAAAAAAGTGGAAATAAAAACTCCTAAAAAAGGGTGAAAAGCTACGATTTGTTGAAATGGCGGAAATGAATAGTAAAGTGACTTTAGAAAATAAAGAAAAAGATAAGAGTGAAATTTTATTAGAATTAAAAGATGTATTAAGTCTAGATAAATTACCTAGAAAAAATTGAAACATATGATATTTCAAATATATCTGGAGAATATATGGTGGCTGGTATGTGTGTAATGCAAGATGGTGTAATAAAAAAAGAATTTATCAAGAAGATTTAAAATAAAAACTGTATATAATCAAGATGATCCAAGATGTATGGAAGAAGTTATAACAAGAAGGTTGAAACATTCTATTGAAAATCCTAAAGGGGGATTTGGAATTTTGCCAGATGTTATTTTTTTGCAGATGGTGGAATTACTCAAATAAGGGCAACAAAGAAAGCTATTCAAAAAATATGATTTAAACATTCCGGTATTTGGTATGGTTAAAAATGATAAACATCAAACACGAGCTTTAATGGACGAAAATAGAAAAGAATTAAAAAATATCACCAAGGTTAATGAATTTAATTACTAATTTTCAAGATACAGTACATGATACAGCAATTACATACCATAGAAAATTACGAGATAAAGCTATTACTAAATCTGAATTAGATGAAATTGATGGAATTGGTAAAGTAAAAAAAACAAGCTCTACTAAAGGCTTTTGGAAGTGTTGAGAAGATAAAACAGGCTAGTATAGAAGATTTGATTAATGTAAAAAGGGATTAATGAGGAATTAGCGAAAAAATCAAAAATATGAAAAATTAAGAAGTCTGACATTTTTAATGCCAGACTTCTTTCGAAGGAGTAATTTTTCTCGCCCTTGAAAATTACTCGGACTTGTTATCGGTATTTTTATTTTTTCAGACTTTATAGAGAATCTGAAATTGAAATTTACTGTCAATACAACAATAAAATTGACCAGTAAAATAATCAAAACATAAAGCCAATAGTCAGTTTGACTCAAGAGCCAAACTGGAATACAAGTTATTCCAGTATCAAATATTGCATCGGCAATATTGAAACTTTTATAACTATAGATATCAATAAAAAAATTGATACTATGGTTATTAGAATAAATTGCATTATCCACGTTTTGTCTTTAGCAACGAAGTTACTAAAGATTTGAAACCCCATAATTGTCAAGCCAGTGGCGATTATGGAATTAACTTGTTTGAGTTTCTGAGAAACTCCAGGAATAATCCATACAGAGAATATTCCTGTTAATGTAGCCATTATTGGTAAAGCATACCAATAATTTAAAATAGCCAGTCCATCAAAGATGTACCAGATGATTGCAATAGTTGCAATCAATACTGGAAGAAGTATCTTGATGGTTGAGTTCTTGTTATTCATGTTGTGTGCTACCTTCTTATCTTTTTTAATATTTGACAGTGGGCGTTCTGTCATTGTTGGACTGAATTTTCAGTCATTATGTATATTATAGCACATTAAATAGAAAAAATCAATTTTTATGTATAAGTACAAAGTAATAGATGCTAGGAAATTTCCTAGCATCTATTTGGCTTTGCAGTAAAATGACTTAAATAATAATGTCTTTTTTATCTTTTTTTTTTTATTTTCTTTTTCTAAGTTATCTGATTTTTCTGAATTTGGAACATCAAAATTTGATATTTCGGTTGAATCAAAGGTTTTGTAAGTATTTATATCAAGTAATTCTTCATTACTTTTTTGGTCGTGCGTTTGAAATTAATTTGTAAATAAACAATGTCAAACAAGAAGTAATGAAAACAGCTCCTATTACCGGAATAATAGGACCTAATATCTGACTATAAATTAGCCAGGTTTCAGCCCCAACAATTCCCAAAGTTATAAAGACTATAACTATAGTCAAAATACTTTTTTAATATCTTTCATTTTTTGTCCTCCTAATTATAAAAGCAAGCCACTACAAAAAATGTAGAATAATAATATAGCATAAAATTGCGGAAAAAACAAGTTTTGCAAAAGCAAATGGGAAAAAAAATAGAATAAAAAATAGATATTTCTGAATGATTTTTAAAAAAAGAATAATAAAAGAAGAATAAAAAATATAGTTGAAGAATATACATATAATAAATAAAAATAAGGGGAATCTTTTTGTGGAATATACGAGAGAAAAATTTTTTGAGGTTATGTATAATACTAAATTGGACAAGTTAGTAATAAAAAAAGGAAAGGTGGATTAGTAAAATAAGAAGAGTAATTAAAACTCATAAATTTATAACAACAGTAAGTATAGCATTTTTTATGTTTTCAATTGTAAATATAATTATGATATATAGTTTTATGAAAATTTTGCAAAAATATATAAAAGTTATGATAAAATACTACTATTCTAATAAAAGGAGGATAGTAGTATTTTACTACTAAAAAAAGAATGAAATTAGCAAGTGAATGGAAAGAATATAAAATTTTAGATATGGCAGAGGGGCAAAAGCTAGAAAGATGGGGAGATGTTATATTAGCAAGACCTGATCCTCAAATCATATGGAAAGATAAAAGTTATCCAAAAAATGGAAAGAAATTAATGCAACATACCATAGAAGTAAAACTGGTGGAGGAGCATGGCAATTTAATAAAAAGATTCCAAAACAATGGCAAATACATTATAAAAATTTAACTTTTAATATCAAACCAATGGGATTCAAACATACAGGGCTGTTCCCAGAGCAAGCAGTTAATTGGGATTGGATGATAAATAAAATAAAATCAGAAAAAAAGAGAAATAAAAGTATTAAACCTATTTGTTTATACAGGAGGAGCAACAGTTGCTTGTTTATCAGCAGGAGCATCTGTATGTCATGTTGATAGTTCAAAAGGAATGACAACTTGGGCAAAAGAAAATGTAATATCATCAGGACTAGAAGATAAAAAAAGTAAGATTTATAGTAGATGATGTTGTAAAATTTGTAAAGAGAAATAAGAAGAGGAAATAAATACGATGCTATAATCATGGACCCACCTTCATACGGAAGAGGACCAAAAGGAGAAGTTTGGCAAATAGAAGAAAAATTATATGGGTTAGTTGAATTATGTACAAAAGTATTATCAGATGCCCTCTATTCTTTTTAATAAATTCATACACAACAGGAATATCAAGTACAGTATTAAAGAATATATTAAACATAACAGTTGAAAAAAAATCACAAAGGAAAAGTAGAATGCGGAGAAATAGGAATACCAATGGAAGAATCGAAGCTAGTGTTACCATGTGGAATTTACGGAAGATGGGAGAAATAAGAAAATGAGACAGGAGGGACAGGTCTTAAATGTCCTATAATATTGAGAAAAATATCGAAATTTGTCAAAATTGTTAATATATTAGCAATAATTACAAAATTCGACAAAATATAGGACATTTAAGACCTGTCCCTCCTGTCTCAGAAGGAGAAGTAGATGCAAGATTTAAAAGTAATTTATGAGGATAATCATATAATTGTGGTCGAGAAGATACCTAATGTTCCGTCTCAGTCTGATAAAACTGGAGATATGGATATGCTTACTTTGGTTAAAGGATATATTAAAGAGAAATATAATAAACCAGGAAATGTTTATTTGGGATTGGTGCATAGATTAGATAGACCTGTTGGAGGTATTATGATTTTTGCTAAAACTTCAAAGGCAGCGTCTAGATTGAGTAATCAGGTAAGAGAGAAGGTTTTTAAAAAGAAATATTTAGCTGTGGTAGATGGAAAGTTTGAAAAAAAATAATGGAACTTTGGAAGATTATTTATATAAAGATGAGAGAAATAATATTAGTAAGGTTGTAAGTAATCAAAAGAAAAATGCAAAATTTTCAAAGTTAGATTATGAGGTTTTAAAATATAATGAGGTAAAAAGACTTAAGCTTGGTTGAAATAAATTTACATACTGGTAGGCATCATCAAATTAGAGTTCAATTGTCTAATTTTGGTCATAGTATATTTGGAGATCAAAAAAATATGGAACAAGGGGAAAGGGAAAACAGATAGCATTATGGGCATATAAGCTTACAATTGAGCATCCAATAACTAAAGAAAAAATGACTTTTGAAGATTTGCCAGAACCAATAGGAACATGGTGTATATTAAAAAAATTATAATAATGAGTAAAAAAATATTTGCATTTTAAATTAAACTATGTTACAATACATAGGTAATTATGAGAAAGACCGTTAGAGGAATAAATAAGATGGGAATAGTAAAAGGAATATTAATAGCGATATATCTTGTTATAGCACTAGTTTTAATAGTATTAACATTAATACAAACAAAAGAAAGATCCAGGACTATCTTCTACAATAACAGGTTCATCAACTAATAACTTCTATGAGAAAAATAAAAGTAGAACAAAAGAAGGAAAACAAAAAAAAGTGGACAGTTATTTTATCAGTTGTATTTGTAGTATTAACAATAGCATTAGGAATTGTATATATGGCATAAAACGTAATAAAAGGGGCGGTTTTCATAAGGAAACTACCCTTTTTTGTACCGAAATTAAAACTTTTTGAAAAGGAGAAAAATTAAAAGTTAAGAAATGGAAGAAAAAGAACAAAAAAATTTTAGATTTTATGAAAAATGAAGATTATGTACCAATGAAGGCAAAAGAAATAGCAATGCTTATGAGAGTACCAAAAAAAATGAGTATAATAACTTTTTTTAGAGATAATAGGAAAGCTAGAATTAGAATTAAAGATTCAGAAGAATAGGAAAAAAATCGTTATAGAATTAGTGAAAAAACTTATTATGAAGGCTATTATAGAAAAAAATCAAAAAGGATTTGATTTGTAAAAATAGAAGAGCAAGAAGATGAAATTTATATATCAAAAGAAAAATTCATTAAATGCTTTAAATGGAGACAGAGTTTTAATAGAGATAGTAGAAGAAAGCAATAAAATAAAAAAAAAGCAGAAGGAAAAATTATAAAAGTACTAAAACATGAGAAGGATACTGTTGTAGGAATATTTCAAAACAATAAAACATTTGGATTTGTTGTTCCAGACGATAAAAATTTTGGAACAGACATATATATTTCAAAAAAAGAATTTTGGAAAAGCAAGAACTAATCATAAAGTATTAGTACAAATCACAAAATATCCACAAAAAAGGGCAAAAGGCAGAAGGAAAGATAATAGAGGTATTAGGAAATGTAAATGAAGCGGGAGTAGACATGCTTTCTTTAATAAAAAGAACATAAATTGCCAGCAAGATTTCCGGAAGCTGTAGTAGAAGAAGCAAAAAGATGTGGAAATAGAGTTGATAAAAAAAAAGATATACCTAATAGGGTTGACTTAAGAGATAAAATAATTTTTACAATTGACGGAGAAGATGCAAAAAAGATTTAGATGATGCAGTAAGGGTAATAAAATTAGAAAACGGAAATTATGAGTTAGATGTTCATATAGCAGATGTTAGTTATTATGTAAGAGAAAATAGTTTATTAGACCAAGAAGCTCTAATTAGAGGAACAAGTATATATATATGTTAGGAAGAGTAATTCCAATGTTGCCTAGAGAGTTATCTAATGGTATTTGTAGCTTAAATGCTGGAGAAGATAGATTTACATTATCATGCTCTATGGAAATTGATAAAAAAGGTAAAGTCATTTCGTCAGAAATATATAAAGGAATTATTAAAGTTACAGAAAGAATGAGTTATACAGATGTACAAAAAATCATAGATGCTTCAGATGAAGTAACTTTAAAAAGATATCAGCCATATATTCAAGAATTTAAAAACATGGAAGAGTTGGCAATCATTTTAAAAAAATAGGAGAATAGAAGAAGGATATTTAAATTTAGATATACCAGAAAGTAAGATTGATTTAGATATAGAATGGACATGTAACAAATATATCTAAATATGAAACAACATTTGCACATGAAATAATTGAACAATTTATGCTTACAGCTAATGAAACAATAGCAGAAAAATTTTTCTGGTTAGAAGCACCATTTATTTATAGAGTGCATGAACAACCTGATTTGGAAAAAAAGTACAAGAACTAAATAAGTTTTTATTTAATTTTGGATTAAAAATAAAAGCTAACAAAGATAATATTTATCCAAAGGAATTTGCTAAAATACTAGATGAAATAAAAGGAAAAGGAAGAGGAAAGGGTTATTTCAAATTTAGTATTAAGAACTTTAAAAGTAGCTAGATATGAAGCAGAAAATAAAGGACATTTTGGTATTGCAAGTAAATATTATTGTCATTTTACTTCACCAATTAGAAGATATCCTGATTTGTTTATTCATAGAATTATATCAAAATATCTAGAAGAAAATTATGTTGTAAATGAAAAGTTTGTTACTAAATATAAGCAACAAGCAGAAAGATAGAGCAAAACAATCTTCAGAAAGAGAGAAAAAGTTGCTACAGAGGTAGAAAGAGAAGCTGAGAATATTAAAAAAGCAGAGTATATGGAATCTAGAATAGGTGAAGAATATGATGGAATTGTTTCTTCTATTACTTCATTTGGTATGTTTGTTGAGTTAGATAATACAGTAGAGGGATTAATAAGATTTGATAAATTAGGAAATGAGTATTTTATTTATGATGAAGATAGAAAAAAAGATTAATAGGAGAAAGAAGCAATAAAGTTTATAAGATTGGAGATAAAGTAAGAATAAGAGTTATATCAGCTAATAAATTATTAAGACAGATTGATTTTGAAATTATAGAAAATAAATAAATACTATAAATAGGTAATTAGTACTAAAAGTAAGCTACTTTCCTGTCAGCTTTTTCTAATAGAAGATATAAAAAAATATGTTAGGCACCTCTCAATGTAAAAATTGAGATTCTCCTAACATATTTTTTAATATCTTCTAATTTCGAAAAAGTTTCCATCCTCTTAGCTTACTTTTTAGTACTAATTACCTATTTATAGCAAAAAATATTATCTAATCCACATCATAATATTAGCAAAAATAATAACTAAAACGGAAAAGCATATAACAACTACACCACCAGTTTTATTATCAAGTTCTTTTTTATTTCATAAATAGCAAAACCAATTGCTTTTAATAAAATCCAAATAGTAAGCAAAAAAAAATAATTTATAAATAACACTTGTCATAAAAAACTCCTTCTTTATGTTTCTGTTAATAACATTCCAGATTTAACAGAAGTATCTATTTCAACATCAAAAAATGCATTTTTATAATTTTCTAACCATGAATATTGTTCAAATTGTTTAGAAGTAAAAAAAAAAGTTTTGTAAAGAATACTTTCCTAATCCATCAATATCTGAGTTAAAGTTTTTTTGAAGTTTTATATAAATAGTCAGAAAAAAATGTTTTTTAAATAACTATTACAAGAATTAGAGATAGAATTTAAAACTTCTGGAGATAGATATTTAGAATCTTTAGACATAGAGTAAATCCTTCCTCTAAATTCACACTTTATTTTAATATAAGGGGCAGGTGTTGAGGTATCTACAGTTACATTAGTATTCTTAGATGGAGATAAATAAACATCTAAATAATTATTATTATTTTCAGGGTCAGGTATGGAAATAAGAAAACGGTCTAAGTCATTTTTTATATTTAAAAATGATATTGTTTCTAAAGCGTTTAATTCACCTACAAGTTTATCTGACTTTAAAAACTGCTAATCCAATATTTTCGGCACCATTTTCACCAAAAAATAGAGGAACTATTTGCTTTTATAATGTAATCTTTTTGAGAATCAATTTCAACAGAGTTGTTAGGAGTCCCTTCATTAACACCTCCTAATATTGCATAAGGTTCACAATTGTTACAAATTAAAGCATTAAAGAAATTACCAATTGTAGCATCAGGCATATAGCCTGTATATTGGATATTGACTCGAATTAGTGAAATTTTCATAATAACTAGAAATTAAGTTCTCTAATTCTGGTTTTGTTTGTTCTAAATAATATTTCGCAGTGCATTTACTAATTACAATATTAGCAGAAGGTCTTACTTGAGTATCATTAATTAAAGTATAAATTTCATCAGATATTCCCTGAGAGGCTAATTCTTCTGAAAATATAATAACTTTACAATGTGACATATTGATTTGTTTTCCAAGATATCCATTAATTAGATTAGTAGCATTACTTAAAGAAGAAGCGGTAACTGTATTAATAATAGTGGAAGGCTTATTATTAGATCCAGATTCGGGGGATAATGAATTAGAAAATTGAAAACTAACTTCTAATTTATTATCAGTAGAAGTATCAATTGCGATTGCTAATACATAAGCCAAATTATCAATACTAAGTGAAGAATAAGAGCTGGAAAATGCAATAATAAATATTACTATTAATGATAGTATAAAGATTTTTTTAAGTAGTTTTTTTCATTTTTGATTCCTTTCTTTTTAAAATTAGCAACAATTAAAATACTTAATCCTAAAAAAAGAATACAATACCAAGCACTAAATATGGATAAATATTTCTTTCAAATTTTTGAGATATTGCATAATTTTTAGGAATTAATGATATTCCTAGAATTAATAATCCAAAGACATCAATTAAAGGTTTTTTAGTTGATATATTAGTTAATTTTTTTAAATATTTCCATAGAAAATTTGATAACAATACTTAAATAACATGCAAAAACCAAAATCCAAAATAACAAGAAAATTGATTCAAGTCTTTGGAAGAAGTTACCAAATTCTATATATCTAGTAGCATTATATAGAGGTGTAATTTCATTTGTTGATACAAAAAAAAGCAAAAATAAATAATAAAGTAGCTACACTTAAAAGTAAATATAATGCACTAATACCAATAGAAATAAGCAGAATTTTTTTCATGTTTTCAGGTTTCTTTAAAAATGGCGGTAAAAAATAAATGTATTCAATACCAGCAAATGAGTATAAATTTACAAGGCCTAAAACAAAAAGTATTATAAATGCCTTCGCCAAAAATGGGAAACATTCTTTGAGGGGTAAATTGCCCTAAATTAGTCAAAAATAAAAATATAACAGAAATTAATACTATAGGTAAGATAATTAAAGTTGTTTTTAAAGTAGCATTAAAATCTAATCTGTTTGCAATGCAAATGGCAATGATAAAAAAGATAAAATGAAAAATATATTTGTCATAGGATAGTAAATAATTTTTATACTTTCACAAAAACTACGAAGAAACATACTAAAACTTGTTATAAAATAAAGTATAAATATAATACCAATAATATTTTTAAATAATTTACCACCAACGAATTCAGAAATATCAATAATGTCTAGGCCAGGAAAATTCCTTAATAGACGATATATTAAATATGCTATTAATATGGCAAAAAATACTTACATATATTATATTTAGAATACTAGCTGATTTCATAAAAAAAGATAAGATGTTCTTTGGAAGGTATAGAAGAGTGTGAGATACTACGATTGCAAGAATCATCATAATAGCTTCTACAGTACCAATTTTTTGATTTGACATAACAAACCTCCTTTTTATTTATTTAAATTAGGATTATATTTCCATTTCATGGCAATTTCATCTTGATTATTCTGCTTTTTTGGTAGCAAGATAAGGAGCACGATATTCTCTTTTCCAAATAGGTGGTAATAAATATCCATTTCCTTTAGTATTGCTTGTAGGAGCAAAAGGAACTGCAAAAGGAATTCCAAAAAGATTTTATACTACAAATGATAGAAATATAGACAAATAATCCAAGAGAGATGCCTAAGAATCCAGCAATAAAACCAAGTAGTATAAATAAAAATCTAAAATATCTTAAATGGAATCCAAAAGAATAGTCTGGAATAGCAAAAGAAGCAATACCAGTAATGGCTACAATAATTATTAATATTGACTAACAATGCCAGCACTTACAGCAGCTTGTCCTAAAACCAGTGCACCAACAATTCCGTATAGTAGGGCCTATAGGAGATGGAACTCTTAGACCTGCTTCACGTATTAATTCAAAAGAGACCTCCATTATTAAAATTTCAACAATAATAGGAAAAGGAACACTTTCTCTTGAAGCGAGGATGGAATATAGGAGGCTAGTTGGAAGGATTTCTTGGTGGAATCCAGTAATTGCAACATACATACCAGGTAATAATAAAGTAATAAAAACAGCTAAAAGTCTAAGACCTCTTAGAAAGTTAGCAAAATTAGGCTTTAAATTGGTATCTTCAGGAGAGGAAAGAAAATCAATTAAAATAGATGGCATGATAAGTCCATAAGGAGTACCATTTACAATTACAATAACCCTGCCCTTTAGAAGGTGTTTACTAACTTTGTCGGGTCTTTCTGTCGATATTATTTGAGGAATACCTAAAATATTAGAATCAGATATTAATTGTTCTAATTCTCCAGCTGAAAGTAAAAGAGTCAACTTCTAAATTATTTAATCTATATTTTACTTCATTTACTAAATCTGAATTTGTAAGACCGTGCATATAACATACTGCACATTTTGTTTTTGTTATTTTTCCAACTTCAATTGTTTCTATAATCAGATTTTCATTATTAATAATTCTTCTGATTAGAGATGTGTTTGTACGAATATTTTCAACAAAAGCTTCATGAGGACCTTTTATAACAATTTCATTATTAGAGCATCTACACTTCTTTGTTTAAATCCTTTTACTTCAATATCAAATGCTTGATTTAAAGTATCAACAAATAAAAAATACAATTTCCGTGAATTTATTCCATTTGCTGCTTCATCAAAGTCAAAGATTTCTTTTTACAGCATTTTGAGGCATTAGACAACCCATAAGATAATTAGGTAGGTCGAATTTTTTTTTACTTTTCTAATAGTTATATTATTAGTTACTGATTCAGAAATTACTTTATTTTTGAGAGCCATCATAAAGATTATTTTTTTATTTCGTAACATTAAAGGTTTTAAAATAAAATCATCCATTATTTGAGAATCTACCATTCCATCAATGTAGATTAGAAAGGCATTATATTGTTTACCACGAGCGTTCATTGTAAACTCGCGTAAGATAACGTCGCTATTAATTAATAAGTTATATTTTTGTTTTTATATATTCTATATTTACAATTAAACTAGGAAATATTTTTTGTTTTCTCTTTTGGTGCATTTTCGTCTGAATTATTATAAGATGTTGTATTACTACTTTCAGGAATATCAAATTCATAATTGTTTTTTAGGTGTATATGCAAAAAAGTTATTAAATAAATCTTTTAAATTCATAAATTTCTCCAATTTTTTGTATTTAATTACTATTTAGAATGAATAATTCTAAAATATAATTATTTTTAATATTATTTGGTAAAAAAAAAAAAAAATATACTAGTTTAAAAAAAAAAAAAAATGATATAATCAAACATAGAGAAAGATATACAAGGAGATTAATTATGAAAAATAAATTTGCAACTATAATTATGTCTATTATTATCATATTAATTATAGGAATTATTAGTATATTTGGAATAATTTTATGGGAAGAAATACAACAAACAGAAACATCAATAGAGCCAGAATCTTTTTAAAAACAGTTTTTTCTGAAAATTCAAATACAGTTAATAAAAACATAGAAACTCCAGCAGTAAAGGAAAATGTATTTGATGATATAAAAAGACAGTAATCAAAAAATACTTCAGTAGATTATAGTAATATAAAAGTTGATAAATATTTTTATAATCAATTAGAAGATGAATCAAAAACAATATATAAAGCATTTGAAGCAAACCAAGAAAACTTGAAAACAGGTAATTATAAAATTGAATTAGGAAATAGTTTTTCAAATTTATTAAAAAAAAGAAGATGGGCAAGAACAACTAGGAAAGTATTATCAATCTGCTTTTGAAGCTTATAATTATGATAATCCAGATGTATTTTATTTAGACCCTAATAAAATGTATTTAAATATCGAGACTACGACTAGTAGAAATGGAAATACATATAATGTTTATATTAATACAGGAGAGCAAAATAACTATTTTACTGATGATTTCTCATCAAAAGAACAAGTAGATATAGCTAGTCAAAAAAATTGAAAAAAGTAAAAAATAATATTATAGCTAATAAAACGGGAAATACTTATGATGACATAAAAATGGTACATGATTATTTAGTGAATAATGTAGAATATGATACAAGTATATCACAAAGTAATATTTATGATATATATGGAGCATTAGTAAACAATGTTGCTGTTTGCGAAGGATATGCAAGAGCTTTTAAATACATTATGGATGAAATGAATATACCATGTGTATTAGTAATTGGACAGGAAAAAGAAAAAATTCTCAAGGGCAAACTGAGAATCATGCATGGAATTATGTCGAACTAAATAATAAATGGTATGCTATTGATGTCACATGGGATGATCCTGTGGTAACAGGTGGTGGAGGAGCAAGTAAAGAATCAAGATATAAATATTTTTTTAAAGGGTTCTAATACTTTTTTACAAGACCATGTGCCAAGTGGACAGTTTACACCAAATGGAAAAGTATTTGAATATCCAGATATTAGTAAAGAGGATTTATAAAAAAATATATTAAGAAGGAGATAAAAATGGAAGCAAAAGATACTAAAATAATAATAGGACTAACAATTGAAGAAGTAGAAGAAAGAAAAAAAGGAAAAATCTAGTTAATTATGATACTTCTGTACCAACTAAAAGCATAAAAGAATACTTTTTGGAAAACTTTTTACACTTTTTAATTTTTAAACTTATTTTTAGCGGTTGCTATATTTTTTTGGTAGGTTCATATAAAAAATAAGCAATACGTAACTGAACGAAGCATTG
>VOFJ01002572.1_pt1 | contig 39393 bp, 48 predicted proteins | sample 5384081 | NCBI WGS metagenome assembly VOFJ01 (sample SAMN12384729, study PRJNA508395) | human gut metagenome | isolation source: healthy gut I | host: Homo sapiens
GAGGCGCGATGCCTCTCCCCCCCAATCGTTTATCCGAATCATGTATCCCGATCGGCAATGGTTACACGTACCCTCCGATTCCCGACTATACCGCAGGAGAAGCGTGCATCAAAAAATGATAATCAGGAATCCCCTAGAACGTTTTAAACGAACCGTCCCTGCTCCTGCATGTATTTGGCCAAACCGCCCGTAGCGGTCTCCTTATAGAGACTCGGCAAATCATGCCCGGTTTGCTTCATCACCTCGACCACTTTGTCAAAGCTTACGCGGTGTTTGCCGTCGGAAAAGTCGAGTAGCTGTTGGCATCCATGGCCCGGGCCGCCGCAAAGGCGTTGCGCTCGATACACGGAATCTGCACCAAACCGCAAACGGGATCGCAGGTGAGCCCAAGGTGGTGCTCCAACCCCATTTCGGCCGCATATTCGATTTGGGCCGGAGAGCCGCCGAACAACTGACAGGCCGCTGCAGCGGCCATTGCACAAGCAACGCCTATCTCTCCCTGACACCCCACCTCGGCTCCTGAGATCGATGCATTCGTCCGCACGACATTGCCGAACAGGCCGGCCGTCGCCAAAGCCCGGAGAATCCGTTTGTCGATGAAATTACGCGTTTCCTTGATTTGATAAAGTACTGCAGGCAATACACCGCACGAACCGCAGGTCGGAGCCGTAACGATTTTGCCTCCTGTAGCATTCTCTTCCGACACGGCCAATGCATACGCATATACCTGTCCTCGGCTCTTCATCGTCCCGGAATAGCTGTTGGCCCGGATCAGGTAGCTGCCAGCCTTGCGCCGGATACCCAGTCCTCCGGGAATGATTCCTTCGGTCTCGAGTCCGTGGTGAACAGCATCCACCATCACCCGCCAAACCTCTTCGAGATAATCCCAGATTTCATCGCCTTCGCACTGTTGTACATACTCCCAGTAGCTACCGCCCTGTTTGTCGCACCATTGCTGTATCTCCGAAACCGTTGACATGCCGTATACGTGCTCCGGTTGCGGGTCGCTCAGGTCATCACTGGCCAAAGCCCTCCGCCGACACTGTAGACCGTCCAGGCCTGAATTACCGAGCCGTCGGCCTTCAGCGATTCGAACAGCATGCCATTGGGATGAAAATCCAGGAACACTTCGGGTTTCCAGGCGATCTCCAACGGAGCTACCGGTTCCAATACCGATTTAATCGCCCATCGGTCATGTGGCCGCGACCCGTCGCGGCCAAACTGCCGTAAAGCGTTACCCGAAAGCTGTCTACCTCGCGGTTACGTGCCAGAAACATTTCAGCCGCCCGTTTCGGCCCCATCGTGTGGCTGCTCGACGGCCCGTTGCCAATCCGGAATATCTGTTTGATCGATTCCATCTATCTGTTAATGGTTTATTTGGTTCGTATGTTCATTCATCCATTCGGTCATTACCTTAAACACCCGCTCACGCACCTCCGCACGCGAGAGCACCAGGTCATGCAGCCCGCCTTCGACAGCGACATCCGTCACATCGTCCCCCAGTTTCCAACCGTAACGGCGAATGTCCGCTACATTGAGCACTATATCGGTACGCATGCAACCGTCATTCCAGATGCGGGGGCCTCGACGAACGAGCAGAATGCATGACCAACACCGGTATCTCCAGGTGCAATCCCCGGCGCAGCTGATGCTGCCCGCGGCGGATTGCGCCGAGCCATGCAAAATAGAGCGGAACTCCCTGCCGGGGTTTCAGACGCGGGGATCAAAATCCCATTCGCCTTTCATCGAGCGGTGAACGCTGACATAATACAGCGGGGAAAGCTCATTGCGCTTTGCTGCGTAAGGCATCAGCCGACTCAGCCACGCTGCCGCAGGAACAGCCACAGCCCGCTTAAACCAACCTACATTGAAAGCGAAAAACGGACTGTTAAGCACCAATCGGTTGACCTTCATCCGTTCTCTTCCCTGAGCAGCATACAAAGCGGCGATCAGCCCCCCGGTAGAATGTCCCAACAACGTGATATCCGTATTGCCATCCGATGCAATCCGCTCTAATGCGGCATCGATTTCCGGAAAATATTCGTGCAGGTCCCGACAATAATAGGCATGTTGATGGGGCAGGAGGGAGCGGCCGTATTTGCGCAGGTCGAGGGCATAGAAGTTCCACCTCTTCGCCGGCAAACCGTTCCGCCATGTGTGTTTGAAAAAAATAATCGATATAACCATGCAGGTAGAGCACCGCCCGGTCAGAAGGTGCGGTGCTGTCGGCTCGCAGGAGCGTAGCGATCACTTTCCCCTCGTAATCGTCCGGCATTGGCAATATCGTCTCCGTCAGGTTCATGTTAAGTATATACCTATTTAGTTTTACGATTGTCGATTTTGAATTGTACGAAGCCCCGGATTTATGTTTTGTCCTCCTCCAACAGCCGCAACAGCGTTTCCCGCTTGGCACGCGGCAGGGAATTCACCACCAACCGATAAGAATCGAGGATCCACTCCCCGAATCAGCGGTTCGGGTAAGTCTCCGGCCATATCCACTGTATTCCAGTGGCGTTTGTTCATGTGATACCCTTCTTTCACCTCCGCATAACGGTCCCGCAACTCGACCGCACGGTCCGGATCGCATTTGACGTTGATCCAGCGAAAATCGGCCATATCCGTCAACAGGAACATCTTGCCTGCGACCTTGTACACCAGCGTCATTTCATCGAACGGTGTGGTCTCTTCAGCCAACGGCAATGCCAGGCAATATTCACGTAATTCCAGGATGTCCATAAACAGAGCTTTGAATAAGTATCGTTTCTCTTTCAAACAGCCATCAGCCGTACATGAGAAGCAACCGGCGGCTTACCTGTCCGGCGACAGAACAAATGTAATTGAAAAACGGAAGAAAACCCATCCGAATTGCACCTTAACGGGAAAAAACCGCAAAGCCTTCAGTGCGTCCCTGCCCGCCGTTGTATTTTGGTACTAAATTTGTTTAAAAACGCAGTATCGCATTTATAACGATAACTTACAACGAATCGACTGAAAACGTTTAATCTAATTCCAATCAAGATGAAAAAAATTGTACTGGCGTTATCCGCTATTCTGGTACTGGTTTCCTGCGCGCAAACCAAACAATGGACCGACAAGGAACGTACCGAAGTGAAAGAAGTCGTACGTGCCCACAAAAGAGAAAACCATGCTCAAGCACATGGAAGACAACAATTTTGCTAATATCGAAAATTGCGTCGTAACCACCGTCGAAGGCACCTATCCCGATTACAACAAGTACGACAAGCTAACGGGGGAAAACGGATACGCTGACCTCAGTGATGATCAATTGTACGACGGAGATGCTCGGTGCCAACTACGAGCATCTCCCGCTGGTATTCCCCTTACCCGCAGCTGCAGTCGATCGGCATTCTGCCGGCAGACCTGACGCCGGATCAAATCAGCGCGTTTTACACATGCTTCACCGGCAAGGTGAAAGAAGCCTATCCGCAGCCGGCAACCTTCGCACAGGACATGTGTGTCGATCCGGGACGAACCGACATTATCATCGTCATGCTGCAGCAATGCGCCCAGGAACTTCAGGGCACACCCGCTCCGGCAGCCAAGAAATAGCCTTTCCGCAGGCAAACAAAAAGAGAGGGTTCTACAGAACCCTCTCTTTTTACTTTAATAGTCTAAATTAAGTATCTTGAAAATACCGAATTATTCTATTACGTTAACGTTAACAGCCTGCTCGCCCTTCTTGCCTTCGCCCACTTCGAACTCGACATTCTGGCCTTCTTCCAAACCGCGGAAGCCATCTTTGTTAATACCTGTGTAGTGAACGAAAATGTCGCTACCTTCTTCGGTTTTGATGAAGCCATAACCTTTGGCCGAATCAAACCATTTTACTGTACCTTTCATAAAAAAAAAAATAAAATTAAAAGAATGTTTCAGCACAAAGAAAAGCAAAAAGTTCGGGAAAGCAATAGGAATCTCATTTTATTTTAGGTTTTTAACCGTTTTTTTCGGCCGGCCGTACAACCTTTAGCTACAATCCGCTTGCAATCAAACGAGTAACGCCGCTCCCTTAAAGGAGCGGCGTTATCGCGATAAAAATCCTTTGTCCTCAAAATCAGGTATTCATACCACCGCATACGTGAATGGTCTGTCCACTGACATAACCCGACAGGTCGGAAGCGAGGAACAGAGCGGCGTTAGCCACATCCTCAGGCGTACCGCCGCGGCGCAGCGGAATCTTCTGGGCCCATTCGTCGCGCACTTCCTGCGAAAGCTGTGCAGTCATGTCGGTGATGATGAAACCAGGAGCAATCGCGTTAGCACGGATACCGCGTGAACCGAGCTCTTTTCGCAATAGATTTGGCCAGACCGATCAGACCCGCTTTCGATGCCGAATAGTTAGCCTGTCCGGCATTGCCCGACACACCGACAACCGAAGCCATGTTGATGATGCTGCCGTTCTTCTGCTTCATCATGATGGGAGTGACCGCATGGATGAAGTTAAACGCGGACTTCAGGTTCACATTGATCACCATATCCCACTGCTGCTCGCTCATGCGCATCATCAGGCCATCGCGGGTAATGCCGGCATTGTTGACCAGTACGTCGATCCGGCCGAAGTCCTGACGATCTCGGAGACCACCTTGGCGGTGTCCTCGAAATCGGCGGCATTGAGGTATATCCCTTAGCTTTGACGCCGAGCGCCTGCAGCTCTTTTTCTGTGTTCTGGAAATTCTCATCCGCCTTCAGGTCGGTAAAGGCTACCGAAGCCCCTTCCTGAGCGAACTTCATCGCAATCGCCTTGCCGATACCGCGTGCAGCACCGGTAACCACGGCAACTTTTCCTTCAAGTAGTTTCATCCGTTTCTCTTAAATAGGTGAGTAAATTTATAACGTTTTCAGCCTGTTGCTGATGACCAAAGGTAAGGATTTATTTATCAATTTTAAAATTTTGTCGTTGCTCTTCTTTTGCTTAATTTTGGCTTCCTTGAACAAACTGAAGGATCAACTCTCCACCTAAAGCTATCTCAATGAAAAGAAATCTATTCCTATGTTGCCTGTTGGCATTGGCGGCTACAGTCTCCCTGGGCCGCACCTTCGCAAAAATTCCGCTGCCTGAACATCCGCGTCCGGATTTCGAACGGTCCGAATGGATCAATCTCAACGGCCCGTGGGCTTTCACATTTAACGAAGCACTGGCCCAGAAAGCACTTCAGACAGGACAAACCGGCACTTTCGACCATACGATCAACGTCCCGTTCCCATGGGGTTCCCCGCTTTCGGGCGTGGCCAATCTCGGGGATTCCGCCTGGTACGCGCGGCAGGTCTCCATCCCCGAATCGTGGCGGGGCAAACGTGTTTTCCTGGTAATCGGCGCAGCGGACTGGGGAACCAAAGTGTGGCTCAACGGTCGCTACCTCGGAGCGCATGAAGGAGGCTATACACCGTTCGAATTCGAACTGACGCCCAACCTGCAATTCGGCATGCCGCAAAACCTCGTTATCGGCGTGGAAGATAAAGGCGGCAACGACCGGCTCGCAGGCAAACAGGGCTACGGCAACGCGCGCGGCATCTGGCAGACGGTTTACCTCGAAGCGCGTGGGAACGACTACATCGATTACGTGCATTTCACACCCGACATCGACCGCTCAGCGGTCAAAGTACAAGTAGGGTTGAATGGCGTTCCCGCCAAAGATGCGACCATCCGGATCAAATTCAAAAACGGGGAGCAAACGGATTTCACCTACCAACCGAAAGGAAAGGCAAAAAAATCGACCGTACAAGAGTTCGAAATCCCGTTGTCCGACCAGCGTCTCTGGGAGCTGGACGACCCGTATCTGTACGAAACTACGGTCAGCCTGTATGCAAACGGACAACCGCAGGACCAGGTAGACAGCTATTTCGGCCAACGAAAAATCAGCACCACGACGCTGCCCGGCTCGGATTATCCTTATGTAGCGCTGAACAACAAGCCGGTCTACCTGCAACTGTGCCTGGACCAGAGCTATCATCCCGAGGGTTACTATACCTTCCCGAGCGACGAGTTCATGCGCGACGAGATTCTTCTGTCGAAACGCCTCGGACTAAACGGCAACCGTATCCACATTAAAGTCGAAGTGCCCCGCAAACTTTACTGGGCCGACAAACTGGGCCTGCTGATCATGGCCGACACGCCGAATTTCTGGGGCGAACCGACCGATTCCGCAAAGAAGGATTGGGAACACTGCATGCGTGCACAGGTCAAGCGAGACTACAACCACCCGTCGATTTTCTCGTGGGTTAATTTCAACGAAACGTGGGGGCTGTTCACCAATACAGGAGAAACCGACGAAAAGGCAAACCCAAACGGGCTTTCCTGCCGGAAACGCAGGAGTGGGTACGCAGCATGTACCACGAGACGAAGAAGCTCGATCCTTCGCGGTTGGTCGAGGACAATTCGCCCTGCAACGAAGATCATGTCCAGACCGACCTGAACACATGGCACGGCTATCATCCGGGTTATCAGTGGGAGGAGACGATCGCGCAATTCGGACGACAACACGTATCCCGGTTCGACCCACAACTACATCGGAGGCAACCGCCAAGGGGGCGAACCGATGTTCAACAGCGAGTGCGGCAACGTGTGGGGTTACAAAGGAAGTACCGGCGATGTGGATTTCACCTGGGACTATCACATCATGATGAACGGTTTTCGTTCACACCCGAAAGTGTGCGGCTGGCTCTATACCGAACACCACGACGTGATCAACGAATGGAACGGTTATGTGAAATACGACCGTTCACCGAAGATCGACGGCCTCAGCGATCTGGTACCGGGTATGACGATGGCCGACTTCCACAGCCTTTACTATATAGTTCCGAAAATCGACCTTTGCAGCGATGTCAGAGGCGGCTCCACAGTAGCGGTTCCGCTGGTCGCTTCGTCTATGACCGACAAGAATCCGGGCGCGCTCATCCTCCACACGAAGTTGGTCGGATGGGATCAACTGGGACGCAAAGCAGAGTACGGGCAGCAAGCATTGGACATTCCCCTTCACGCCTTACCTGAACGGGGCAGTAGGGGAAGTTTCGGTTGACATGCCCAAGGGCAATGGACTCTACCTATTGCAGATGCTACTGACAGACCAGGCCGGAAAAATCCTGCACCGCAACTTCGTCACCTTCGTGGTCAAAGACGGCGATCCGGTTCAGGATACCGGATTGCAATGCGTTTCGTTCGCTCCCGCATCGTTCTCAGCCCGGGATTGGTCGATCAAACAGTGGAATGTTCTGGACGGACTGAAAGTCAACGGCACCGGCAGCGGCTATTTCGAATACACGATTCCGTGGCCTGCCGGATTGAAAAAAAGAGGATATCGCAGCCGCTTCGCTGGTGTTTGAAGCCTCTGCCAAACAACTCTTCGGCAAAGATATGGAAGGCATAGATTCGCTCGTGGATCTGGATTTTTATGCGCGGCGGCACGCACGACCCCTGCAAAAGTACGAATTCATACGCGATGACCGACCAATTGCGCTGGGAATCGTGGGTGACGGTCAGCGTGAACGGCCAGAAAGCGGGCAGTTACTGGCTCGAGGACGATCCCGCTGACCACCGCGGCATCCTCTCGTGGCATGCGCAACCGCACGACAACTACCTGCGCGAAGCAGGCTCTTACGGCTACCTGATCGAAGCCACTCTACCGCTGGATGCCTTGAAAGAGGGTGAACCGATCGTACTCCGCCTTGCGGTACCGGACGGCATTACCGGGGGAATGGCACTCTACGGCGCGGATTTCGGGCGCTATCCGCTCGATCCGACGCTGGTTTTTACCAAGAAGACGCCCCTGGCCGCCAATTGACAGCAACGGCATTTTTCCGGCATGGGGACACTTCCTGCGGACAAATAGACGAAAATGGAAAAAAAGAGGAGCGTTTGTTCTCCTCTTTTTTCTTACCTTTGGTGCATTCAACAGCAAAATTCATAATCCTCACCGGCAATGACTAAAGACACCAAACTTTTCGATCTGATCGAACAGGAAAAACAGCGCCAGATGCAAGGCATCGAGCTGATCGCTTCGGAGAACTTCGTGAGCGACCAGGTGATGCAGGCTATGGGCTCGGTACTGACCAACAAATACGCCGAGGGCTATCCCGGCGCACGTTATTACGGCGGCTGCCAGGTCGTAGACCAGGTGGAACAACTGGCTATAGACCGGCTCTGCAAACTGTTCGGCGCCGAGTATGCCAACGTACAGCCGCACTCGGGAGCTCAAGCCAATATGGCCGTCTTTTTCACCGTACTCCAACCGGGAGACACCTTCATGGGACTCGACCTCGCACACGGCGGCCACCTTTCGCACGGTTCGCCCGTCAACACCTCAGGCCTTCTCTACAAAGCCATCGGTTACAAACTCTCCGAAGAGACCGGGACGGTCGACTACGATGCCATGGAACGGCTCGCTCTGGAGCACAAACCCAAAATGATTATCGGCGGGGCATCGGCTTACAGCCGCGAATGGGATTATAAGCGGATGCGTGAAATCGCCGACAAGGTCGGGGCTTTGCTGATGATCGACATGGCGCATACGGCAGGTCTGATTGCCGCCGGACTGCTCGACAACCCGGTCAAATATGCGCACATCGTCACCTCGACAACGCACAAAACCCTGCGCGGGCCGCGCGGCGGCGTTATCCTGATGGGGAAAGACTTCGACAATCCGTGGGGCGTTAAGACCCCGAAGGGCGAAATCAAGAAAATGTCGGCGATGCTCAACTCCGCCGTATTCCCCGGCATACAGGGCGGCCCGCTGGAACATGTGATTGCCGCCAAGGCCGTCGCATTCGGCGAAGCACTCGAACCGTCCTACAAAGGAATACCAGACTCAAGTCAAGAAAAAATGCCGCAGCCATGGCCGAAGCATTTGCCAAGCGGGGATATAAGATCGTTTCGGGCGGCACGGACAACCACCTGCTGCTGATCGACCTGCGCACGAAATTCCCGGAATTGACCGGCAAGGCAGCCGAAAAAGGTGCTGGTACAGGCCGATATTACGACCAACAAAAATATGGTGCCCTTCGACTCGCGCTCCCCGTTCCAGACCTCCGGTATCCGTGTGGGTGCCCCGGCCATCACGACCCGTGGACTGAAAGAGACACAGATGGATCAGATCGTCGATTTCATCGACCGTGTCCTGAACGAACCCGAAAATCCGGACAATATCGCCCAGGTACGCAAAGAGGTCAATGCCCTGATGAAAAACTACCCGCTGTTCGCGTGGTAAAAATCTGTTTACCTGACAAAGACAAATAACAACCGGAGACTTTGCTGCAAAGAAGTAAGTCTCCGGTTGTTATTTTGACAGGAAGATTATTCACCCGTGGTTAACGGTACAAGTTTTAAAGTTGTTTTCCGAAACTTTTCCGCCACGGCTCTAACAACGGAATGGATACTTGGGCCACGAAATCAAAAGCGACCAGCACGGAACGGCTCTGGGTTTTCACCTCTTGTGTCGCGGTATTGACAATCTGCTGGAAAAGCGTAAAACTTTTGTTCCCGACCTTCTCGATGCGGGTCAGCACGGCAATCGGCTCTCCGTAACGGATCTGGGCCAGATAGTCGTTATAGGTCGAAACGGTAATCAGTCCCTCTTGTTTCCAATTGGGCGCAGGATCAAGCACCTGCGCGAAGAAATCGCTTTTACCCACGTCGAAATAGTGCTGCTGGTTGACGTTGTTGACATGTCCCAGCATATCGACATCGGCAAAACGCATCTGGATCGGAGTCGTTGTCATCGTCAGGCCCGGATAATTTTGATTTCACCATCGATGCCGACCATCAAGATCGACGACGCTTTATGCGTCGGATGCTCGTCGAACTGCGGATCAATGACCAAATCGACGCCGTCGACGATCTCTTTCGAAATTTCGCTGAAAGTGGCCGGAGTGGGTTGGCCGGTAATATTGGCCGAGGTCGAAACCAACGGTTTGCGCAATTTGCGGATCAAACGTTTGCAGAACTCATGGTCGGCAATGCGGATCCCGAGCGTTCCTTCTTCGGGAATCAGGTTAGCCGCTACGCCACGCGCCTCGGGCAGAATCAGCGTCAGCGGCTTGTCCGCCACTTCGTACAACTGCCACGCTACGTCCGGTACCTTCTGGATATAAAGCGACACCTTTTCGATCTGGTCGAGCAGCACCAGCATGCTCTTTTTTGTTTTCGCTCTTTTTCAGTGCATATATTTTCCCGACCGCTTCCGGATTCGTCGCATCGCATCCGATACCCCAAACCGTATCGGTGGGATAGAGGATGATTCCCCCGCGGCGAAGCACTTCCAGCGCTTGATTGATCTGTTCGTCCAAAGTCATGGCCATCGTGTTAAACCTGACAAAAATAGACATTTTTTTTTGCCTTTTTTCGCTAAAAAAGGATATAGCTTTGTAATCCTAAAAAATCAAAAATTAAACCAAACAACCATATGGGAAGAGCATTCGAATACCGCAAAGCACGCAAGCTGAAACGCTGGGGGAACATGGCCCGCACCTTCACCAAGCTGGGCAAGGAGATCGAGATCGCCGTCAAGGCGGCCGGACCCGACCCGGGGGGAAACACCCGTCTGCGTGTGCTGATCCAGAATGCCAAGGCGGCGAACATGCCCAAAGAGAACGTCGAGCGGGCTATCAAACGCGCCGTATCGAAAGACACTGCCGACTACAAGGGAGATGGTCTACGAAGGCTACGCTCCGTTCGGCATCGCCATGATCATCGAAACCGCTACCGACAATTCGACCCGCACCGTAGCCAATGTCCGCAGTTATTTCAATAAGGCGGGCGGATCGCTGGGCACCACCGGTTCCGTGGATTTCATGTTCGATCACAAGTGCGTCTTCAAAATTACGAAAGTCGAAGGCATCGACCTCGACGAACTGGAACTGGAGCTGATCGACTGCGGCGTGGACGAAGTATTCGCAGACGAGAACGAAATCGTCATCTATGGCAGCTTCGAAGCATACGGCAAAATCCAGAAATACATCGAGGATCACAACTACGAACTGATCAGCGGGTGAATTCGAACGCATTCCGCTCGACACGAAAGAGGTGACCGACGAACAACGCGCATCGATCGAGAAACTGATCGAGAAATTCGAAGAAGACGATGACGTCACCAACGTTTTCCACAACATGAAAGAATCGGAAACGGATGACGCCGAGTAAAGGAAAAATCGGCATATAAACGACATTGCAAGAACGAAGCGGGCCGGGTATTTATCCGGCCCGCTTCGTTCTTGCAACCGCCAATGAGGTATTCAATTAAAACAATCGAGGCAGACCAAATCGCAACAAATCAGTATAAACACATGGCAAGAGAAAATGGAATGTGACACTTGCCTTTGCGGTGACAACAGATAGGCTACGGATGGTACTGTCAATGGCAGGATTGCTGTCCGTGGCCTTTTCAAAAGGAAAAACGGAAGACGAATAGGCCGACATGATCGGCGTAAGCCGCCAGACGGTCCATGCGATTGAAAACGGAAAATACGTTCCTTCAACCGTCCTGGCTCTGAAGATAGTCCCGGGTTATTTGGCATCTTTGCAGGGAACGCCGCACCCGATAATCAGCCGGACGGGCAAATCTTTGCCGAAATAGTTCCACACCCAACCGCTGAACACCTTTGATTTTATTCTGCACGCCGAGTAGGAAAAGAATGTGCACGAAACACCAGGCCAACCACGCCATGAAGCCTTTGATCCGGAATTTCCCCCATTCGGCGAAAGCCCGGTTGCGACCGACCGTAGCCAGCACACCGATCGAACGGTATTCGTACGGTTCCATCGGCTTGCCTTTGGATACGGCTATCAGGTTAGCTGCGATCCGTTCGCCCTGTGAAATGGCTACGCGGGCCAATTGGGGATAACCTGCGGGATATTGCGGATCGTCGGTAATGGCGATATCGCCGATGGCAAAAAAATATTATCGAAGCCCTGCACCCGGTTATAGCGGTCTGTCAGAATCCGGCCGCGACGCTCCTTTTTCGCTGTTGCCGATCCCCTCGACCGCCTTCGCTTTTTACACCGCTGGTCCAAATCAGGTTGCCGGACAGAATGGATGTTCCGTCGCCAAAAATCACCCGGTTGTCCTGATAATCTTTGACCGCGGTATTCAACATGACGTTGACGCCTTTCTTTTCAAGCACTTTAAGGCAGTCGCTCGACGTTTCGGGCGACATCGTCGCCAACAATTTATCCCGGCCTTCGACCAGATAGATATGCATCGACGATATATTGACACCCGGATAGTCTCTCGGCACGATATAGCTGCGCATTTCGGCCAATGCCCCGGCAATCTCGACGCCGGAAGCTCCGCCGCGTACGATTACAATGTTCAGCAGGGCATTCCGCTCCTCTTCCGAGGTAGCGATCACGGCCTTTTCCAGGTTGCGCAGTACGGAATTGCGGATACGCAATGCGTCGCCAATATCGGACATCGGCCACGAACGCTGTTCGATGTGATCCATGCCGAAAAAGTTCGGCACGCATCCCGTTGCGATCACCAGGTAATCATAAGTAACTGAACCTGTCGAAGTTTCGAGCAGGTTCTCTTCGGGTTTCACGCGAAGCATGCGCCCCAAGCGGAAATTGACGTTGCGCCGCGTCTGGAATACCCGGCGGAACGGGAAAGCGATGTCGCTTTCGTCGAGCCCGGCGCTCGCCACTTGATAGAGCAGAGGCTTGAACAGGTGGAAATTATTCTGATCGACCAGTACGACCTGATAATTACTCTTGCGTAGTTTCTGTACCAAGGTCAGTCCGGCAAAACCGCCGCCGACGACTACGACCCGCTTTTGTTCGGTTTGGGGTATATTTAATGTCTTCATCTCTATTCTGTTAATTGATCTGATAAAGATAACAAAAAATGAACCGTTTCGACTTCCGGCAATACTAAAAACAAAGAACTTTGCGTTGCTTATTAAACCGGTCCGACAAATTCGCGGCCGGTTGTGCCAGATTGTGGAAAAACAGTTAAATTTGCGGTTAAAACAAGAAAAAAGCATCATGTCCCACCGCCTGAAATACCTACTTGTTCTTGTTCTCTCGTTCTGCCTGTGGGTTCCGGCCCTTGCGCAGAAAGTTTCATTCGAGGCCGCTACTCCCGCGATCGTCTCGGTGGACGAACCGTTCCGTATCGAATTCGTGCTGAACGCAAAACCCGACCATTTCACTCCTCCCGCTTCGTTCGGCGAGTTTGAGGTACTGGCGGGTCCGAGCACAGCCCAGGGACAATCCGTTTCCATCGTCAACGGCAAAGTGACACAATCCGTTTCAGTGACTTACACTTATGTCCTGCAAGCCCATAAGCCCGGAAAGTATACAATTTCCCCGGCCATAGTCCGGGTCGATGGCCAGGCGTATTCGTCACAGCCCCAGACCATCGAAGTGGTAGCGGCCGATGCAATGCCGCAGCAGGGCGGGGGAACCGTATCGAAAGGGGAGGGAGCCGCATCACGGCGTCCGGCAGCAGGAGTCGCCGCCGACGACATGTTAGTGCGTGTCAGTGTGAACCGCAACGAGGTGTACAAAGGCCAGCCGGTCAAAGCGACTTTTTAAACTCTATACGCGCGTGCCGATGAGCGGCATTGAAAAAGCCACTTATCCCGCATTCAACGGCTTCTGGGCCCAGGAGCTCAATGTGGACGGCTACAAATGGCAGCGTGAAACCTACAAAGGCAAGGTATACGACGCGCGAGTCATCAAGGAGACACTGCTCTATCCCCAACAGCTCGGAAAACTTTACATCGAACAATTCAGCCTGACCGTCATCGCGCAGATCGTCCCACAAAATCCGCAAGGCGGTTCGCTGTTCGACAACTTCTTCGGCAACGGACAGAGTGTCGAAGAGGTGCGTAAAACCCTCACCGCGGCCCCGATCCAAATAACGGTGAAGGATTTCCCGACCGGGGCCCCCGCGTCGTTCAACGGTGCGGTAGGCAGGTTCCAGATGCAAGGCGACCTCGACCACGATGTGCTGGCCGCCAACTCGTCGGGTGTCTACCAGCTCAAGATTTCGGGCAACGGCAACCTGCCGCTGATCCAGGCCCCGAAAGTGACGATGCCTTCGTCCTTCGAGCAGTACAACATGAAAACCACTGAGAGCCTGACCCATAACGGCAACGGAATCACCGGTTACCGGCAGTTCGACTATCCGTTCATACCCCGGGCCGAAGGCTCTTACAGCGTAGGTCCCGTCGAGTTCTCCTATTTCGATCCGGAACAGGCGAAATACGTGACGTTATCGGCTCCGCAGCAAAACGTCGAAATCAAGCCGGATTCGACCGGCGGAACATCGGCCGGAACCGGGGTCATCAGCGGCGTCAGCAAGGAAGACCTGAAGATACTGGACAAGGACATCCGTTTTATCCGCATCGGCGAACCTCAGTTCCACCGCCGGGGGCACCTTTACTTCGGCAGCTGGGCCTATTGGCTGGCACTGGCCGTGCTGACAACAATCACAACCGCCCTGTACTTCTACCTGCGCAAGCACTTGAAAGAGTTGCAAAACACCTCTCTGGTCCGCCATAAGAGGGCCAATAAAGTAGCGCTCCAACGCCTCAAAGCCGCACTGGGATACATGACGGCCGACGAAGAGAAGCCTTTCTACGAAGAGATGCTCAAGGCACTGTGGGGCTACATGAGCGACAAGCTGAACATTCCCGTGGCTAACCTCACCAAAGACAATATCCGGGAAGAGTTGCTCAAGCGTTCGGTTGATGCCGAATATATCAACCGCTTCATCGAGATCATTTCCGACTGCGAGTACGCGCAATATTCGCCCTCGTCGTCCGGACAGATGACCGAAATCTACAACGGTGCGGTGAAGATGCTGTCGAAATTCGAATCGCTGATTAAAAAGTAAGGTCGATGAAAAAGGTATTTATTTGTTACGGCCATTTTACTCGCCACAGGCTTGCATGCAACGGCACAGACGCCGGAACAACTGTGGAGTCGGCCAACACGGCATACATCAACGAAAACTACCAGGAGGCGGTAAAAGATTATCACGAGTCGATTCGCGCACAGGGTTACGAAAGCGACCAACTTTACCTGAACCTCGGAAACGCCTATTTCAAACGCGGGATGACCGGCAAAGCCATCGTCAATTACAACCGCGCACTGAGACTCTCTCCTTCGGATGAAGATGTCCTTTACAATCTGGGAATTGCGAACACCTATGTGCAGGATAAAATCGACGTCGTTCCGACTTTCTTTGTCCACCGCTGGATGGCAGAACTGCGTTCGGGCCTGACCAGTAACGCGTGGGCGGGACTGAGCCTGATCTGTTTTTCCGCCATGCTCGCAGCGTTGCTGATCTACCTGCTGAGCGGAGGCGTCAAGTGGCGCAAAGCGGGGTTTTACGGAGTCTTGGGTATGATAGCACTGTTTATAATGACGGCTATTTTTGCAGGTGCACAACGCAAAATCCTGATGCGGCCGAACGGTGCGATCATCATGAGCAATGCAGCCCCGGTCAAAAAGTTCCCCGGACCGATCGAGCAAAGATATTTTCGTCCTGCATGAAGGGACGAAAGTAACGGTCAAGGACTCCCTGGGTGATTTCCGCGAAATTATCATCTCGGACGGCAACAAAGGTTGGATCGAAGCCTCGGCCATAGAAATGATCGATTAGAAGGAGGCGCGGATGTCAAGATTATTGGATGATGTAGTGGGCGAGCTGTCGCGCCTGCCGGGCGTGGGGCGCAGGACGGCCTTGAGGCTTGCCATGCATATGCTGCGCATGGAGGTGCAGGATGTCGAATTGATGGCCGGGGCGATCTCCCGTTTCCGCAGAGAAATCCACTACTGTTCGCATTGCAACAACCTTTCAGACAGAGACATTTGTGACATTTGCGCGGATGAAACGCGCGACCGGACGATCGTCTGCGTCGTCGAGCAGGTCAAAGACGTTATCTCTATCGAGAATACCCGCCAATACCAGGGATTGTACCATGTCCTGGGCGGCATCATTTCCCCGATGCAGGGGAATCGGCCCGTCGGACCTGAAGATCGATCTGTTGCTCGACAATATCGCGCAGGGCGGGATCAAAGAGGTGATTCTTGCCCTTAGCACCTCGGTCGAAGGCGAGACCACATCGTTCTATCTGTCGCGCCGCCTGAGCGAATGCACCGGAATCCGGCTCACATCGATCGCACGCGGCATCGGATTCGGCGACGAGTTGGATTACGCCGACGAACTGACGATCGCCCACGCATTGCACAACCGCCGTCCTCTGGAGTAGGACGGGCTACTCTTTCTTATTCTTCATGGGACTGGAAAAAATTCGTTCCGGAGACATCTGTTGTTATTTACCGTAAACTTACAATTATCAAATAAAAAGCTCCGCTTTCCGCGGAGCTTTTTATACTGTTTACCGACGTTAAATTCGAATCGGCCGGAAATAAATCTTTACCGGCGCAGACTATTTTGCGGCCATCACGGCGATCAGTTCGCTGTTGCCGTTGAAGAGCATCAGCAGATCTCCGTCTACGTCGTAGCCGGCCACGTCACCGAGTGTTTTAAAAAATTTGTCTTCGCCGGCCTGATCGGGACAAAAAGCGCGGGTGGAAGCAATTCCGGTCAGCTGCATCTTACCGTTCTCGCCCAGTTTATACGACCCCATCAGCGAATTGCAGTCACCGCGTCCGTTGAAGCGGTCTTCCTGTTCATTCAGTATAATGTAATAGTTGTCATCGGTCTGAACCTGCTGACCGTTGAGTTCCACCAACGTCCATTTGGTTGCCATCAGCGGCTTGTCGACCACTTTCTTGCCTTTACGGCAGGCGCAGCACGAGGCCAAACCTACGGCGAGCGCCACCAAGAGTATAACTTTCCAAGTTTTCATAAAATGATGTTTTATCCTTTTCGGGTTACAAGTATAAGCAATATTTCGCGAACATTGTTAATTTTGCATCAACAATATAAAACGGATTGCCATGCGGAAAATCATTTTAACAAATAATGCGCCAAAAAGCGGTCGGCCCTTACAGCCAGGCTATCGAAGCAAAACGGTACGCTCTACGTATCGGGGCAACTGCCCGTTAATCCGACCGACGGATCGGTACCCGAGAGTATCGAAGCACAAACCGAACAATCCCTCAAAAACATCGGGGCAATTCTCACGGAGGCAGGGTATACCTATAAAGACGTGGTCAAATCGACCGTCCTGCTGACCGACATGAACGACTTTGCCGCTATGAATGCCGTTTATGCCCGTTTTTATACCGAACAAATGCCAGCCCGGGTTTGTTACCAGGTTGCCAAACTTCCGATGGGCGTGAAGGTCGAGATCGAAACGGTCGCCGTCAAATAAACCCGATATCAATTCCGTATCGGATAATAACACTGATAAATAATAGCACTAACTGATAAATAAAGGGTAGGGGCGCCGCACCGTTGACAAACCCTATTTCATAGTAATATGTATTATCTGACCAACGGATTGTCCGACAGCAGCATCAAAAAAGCCCGCGATTGCGGGCTTTTTTAGGTTTGGTTTCTTGAATTAGGCCTGTCAGTGATTACATCACCACTTTGACGACGTCGTCCGTAGTGGTACGCTTGGAGGGATCGAGCACGAACGTTACGAAACCGTCGTTGTAATCGAACGGAATCCGCTCGCCCGTACGCAGCAGGATCAGTTCCGAGGGTTGCTTGCCGGTACGGGCCGAAACTTTTTTCTTAAAATCCGGAAGCAAGTGCAGATACCAGTCGTTACCGCGCGTAGTAATCATCACATTACTGAGCTGAACGCCGGGCGTGGGACCCGCACCGATCACCGATTCCTTGCTATGCTGCATCCAACGGGCAATCGAGTCGGTTTGCTTGTAAAAATTCGGATGCATATCGCCATCTCCGCTGGGGCCTGCATTGATCAGGAAATTGCCTCCCAGCGAGCGGCTGGCGGCCAAATGGCGGAAGAACCACGAAAGGGGGCGGAATGCGCCGTTGGGATCATAGCCCCAACCGGGGCCCGGGGTGGAAGTCCAGATGTCGCAATGATCCCAACCATCGCGACGGGATGTAAGTAGGCAACGTACATTCGAACTGCGTGGTAAAATCACCGAAGCTGACACCGTTCCCCTGCGGATTGTCAGGATTGACGATATTCGCCCAACGGTCGTTGACCAGGATGCCGGGTTGCAGGGAACGGATCCACGCATAAATCTGCTCGGTGTGCATATCCGCGACGCCGCGCCAGTTCATCCCGTCTAACCACAGCATGTCGATTTTCCCGTAGCGGGTCAACAGCTCTTCCATTTGTGCCATGACGAAAGCCAGGAACTGCTCGTATGCCTGCTGATTCGCTGCGGAGTCGGTGATGGGCGGCAGATCTCGCCACGTTGTCGCATCGAATTCGTTGGGATGCATCAGCCCCGGATAGTGCCAGTCGCGCGGAGAGAAGTAAAAGCCAACTTTGAGTCCGTTCGCACGGCAGGCATCTACATACTCCTTCAGCAAATCGCGGCCGTCCATATACTGTTTCGTGCCGATTCCGTATTTCGACGGCCACAACGCATAGCCGTCGTGGTGTTTCGTAGTCAGGACGGCATATGTAAATCCCGCATCTTTGGCGGCCTTCAGATATTTGTTCGGATCGTAATCCTGAGGGTTGAAGCGTTCGGCCAACGCGTAATATTTATCGGGCGGAGAGACTCTGCCGCCCCATTCGTAATTGGCGATCATGTCCCATGAAGGCTGTGCGCCGACTACGCTGTGAATGCCCCAGTGCATGAACAGCCCGAGACTTGCATCGGGAAACCATTGAGCGTCGAGATTCGGATTGGGAAGCACCAAAGGTTGTTTGACCGGAGTCGAGATCAATTCATGGGCGCGTTTGATGTCCTTCTTGTCGATCTTGTAGGCTTCGGGGTGGGCATTGAGCTGTGCCTGGGCCAACGAAGCCGACAAGCTGAGCAACGTACAGAGATACCAGATTTTTTTTTCATTCACTTAATCGGTTAGGTTCAAAACACTACAAATATAACATTTTTCAGAAGCACCCCCCAAAGCCCCGACGCCCTCCCCGGACAATAAACGGAAAATTTATAGGGCACTTCGCCGATCATGGTTTGTTTTTTTGCATAAGCACCAGCGAGATGAAATTCAAGAAGGTATAAAAACAAACATTCTTCAACCTTAAAAAATTAATATCATGAAAAATCAGAATTTATTTTCCTTCCTCGGCGGCCTGACCGTCGGTGCGATTGCAGCGTTGCTGCTGGCTCCCGATTCGGGTAAAAACACGCGTCACAAAATCGGCGACAAGATCAAACACGGTGAGAAAAAGATAAAAGACGCGAAAAACCTCGTGGAGCAGAAAATTCAGAATGCCAAACAGGCAGCCATCAATGCCATAGAGGAATCTCAGGAGTAATTGCGAAAAGTATGGACAACCACACTTCTCCGGGAAGGATCGGACAGACTGCACAGGACTTGAAGGAGTACGCTTCCCTACGCGTGGATAGCTTCCGCCTCAGCCTGATCGACAACCTGTCCTCCTTCTTCAATTCGTTGTTCGGCGTCTTCATCCTGATCGTCCTGCTGGGTATCGCGACCACATTCTTCGCCATCGCGCTCACTTGGGTGCTGGGCATTGCCTTGGGGTCGATGCTACTGGCGATCGTGCTGATGGGCTGCCTGTTCGTCGTATTCGCGATCATCGTCTACGCACTGCGCCGAAAGCTGATCATCAACCAGACGGTCAGGATGCTCAGCGGTATGGTGCATGACATGAGCCAAAAACATTCGGACTATGAAAAGTAGAGTCAATTACCGGCAGATCAAAACACTGGCCGATGTGCGTGCTGAAAGGCTGCGAATCGCCGGGGAACTGGACGGGGTCGGAGAGCGCCTGAACGACGACTACCGCCGGATTACAGGCATGTTCAGCGTCGGTTACGTCGTCGAACGCGTAACGACCGGGGCCGGAAAGTTTTATTCGGCCGTCGAATGGGCGATGACCGCTTACAATATGGTCCGGTCCGTAATCGGAAAGTACAAAAAGGAAGCGTCGGCCCGCCGCAAAGAGGCAACCGACGATGAAACGGAAACTTCCGGTTAACAAACCGGGTAGAAGCAACCGTCCGCTGCGAGGATAACATCCGGCAACCGGGCGACAAACTACATAACCATGAGCGTTAAAGAACAGTACTGGCGCTATTCGCTGGTCGTGATCATACTCGGACTGGGGACGATCATTTTCGTCAAGCTGCAGCCTTTTCTGGGCGGTCTGCTCGGCGCACTGACCATTTATATCCTGGTCCGCAAACAGATGTTCTCACTGACTGAAAAACGCCACATACGGCGCGGTCTGGCCGCAGCCATCGTATTGTGCGAATCGATCCTCTGTTTCCTGATCCCGATGTCGCTGGTCGTATGGCTCGTGGTCAACAAGCTGCAAGGCATCAACCTGGATCCCGGATCGATCATCGAACCGGCCAAGCACATCGCCCAGTTGGTCGAAGAGAAAACCGGCTACGACCTGCTGGTAACCGATAACCTCGTCAAACTGGCCGCATGGATTCCGAAGATCGGACAACTGTTGATGGAATGGATCAGCGGTTTTGCGGTCAATATTTTCGTGTTGATTTTCGTACTCTACTTCATGCTGGTCGGCGGCCGAAAAATGGAGGCATATCTCGACGACATCCTGCCGTTCAACAAAGCACATACTCAGGAAGTGCTGCATGAGATCAAAATGATCGTCCAATCGAACGCCATCGGCATCCCGCTATTGGCCCTGATACAGGGTTTCGTCGCACTGGTGGGGTATTGGATTTTCGGCGTGCCCAGTGCCGTGCTGTTTGGCCTGCTGACCTGCTTCGCCACGATTATCCCGATCGTCGGCACGATGCTTATCTGGGTGCCGATCGTGATTTACCTCGCACTCAGCGGCAGTTGGGGGAATGCGATCGGGTTAGCGATTTATGCTTCGATCGTCGTTTCACAGTCCGACAACCTGATCCGCTTCGTCCTGCAAAGAAGATGGCCGACACTCATCCCGCTGATTACGATTTTCGGCGTGGTGATCGGCCTGTCCCTGTTCGGTTTTATGGGCGTGATTTTCGGGCCGCTGATGCTGGCTATCTTCATTCTGTGTGTCAACATGTTCAAAAAGGGAATACCTCGACAGGAAACGGACGGCAAAAAATAGTTCTGCCCATGCCGAATCACCCGACAGGCAATGACACCCTTTACCGCGTTTAATTAGTTCTCTCTCCCGGAAATGCGCGAAGTATCGGTATCGGATTCTACCCGCCGGGCACGAAACTCTTTTCCATTTTTGAACTTATACTGCACCGAGGCCACAAACATGGGGCGTTGTCCCCAAAAGAAAGACTCTTCGAAAAAATAGGGGTTATACACGCTCCGCCAAGAGTTGCGCGTATCAAAAATATTGTTCACCTGCGCGCTAAGAGTCATCGCCCCTTTCAGTAACTGCTGGGTTATACCCGCATTGATGTAATAGGCTCCGGCATACTGCGTGTATTCGTACCGATTGCGGGTATGACCGTAAGCACTCAGCATCAGCGAAGTTCCTTCCCGAAGGGTAAACGTATTAATAAGGTTTCCTGTAAGTCGGTGATTACTCTTGCGGTACTGGTCAATGTGATACCAAGCGAGTGTTCCGACCAGATTAGCGTTGAAACTCCACCAAGGTGTCACCTGTACCGGAACTGCCGCTGACACGTACCACATGCTACTGCTGTTCTGGTTTTCCGGCGTACGGATCAGACTCATCGGGTCATCGGGGTCCACACGCGGAGTTGACACCCATACATCGTTCATCAAATAAGCCCCGGCCGTAACCGTATATTTTTGCCGGATCACCCAATTGAGCGAGAATTCATGTGAAAAACTCGGCTTGAGTTTGGGATTTCCCACCGCAACCTCTGTCTCGCTAATCGGTCGGCGCAAAGGGATCAACAACCAGAAACTCGGACGACGTATCTTACGGGCATAGTTGAAAATCAACTGGTGGGGAGTCTCCCCAACGGCAGAATCAGATCCGCTTGCGGGAAAAAGCTAAAATAGTTCTGCCGCTCGATATTGTTGACACCTGTAGCAGCGGGCATGGCATATGTGTGTTCGACCCGTAGTCCGACACCCACACTGATCTTGCTGTCGAACGTATAAGTGTACCTGCCATAAGCCGCCGAGATATGCTCGTCATAGACCATGTCGTAAGTCTGGTCGGGACGCACCACCCAAATATCCCCGACAAGGTCCTCGTACTTCATCCAACTGTCTACCTGACTGAATATGTATTTGAATCCGGTTTTCACCCGAGCATTGTCGCCGGCCCGGATATCGAAATCTCCTGTCACCGAGTAGAGGTCGTTCTGCGATTCGTTGTTGCTACGGTACGTATATGCATCCCCCGGAATGATATGATCCACCTCGACATATCCTCCAGTATGCGGATGGGTGCGGACATAGTCAAACAGCAACTTGAAAGTGGAGCCTACCGTGTCGAACCGGGCGATGTAGTTGGCCGACAAAATTCCAGTTCTTATGCTTGTTTAGGTAGTTATAGTCACTTTCGATGGTTCCCTGCAACGCCCCGTTATAGAACACCGTGTCGACAACACTGCTGCGTTCCTTCTCGGGAAAATACCCCGCTAAATTAGCCTCCACCCCTACGCTGTGCCGCGGACTGATATCATAAATAGTTCCCACACGCAGGGTAGGGCTGTCTTTCAGGCTGGACTGCCGCCAGTTAGATTCGAAACTGTATCCATTTTTGTTAATCCGCCGGGCAATACCGTACCCGTAGTATTTGTTCCGATTTTCGGTTATATCGGTATACAGGCTGAATTTGGCAAGACGGTAGTTAATGCTGAGCGAAGGCTGGATGTATTGTTGGGGATTGTCGTTCAACCGGGTGCCGTAACGCATCCTTAGCGAACCTTCGAGACCGTCATCACGCTGTTTACGCAGGGTGAGCTTGATAATTCCGCCTTGGGCGCTGGCTTCGTGTTCGACGCCTCCGACGGGGATTACCTCGATACGCACGATATCTTCGGCACGGATCGAATAAAGATACTTGATCAGTTCTTCGCCCGATTCCCGAACGATCCGTTCATTCACATAGACCTGGACATTCTCTTTGCCATTGAGCGAAATTCCTCTTTCCTCATCGATCCAAACCGTGGGCGAAAGATCGAGCATCTCCTTTGCCGTTTGCCCGGCCGCGACAGGCGAATTACCTACGTTGACCACAAACCGGTCCGCCTCACGTTTCACCATTCGGGCACGTACCACCACCGCATCCAGCTCCGTCGAAACAGGAGTCATAACAAGATTCCCCATATCTTGGGAAGACACCAAGGTAATCTGCTTGGACAAAGGACTGTAACCCAGAAATGATGTCTGAAATAAATAGTCGCCTGCAGGAACTTTCAAGATAAAACGTCCCTGTTCGTCGGAGATTCCACCATAGACCTTCAACGTATCGGAAGCCGACTTCAACAATACAGTCGCATAATCGACAGCAACCCCGTCTGAGTTGGTAATTCGGCCCGAAAAGGGTCACAGACCCGTTCTGGGCCTGTGACGAAAGGCTACTCCCGAACATCAAAAAAAAGAAAAAAAGCAGTCAGTTTTATTTTCATGCGTTACACTTTATAAATCGGACACCTGAAGCAACCCAATAATTACACAGGCATCACTAAAATCAGGTCGGTGGTTTTTCAAACGTGCCTGACGCCCCCACACCCCCCTTGAATATACAGGTAAATATACAGGCATAGCTTACCACCAGGTACTTCAAGTGCTATACTGTATTACCTTTTGTGCTATAAAAATAAAAACTTCTGTCTAAAGAATCAAGGGTGGTTGACCATAACAATTCAATTCTTTTACTCGAAACGCACCCTGAAATTCGCTTGCAAATGTATTAGAAGGCAACCGCACCAAGTGAGACCGCATTGATGCGATCCGGTATTTTTGCCCGGAACAGCGAAGCACCCTCCGAATACCTCGGTATCGCGTTAAAGTTGTGTTCGTTCATAAACGATGCGATTGGAACGGGTGATAAAACGTTTCTCAGTACCCGACATCCGTACACTCCGGCGGAAGCCGTATGCGAACGGGCCGCCTGCTTCATTCCTATGCCTATGACCGACACGCGCTAGATAAGTCCAGGCTGCAATACGGAGACTCTACGCATAAAACGGCAACGACATGAACCGGGAAAGAACAGATTCATGAATTCTCCCGTCAACAGCAAATCCGTAAATGTGATACAAATCTCCGTAATTCAGGTATCTCCCCGCTGTAGCCAATCAGCTACTTTTGTAAACGATTTTATGTTATCGTTTAAACCAAATCAGCATGACAACAAGTACAAGAAAAAGTAGCATTAGTGACCGGTTCCGCAATGGGTATCGGCCTCGCCTGCGCCGAAGCCTTTGCAAAGGCCGGGTACATCACAGTCTTGGCGGACATTAAAGAGCCGCGGAGCCAGATTGAAAGTTTGGTGGCCTAAGGATACAAGGCCGTGTTTTTACGGTTGCGACGTGTCGAATACGCGGACCGTGAAAGAAATGATAGAATGGATTGCAGCGACTTACGGACATTTGGATGCCGCATTGAACAATGCCGGCATCCAAACGCCCCAACGTCCGATGGCGGAAATCACCGACGACGAATTTGACCGCACGGTAGCGGTCGACTTGAAAGGCGTATGGAACTGTATGCGTTACGAAATCCTCCAGATGCTGCGCCAGGGTGGCGGAGCCATCGTCAACACCTCCTCACAAGGTGGCGTGACGGGCTTTCCGGGGCAGGCTGCTTCATCGCCTGCAAGCATGCCGTCATCGGGCTGACACGCACCGCTGCCATCGACTATGCAGCAAAGCATATCCGTATTAATGCCGTATGTCCGGGCGTTATCCGCACCCCGATGGCCGAGGAACTGATGAGCCGCAATCCCCAACTGGAAGCAGAACTGGTGCGCGACATTCCTGCCGGACGCCTCGGCAAGCCTGAGGAAATTGCCAATGCGGTACTTTGGCTGTGCGGCCCCCAGGCAAGTTTCGTTGACGGTCATGCACTGCTGGTGGACGGGGCTTTCAGCATCCATTGATTAAAGGTACGAGCCTCAATAAAAGTGAACTCCTCTTTAATAAAAATCCGATTATTGCCAATAAATCCATTTATTTCTGCAGATAAAACAGATCAGGATTTATTGTTTAGGCATAAAAAGGCCCTTGCTCGGGAGGCAAGGGCCTTAAAATCTGATTGTAAATCTGTCGGGGTACCGGGATTCGAACCCGGGACCTCCAACTCCCGAAGCTGGCGCGCTAACCGGACTGCGCTACACCCCGTATAGATTTGGATGCCGGTTGAAGTCTTTGGTCGGGGTACCAGGATTCGAACCTGGGACCCCCTGCTCCCAAAGCAGGTGCGCTAACCGGACTGCGCTACACCCCGTCTGTCTATCGGTTCCCCAAAGACGACGCAAATGTAAACTATTTTTTTGTATTTACAAACAAAAAAACGAGTTTAGCGCACGATAACGATTCGGCTGGCGGGAAGATCCGGAATATAGAGTACGCCGTCACGCAACGCGATCCGCGCAGGACCGGACAATTCAACATCGGCCAAATCAAGCAATTGTACGCTTCGGTTCTGGAAATCCCAATAACCGACCTCGCCATTGACCCAACTGGTAAAATAGAGCCGCTGGCCGTCGCCGCTCAGTGCCAGACCGTCGTACTGCCCGGCCCGGTCGGTCAGCGGAGGAAGGGTGAGGCATGCGAATATCCCCGATCTCATAAATTACGTTCTTATCGGTCGTCACGCCGTCGGGCGGGTAAGAAGCTACATACATCACATCGTCACGCAAGACAATCCCGTTCGCCCCCGGCACATTCGTATACAGCGTAAGCGCCTGCGGATCCAGCTTCGAAGGGGCGGATACATCCAGAGAATAAATGTTACCCGTATTGGTCACCGTCACATAAAAAGCGTATCGCCGGCCAACGCCATGTCGTTGACGAAAAGTTCGCCCTCCGGGAACGGAACGACCTGCGGTGCCTGAGAGGGTGTCCAGGTTATAGACCACCATTTTACCCACATCGGCGATAAACAGATGGGCATCTTTAATCAGCGTCCCTTTGGGACCTGAAAGATTACCGTCGGCAGGAATCAGCGTACGGAAAGTACCGTCCTTCCATTCGAGCACATAGCCTTTGCCTTCGGTATTGAGTGGATTGAGTTCGTCGGTACCGAAGTTGCATACCAATAAGCGGTCTCCGTCAGCCAACACGCTTTCGCAATAGGCTATGCTATCGTTTGTCAAAATCTCCACTTGGGGAACGGACGCTGGCCGGTTCTGCCCGCAGGAAGCCATCATCGTCAGCACGGCTCCAACTGCTGCAAACAGGTTCGTTGTAATTCTCATAGCTCGATATTTTTAAAGTGTGGATCTAAGGGATATTCGGCAAAAAATCGGACGGAAATCCTCCCGCGGACGTGCCAAATAGGCCTGTAGCGGCCCCAACCGGGACGCCGCTTCCACATTGGCTTCGCCGTCATCGATCAACAGGGTTTCGCCGGGTCGCATATCTCCATCGGCGAGCATGGTCCGGAAGATGGCCTCCCCGGGTTTGGCCAATTTCATCTCATAGGAGAGGAATAAGCGGTCGAAATAGGCATCCACCGTCAAGCCCTGTTTGGTGAAAACATTTTTTTCATCCATTCGAACATGATCGTGTTCGTATTGCTCAGCATGAAAACCCGGTATCCTTTCCTGCGCAAATCAAGCAGCATATCGAGTTTGTAGTCGGGAATGTCGATCAGAAAACTGCACCAGGCGGCATCGATCTTCCGCTCATCGACATGATGGCCGACCTCGCGATCGACCAGATCGTAAACGGCCCGAGGTTCGACCTTGCCCTCTTCGAGTTGCAGGAAAACGCCGGATTGGCGGTAGGGGTTAATGTACTGATCGATTTGCATAAAACCTAATGCACGAAACGCGTCGATGGGCGCTTGAAGATCATAATCGATCAGCACTCCGCCCAAATCGAATACTATATTCCGGATTGGTGTCATAATTGCGGGGGATTACCGGACAAATATACAACAATCCGCCAATTTGAAGAGGGTTTTTGTTTGGGATTCCCCGGAGTTTCTATCTTTGATTAAAGTTTTACTTTAATGGCACATACGAACTGGGCATACCGGGTTTACCGCTTCTATGCGGACGGATTTCGCAGCATGACGCTGGGGCGCACGCTCTGGGCCGTGATCCTGATCAAGCTGTTCATCATGTTCGCCATCCTGCGGCTTTTCTTTTTTCCCGACATCCTCGGCCGGTTCCAAAACGACATTCAGAAGGGGAGTATGTCCGGGAACGCTTTATCGAAGTAAAACCATAACTTCAATATAAAATGGATAAATTATTATTTTCCATATTATTGGGACTACTCATCGGCCTGATTGACATCATCCCGATGATGGTGACAAAAACTACCTAAATATTCTACCGTATCGGCTTTCATACACTATTTTTTCATTACGATCGTCATTATCCATCTCGACCTGCCCCAGGTACCGTGGTGGCTTCAAGGGGGCATCGTCGCACTGGCCCTGACCGTTCCGATGTTAATTCAGGTCGGGCATGACGACCGCAAGCCTGTACCCATTATCGCGACCAATGCACTGATCCTTGGATCGGTCGTCGGAATCCTTGCTCATTTCACACACTTAACCTGATTATGACCAATTTAAAAACGGACTGCTTATGATACTATCTACTACCGACTGGATGCAAGTGGTCGACTGGTCGCGCGCGCAATTTGCGATGACAGCCATTTACCATTGGCTGTTCGTGCCGCTGACCCTCGGTCTCGGCATCATCTGCGCGATCATGGAGAGCATCTATTACCGTACCGGCAACGAGTTTTGGAAACGGACGACGAAGTTCTGGATGCGGATTTTCGGGATCAATTTCGCGATCGGCGTAGCAACGGGAATCATTCTCGAATTTGAATTCGGCACCAACTGGTCGAACTATTCGCACTTCGTAGGCGATATTTTCGGTGCCCCGCTGGCCGTCGAGGGCATCATGGCTCTTCTTCATGGAGAGCACCTTCATCGCCATCATGTTCTTCGGCTGGAACAAGGTCTCGAAGGGCTTCCACCTCACTGCGACATGGCTCACGGCCATCGGGGCCAACCTCTCGGCCCTGTGGATTCTGGTCGCCAACGCATGGATGCAGTATCCGGTAGGGATGACCTTCAACATCGCTACAGCCCGTAACGAAATGACCTCGTTCTGGGAGGTACTCCTGTCACCCGTCGCATTGAACAAATTCTTCCACACGGTAACTTCCGGCTACGTACTGGCCGCTGTGGTAGTCGTGGGAATCAGCGCATGGTTCCTGCTGCGCAAACGGGAAGGGCAGATGGCCAAAGACAGTATCAAGGTGGCCGGCATCTTCGGGCTGGTCAGTTCGCTGGCCTTGCTCTATTCCGGCGATGGCTCGGGTGAGCAGGTGGCCAAAACCCAACCGATGAAACTGGCTGCGATGGAAGCCTTATACGACGGCAGCCGCGGTGCGGGACTGACGGTCATCGGCATACTCAAGCCCGAAAACGAACGAACCGACAACGAGAATGCCTACTATTTCAAAATAGACATTCCCAAATTGCTTTCGATCCTCAGTTTCAAAGACAGCAAAGCCTATGTAGCCGGAATCAACGACCTGATCGACGGCAACGAGGCCGAAGGCATCCTTTCGACGCAAGAGAAAATCGAACGGGGCAGGGTAGCCATCGAACAACTCGCAATCTACCACAAGGCGCTCAAAGAAAAAGATTCTGCCGAAATCGCGCGCGCGCGTAACGGCGTTGTTCAACCCGGACACGCCGCAGGGCAAGGCCTTCCTGGCCGAAAACTTCAAATATTTCGGCTACGGCTACCTGAATGCCCCGACCGACACGATCCCGAACGTCCCGCTGGTATTCTACACCTTCCGGATCATGGTTGCCCTGGGATGCTACTTCATCCTCCTGTTCGCAGTGGTATTGGCGCTGGTTTACCGGGATACAATCGACAAGCGCCGCTGGCTGCTGCTCGCACTGGTATGGTCGATCCCGCTGGCGTATATCGCATCCGTTTCGGGTTGGATCGTAGCCGAAGTGGGCCGCCAACCCTGGACAATCCAGGACCTGCTCCCCCACGGTCGCATCCGTATCGCGCATCAATGCTTCGTCGGTGATGGTTACCTTCTTCATCTTCGTTGCGCTCTTTACGACACTGCTCATCGCCGAACTGATGATCGTCACCAAACAGATCAAGATCGGCCCGAAAGACGAAACGGCCCCGGCCGACAAACCGAATAAATAAGACTGCACGGCTATGGATACATATATTCTGTTACAGCACTATTGGTGGTTCCTGATCAGCCTGCTGGGCGCACTGCTGGTTTTCCTGCTCTTCGTCCAGGGAGGGCAGGGGGCTGCTCTACACGATCGGCAGGCAAGACCGAAGAGGAACGTAACATGCTGGTCAACTCGCTCGGCCGGAAATGGGAACTCACGTTCACCACGCTGGTCACGTTCGGCGGTGCTTTTTTTCGCCTCGTTCCCGCTTTTTTACAGCACCAGTTTCGGCGGTGCATTCTACGTATGGATGCTGATCCTGTTCGTATTCGTCATTCAGGCGGTCGCATACGAATTTCGGCGGAAACCGGATAATTTCCTCGGGGAAAAGAGCTACAACGCATTCCTGATCATCAACGGAGTAGCAGGCGCATTCCTGCTCGGCGCTGCCGTAGGAACGCTTTTTACCGGCGCCAATTTTACGGTCGACCGCATGAATCTGGGCAATTACGACGGAGTGAACACTATTTCGCAATGGACCAACTCATGGCGCGGGCTGGATGCGTTGGCAGACTACCGAAACTGGGCATTGGGGTTCTCAGTGCTCTTCCTGTCACGAATCCTGGGCCTGCAATATTTCATGAACGACATCGATGACAACCACGATCGCTTCGCGTTCAAGGAAACATCTGGTATACAATGCCATTCCTTTCCTGGCCTGCTTCCTGACGTTCCTCATCAGCCTGCTCTTCGCCAACGGTTGGGCCGTCGATCCCTCGACAGGGGTTATCTCAGTCGAACCGTTCAAATACCTGCACAATCTGCTGGCAATGCCTGTGATAACGGCAATGTTGTTAGTCGGTATCCTGGCCGTATTATGGGGAATCGGCACCGGCATCTTCAAAGGCTCGCGCAAAAGCATCTGGTTCAGCGGCGGCGGGGCCGTGCTGACCGTGCTTTTCGCTCCTGCTGCTGGCCGGATTCAACAATACGGCTTACTATCCTTCCCTCTCTGACATGCAGAGCTCACTGACCATCTACAACAGCTCCTCGAGCCTCTTCACGCTTGAAGCGATGAGTATCGTATCGATCTTCATTCCGTTCGTCGTGGCTTATATCTGGTATTCGTGGCGTGCGATGAACCGCAAACCGATCACTCGCCAGGAAATCGAAAGCGACGATCATCTATATTAATCTTCCGAACACTATTAACCTGACAATACTAAACCTCAAAAATTGATTTATGAAAAAAAAGAATCTGTTATTAGTGGTGGTTTGTACACTTTTCGTAACGAGTGCATATGCACAGGAAAGAGGATTTGGCTACGGAATTAAAGCCGGTGTAAACATCGCCAAAGTAACCAACATGGGTGTCGACTCAAAAGTCGGTTTTACTGGAGGTATCTTCGTGGATTACCGGTTCAGCAAAGTTTTTGCACTGTCTGCGGATATACTTTATTCCGGACAGGGAGGAGACGATACCCGTGAAAAACTTAAAACAGACAATTTGAACATCCCGATTCTGGCAAACTTATACCTCGCGAAGGGACTGGCTTTCAAAACCGGCCTGCAGCCCGGATTCGTAATGGGAGCCAAAATCGACGATACCCGGTAACCGACGGATGTAACACGGTCACTTTCGCCGTTCCTGTCGGCCTGTCCTATACGTTTTCATGCGGTTTGCTTTTTCGACGTACGTTATCAAATCGGGCTTTCCAACGTATTCAAGGAACAGGATAAATACCGTAACGGGGTGTTTTCGATTATGGCCGGATGGAGATTTTAAGTGTCGGTACCTGCTTATCTGATAAAAACAGGCGCTTTTAGCGCCTGTTTTTATTTTACCGTGACAGTTCTCCTGTTCTAAAAACGGTAATTCACAACACCACAAAACACTTATTACAAAACACATAACCACATAAGACATATTTGCACGCAAAAAGCTGTAACAAAACATCCGACCCGGCGTTATATGATCGAACTGGTTCAAAGACAAAATTGATTGCGCTTTACAAACTAAAAAACATTAAAAGAACTATGAAAAAGATTTTGTTCTCTATCCTCGCCGTGGCCGCTTTCGCATTCACAGCTTCGGCCCAAGACACCGGATTCGGTTATGGTGTTAAAGCCGGTATCAATATCGCCAATCTGACCAACAGCGACGGCAATTACAAAGTCGGATTCACCGGAGGTATTTTTTCGCCGATTACCGTTTCAGCAACCTGTTCGCCCTTTCGGCAGACGTACTCTACTCGCGTCAGGGTGCAAAAAGGCGATGATGCGAAAATTAAAACGGACAACCTGAACATTCCTATCCTCGCGAACTTCTACCTGGTTAAAGGCCTGGCCGTGAAAGCCGGCGTACAGCCCGGGTTCCTGCTGGGCGCCAACGACGGCATGAAAGATGCCTTCAAAACATTCGACCTCGCAGTTCCGGTAGGTGTGTCATACGACTTCAACTGCGGCCTGATCCTCGATGCCCGCTACAACATCGGAGTAACCAAGGTGGCCAAGGCTGAATACAGCGACGACAGCAAAATACGCAACAGCGTGTTCGCCGTAACGGCAGGTTGGAGATTCTAAAATCCCGCTTCCAGCGTCACAGGACAGGCCCCTTACAAAAGGGCCTGTTTTTTGTTTAAAACCGGCGGAGGTTATAACTTTGGCGCGAAATTGGCTGGTGATCACCACACTAATCGACGTGTCCGAGATCGATGGCTAAAAAGATTGTCAAATACCTGTTGCGGGGGCTGCTCTGCACGCTGGCTGTATTGATTGTACTGCCTGCATTGCTGTATATCCCGGCCATCCAAAACTTCATCCGCACCAAAGCGGAAGATTACGTCTCCGCACAGACAGAATTCAACCTGTCCGTGCGACGCATCCGGCTGGCATTCCCGTTAAACCTCGTGATTGAACAGGCACTGGTCAGCCAACCGGGCAACGATACATTGCTCTACTGCGGCAGGTTGCAGGCTGATGTGGCGTTGTTGCCGTTACTGCGCAAACAAGTCACCGTGCGGAAATTCACGCTGAGCCAAACCACAGCGAACTACCTCGACACGGCGGCCCAGTTCGGGCTGCGGGCCCAGATCGGTAAGCTGATCCTCAAAGCCGACGACATCGACCTGAAGCGTCGTGTGGCCGGAATCACCTCTGTCGAACTGTCGCAAGGCGACGTAAGCCTTCGACCGGGGAGAGCCCGGCCGACACCACCGCCAAAGATACGGCAACAATCCCCTGGACCATTCAAGCCAAACGACTGCGGCTCAATCAGATCAATTTCAGGATGGAAACCCGGCCGCAAGTGACGCGATTGGCTGTACGCCTGGCAGCGGGTGACATCGCAGATGCAGAAATCGATCTGGGTAAGCAAGAGGTCCGTGTCAATCGGATTCTGCTGAAACAGGGCAACTACTCCTACCTGACGGACACCACATCTCAAAAGAGAACGGACACGGAAACCGTACAGGATGCGTCCTCAAATGTTGCTTCACAACCGTGGACGATTGCCGTAAACCGCATTGAATCCAAAACAATGCGGCCGAGTACGGCCGCATTGACGGAATACCCGCCCCGGGATTCGATCCATCGCACATCGCGGTTTCCGGCCTGAATTTCGTAGCGGACTCGCTCTACAACCGGGGCAGTGAGATTCGCGGCCGAATTGCCTCCCTCTCTTTGAGAGAACGTAGCGGATTGGCGGTCGACCGGCTCAGCGGAAGTTTCGGAATGGATAGCAGCCGGATTTTTTTGTCGGATTTCAATGTGCAGACTCCGTTCTCTTCGATCCGGATCGACTTGCAAGCCGCCGCCTCGGCACTTAAACTCGATCCGGCCAGTCCGTTGCAAATGAATCTGGCGGCAGACATCGACCTGAAAGAGATCATGCCGCTGACGCCCTTCAGGGACGACCCGGCCATACGAAAAGCCCTGAATGGAAAAACGGTTACGCTTAACAGCAATTTTTCAGGTACCGTCGGCAGGTTCTCCTCCGAAATCGCCCTAGCGATTCCGCATCATCTCAATCTTTCCGTGAACGGCCTTCTCGCTTCGGCAACCGACCCCGCAAAACTCAACGGCCAGGCCCGGATCAAAGGCGTATTCAGCCGGACGGACTTCTTGAGGGAATTATTGCCCGATTCGACCTTACACACGCAACCGGCTCCGCATTCCCGGCCACATCGGACTCCACGGACGCATCGAAGTGCACAACGGAGCGTTCGCACCGGTACTCGCATTGGCTGTAGATTCCGGCACGCTTACACTGAAAGGACACCTAACGCCCAAAAGCCAGCAATACGACCTGACGCTCGCTTTGCGATAGTTTCCCGGCAAAGGATTTCCTGCCGGCCGATTCGTTGGGGCGCATTACGTTGCAGTTGGAAACCCGGGGAAAAGGATTCGATCCGCTTGTAGCAAAGACACAAAGCGAGCTGAAGCTGCAAATCGACCGGTTCGATTACCTCGGTTTCCCGTACAACGGGATCGCACTGGAAGCGGTATTAAAGGAACAAAACCTGTCCGGGCGGCTGACCAGCCAAAACGAAGCGCTGCAACTCGATCTCGGATTACAAGGCCACCTGACAGAAACCATACAAAAGGCCGAAATCCGGGGAGTCGTAGACAGCTGCCACCTGGACCGCATGCACCTGACCCGGGAGCGGATCGGGGGTACCCTCACAATCGACCTGACCGCTTCGGCAACTGCGGATAAGAGTTACACCGCGACACTGGCCCTCGACAAAATCGTTCTTTGGAACAAATGGGAAACCAATACAATCCGGCCGACGTCGCTCACATTGCTGTCAGCTCCCGAACGGGTAGAAGCCGGAATCCGCTCGGGAGACCTGCAGCTGGACTTCGAAACACGCGTCGGAGCCGATTCCCTTGGAGCCCGTTTCGCCCGCGGCGTAAAGCTGTTCTCCGAACAACTGCGCAATGAAGATTTCAACATGGATACCATCAGTAGCCAGCTACCGCCATTCCGGTTGCAGGCAACGGCAGGGGAGGAAAAACATCCTGAACAACTACCTAAAATTACAGGGAATCAGCTTTAAAAACATTTTCGTTTGACGCGCTGCTCAAAGATTCGACACCGTTTTTCCGCCCGGATGGTCGTCTACCAGTTGACCTCGGGCAGTATCAGGCTCGACACGTTGACTTTCAGCCTGCACCAACAGCGCAAGCAACTCAACTACCTGCTCCGGCTGGCAAACCATCCGGGTAACCTGGATAATGTGGGTATGATCGCCCTCTACGGCAATATTGCGGGCGACCGGGCCATCCTGAACTGCCTGCAAAAAGCCGTTCCGGCGAAGAAGGCTTCCGGTTCGGACTACAAGGCGTACTCTCGGACAGCACGGTTACGATAAGCATGTTCCCCGAAAATCCGACATTCGGCTCCCGGCAATGGAGCGTCAATCCGGACAACCACATCGTGTATCACATCGGCAAGGACATCCATGCGGATTTCCTGCTCACACACGACAATCAACGCGTTTCACTGCGCACGACTGACCACACCGAGCACGGCCCGCTGGCGCTGGACATCGCCGGGATCGATATCGGTAAGACCCTGGCATTATTTCCGACCCCTCCCCCCATAGACGGTCGCTTCGATACGCACATCGTTTTGCAACAGCAGGATACGACGGGTACTTCGCTGGAGGCCGGAGGCAACGTCAACGTCACCGACCTGCAATATGATAAACGGCGTATCGGGACCATCGGACTCGGCTTCGATTACCGGATGGAGAAGGGGAGCGGTCAGCAGTTCGACGCAAAACTCTCGCTGGACAGCACGGAGGTGTTATCCGCCCGAGGCAGCTATACCGACACGCTGCCGGAGCGGCCGCTCGAATTGAAGGTTGAATTGCCGGGACTGCCGCTCACCCCCGTCAATGCACTGTTAACACCGGGCATGGCACAGCTGTCGGGCGCCCTGAAAGGGAAGATCGCCGCAACAGGCTCCTTCCAGAATTTATCGGTCGACGGCAGCCTTGCCTTTGCGGAAACAGCCGTGGAAGTGGGTATGATCGGGACTACGTTCACATTGTCGCCCAGCCCGATCTCGATCGACAACAGTCTCGTCCGGTTCGGCAACTTCCAGATTATCGCACCGAACAAGAAGCCGCTGACGATCGACGGACAAATAAACCTGCGGGACTTTCGCGCCATCACGGCAGACCTGCCCCTCACCGCATCCGATTTCCAGGTGGTCAACGTGGCTAAAAGCCGCAAGTCGATGGTGTACGGACAAGCTTATATGGATCTGAATACAAAAGTCAAAGGCAGGCTCGACAATCTGTTCGTCCGGGGAGACGTCTCGCTGCTGGGCGGCACGGAGGTGAACTACGTCATGCAGGACTCCCCGTTGGAGGTGAAACAACAGAACCAGAATATCGTTACATTCGTCTCGTTCAACGATACCACCGAGTTCGAACAGTTCGATTCGATCCGCCCGATGAAGATCAACGGGCTGGATATCCAGGTAAATGTCAACGTAAACAACTCTGTCAAACTGGGCGTCGATCTGTCGGAAGATGCAGAAAACAGGGTCCAGTTGCAGGGAGGGGGTAACCTCACCTATACGATGAACCAATTGGGAGACAGCCGTTTTTCAGGTAAATACGAAGTCTCCGGCGGGTTCGTGCGCTATAAACCGCCCGTAATTTCTGAAAAATCGTTCGACATCGTCGCGGGCAGTTACGTCGAATGGAGCGGGGAGATGCTCGACCCGGCCTTCAACCTGACCGCCGTCGACAAAGTGCGGACGAACGTCACCAGCGACGGCAGCGACAGTGGGCGTCCCGTTACGTTTGACATCAGCATCAACCTTCGTAATACGCTGAGCGATCTGGCTGTCACGTTCGACCTTTCGGCTCCCGAAGACCTGACCATGCAGAACCAGCTCTCGTCGCTGACCGCCGAACAACGGGCCAGCCAGGCGATGAGCCTGCTAATCTACAACACTTACACGGGACCCGGCACCACCGCGAAGGTCAATTCGTCGAACCCGCTGAACACTTTCATCGCCAAAGAGCTGAACCAGTGGGCGCAGAACAACCTCAAAGGCGTAGACCTGAGCTTCGGCGTGGATACATACGACCAGACCGCCAACGGAGGAACGCAGCGCACGGACTACTCGTACAAAGTCTCGAAAAACCTCTTCAACAACCGTGTCCGCGCGGTGATCGGAGGCAAGTTCAGCACCGATGCGGACCCGACCGAGAACCTTAAAGAAAACTTGATCGACGACATTTCACTGGAATACATGGTCACCAAACGCGACAATATGTTCGTCAAGCTGTTCCGGCATACCGATTACGAAAGCATCCTCGAAGGTGAAGTAATCGAAACGGGAGTCGGTTTCGTGATCCGCAAAAAGATGCTCAAGATCACCGACCTGTTCCGGTTTATGAAGAACAAAGTCCAAACACAGGCCGCACCGCCAGCCAAAAACCGCAGCTAATGAATAGCAGACAACGACATACCGGTACCTGGACACGCATCCTGCTGGGTTGCGGAGCCGTGCTGTGGTTGGCAGGCTGTTCCACCACAAAACGACTGGCATCGGACGAAGTGCTCTATACCGGCGTCAAAAAAATCACGATCAATACCGATTCGAGCGGCCGGATTGCCCCGGGCATTGAATCGGCCGTCAAAGATCCGCTGTCGGTAAAACCGAACAACCCGCTGTACAGCCCCTATGTCCGCACTCCGTTTCCCATCGGGTTGTGGGCCTACAACCACCTGTACACGCCCAAAACAAAAGGGTTTCGCCACTGGCTATACAACCGCCTGGCCAAAAACCCGGTACTGATTTCCAAAGTGCAGCCCGAACTGCGCACAAAACTGGTAGCTGACATTTTAGGCAATTACGGCTATTTCGGCTCCGAAGCGCAATATACTTTGCTGCCGCGCAAAAACCCGAAAAAGGCAAAACTCAGTTATGACATTCATGTCGGCAAACCGTGGTTCTACGACAGTATCGCCTATCCCGCCTCACAGGACCGCTCGGCGCGGCGTTCGATACGTTGCAGGCTTCGTCGCTGATCCGTCCCGGCGCGCAATACAACATGGACACGCTCTCCGCCGAACGGCAGCGCATCAGCAATATCCTGCGCAACGCAGGTTACTATTTTTTCCGTCCGGACTACATCGACTACCAGGCCGACACGACACAGCGCCCCGAACGGGTACAGCTGCGCATGCAGGTCAAGCCGACCGTTCCGGAAGTGGCATTACGACCGTACCACGACCGGTAGCCTCACCGTACAACTGCAAAATATCCGTCCCGGGATTCAGGATACGCTTCGGTTGCAGGATTACCGGCTGATCTACCAGAAAAAACTGAAAATCCGCCCGAAAGTACTCTCCAAAGCCATCACGCTCGACAGCGGCAAGCTGTTCACGGTAGCCGACCAGAACAAAACCCCTGACCAACCTGAACAAACTGGGCGTATTCCGCTCGGTAAACCTCAGCGTCACGCCTCCCGATTCGCTGCACGGACGCGATACGCTCGATGTGGAAATAGCCGCCGCTTTCGACTATCCGCTGGAGGCGGAACTGGAAATGAACGTCACCTCGAAATCGAACAGCCTCCTCGGGCCGGGACTCTCCCTGCGCATAAACAACAACAATCTGTTCCGGGGCAGGGGAAGTGCTCTCGCTCCGACTGAACGGTTCGTACGAATGGCAGACCGGAAACCGGAATTCGGGAGGGACGAAAGCCTCGCTGCTCAACTCCCTACGAATTCGGGCTCAACGCATCGCTGGAGTTCCCCTAAACTGATCTTCCCCGGTTTCTTTTTCGCGAGTCACCGCTTACCCGTCACGTTCCCGCATCCAACTCGGCGCAGACCTGCTGAACCGTCCCAAGTTCTTCAAGCTGATTTCGTTCAGCACCTCGCTCAGTTACGACTGGCAGAGTTCTCCGAACAGCTATCACTCGGTGTCGATCCTGAAACTCACGTACAACCGGCTGCTGCACATCAGCAGAATTCGACTCCACCCTGAACGAAAACCCGGCCATCGCGCTGAGTTTCCGCAACCAGTTCATCCCGGCCATGTCGTACACCTATACGTTCGACAAAAGCTATCCGCGCAACCGGTTGTACTGGCAGAGCAGTTTCACTTCGGCCGGCAACCTGCTGTACGGCATTATGGAATTATGCGGACAAAAAGGCCCTAAAAAGATTTTCAACAACCAATTCGCCCAATTTATCAAAGCGACGAGCGAAGTCCGGTTCTATCAGCGGATCGGCGAATCGGCCAGCTGGCTGGCTTACCGCTTTATGATCGGTGCTGCGCATCCGTATGCGAATTCTCAAGTCATTCCTTACAGCGAACAGTTCTATATCGGCGGAGCCAACAGCATCCGCGCGTTTACAATCCGCTCGCTCGGCCCGGGCAGTTACCGTCCGCCCGCAGACAATAAAAACGGTTATCTCGACCAAACCGGAACTTTCAAGTTGGAAGCCAACGTCGAATTTTCGGTTCAAAATGATCGGCAAGCTCAACGGCGCACTATTCGTAGATGCGGGCAATATCTGGCTGTTGAAAAAAGACAAAAGACCGCCCGGGAGCCGAACTGACCTGGCGAGGATTGGGGCGCGAAATTGCGTTGGGCACCGGTTTCGGCCTGCGTTACGACATCAGTTACCTGATGATCCGGGCCGACCTGGGTATCGGCATCCACGCCCCATACGATACCGGGAAACACGGATACTACAACATCCCCAGCTTCAAAGACGGCCTCGGTTTCCACCTGGCTATCGGCTATCCGTTCTGACCGGACATAACCACATTGCCTCCAACAAATGGAGGATTACCGTCCTGGACTGGCAATTTCACTTAAGATTGGCTATTTTTGCACGAATTCAAATTGCGACAAATGACAAAACTGGTTATTTTCGATCTTGACGGCACCCTGCTCGACACGCTTGAAGACTTGGCCATCAGCACAAATCACGCATTGGCACAAAACGGATTCCCGCAACACGACACCGAAGCCTACCGTTTTTTCGTCGGCAACATGTAATACGTAACTGAACGCCATCAGAT
>VOFJ01001377.1_pt1 | contig 39389 bp, 86 predicted proteins | sample 5384081 | NCBI WGS metagenome assembly VOFJ01 (sample SAMN12384729, study PRJNA508395) | human gut metagenome | isolation source: healthy gut I | host: Homo sapiens
CCCCTACTATCAATCCAGTTCGCAGCGCGGCCTACGGCGCGATGCCGGTTGTGGAGCAGCTCGGCGCGGCGCTCCTCGTCCATGGCGGGCTCGAAACGGCGATCCAGCTTCCACAGGGTGGACACCTCTCCCTCGCGCTGTCCCAGAAGCCGACGGCAAGCCTGGCGAGATAGGCCGCGCCGCGAGGCTTCGTGGTCTCGGTGATCGCTGGGGCGTTCGACAGAGGCACGCGCCGAGCACACGTTGGCTGACACTGCATAAGCGCATGTTGTTCCGGCTGGCCCCACCGTCCACCAGGCGTGGAAAGCGGCAGCCCGAGTCCTTCTTCAGCTGTCCATGATATCCAAGGTCTGGAGCGCGATGATAGCCTCAATAGCGGCGCAGGCGATATGCCCCAGGTCACGCCGCGCGTCAGGCCCACATCCCAATGACAAAATATGAAAATATGGATAGTGAGATAGATTCAGCTGGCTTAATGCATAAATAATTTCGAACAATATTTTATATGAATATCTACAAACATAATAGTCAAGTAGTTTTTCACAGTCATATTCATCTCTGTATTTATGATGATGAAAATGAATATCATCTAAGCATTGCTTACAGTTTTCTCCACACGCACTCTCACAAGTCGTCTTAGCTGTACAGATAAAGCACTCGCTATTCTGATATTCCTCGTCACAAAATGGTAAGCGATGATGAATAACACACCGCCTACCATATTCCTAAATTCTGTTAAAGCAGTAAACGACTACCGTTTACTTTCACTTCCTCTGCTACCTATGCGGCAGGGGGAATTCTTTTTTCCGGAACATTAGATTCCACATCAATTAGTCCTGAACATTGTTCCTTTATAAATTCACTCCATGGCATCAGCTGCTCTATACCTGCGGACGAATTCATGTAATCCGGCATATACAGGAGTACCGTATAGAGGTATTGGAAAATATTCAGATTGTTTGCTTTTTGCTGTCTCTACGATGCTGTACATCACCGCACTTTGCACCGGCACCGGTCTCTGATGTGTGGAACAGGAAAGCTTTCCGCCCAATCGCATAACTTTTGGCTTTTCGCTCTGCCCGATTGATCGAAATCTCACATCTGCCATCCAACAGATAATTCATCAGTGTGTCGTGATGGTTTTGGGCATAGTTCACCGCTTTCCCCAGCTTGCTTCCGCCAGTTGGATGAAGGGTATCCAGCCAGTTCCAGAACTGATCCCATACAGGTTGTTCCAAAACGTCTCTTTGCTGTTTGCGTTCCTCAGGATTCAAATCCTTCAGTGTACGCTCCAGATAGAAGAGTTTGTTGCAATACAGCAGTCCGATTTCTGCCGGAAGCAACTGTTTTGCTTCCTCTTCATCCGGAAGACTGATATCCTCGATCGCTTCATCGGAGTTGATATCCAAAAGTTTCAGCCTTTTACGCCTGGCGCCGGAACTGCCTCGAAGAACTTCCGTCTTGCATGTGCAAGACAGCATACCAGTATGACATCTTCCAGCTTGTTGTAACCTTGGTATCCGTCACACTGTACCAATCCACGAAATCCCTCTATAAAGTTCTGTGCACAGGAGCCTTTACAGCTTGGCTGATAATCATAGAGAACGATTGGAGTGAGCGCATCACTGCCGGTTGTATATAACCACATATAGGATGTTTGCTCCGCCGTGCGTCCCTTCTCACGCAAAACCTGACATGTTGTCTCGTCTGCATGCACCAGATCACGCTTTAAAAGTTCTTCATGCAGCCGTTCATAAATCGGATAGAAATAGTTCTCAGCGACATAAATGATCCAGTTCGCCATGGTTTCTCTGGGCAATGTAAATCCCAGCTGGTTCATCAGAAACTCCTGCCGGTAATAAGGCATTGCCAGTCCGATCTTTTCCATTGCAACATACGAGACTATGGATGGAGAGGCCGGGCTGTGCGGGATTAAAGCGGTAGGTGTTTTGATTCTGCGAATGTTCCATCACCATCTTTTTTTGCATTCCGGGCACTGCCATTTTTCCTGGTAATAATGAATTCGTTCCACCTTCGCAGGTGTGATCCGGAGTTCTTCCCGGACAAACGTTTCCGTCACATACTCCATCTTGGAATTACAATAAGGACAATACTTATCTTCTTCCGGCAGGGGGGGGATGACTTCCTTATGGATTGGAAGATTTCCATACTGGTCTTCACGCGTCGCTTTCGCTTTGCGTGTTGTCCGTTTGTGGCTTTTTGACGATCGTTGTCACAGTTTCTTCCGTTTCCTTAGCCTGTTTTGTCTTCTCACTGCCTGTACCAAAGAGTTTCCGCTGGAATTCATCCAGTGTTTCCCTGAGACCGGCAATTGTTTCTTTCAGGTCATTGATGGTTTCCTTCAGTTCTGTGATTCCCGTCTTTTTTCATCTAACCGTTCAGAAAGCATCTGGATCATAAGATCCTTCTGCCTGATCTCACTGTTGAAAAGTATGTCCTGTCCTTTTGGATCCACGGTGAATCCCTCCCTCTTTTTTTCGTTACCTTTATTGTACGAAAAGGAAGGCATGGTTGCAAATGCCGTCCAAAATCAGACTGGCATTATGCCGAAAGCCAGATAGTTCCTTTTTTCTCTCAAAATCAGCCGGTTTCCGGGATTTTCCGTAAAGTTATGCACATCATGATGATGTCATGCACAACTATCCCCGGACAACGCGCCCCATGATCCCACATCTGTGGATATCTTCCATCAGCCAGCGGAATTCCTGCCTTGTCAGAGGTCTGACTTCTGAAGCATTGCGCGGCCATTGGAATTTTCCATTGTCCAGGCGCTTCTGCAGGAGTACAAATCCATCCCGGTCAAAATAGAGGGCTTTCATCGTATTCTTTTTGCGTCCACAGAACAGAAAGACCGCATTGGAGAACGGATCCATCTGAAATTGTCACGGATGACTGCCATTCTTCGTCTGTTCTTCTCTTATTACGCATAAGCTGCTCCTCCTGTCAGCTAAAGTAGTTAAACACAGTAACCGGCTACCTTTGCTTAAGAAAAAAGAAGAGTGATACACGTCCGCATCAAGATCTGAAAATAGATAAAGTAGTCGCTTACTGTTTATTGACTGTATAATCCCAAATCTTCAATTAAATTTGAAACGGTATGTTATTCATCGCTTACTTTTGCTTCATCCCGTTTTACTTTAATAAATTCTTGTATAGCACCAATGATTGTCTTGTCCATTTTCCCTCCATAAAAAGAAAAGGCCATTAAAAAATGACCTAATTCTCCGCTATCAATTCCTGTACATCGCAATATACATCCAATAAATCTAAAATATACGCTTTAGTGTCAGCATGACTGAATTCACCTCGACACTCTATACAACCTGCAAAGCATGATACTTTTCCTCAGACCTTGGCATATAAAGATCTTCAACTGTAGTCTGCAACTCCTCAGCAATATCACGTTTTTCATCTTCATCCAAAAAAGACGACCATCCATAATCTTCCATAAATCATATTTGAATAACCAAGATGCTCTGCTACCGTCTGTTCACTTAAATTTTGTCAGAAATGAACAGTTTAACATTATTCCCGAACACCCTATTTTTTTCATTCATATGATTCACTCCATTCATCCATTTTAATTCATCATATATAATATTTACATATACTATACAAACTTCAACCCCAAAAAATATTATTATACGTCAGGCTTTGTTTTATGTCAATAAAGCTACACACCTATAAATATAATAGCATTTAGACTCTTTTTTTTGTAAATGCCATTAAAAATCCTATTTTTTCCTATTCACCATCAACTACAACATTACCTAAAACAGCAATCTGGTAACGGCGCAAAGTTCTGTTTCTTTTTTGATATCCTCTCTAGAAGACTTCATTAACTATTCCACAAAAACAACTCCATCTGCCTTCGGTATCTGCAATAAGACCGACCAAAATATATTTTGCGCTAAAATAGCTCGTCTTTGCCGTATTATCAACTGTAATCTGGCTATCTGTGCCATTATTCTCTTGTTCCATTGAATCATCCAAAGTTTTGTTAAAAGTTTGAAATATGTAATCTGATCCTCTGTGAATCCAATTGTCACATTGTTCATATAAGAATAGGCACTATTCATCGCAGAAACAATATTCATTTCTCATTACTTATATTGCTATCACCAGACAAATAATACTGCTCTGAAATATTTTTTGTATAGAACATGTGCCAAATGTCTGCTGTATTTCTTCTTCTGACAGATTTTCCTTTGCATTTTCAATCTACGTCTCTACTTCATCCGTTGCAATACAACGGTTTCCATCTCCCTCAAATGCAAATCCAACATCTAATTATTCTCCATAACAATTCTCTGTGAATTCTCAATATATGCAAAGCCACCGTCTTTGGTACTATTCATACAAAATTTTCTTTCCACGCCATATCACACATTCCATTCTAAATCCACGGAAATTTTCGCCTAGAGATTACAATGTTTATTTTACTTATATTTAATGAATCATCTAAGAAAAAAAATGGGCTCCTTCACACTCAACGCAACTACATATATTACTAGTATATCTCTGCCATCCACTCATTCTTTGCACTAATGGATCATGTACTCCACTAATACATATAATCCTTGCATTTATCTTTTCAGAAAGCTTTGGCATTGTCTCATAGTTACTTAAAATGCTGAAATCATTTCTAATAGACGGCAAAAGTTCCTCTTCAAAGAATTCACTATCAAGCACTTTGAGCGGAATTTGTCTAATTTCATTTAAAAATTTCTTTATACCATCATTATTTTCAAACGTAATTTTCTGATAATCCATTTCATCGGGTGGCATACATGCCAGCAAGAATAATGTTTTAACAATAAATCCATGCTCCAATAATCTAACTGCAATCTCGTAAGCAACTATGGCTCCCATACTGTGTCCCAATAAAAAAATATTTCATCAGTCTCCGTTACAATTTCTTCTATTTCAGAGTACAGACTTTCTATACAATCTTCCATAGAATCGTATGCCTGCTCTTCATACCGTGTCCAATGTCCACTATATTCCATGCTATATATTTTGCAATCTAAATTTAATAATTTTATTAAAATTGTTAGCACTTCCTCCGGCACAAGGAAAAGTAATTAGTTTCTTGCTCATTTCCTTCCAATCTTAATCATCCCATCCTCAACATATAAATACACAGTATCCACTACCGTTCGATGGTAATTATCAAAAACAACCATATTTATATTTGAACTATTGCCACAACTATAATTAATACCATCAATATAAATTGCTGCCATTGAATTATTATTATCTACAGTACATGGTACTGTCTGTTGATTGTGCCCTATATTAGCAGTAGCAGAACAACTTCCATCTGCATTTGAACCAATCACATCTGCGTTTCTAACAATTTTAATGTAATTATCTCCCCCATAGATGTCACATAAATTAAGTTGGCGCAACAAAGAAATGTACTGCGGTTTCAAATCAATTGTAGAAAAGCCACAATTTCCAGCAGTAATAACAGTAAATCGCTCATCATTAACTAATGTAGCCCAAACTGTAAAATCATCTGCATTCCTTATGTTCTCTGCAATTTCAAATGCTCCGTTTGCATTCTCTATCAAATTTTTGTACAGCTACTTGCGAACTGTCGGAAGTTAAAGCATAGTTTTCTGCTAACGTTTGCCATTCACTGTATGTTGCATCGTCTCTATGGTCTGGCAAGTTATAATTCAAACAAAGATAATTTTCCAAGAAATCTGTATATTTTCTAGCTCCCAATGAGTTAACATGATTAATATTGTAGAAATCTGTTGAAAAATCTATCCCCATCTCCTCATAATAATCATTTGTATTCAAAAAAATCATATCCATACTCAGATACAATGTCTCTCATAGTATTATATTTAGCATAATCTTCCGCTGTTATAGCATACGGACAAACAACAAACATTGCATTTAAATCATTTTCTTTCAAATAATCTAGTAACTCTACAAGCGTTTTTCGTCATTTTCCAGCAGTTCAGCTCGCTTATTAGTCTTTACATTTTCAGGTTCTTCTAGATAACACCAAGCAGTTTGAAGTAGTCCCCCTTTATAATCACACCTCATTGAATTATCAATCAATTGCCATGCTGTTGCAAACCTGTAATGCATCATAATTTGTATGATACTTAGCAATATCAAAAGTACATTCTTTGCTTCGTCTGTCTCTAAAGATCTATTATTCAAAAAAAGTATTGATAAGTTCAAAACGGTTCCGTCCCATATCCAGTGCATCCGATGTAACCCTCAAGCCGACTTCACTACCTATTTCATCATAGTATTGAAACGCTCTAACTCCTATCACATATAGATCTGATTCTGGTATTGTTGAGCATATTTGACATATGCCAAAATACTCTCTGCCTGAATTGTATTTGTTGCCAAATCATATGATGTAAATCCACAATCACTATATGCATGTAGCGGTTCCCAATATACAAACGTTGCACTTCCTCCAATATAAATTACATCAAGAGAATTTTCTTTTTTTTCTTCCTTTATACCAACAACTGAAATTCTATCGTAGTAATTATATTGATTTCCCCTGAACAAATATGTCAAAGCTAAAAATATATGAATAATAATTACAAGAAATACGATTGCACCTATAAATTTTACAATCTTTATTTTGTTCTTACATAATAATTTTTCACAACTACTCCACCTTAGAATCCTTGATAAATAAAATCTGTCGCATTGTATTCAGGAATACCATATTTTCCATATATTAAAACGATTATAAATAAGCAAATCCAAACGAGCCATCTAAACACAAAGCTTTTGATTCTGTAACCAAATACGAGCATACCCATATTTTTTCACGAAGTACAGCCACTAAAATCATCAGTATTGTAACTAATATAATTAAATTTATGTCCCCCCAGGTTACTCCAAAATTCAGTATACTGCCATCGAAGAAAATCCACGGATTTGCATAATTTTTTCACATAAATTACTCGAAGCGAATCTTTTAATAACCGGTAAAGCTCCAGAGACTCCAACACTAAAGAATGTTGCTCCAACAGCATAGATTACATATGTTCTGGTTGACTGAAATAAATGCCACGAAAAACTGTCTGTTTTCATACCAAGCTTGGTTGTGATTTTCTGAAATATAGGCGCTAGTAAATCTCCGAGCATTAAAATAACCCAATACCATAGACTTACTCCCCACAATATATCTCCAACCTCCATGCCAGATACCCATAACCATCCATAGTATAAACATACCGACTAAATTCACTAAAAATTTGCCAGGCTTTTTTTGCCAAAATTCTTTTTAGTAAATTTACCAAATTTAATCATTAGCTTTGATTTCAATAAAGGATATAAAACATAATCTTTTGCCCATGTTCCAAGGGTAATGTGCCACCTCTGCCAAAATCCTTGAGAAGTTCTTGAAAAAATGGATTGTTAAAGTTTTCTGCTAGTTTTATTCCAAACAATTCCGAGGTTCCAAGAACAATATCCATGCATCCAGAAAAATCCGCATACATCTGCAAAGGATACAAAAGTATGGCAAGCCAGGAATAAAAACCTGTATATGTACTTGGGGCAGCATTAATTCCAGAGACAATTATACCTATTCTCTCTGCCAACACTATTTTCTTAGTGAAACCCCAAAGAATTCTTTGGGCACCAAACGCAATATTTTGATATTCAAATTTATGCCTGTCATATAAAGTCTCAAGCTGACTATATCTGCTAATTGGACCGGATTTGTGAGCTGTGGAAAATAAGCCACAAAAAAGGAAAGAGCTTAAACGGATTTTTCTGTGGAATAACATTTTCCCAATAACAATCAATAATGTATCCAAGCACCTGCAAGGTATAGTATCCCATACCAAGAGATGCTATCAGTTGTAGATTTATTAAGGAATCTAGCTTTGAGCTATAATGCCAGGTAATAAATCGAGATGCAAATGGAATCCATAATCCCCGTCCCTTTACAGTAAACCAAATCACAATATTAATCACGAGTGCAACAATTGTAATGGTCAGCAAACCTTTCGCTTCTCTTCCATTTTTTCTCTCCTTCTTTGAACCCAAATGGTCGAGATATATGCAATCAAAGTTGACGCAATTAAATATCCAATTGTATATGGTGTTGCCGCAAAATAGTAAAAACCAGACTAAGACACAGCAGGATAACCCACTGTGCCTTTTTTGTGGAATCACATAATAAATTAAAAACACCTAAGGTAATTAACACTAAGTAATAGAATGAAGTGATAGACATACTACTTTTCCCATCTCCAAAATGATATCTACCATTTCGCCAACATTCTTCATGGTTACGACCTTTCCCCATAGGAATCTTAAACCCAAATTCTTCCTCCACGCCAACAATAAGATTAATGTGTTCAAAAAGAATCCCATCCGTCGACATCATCTGCTACTGTTTCGTCATGAAGTTCTATAGAATCATCATCAAGAATCTCTCTAAATACTCCATTTAATCTCTCATATACTTCCTCTCTAGTCATTTCAAATATCCTCCTTGTAAAATGAATTTTTATTTCATAACCAAAACTTTCATCTTGGCTCTGGAAACCTTCTTGTTATCTTGATTTTTGATAATTATCTTTAGGCGAATCATCTTAAGTGCCTCGTCTTTATCAATAACCTCTGCATTTACAGTCAATTCATCTCCTACAAACACCGGTTTCATAAAAGAGATTTCATCAAAACTATGTATGAGGCTATATTTCCCTGGCAAATACATTCCTGCAACTGTAGAATAAAAAGATGCCGTCAACATTCCAAACGCAACATGACCTTTAAAATTCCCTCCACTTATCTCCAAAGCAAAGTCATCCTCTTTTTATGCAATGGATTTTCATCCCCAGTTATCACTCTAAAAAAGAATCTTCCATCTCTTTAGTGATCAATTTTTTAAAAAGAGGCTGACATGCCAACCTGTATCTCTTCGATTGTGTACTCATTCATTCTTTTGCAAGCCTCCTTCAATCGCTGATATATACTTATCGAATCAAGCTGATTAACTTTTCTAACCATTGCATGTGTTCCATATCCTCCTGCGAAAGTATCATTTAACCCAATCGGTATCACTCTTGCATTAAGGCCATTGTAGGCAATTGTCTCGGAAATTATACTTGCCAGACCACCATATATGTTATGTTCTTCAATAACAGCAATTTTTTGAATCTGTTTTACTATATCAAGAACTTCATTTTCATTGAATGGTTTAATCGTTGTAACGTTAATAAGCTTTACTGAAATTCCGTTCTGTTCAAGCATCTCGCAGGCCTTCATAGCCTCATCCAAAAATACTACCAGTGACAAAAACTGCAATATTCTTACCATCCCTTAAGCAATCACTTTTCTTAACATCATGAACATAACCATCCTTGAAATATTCTTTTTTCATGATTCATACCAATCTTGATATAGACCGGACCATCATACTCATATGCTGTCTGTACACAAGCCGCCACCTGTCTTGGTGTTGCCGGAGATAAAATCATAAGATTAGAATTGCTCTTAAAACTGATATGTCTTCCGTAGTATGATGTGTCGGACCAAGTGAACTCCATGACAAACCGCTTCCCATGCCAATAATCTTTACATTAAGATTCTGAAAAACACACATCATCCCTTATAAATTCCATTGATCTATAAGCCAGAAATGCACCTGCTGTAAAAACAAACGGTTTTTTCCCAACTGAAGCCATACCTCTTTGCGGTTGCAACCATATTTTCCTCGCCAATTCCAAAGTTATACATCTGGTTTGGAAAATTTCTTTTAAACATCTCGTCATAACCCGTTCCACTATCAGCAAGAAGATGGATAATATCTGGATCTTTTTCCGCCAATTCCATTAGTTTTCCAGTATATGCACTATTCATCTGTTACACCAATTCCTCATCTGTTATTCCAAGTTCTTCCTTGAATACCTTTTAATTCTTTTTCTACCTGGTAATTTAAAATGCCAATTAGGGTTATTCTCCATAATAGAAACACCTTTACCTTTTATAGTATTAGCAATAACCAGTCTAGGTCTTCCACTGTTATTTTCTGATAAAATTGTATCCTTAAAAGCTTCCATATCATGACCGTTCGTTTCCAACACATTCCATCCAACGCTTTTTCCATTTATCAGCCCAATTTGAGTTCCGATTGTCTTTTTCAACAAAATCCATTTTTTGAATATTATTACAATCTAAAATTGCAATCAGATTATCTACTCCAAAGGCAGGTGCAGTCATAATCGCCTCCCAAACAGTTCCTTCTTCAAGTTCTCCGTCTCCAAGCATGACATAAACCTTTGCAGGGCTGTTATCCATTTTCAATGCCATGGCAATACCGAGTCCCATCGACAATCCATGCCCTAATGAACCGGTGGTCGCTTCTACCCATTGACTGTCCCGCATACACGGCTCTCCACCTATAAGAGAATCCTCTGTCAAATAAGATTTATAAATCGCCTCTGATATCAGACCTGCTTTTTCCATTACGCCATAAAGGGCAAGACCCGCATGACCTTTTACTTAATATAAACCGGTCTCTATCCTGCCATTTTGGATTACTAGTATCATATTTAAGAATTCCCTTTAAATACATGGCATAAATCATTTCCAAGCTAGAATAACAAGATGCAAGATGTGCCATTCCACCTTTATAGCCCGTTATAAATATCTTTTTTCTCAGCTCAAGCAGTTCTTTTTTTTTTTTTCCTGTTCTGAATTCATTTTGTTTTAAAAACCTCGTAATTCCTAATGCTAACATTGCAACTAGCAATGTCCCAATATAATAAAATAAAAAATCTCTGTTTCAAATTATCGGTAAGAATATTTGCTAACGAACCAATGCCCCAATGAAATATAAACATTGGCATTGATAATTTTCCCAAAAACTTAAAAACTTCACCCTTTATACAAGAAGAATATGTCACACCAGAAATCATAAGCACACATATTATGAAAAAATAATAATTCCATAATATTGATATAAATCCTTATTCAAAACTGTTACATAAATTGCAAACAACGCACTACAAATTTCTATTCCACTTAAAATAATTTTTTCGTATTTTCTTTTCAACGTTTTGCTTTGCCAAAAATTCAGCACAAAAGATATGCTAGTGTTCCTAATGCCATACAAGCCAAAGCTCTTGCCATATCATTCGGCCACGCACGATCTGTATTTACTCCCTTATGTCCAAAATACAAAATTGGAAAAGTAAATGCAAATACTTTCCAAAACTCAGGTACTTTCTGCATTAAATAAACCATCATTGGAAAACTATTAGCATTGCGGACAAATACCAAATCGGAGCCACACGCGCTGAACATATACCAGATGAGGATAAATATAGTATTTCATACGGAGCATAGATAAATGATCTTATAAATGAGTGTATATCTCCTGTAAACAAATAATCTACATTATCAATAATATACTGAAGCAGAACAGCAATCACTGTATATCCAAAGAATCTTTTAAATTTATGAATTGTATAGATTAATGCTTCACTCCCAGGATTTTCTCTATCCTGTATACTACTGAAATGCTTATATGTAAATATACCAGTAAGTATGAAATAGAAATCTACCCAAACCCAACAATTTCTACAAATATAAGAACCCACAAATCCTATGTGATAAAGGTGATGTCCCATTATCAACAGCATTCCTATAAATCTTAGAAGTTCAACATTCTGTCTCCCCCCCTCGAACGTTAGTTTGTTATTCTCATCAACCAAATTCTTCCACCTCATCAGAATCTATTCCAATACCACCACAATAAGATATTTTATCAATAGCATCCATTTCTTTTTTATCTAATGAGAAATTAAATATATCAAAAATTTTCCTGCATGCGACCGACATTTGTAGTCTTTGGAATTAATATACTCCCCTTCTGTAATCCCCATCGTAGGCAAACCTGAGCAACCGTTTTCTTTTTTATTTTCAGCAATCATCTGAAGATTTTCATTATTTAAAATCTGACCATTCCCTAATGTGCTACTAGCTTCAACGACTATATCATTAACCTTACAATATTCCAACAATTCATTTTGATTAAGTCCCGGATGCAATTCTACCTGGTCAACCATTGGCATGATTTCAGCGGTTTTTTTAATGATTCCAGATGATGAATTTTAAAATTACATACGCCAATAGCCTTAGCCAATCCATCTTTATACAGTTGTTCCATACCCCTCCAGGTATCTTCGTTTATTTCTTCCCAATCTGGATATAATTTCATGCTGGCAGGCCAATGAATCAGATACAGATCAAAATAATCCGTCTTAAGCTTTTTTAAAGACTTATGGCAAGCTTCCTGAACTGCCCTATATCCTCGACTAGTATTCCAAACTTTATCTGATAAAATATATGCTTCCCTGGCAATTCCTTTTTCTGTTATAGCCTTTGATAATGCTATTTCATTACTATATGCAATTTGCTGTATCAAATAATCGATACCCCACATCATAAGCATTACTAACAACCCTCAACCATTTGACTTCGGTCTGTTATCTGCCAGGTTCCAAGACCAATTTGAGGCAATTCAACTCCATTAATTAATTTTACCTGATTCATATTTATTCCTGTTCATTCACAGCAATTACATGCTGCTTCTTTTTCATAACTATTATCAATAATGAATTCCCAAACAGTATTTCCTCTTCGTCTTCAGAAATCTTCGTAAATCCCTGAATTGCGTAAAACTCTTTAACCATGGCATTTTTCGACGTAGGGTAATAATATCCCACCAGTTTCTTGATACCGGAGGTCTTTGCCTTTTCAACCAGTTCATCCATCATTGCAAATTCCATATCTCGTTTCAAGACACGGCAGCTCATAAGCCATAACTCCATATGAAGTTCATCATGATTTTCGCCGTCTATTCTTCCAATTACAATGCTGACAACTCCATTATCACCAAATTTGTCAAGTAACTTGCCATACAAAGTAATGCGATTTGGATCCACTGCCACCTCTTCAATCTCGTTCTGGCTATAACGTTTTGTAGTTAAATTAAACTGATTACTCTTATTAGTCAGCTGTGCAATTCGAGACATATACATTGGAATAAAGCTTTGAATCTCACCCTTCATTTCAAGAGATTTTAGGTAATCCTCATAACTTGTAAATGATGCCTGAAGCTGACTTCGCTTTGCATTCTCTTGATACATTTCATTTCTTTTTCAAATCATCTGAAGAAAATGCTGTGACCTCAAAGAATCCAGCCTTATCTATAGTTTGAATATAATGCTCTACTCCTTTAATATCAGGAATTGCTACTCCCTTTACCTGTTCTTCAATGATTGCACGCTCTGCTGGATTATCATCCACAAAAACAAAGCTCTCCGGAAGAAGTGTAAGCTCCTGAGCTGTCTCTGTTATATTCATACTTTTTGGATTCCAATTTGCCTTAAAGCTAATGAAATCATTTTTTTAAGAACTGAATCCGGTCTTTCAAAACCACTTACAGCATTCGCCTCATCATTCTTTGAATTTACTGTTAGAAGAACACCAATCTGCTTATGAAGCTTTATATACTCCTGAAATTCACTATAAGTTTGTGCCAAAGATGTTTCCTGACCAATTTCAATATTATCCGCCCCATCGTCTCCAACGATGCCACCCCATAATGTATTATCCAAGTCCAAATTAAAAGCCTTCTTATTTTTTCCATAAATTGACTTAATAATATTGGCAATATTAAAAGAAAGATATGGAATAGCCGGAACAGCAACCGCATACTTATACATGTGCCAGTAATATGGATCAGCCCATTTATCCAAACCATACGAAGCTGAAATATAATTCACATCACATATGAAAAAATTATCATGTGTCTGAGCATAATCATAAAATGCCATATTTAAGCTTGTAACGTAATTTACTCTGCCATGATAATCACTAGCATCCTTATTCCCCATTAATCGAAAGAACGGATACTCAAAATTATTTTGAATAATGGGACAATGGTATTTTTGAGCCATTTGTGTCCCACAATCCCGTAAATTTAGCTATTAACGCTTGTCTTTTTAGTGTTCACATCTTCTTTAGAATCCGCCATAATTGGCCATTCTATAATGTTTCTCACGCAAGTGCATACATAAATAATGTCAGGCTTAAACTCTTCCAACTCCGAGTTTGGAAACATACCATCCTCATAGTATTGATTATATTCAGACTCATAAAATTCTGGTCTAATGCCATAATTAAGGAGAAAAAGTTCTAGTACAAGTTTTATATTCTCTGTAGTTTCACCACCTAATACCGCAATTTTTTTATCAATATATTTAGTATTCTCATCTGCCAAAAATTGTTTCTTTAATGATTTCTTTTTTTTCTTGATAATGTATTCTGGGTCAAATGGATATTCCAATTCTTTCATAATTATTCTTACTGCCTTTCAAATCAAAACAATAAATAATGTGACTATATTTTTACATAACATACTATTGTACTATAACATACCCCCCAATTTTTTCAAGTGAAAATCTAAAATTAATAGTAAACGCACCTATGGAGAGTTTATGTCTAAGCGATTTTCTCACAAGAAACATTCTACATCCCCTGCAATTATTTAATTCCTTAATATTATACACATTATATGCTCTAATCTTTTTTTTTAAAAAATATATTGTATATAACTGCCATAAAATATGTGATAGCAAATGAAACTAATATTTTTATAATAAGTACATTCCCTAACACTGTTCTCGAAATAAGTCTGAGTACCATTTGATGTAATAAATAAAATTCCATTTGTATTTGAGAAAAAAGATATTCCATATGTCCAATTCCATAAATCTACTAAAAACATCATTATTCAATATAAAGATATAAAAAGCGACCCATACAAATAGTATTTGAATACTAATGCACACATCATCAACATGAACATAAGCTAACCACGCTACGATGGCTAATAAACTTATCTCTAAAATAGAATTTATTATAAAATTGCTCTTTATATCTTTGGATAAAGGAAATAATAGCATTCCTCAATGGAAGTAAGTATAGAAAATACTGGAAAATGATTTGAATTAATATAATATAATTTACCATTGAAATATTCTAATAAAAAAATCTAACTAGCCAAACAATAGCAAGCAATAGCACATATCCGTATTTTGATTTTACTTTTTTAAAAGTTTAAGAGGAAATGGACCACAAAATATACCCCCAATAAAGAGCTAAGAAACCATGAAACGGGTTAAATGTATATGGATTTTGGGATTTTTGATTGTAGTAATGCTAACTTAAGTCCCAGCGAAATAAAACCAGATTTTAAACTTATATAAAATGCATTAAATTCCTCAAAACAAACAGCGCACACAATACAACAAATAAAATATAATGGATAAAACTTCACTATTTTATTTTTTTATATATGAAAATACTCTTATATCCTCAGATGCATATAAATGTTTATATGCTATTAAATATCCTGAGATAACAAAAAAGAAAATCACAGGCTCTTTGACTTATTTTGATTTCCACGTACTCCCGCATGTATTAAAAATATTATCAGTAACATAAATGCCTTCATTCCACTGATATAATTTATTCTATTTTTAGTATTTACAGCTTCCATTGCTTAAACCATTCCCTTCGGTGCTTACATTATTCCCTTTATCCAAAATGATTTTATTTTATTTATATTTTTTATTGACCGCATTATTTATTACCAGAAGTAAAACACTCATAATGACAACGAGAGAAATATAAATAACTAATAGCATGAATCCATTTGCATAATTTTTTACTAACGGTAACACATAGCTCTATCACGCACATCAGCCAAATTACGTATATTTCTAAAAAAATAAGAAACCCGATATAAGTGAAAACACTTGTACAACACAATTTCCTAAGTCCTTTACCCAATAAAATAAAGTTGAATATTTTTCATCACCCATAAATTGAATATGATATAGACATATTAACAAAGTTAAAATCCATTTTGTATTGTCCAAACTCTTTATTCTATTATTCATATTCCTCCCTAATTTAGATAATACGTCCACACCGAAACATAAAATAATCGAATGCATTGCGTCATCTAAATATTATCCTCTATTACACTAACCATTTTCTCCACAAGCTGTCTACAAAGCTCATCTGTTGTTGCCTCGGCCATAACTCGAATTACAGGTCCCGTGCCACTTTCCCTTAAAATGATGCGTCCATTTTCACCTAACATTTTTTTTTCAATTTCATGTTTTTTCTCTGGACTGCTTCGTTTTCTATTATTGCCTTTTTATCAATAACCCTTACATTCTGTAAATACTGTGGATACATTTTCATATTTTCACAAAGAGTATGTAAACTTTGCTTTTCTCAAGAATAACCTCCATGAGCATGATCGCCGTAAGCATTCCGTCACCAGTCGTTGCATGCTTGCTGAAAATAATATGACCACTCTGCTCGCCACCAAGCACATAACCATGCTCTACCATAGCTTCATTCACATATTTGTCGCCAACCGTTGTTTTCAGATAATCAATGCCTGACTTTTCCAAAGCTTTGAACAATCCGAGATTGGACATGATCGTTGCAACTACTGTGTTGCCTTCCAAACGACCATTTTTCCTTCAGATACTTTCCACATACATATAAAATGTAATCACCGTGGACTTCCATTCCTGTCTCGTCCACCGCAATGCAACGGTCTGCATCTCCATCAAATGCGAAACCGACATCCAGTTTGTTCTCCAAAACAAATTTCTGAAGATTTTCGATATGTGTGGAACCACAGTCCTTATTAATGTTCAGGCCATTTGGTTCATTGCCGATCACATATGTTTTGGCTCCAAGTGCATCAAAGACGCTCTTCGCTATGGATGAAGTGCGCCATTGGAACAGTCCAAACCTACCCGCATATTTTTTTATAAGATCTTGTTGCCAATGAGATCAGATATCCAATATAACGATTTCTTCCGATTGCATAGTCTGTCGCTGTTCCTACCGCCTCGCCTGTAGCAAAAAGGAAGTTCTTCCACTATACCATCTATATAATTTTCCATTGCTTCTTCGATATCTGAAGCTATCTTATGCCCATTTCCGTCTATAATCTTGATGCCATTATCATAATACGGATTATGACTGGCTGACACCATGATTCCACAATCAAATTCCTCTGTGCGGAGAACATAAGCAACACTTGGTGTTGTGGTTACATGTAAAAAGAAATGCATCTGATCCGGATGCTGTGATTCCAGCAACTAATGCATATTCAAACATATAACTGCTTCTTCTAGTGTCTTTTCCAATGACGATACGACCTCTATGTTCTCTGCTATAGTACCATCCTAAGTATCGTCCTATTTTATATGCATCATCTGCTTTAAGTACTTTATTGGCCTCGCCACGGAAGCCGTCTGTTCGAAGTATTTTGACATAATTATTTATCTCCTATTTCAATTGCCTGTCACCCAAGGTTTGTATTCTTTTCCCTCAAGAATATCCGCTATTCTTTCACAAGCATGTCCATCACCATATGGATTACAAGCATGTGCCATTTTATCATATGCCTCTTTATTTTCGAGAAGCTCTTTAAAATTTTTATAAATCACTTCTTCATCTGTTCCAACCAATCTTAATGTTCCTGCATTTACGCCTTCCGGTCTCTCAGTTGTATCTCTCATGACAAGAACAGGTCGGCCATAGGAAGGTACCTCTTCTTGAATTCCACCTGAATCAGTCAAGCACAAATGACATCTCGCTTCGAAATTGTGACAATCAACCACTTCAATAGGTTCAATTATATGTATTCTGTCACATCCACTAAGTTCTTCTTTCTGCGCTTTTCTCACAATCGGATTCATATGAATTGGATAAACAGCCTTGCAATCCTGATGTTCATCCAGAACCCTTCGAATAGCTCGAAACATATTATGCATTGGCTGTCCAAGATTTTCTCTTCTGTGAGCCGTAATAAAGATTAGTTTATCGTCACCTACCCACTCAAGTTCTGGATGATTATAATAATTTGCCCTAACAGTATCTTCGCATTGCATCAATTACAGTATTTCCGGTTATATAAATATTTTCAGTATCTTTTCCTTCTTTTACGAGATTGTCAGCAGCCATTCTCGTGGGTGCAAAATTATACTGTGATACAATCCCAACCGCCTGCCTATTAAACTCTTCTGGATATGGAGAATAAATATCATATGTACGAAGTCCTGCTCCTACGTGTCCAACTGGAACTTGTAAGTAAAAACATGCAAGTGCCGTAACAAATGTAGTTGATGTATCTCCATGAACAAGCACAATATCTGGTCTAACTTTTTCAAGCACTTCTTTTTATTTTTTCAAGAATTCCTATAGTAATGTCAAACAGTGTCTGTCCTTGTTTCATAATAGAAAGATCATAATCCGGCACGACATTAAATGTTTTTAAAACTTGGTCTAACATTTGTCTGTGTTGCCCGGTAACGCAAACTATTGTTTCTATTGCATCTCTCTTTTTTAGTTCATTCACTAACGGGCACATTTTAATAGCCTCTGGTCGTGTACCAAAAACTAACATGATTTTTTTTTTTTCATTCTAATATTACCTATTTAATAATTTCTTTATTAAATCTTTCATTCTATATTTTCTTATTCTATTTTTGTTATTAACATCTGTTAATTTGTAGTAATAAAATTTGATATTTCAAAATAGCAATTAGATATTTCTCTATAGATTCCATCTAGGATCTGTTGGTCATTAACATACCTTATGTTTTTTCCTTAAGCAACTCTATCTTCTTTAATTTAACCTCTTCTAAATGTTTCACTCGAGATTTTTTTCCATGAAATCTTATTTTTATAAAGTATCTCTGGAATATAAACAAATTTAAATTTTTGATATGCTCTTAACCAAAAATCATAATCTTCAACTAAAAATTTCGTAGTATCATATCCATGTAATTTTTCATGTACTTCTTTTTTTATATAAAAAACTAGCAAGTACTATATTATTGTAATATATTTCATCTAAATTCTTATATAATTCTGATTCTCCTATTTTCTTGCCTTCTGCATTAATTGTTTCACACCTAGAAAAGACCAAATCTGCATCCTTTTTTTCATAACCTCCAACATTCTATTTATTGCATTTGGCTTCATAATATTATCATCCGATGTCCATGTATAGTAATCCCTCTGCAATGTTCAAATCAATATTAAGTGATTTGGGTAACTTTTTGATTTGTTTCATTATTAACCAGTTTTACCCTATCATCTTTTTCCATGTATTCTTTAATGATACAAAATAGATTTGTCAGTTGAACAATCATTTACAACCACCAATTCAATATTTCTATATGTCTGTGATAATATACTATCAATAGCTTCTTTTTAAATATTTTTCTCCATTATAAACCGGAAGAACAATTGAAACCATAAATTCTAAACTCCTTTATTTCTTTTTTAATCTGACAAGAATATTTGTTTTTATAAAATCATAACTTTCTTTTTGCAATATTAGTTCTATAATAAACAATTAGAAAATATATATTAGGAACTATCATACAAACAATCGCACTGCCAATTAATTTTACATAAATATTTCCATTAATGTGATATGTAATAACGTATGTTAGTACAGTAGCTATAATTGTGTTTAAAAAGTATAGCATTTGTTTTTGCATAATATTCAATTTTATTATATTCAACAAAATAGTATTTAAAAATTATAGAAGAGCCCCACCCAAAGTTTATAAAAAAATAGAGAAGCCACGTGGCTATTATTATACCATGTACTCCAAACTTTTACCCAAAAAAAATAATTTAGTACTATATTAGCAATTGCTTCAACCAAAAACATATACTCTGTTTTCCCAAAAACAAACCTATTCTTTGCAGAATACTGACTCCTTACATCCCCCATTGTTAATGAATAAAAATAGATACATATCAAAACAACATCTAACATCGGAAAGAGCAGTTTTTCTCCCACCCATATATACATAAACGGTTGGTATAAGCAAAAATAAACATACCGTACACCAACCAGATAACCATGCATACATAAACGTAAACTTCATATAATCTTTTATAATTTTTTTCAACTGACTCTGTTGCTATACTATTGCCAATTCCTGCTCCAATAGATGTTGTAGCTATAATTAATAAACCACTTATTGCATTCATTATATAATAATAATTTCCATAAATGGTTACTATATTTAAACCTAAAAACATGGATAGAAAAATATTATCAAATGCATTTCTACTCGCCATGCATATCTTTCCTACCATTAAACCTTTGAATGTTCTTTCTTATTCTAATTTTCTTTGTAACGATATATCTCCCTTACACTGATACTGTGGATAATACTTATTAGAATAAAATGCTGTAATACTGTTAGTAAATATCGTGTTCAATATTGTACAAATTATATACCCATAATAACTTTTAAATACAATAAGTGAAATAGTCTGTATAAAAAATACATTCCTAACTTGAATACTATGTTTACTTTACTAATAAATATCTTCTCTTTGATGTGCTGTTAGAATACAAGTCTTATATGCAAACATAAAATAGCTTACAACCGTATTTCCAAGAAATAATAAATATAATATAGATAAATTAATATCTTTAGGGCATTCTCCATTAATTAAATATCTCAAAAATGGCATCAATGACACCCCTACGATCAATACAATACTTCAATCACGCGATATACTTTTTATAGTAATTCATAAGCGCGCATATACTTTCCGTATCATTTTCAGCAATCGGTTTGTACATATTATATACTATTGCACTTGAAAATCCCAATTCGGCTAAATTTAAAACCGTTAATATTGAAGTAAACAAACTATTCAGCCCCAGATACATGGAACCAAGAGTATATATAAAAAACGGTTCTAAGCACAAATGGAAAAAATTATATTAACTATTCTATTCAGAACTCCCCATAACATATTTCTAATTGCATTTTTAGTTCTTTCTAATTTCATTGTATATTCCTTTTTTGTTTTATTGCCTGTATCACATCAATACTGTCACTCGCTTCAAATTTCATTGCAAATAAACGTTTACTATTTAACAAATATTCTAAATCTTTTTTGTGAAAAATTCCAACCAGGATGTATACCAGATACATTTGAAGGCCACGCTAATTCTCTTAAACAGCCATCATATTCATTTTCAAAAATTATATATCTTATTCTAAACTCAGAATTATAAGCAATCGTTTGTACAAACACTTCGTCACAACATATCGTGTGCATATACATATCTTTTACTTTTTTTTCCTGTTTAAGAATTTCAAGCAGCATCCCTTCTGTTATTGAAAAATATGCACATCCCTTTTTTATTATTAAATTTTGATTTTTTATTCTATTTACATGCAGTACCTTTTGCACTAATTTAGCAAATTCTCTAACGCCCTCTATTAAATGCCCCTGAAACACCTCTTAGCTTACCATGTTCTGAAAATGGAATATAATATTTGACTCTTATACTATAGTCTATTGCATTATCAAAACCAATAAATTCATACCCCTTATTTTTTTTCCAAAAAAATCATATATATAATTCTGATTCCATAATGGATAATTTGCACCTGTCAAGAAATGGTAATATGCATGATGCCCGATTGCCGCCGCATGTTTCATCAATTCATATTCACACTGAATTTGCGTGTAACCTGCCCAATTAACAGACATCTGGTTAATAAAAAATATTTTCGCATATTGAGTCTCAAATTGCTCTGGTTTCATATTGCTTTTTTTTTATCTATATGTACTATTATATCATTTCTTTCATCATCTAAAGAATTAATAAGTAATTGTAATAAATCAGGTCGGTGATGTGCCATTATCATATATGCATGCTTATTCATTTTTTCTTTCTCAAAATTGCTTTTGTCTAAAAACTGATATGACTTATCCAATTTATCCAAAAATTCATCATTTGAATATTCTATATTTGATGTAAGTGCTCTAACGACATCATCCCATGAATGAACAACTTGTTTTTCTTCGTGAAGAAGTTCTATTAAATTTCTACTTCTAAAATCAATTTCCCCCACTTTCCTTTTCATTTAAGAAAAAGAATCTTTTTTTTGAAAAATATTAGCAAATACTGTACCATGAAAAGACTGTACGAAAACGTATTCTGCATATTTCATTAAATTTAAGAAAACAATCGGACACTTTCATTATAAAGAGTAAATTCAAATTTTTCCGGACGATATTTATACCATCTTGATGAATTAATTACATAAACTTCAAATTCTTTTCCTTAGCAAAACGATGTACCAACTCATTCATTTTTTTTCATCTGGATAAGCCCATGAATAATAAAATATATATGGCTTATTTATCATTCTAACGCCTGTAATTCTATTCCAATCTGATGTGCTCAATAATAAAGTTGGATCTAATGTAACCTGGATTTTTTTTATCTGTCAATTTTTTCTAATGTATTTGCTCCACTATCTTCTCTGACAGATACCATATTAAAATCTTTTAACCATTTTTTTATATTTTCAGCATTGGTATCATCTATTTTATTCACGGCTCCTAAACTTGCCGCATAAGATATCTTTTTAGCAGTTCCTTTCCAAGGCAGAAAAAAATGCTTCACTATAGTCTGCCATATATATATTCCATATTTGATCACTTCCTGCAATTAAAATATCATAATTTTTTTTTCTATTTTCGAAAGTTCTTCACTATTTTTATATTTTATTTCTGTCAAATTTAAATACTTGCTTCTAAACTGTGCATAACCAAGCTTCTGCCGTTTTATACTTTTTAAAAATTTTAAAGTAAACAAACTTTTTTTCGGATGTTTATAAAACTTTTTAGGAAATAATTCATAGATTTCTTTTAGACTGATCTGTTTCTAAATTCAATATTTCAACTTTACAATCATATCTGTTTTTTATAACCTCTTGTAATGCATATGCCTGTAATAAAGAACCACAGTTATCGGATGCTGACAATGTTAAAATTCCTATTTTCATTTTTATTCCCTCTAATTTCTTAATCCTTATAGACGCATAAGCCATATAGCATAAAATTGCCATCTGTGAGATATTATATATAAATGCCTCACTTATATTTCCTACAATCAAAGCAATAGCAGCACATATTAATGGAACTGAAATCACTCCTCTCCTCGCAATTTCTGGACCTGCAAATGCTTTTTTGCTAAAAAATAAAAAATATATACTTACTCCTAAAATTCCTGTCGTAACCATTAATTCTATAATTAAATTATGTCCATATAATCCTAAATCAATTTTATGTCCATATCCATATCCACAAAATGGTTTTTGAAAAAAATTGATATATTCCCTTTTTCCAAAGAAACGTTCTCCCTGATAATGTCACATCTTTTTTAATATATCAATAATTAACCATGAAAAATTTTTTTTTTTGCAAATCAAAAAATACTATTCCTATCATTAATATAATTACACAGCATACTATCTTTTTTAATATAGAAATGTTCTTGTTATTTATATTATACCATCCGAGCCTCTTTTTACCGAAAAATATATTCAATATAAGATTTAATAAAATACATACCAATCCTGTGCCCGACTTCATTATAAAAGTATTTAAAATAATTATCATATTTTCGCAAAGACATTCCGCTTTATTTTTTAGTGTACTTCACTTTCAAAAATGAAAGCATAGACATAAGCAATAATATAGGCGTAGTCTGATTTTTTGTTCACAAAAAAATAATATGGGGTAGACAAATAATCTTTCCCTGTTGTTATTCCATTTGGATATTTTATTGCCAAACCCAAATTTATAGTTAGCAATATAGTTAATACGAATAAAAAGTATATTTGTATATTCCTCGCTATCCCTCAATAATTCTTTTCTAGAAATAAGATAGAAACCAATACAATTAGAAAGTAAAATAAAAACTGAATATACATTTACATTATTTCTATCAGAAACAAATATTACCCAAATGCCAAATAATATTAAAATATCCGAAGCTTCTACTTTTTTCAGTTTAGATCTATGATAGGATACATTATATAATCTATATAGTATGTATATCACAATTGCTGAAATACCCACAATATTTCTTGTCCAATATAACAATTTTATTATATAGTGAATAATTTTATTATTTAAGAATAATGCATTCGTAATAAAATTCGTTTCACCTATCGTTGACATACCCTCTGGAATAAAAAATAAAATTGAAAAAATAAATATTTTTATCTTACTCAAACTAATTTTCATATTTCTTTCCCATCAAACTATAAATCCACCTTTGTTAGCAAAAATTTCCTGTTTCATCATCTTTTTCTTTTCTTCTGTAATATTACCTATAATAAAATCTTCATTATATCTTGGTAGCATATCTAGTCGTTTGCTTTGCTTATTCACATATTCCTGATAAGAACAAACAAGTGTACATGGATTACCTGCATATACCCCCTTCTTTACAATCTTTAGTCACAACACTTCCTTCGCCTATAATAACATTATCTTCTATAGTAACTCCTGGAAGAATTATGGTTCCAGCTCCGGCAAAAAACATTATTTCCTATTTTGACGTTTGAAATTTTTGTATATCCCAAAATATTTTTTTGTACTTGCATCATGTGCCAATATATGTACTCTTGGAGCTAATGTAACATTATTTCCTATCTCAATGAACCAACAATGCCCCGGATCGATAATAACACCTTCTTGAGCGTGAAAATTATCGCCCACACTCAATCCATCTTTTTATCAATCGTTCAAGATCGATGGTTCCTCTTATTTTGCCTTTATTTTTTCAATTATTTTTTTTTCATTTTTTGATATTCCCACATTTTTTTCATTTTTATCCCAAGTAAAACATCCATATATGCATCTATATCCCCCATCATAATTTCTCGTATCACCTCTAATCACTTCAGGATTCTGTATATAATCTTTAATTCGTTCTGCAATACCCTCAGCATCCATATTACATATCAAACCATTGATACCATCTAATATTTTGCCTGGTCCTCAACAGAAATTGTAATTTGTTACTACAATCGGCTTTTTCTAAAATTTTTTTGCCTCATCTAAAACAACACTTTTTCCTTCATACCTAGAACTTTGCACTATAATATCTGCATATTTTATATATGGATATGGATTTTCACGCATTCCTATTAAATGAACATATTTTTCAACAGCTTTTTTTCGCGTATTTGTTTTTCAAGTGCTTTCCTTTCCTCACCTTCACCAATGATGAACCATTGAAAATTTATTCTACACTCCCTTAAAATTTTTCTTTGCATCTACAACCATATCATATCCTTTAAGTTTAACTAATCTTCCAACAGATACTATCTTTATGCAATCTTTAAATCCCATAAATTCTTCTGGTTGATTTTCTCCCGCCAAGCGGGTTATTAATTTTTAGAAGATAAATTTTCAAGGCACACCACTTTCCCCTTTAGTTCTGGAAATTCCGTCCTAATGCTTTCTACACATTTTGTTGAAATCGTTGCTATCAAATCTGCTTTTTTTTAAATAATTTCTTTCTATTTCATTTGCCAACTTAATATTTGAAATATCTGTATGAAAAAAAGTAACATACCTTTTACTCTTCACTTTATCAAACGCGTAGTATGTTGGTTCACCACTTTGAAAAGCAACAACTACATCATACATTCCTTCAACATTTTCACATAATTTCGAATAAATATCTTTCCACCGATGCGCTCTCAACACATCATATTCTTTCCACCTAATAAGTTCAACAAATGTTACAACATATTTTATCACGCTCATTAAATATTCATGAATTTTTCTATTTTCAGAATTATATAACGCCCTTGCTCTTGACTTTAATTCAAGTATTTTCACCTGTTCTGGAATCTGTTTTAAAAAAGCTCCTTGTTTTTGTAATAATAATAAATCTACATCATATTTTGAATAATCAATTAAATTCAACAAATTAACCAGACTTCTTCTCTGCTCCTCCAACTTTCATAGACGCACAAACAAATAGTATTTTATATTTTTTTCATAATTATTTACCACTTTACATTTTTTATCCAATATACTTTTATTTTTTTTCATTCTTCCATTTCTTATAAAATAAATTTCCTAAAGGTATTGTAACAATTACAAGTATCCTATTTAGATTGATAATTCCAAACACTTCGGTACTTCAGTCACCAAACATTTTCTATAACAATTATAGATAATAGCCCCTTTTATATTAGCCTTTAACCCACATTCTCTTGACATTAATTCCTTTCCTCGTGCCATTGAACCGCAAGGCGATTGAATTTCATGGGTTTATCATTGCTCGTCAATCCTTCCTGTAAATACTCACACTCATATATTGCTTTATTTATATATACAGAATCATACTTTTTTCCTATTTCAATCCAACAAACATCCTCACTCAAGAATCTCTCATTTGGGAATTCTGGAAATTGATTTTCTTTTTAGAACATTTGTCCGAAACACTTCTGCCATATCTCCTGGTCTATTTTCTTTTTATCCGATACTTGATCATAATTTGCAACCAATTCATTTTCTTCTAATGAAACAACAGCTTTCCCATCAGATTTAATTTTTAGAAATGTAAAGGAACCAATTTTCATATTATCTTTATATTTACTATAAATTCCACTGATAATTTCTATAGCATCGGGTAATAAGCAATCATCACTGTCCACGATCATTGTAAGTTCTGTTTTTATCTGTTTTACCCCTGTATTTAAAGCTGTATGTTTTTCCACCATTTGCTTTTTTTATATATTCTATTTTGAATTTTGGTTCTCTTTTATTTTTTTCTATATACTGATCTGTTTCATCCCTGCTTCCATCATCTACTATAAGCCACCTAAAAAATCATAATTTGTTTGTTTGCATAAAGAATAATATAAATTTTTAATTCTGATTTTCTATTATATGTCGGTGTGATTACCGTAACTAATTCCATAATTACCTCTTATCTTATAATTTTAGAATATAATTGCAATGTTTGATCTACTACAAAATCCCATGAATAATTTTCCCTTATATATTTTTTTCAAATCATTTTTTCCAAATTCATCATTTTTTAAGCTCTCTATTAATTTTTTGCTTTAAGCTTTCTGTATTCTTACTCTCAAAATACTGCACATATGTCTTCCCTACTTCTTTATTTTCAGGAATATCGCTCACCAAACACGAACAATTATAGCTCATCGCTTCCAAAAGACTCATGGGCATTCCTTCCGCCTCACTTGAAATACAAATAATCTCGCATTTGAATAGAGTTCTCTCAATACTTTTCCCTCAACAAATCCAATTAATTTTACTCTATCATCCTCTTTGGCTTTTTTTCTCAATCATCTCTCGATATTCTGTTACATACTCAGTGCCCCCTTCAATAACCAGAGGTAACTCACAGTCAATTTGCTTATAAGCATCCATCAAGTATTCTAAACCCTTTCCAGGCACCACTCTGGACAAATAGAGAATATATTCTTTTTTGTTCAATCCATATTTTTTAGTAATTTCTACCGCTTTTTTTCTCTTGGTTGTTCTGCCACTCCATTTGGAATATAGTTTGTCTCGCGATTATATTTTTTTTGAAAATACTCCTTTTGTTCTTTTGAAAGAACGATTATTTCGTCTGCATATTTTGCAGCTATTTGCTCGCCTAATTGAATAAATTTCGCCCAACTCCCTTCCACTTTGGTGTTTTATAATTCAATCCATGAACAGTAACCACTGTTTTTTTTTTCCCTAGTATATGAGGAATAATCAAAAAAAAGCTTGGTCCTATTGCATGATAATGAATAACATCATATTTTCCAAATAAGGCTCTAATTGTCGCTATAAAAGAATATACTACTGCATCCGTATTTTTTTTCTTTCAATTGTAGGAATATCTATAATTTGCACACCTTTATACTCTTTGGGACATTTAAAACCTTTTTTATGTCGATTATATGCGACCACTTCATTTCCTTTTTTCTACCATCCTTGTTGTCAATTCTTCAACAACAACTTCTATTCCACCTTCTCTTCCAGGTATTCTTTTGTGTCCAATCATTGCAATCTTCATATTAATTTTCCTTACTCACCGTATCATATAAATTTAAATACCATCTTTGAAGTTTTTCTGCTTCTGAAACAATATCATACCCTGCATCTATAAGTTCCTGCCTCGCATTACCATTTCTAGTAATTGACGTATTCATTATCTCTTTTGCCCATTCTTTTCTTTATTTTTATCAAGATTAATCATTTTAATATTACTTGTAATTAGTAATTCCTTCGATATCCTATTAGAAACTAAGCATGGCATTCCACTTGCCTGCGCTTCTATTCCGACAACCGGTAATCCCTCAAACAAAGACGGCATCACAAAAATATCCATTGCCTGATATAATTCAGCCACATCTGATCTATCAATAAGTAAAGTTACTTTTATTCTTTAAGCCAAGTTTTTCAATCTTTTCCTCAATTTTTTTTCTGATTCTCACCTTTCCCCACCAACAATAAATGAGCATTGGGTTTGAATTTAATAACACAGTTAAAGACATCTATTAGAAACATTTGATTTTTAATATAACAATATCTACCTACATGTCCAATAATAAATTTATTTTCAATTCCCAACTCTTTTTCTTTTTCTTTCTCCAATAATAGAGTCGTACTTGAATTTTTCAATATCAACTGCATTTCTAACGATTTTAAAAAGGTCGTTCGTGGAACATAAATCTTCCAGCAACTTCTCCACACGCACAATTAATTGTTGCCACTTTTGTTATGTTTTTTTGTGCAATAAATTTAATTGGAAGTTTTATATCTCTATCGAATTTTGAACTATGACTATGAGCTATGCGAACTGGTACGCCACTATTTTTTGCAACATTTTGTAATGGAAAATATGACATTGCATCAATATGTGAATGTATTATTTTATACTCTGGATGTTCCATGAAAAATGCTTTCATAAATCCAAAATATTTTTTTATAATTCTGAGGATATAATCTTGGTGCATGATACACTTTTCCACCCATACTAATGATTTCATCCTCATATGCACCTTTTTCGATACGATGTGTCAAAAAGTCAAATTGTACTTTTGTTCTATCTATATTACGATAATAATTCATTAACATTGTTTCAAGTCCAGCTCGATCCATTATGTTAACAACCTGTAAGATACGTATCATTATTTTTTCCTCTTTTTTACATACTTCCTTTTCCCGTCAACACAACCTGCACTGTCTTAGCAAGAATCCGCAAATCTTTCCCTATACTCCAGTCCTTAATATAAGCTGTATCCAACTTCACCACATCCTCAAAATCCGTGATATCACTCCGCCCAGACACCTGCCACATTCCTGTAATTCCAGGTTTTGCAGACAATCTCGCCTTGTGATGTAACTTATACTTCTCATATTCATCTACTGTCGGTGGTCTTGTTCCTACCAATGACATATCTCCCTAACAGCACATTGAAGAACTGTGGGAATTCATCCAGACTGAGTTTTCGGATCAGATTTACCGATTCCCGGAACATACTTTCCATCTGCATCAAAATGACTTCCGATGATTCGCGGATCATCTTCCATCTTAAACATCATACCATCTGCCACTCGGTTCTGTTCCAACAGTGCTTTCTTCCGTTCTTCCGCATCCAGATACATCGTACGGAACTTGTACATCTTGAACAACTTACCGTTCTTACCCACACGTTTCTGTGTGAAGAAAAATTGGTCCGGCGACTTGATATAAATCAGTGGTCCCAAAATAATTGTAAGAATTACTGTGATGAGTGATCCTGCGATGCCTCCTGCGATATCCATCACACGCTTGGTCAATACTGCCGGTTACTGACCAGGCTGCATCCCTGATGTCAGTACCAGATATCCACATACTTTCTCTGCGATCTGATGATTGTCCGCATCAGCGAAATCCTGCATGATAGAATAATGTGTCACAATTCCCATCTCCGAGAATGCTTCCATATATTCTTTGCCGAAATCTTTGCTCCTGCGGTAAATACGATCAACGCCTCATCTACCCAGTTTCTGCATACCCATTCTGTCATCTCTGACTCTGGAATAAGAGGGATTCCCTCATAAGTGTCTGATACTCCTTTTTTCTCTGCCTATCAGTACAATTCCTGCTGGAAAATAGGTTTGAAAATTATTCTTTGCGCACATTTTCCAACACCTGCTCAAGATACTCTGACGTGGTAACTAATAATAAAGAATTTTCTCCTTCTTTCGACTGCCGGCGCATCACATGCTTCTTCCATAAGATCCGCACCAGATATCCACCTATCAATTCATAGATTCCCAACAAAAACAATACTGTTCGAGAGAAATCATCTCCAGACTTCACTGCAAACAGATAGAATGCAAAGCGGCATTTCCAGAAGACATACTTCTTTTACCGCAGATACCAGCTCAATATAATAACCGCGTTTTTAGGATATCCCGATATCCATCTATAAAAAAAAAGATATACAAATTCAAATACTGCCAATAAAAGCACAAACATTCTGATAAACGGAATCACTATATAATCTGCTAAGCTCTCTATGTCTCCCCAAAATATGCCAGTGCCAGACAAATCTGCATACACATTAAATCAAGGACAGCAAAATCCAGATGTTTCAGCCATCCTTTATTTCTCTTACGATACATAACAATCCCTTTATGATAAGTTCTTTTTTATCGACAAATAACCTATCAATTTTACCACAAATATAAATCGATTACAACGCTAGTTGCCTTTTTTGTATATTTGTAATAGTTTTTTCTCTTCCAGCCAATATGATATTTGCCAGATATTTACCTATATGCTACAATAATTTCTGTCGGGCTTCAACAGCTCCCATCTAATCTTAAATTATAATTAATAAACGAGGATCATACTATGAAAAAATATTTTAAATGTCTGACTAAGATGCGACTTATTTCCTTTTTTGCTTTTATTCCTGACTGCATTTCTGTTCAATTACTGGACACCATATGCGACCGATGATTACTCTTAGCCAATATGTATAACCTCGGCAATGGCGAACGGATCACTTCTGTATTCCAAATCTTTCCATCCCTTGCCGTCCATTATATGCAATATGGCAATGGACGTATTGTATCACACTTTTTTTGTAATGCTGTTTCTTACGGCACCAAAAATCATTTTTGATGTGCTGAATGCCTTTCTTTTTTGTTTTCTTTATCGCTTTTGTTTTTACGTATTACTGCAAGTAAGAAATCATTCAGTGTCCTTCTGTTTTTTGCAGTGCCTACCCTGTTTTGGTTATATATGCCTGCATACGGTCAGGTGTTTCTCTGGCTGACCAGGCTGCATTAATTATATGTGGAGTTATCTGTTTGCTCTGTTGTTTCTGAATATTTATATCTCGTTACTGCGTGGAAAGTCCCTATTGGATAAGAAGTGGAAGCTGATTTTATTCTGCCTGTTCACATTTCTTTTTGGTAATTATTCTGAGAATGTATCCTTTTCAGTTATATTCACAGGATTTCTTCTTATGTGCGTCACGATGTATCAACATAAGACTATCCGGAAATATCTGTCATATGTGTTCCCAATCACCTGTGGAGCGCGACGGGCTATCTGGTTTTATTACTCAGCCCCTCCGGCAGTGCGAAGTTTTCCGATAACCTTACCTTATCCGTTCTTGCAAAAAATGGAATTGATCTTTTCACCACTTATTATAATATGTGCAAATATCCTTTGATCCTGTTTTTCATTTTACTCTGCATTGCTGTTTATCACAAAATGGATAAAAATGAGATTCTGATTGCGATTGCCTACCTTTTTTATCAGCTTCGTTGCAGCGGCAATGCTGATCATTGCAAGCTATTTACCTGAAAGAAGTATTGCAAACAGTGTTGTTTTCCTTCTTATCGGTATTGTTCAGCTGCTTCAGATTCTCCGGCGCAACAGTCATCTGGAATGTCTCACATTGTGCGTATGCGTATATCTTCTCATCAGCAGTGTAATGGCTTACTGGGATGGTTCCTACGATACTTTACCGTGTGCACAGAGAACAGACTGCCAGAAATGAACGCATCGAGAATTCTATTGTTTCTGGCGAACTGACGATCGGGGTTCCCATCATCACTTCTACAACAAAGTATAGCTGTAAATATGGATTATTAGATCTTAATCCACAGGATTCCAGCGAACCATTTCCAAATGCATATGTAGCAAAAAATACTATGGATTGAATAAAATTTATGTCACTTATCCAGATACTTCTGATAAATAAATGCAGTAAACAAATACACCGAAACAATCTGTTCATTAACTCGGATTGTTTCGGTGTATTTGTTTAGATTTTTTCTGTAACAACCAGTCATAATACTCTCTGAGACCATCTCTGATTGGTATTAATGCATTCTTATGAACGCTCATGATCCGTCCATTATTCAGTATAATCTTTTTTTTGCATCGACACTTCTGGCTGAAAGATACTCCACTTGTGGTTTTAACCCCATTTCCTGTAACATTTCTATAATGTCTCTCTGTGACGTTCCAACATTGGAGCTGAGATTGAATGTATCAAATTCCCCATTATAAGTAAACAGAACCATTAACATTCTACACACATCATCGATATAAATATAATCTCTGATATTATTTCCATCTCCCCAGATTTCAATTTTTTCTTCCTTAATCGTTTTCTTCAAAGCAAAGCATCAATAAAACCTACTCCCTTATTGAAATCCTGTCAATAGCCATAAGGATTTGATATTCTCGCAATCAGAATCTTTGTATGTGCCTGATAATTAAATGTCCGAATGGTATTCTCGATACACAATTTCACATTTCCATAATGATTGATTGGTCGTGGAAGTGCATCCTCGCTGATTGGCTGTATTTCCTGATTTCCATAAACAGTTCCACCTGAAGATAAAAATATCATACGAATTTTCTTATCAACGATCATTTTACAAAAGCTTTGTAGTCTGGATGAAATCTCTCTCATATCCCTGCAGATACTTTTCATTAGAATTTCCCGGATTCACTGTACTAAGTGCATGTACGACATAATCAATCCCCTCCAATGCCTCCATCAGGGAATAGTCATCAAAAAATCTCCACATATATAGCGAACACCTTCTACCTTTTTCGCAGGTACTGACATATCAAAACAGAAAACTTCCATATTACTCTTTATCAAATGTTTCGATAAATTTGTTCCAATAAATCCTGCTCCACCGATAATCAATACTCTCTTGCCCAAAGTATACTCCTTTTTCTTACCTGTCTTTTTTTTCTTCTGCTTCGCTCTGGTTCTTTTTATAATCCAACAATTTCTTCTCGATATAGATTGGTCTGTGCTTCTCCTGTATATACATTCTTGCAAGATATTCTCCAATAATTCCAAGGATCGTAAGTTGTATTCCTCCAAGCAATAATATCAGAACAACAATTGTCGGGTATCCCGGAACCGGATTCCCGATGCATAATTTTTGTATCACAACAACAAATAAATAGATGATTGCACATAAAGAAGTAAATAAATCCCAGTCCTGTCGCGATTTTCAATGGAAATGTCGTATATGAGATAAAACCTTCTACTGCATATCTGAATAATTTATTGATGGACCATTTGGTTTCTCCTGCATTACGCTTTTCCGCAGTATATGGAATATAGCAGGTATTGAATCCAACCCAGGAAAAAATCCCCTTAGAAAACCTGTGATACTCCGGCAAACTCAAAACAGCATCTACAACCGGTCTTCGAAATGTCCTGAAATCGGATGCGCCGGGAAAGAATTCTATCTCGCTTGTCCTGTTAATGATTTTATAAAACATATCTTTCAACTTACTGACAAGCTTTTTCCTTCCTGACGCTTCTCCTGATATCTTTGCAACACAGTCAAATTCTTCATTATCCTGAAGAATCTTCACCATTCTGGCAACTGTTTCCGGTCTTTGTTGCAGATCTGCATCAATCACCGTTATAAAATCTCCTGTTGCTTTTTGAAATCCGGCATAAATTGCGGCTTCTTTTCCAAAATTTCTGGAGAAAGTTTCCACGACAACACATGCTTCGTGAAGATTAAATACGCTCTCTAACGCTTCCTGTGTCTTATCCTTACTTCCATCGTTGATGAAAATCATTTCATATTCATATTCTTCCGCATCAAAAACATGCTTTCTTTGCATGATAGAAATCCCGGATATTATCCTCTTCATTATAGCATGGTACCACCAAAGATAATTTCATCTTATTCATTCACTTTCCGTTATTTTCCATACACTCTGATTGCCGCATTATAACATCGCTTCGCAAAAGCATGTTTCGGATCATTCTTATTCGGTACAATCTTGCGAACTGCGATTCTCAACATTTTTTTATATGGATTCTCTGCCTGTGCCTGCATTGGGAGCTTTTCTCTGACTTTCATGTGTGTTGCCCCCATCTCTTTCATGATCATCTGCCAATCTGTAACATGAACCTCAAATATTTCCGGTCTTGCCTTATATGCCATAAGAACAAAATTTTGCTGGTCATCATCCGCATACAATCCAACATAAGAAGTGCATTCATCGCATCTTCTACCAAATGCCAGAATGTCGGCACCAGTTCTCTTGATACCCCATACATACATCCCATCACACAGTCATCCTGAAACTGCAGACTTTGCAGACCTATTACTGAATCAGGATCATGTAAACAGGAAATGTGTATCTTATTCTTAAAATCATATTCCCACAGAAAATTATAGTCCTCCGCATCACTGTAAGTAATTCCACCATGGTCGAATCCAAAGTCCATCCATACAACATTTTCAGATAATAATCCTCTTTCATAGGCATCATTCATGAAATAATACTTCATCATCCACAGATAGTCATATTTTGGATTATTGGAAGATGCTTCCGGAAGATATCTGAAGTTCAGGAAATCTTTATTGTGAGATATTTTTTCCAGCTTTGGCAAAAGACCTGGTACAAGTTCAAACAAATTATCAATCTGTATAATAATCGTTTTCTCTCCCAATCCGTATTCTGCCCTTATTCCTTTGATGATTTCCGCGCTGTCAGAATCCGTATATACTACCAACGTATTTTGGATTCTTGCCCATCTTTTAAATTCATCAAAATACCGCTGTGCAGTTCTTCGTAAATCCCTTATTCTTATCCTGCCCTCTTCCTATGTCAAAAAAGTCTGTTACAAGTGTTATTTCTCCCATTCTTCTTCCTCTAATTCTTTTTCTGGTTACTCGAAACGCGTTAATGCATAACATAATTTATTTTTACTGGAATTTCTAACATAATCACAAGATCACGTATGAAATATCTTCGAATACTTCTTACTACAATTTTAATCTGCCCATTTTTCAGAAGTCCCCACATTCTTTGTCTGTAAAAATCTTCTTAGAATCTTTTTGTTATGCGGGCATTATAAATCTGAACTGCTTTCTCGGATTTGTTGCTGAAGTTATACTTTGCCGATATTTCACCACTACATGATCAAAATGATTAATATGATCTCCATTTGCCGTTATCTTCAACCAAAAATGGATAATCCTCAATCAATGTATATGCTTCATCAAATCCTTGATATTTTTTAGAAAACTCATTTTATAAAATGCGGCTGGTGAGCATATTATATCATTATCTTTTTAATAAGTGCTTATATTGTTTCTGTGCACTTTCTGCATAGAATTTTTTTTTTTTTCTCTATATCCTCTTTGTGTATGGCAGGACTTTTTTTCCATCATCCTGTACCCATTCTGCTTCTCCAACTGCGATCTCCCATTGATTCTTTTATACAAGCGTTCAGGCAATCCTCCACACTATTTACAGTTAATATATCATCCGCCGCAAGGAAATTTATATAATTGCCATTTGAATATTTAAGTCCCAAATTTGAATTTGCCACAGTTCCATAGTTTTTTACTTTGTGCAATCAATTTTGTATTTGTAAAGATATTTCCATTATCCTTTAACCATTCTTTCTCCAAGTTGACAGTATTATCCTGTGAGCAATCATCTATTATTATTAATTCTATCTTAGGATGATTCTGCATTTTTATACTTTGTAACGCTTCAATTATATATCGCTCTGCATTATACGATAATAATATTATTGTGACCAATATATCGCCATTCATTTTCTTCTCCTGTTTGACTTTTACAAATCTATTTTCCACGTTTCATAAACACCTGTTCGACCACCAAATCCCTCTTTTTTGTGAAATAAGACCTTCATTCAAATAAATTCTTCCATGTTCCGTAGATATTCCAAAATCGAGCCACATTTTTTCCTGTTTATATTTTTTTCTATTATTGTTGCAATTACTAAGTCCAGCCCGCCTATTTTTCTTGCTTCTTCATTTGCCGCCATATACTGTGTATGAATAACATTTTTTTGTATTCAAAAAAATAACTGCACCTGCAATCATTTTTTCATCTTTTATAGCAACAAACAGACCTATATTTTCAGGAAATCTATCATGAAGCATTTTTAATTCTTCTGCCGTATGTACCGCTTTAGTTTCATGACGCTCTGCCAATACTTTATTTTCTAAATTAATAAAATTAATATATGACTCCATATCCGTACATATTTCAATTTTTACTCCCTCTCTTTTTAGCTCGCACTATTTGTGCTTTTCTACCTTTTGGCATTTTTAATGGATTTTTAAATTTACATATGTAGAAGCATCTACTATCTCTAGTTTTGCTTTGTGCTCATATAATGAAAATCTATCTTCCTCTGCTGGTTGATCAAAAAAAATATATAGGGGGGATAGTTTTATATTTAATTTCTTTATAGCCATTCTCTTTCCCGTATTTTAATAACTCATCAAAACATTCATTCATTATGTGCTGTTTCATTCTTTCATTAGTAATAAAACCTCCGTATGTTAATCCACCATGTGATATTAATTTATTTTCATTCTCATTCATTGGTAATAACGCAATTAATCTATCATCTTCATCATAGAACATTAACAAATGATCAATAAAACGATTGCTATGGTATTCCATGTAGTTTCTATCAAACATGAATAACGAATTTTTACTTGTTTTATTAAAATCATTCCACTCTTCTTTCTTTTTTTTTTGCTTCGTAGCGACATATTGAAATCATTTATTATTTATACCTCTTTGCCAAACTCTGTACCAACCAAGCTACCTACTTCATATTCACAAATTTTAAAAATTCATCATAATTTCTTATATAATCCTCTTCCTTATAAACATCTGAAGCTAAAACCATAAGAACTGCATCTGAAGAGAAATCATACATTTCTCTCCAAATATTATTACTAATATAAAGTCCCTCATACGGTTTTTCTAACGATACAATTTTTTTTCTTTTCCATTATCCAACATTAGTTTGCAAGAGCCGTGAATACATATCAATATTTGTTCTAATGATTTATGTGCATGCTGTCCCCTTTGTAACTCCTTTACCTGTATCATACATATAGTAAACACGCTTAATTTCAAATGGTATATCCTTATGTTCCTCTAGTGCAACTAATTGTCCTCTTTCATCTCCGTGTTGTTGAAACACATACTTTACTATTTGCATTTATTTTCTCCCGTTATTTATCTAAAACTATTTATTATATTGATTACATAATCTATCTCTTCATCTGTCATTCCATAATACATTGGAATACTTAATTCTGTAGCTGAAATATCTTCTGCTATAGGCAACGTACCTTTTGAAATATTCAAATTTTGTATGCCCCTTGCTGATGCATTGGAATTGGATAATGTTTATTCGTTCCTATTCCCTTTTCATGAAGATATTTTTCCAACTCTTCTCTTCTTTCACATCTGATACCAAAGATATGATAAACATGCTTTTTACATCATCCATCTTCTCCGGCAAAATAATCTCTGGATTCTGAATACCTGCATAATATTTTTTCCGCTGTAGCTATTCGATTGGCATTCCAATCATCCAGATGCCGTAACTTAATTCGTAAAACCCCTGCCTGAAGTTCGTCAAGTCTGGAGTTGTTGCCCTGATAAATATGATGATATTTATAATCTGATCCATAGTTCCCCAGTGCCCTGACCTTATCTGCAAGTTTTTTATCATTTGTAACAAATGCACCTGCATCCCCCAAAGCGCCAAGATTCTTACCCGGATAGAAACTGAACCCTGCTCCATATCCCAGGCTTCCGGTTTTTCTCCCCTTATATTCTGCACCATGTGCCTGAGCAGCATCTTCTATAACAATAAGTCCATACTTTTTAGCAATCGTGTTGATTTCATCCATCTTTGCCGGCTGCCCATACAAATGTACTGCCATAATTGCTTTGGTTCTATCCGTAATTTTATTCACAATCCCTTTCGGATTAATATTAAAATAATTTTCTTCCGGTTCTACAAAAACTGGTGTTGCCCCAGTATACGATACTGCCAAAGCCGTTGCGATAAATGTATTGGAAGGTACGATTACCTCGTCGCCTTCTTTGATTCCATATGCCTTCAATGCAAGAAACAATGCATCCAGACCATTTCCACATCCGACACAGTACTTTTTTGTTCCGCAATATGCGGCAAATTCTTCTTCAAATGCAGTCACCTCCGGTCCCTGAATGAACCAGTTTTTCTCATATATCTCCTGCATTTTAGCAAGTACTTCAACTTTTTTATTTCATTATGCATTTTTTTCAAATGATACAAATGGTATATTCATTTCGTCATCTCCTATTAATTATAGACTTTATTAAGTATACTATAGCTGATTTTCCAAGTCAATTTATCCCTATTATTGCTTTTTTCACTTTTTTGCATAACCTTATGAAATATGCCTTTTAACATATCAATAAAATACCTCCATTCTACACTTCTTCCAAATACAAGATAATTTACCCCTAAAGGAATCACAAAACTTACAACTAGCCCAAGAATGATATTAAACAATACATTCCTCGTATACAAATTCTTAAACAACAAGACGCTGACACATCCGCTGATAATCGCCCATAGCATATACCAGAAAAATTTCAAATAGAAAAAATGTACTTTTTTTTCAAATAAAAAGCGATAATTAATCCACGCAATTGACGCAATTGATATTGTCGTACTCACCGATGTTCCAAGAAAAATTCCATAAATTCCCATCTTTGCAAAGTATGCCAATGCTACGGATACCACAAGGTTTACTCCACCTTCCAAAAAGTGCAATATATTTTACGAATGGTTTTGGACTATATAACCCCGCTGCACTTCTAAATGCTTCAGCCGCCTGCGTACAAAAAGCGAAGATAATTATTAAATACCAACACTGCTACTCTTTGCCATGGGGAAAACATAATCCTCTCCTAACCATACTTTTCCAATGAATTCGTTCAGTAAAACCAGCAATGCAATAGAAGTATAAGATGTTATCAAATAATTTAGGAAATTCAGTTTATTATAAAACTAGCAATACGTAACTTT
>VOFJ01001847.1_pt1 | contig 39323 bp, 63 predicted proteins | sample 5384081 | NCBI WGS metagenome assembly VOFJ01 (sample SAMN12384729, study PRJNA508395) | human gut metagenome | isolation source: healthy gut I | host: Homo sapiens
TGTAGCTAACTGGTGAGGTACGAATTCGTGCAAGGGAGGATCGAGAAGACGTATCGTTACTCCGAAACCGTCCATTGCCATAAAGATACCTTCGAAGTCCTGACGCTGCATAGGAAGCAGTTTCTTCAAAGCTTCTCTGCGGCCTTCTTCATCTTTAGAAAGAATCATTTCTCGCATGGCTTTAATTCGATCACCTTCGAAGAACATATGTTCTGTACGGCAAAAAGTCCGATACCTTTTGCTCGAATTTACGTGCAACGGCAGCATCCTTAGGCGTATCGGCATTGGTTCTTACATCCATTTTGGTGTATTTCTCCGCCAACTCCATAATTTTTGCAAAATCTCCGCTTAAATCGGCATCAACGGTATTTACCTGTCCGTCATAAACTTCTCCGGTCGATCCGTTCAGAGAAATCCAATCTCCTTCTTTATAAATGTGACCGCCCATTTCCAAAGTGCGGGCTTTGTAATCTACTTTTTATTTCTCCAGCTCCCGATACACAGCATTTCCCCATGCCACGAGCTACTACGGCTGCGTGGGACGTCATACCTCCTCGAGCTGTCAGAATGCCTTGAGCTACGTTCATTCCGCGTAAGTCTTCCGGAGACGTTTCGATCCGTACCAAAATTACTTTTTTCCTTTTTTTCCGCCCATTCTTCTGCATCATCTGCGAAAAATACGATCATTCCGGTTGCCGCACCCGAGATGCAGGAAGACCTTTGGCTACTACTTTAGCCTCTTTCATCGCTTTTTTTATCGAATACCGGATGTAATAATTCGTCCAGTTTTTGCGGTTCCATTCTTTTTGAGTACGGTTTTCTCGTCGATGACACCTTCCCGAAGCATATCCATGGCGATTTTTACCATAGCAGTCCTGTGCGTTTTCCATTACGAGTTTGCAATAACCAAAGTTTACCATCTTGGATAGTAAATTCGAGGTCTTGCATGTCTTTGAAATAGTCTTCGAGTTTCTGTTGTGTTTCGATCAGGTCTTTAGCACAAGCAGGCATCGCTTCTTCCAGTGAAGGATATTTGCTTGCACGTTCTTCTTCCGATATACCTTGCAATGCAGCCCATCTGCGAGATCCTTCGATCGTGATTTGTTGCGGAGTTCTGATTCCGCAACCACGTCTTCTCCTTTGTGCGTTGATCAGATATTCACCGTTAAATATATCTTCTCCGGTAGCGGCATCTCTCGTAAATGCAACTCCGTAGCAGAAGTTTCACCCATATTTCGAATACCATTGCCTGTACGTTTACGGCAGTTCCCCATTCTTCGGGGATTTGGTTCATGCGACGGTAATAGATAGCCCGTTCGTTCATCCAACTGTCGAATACGGCACAGATTGCACCCCCAAAGTTGTTCCCATGGAGACTCCGGGAAAATCTTTTCCCTGTACGTTCTTTTACTGCTGCTTTGAACTTCTTTACTAAGAGTTTGAGGTCTTCGACTTCCAGTTCGGTGTCGTTTTTTACTCTTTTTGTTTTTTAACTTCGTCCATTACCTCTTCGAACGGATCGATATCTTCTTTACTTTTTGGGTTTCATTCCCAATACGACATCTCCGTACATTTGAACGAAACGGCGGTAAGAGTCCCATGCAAAACGAGGGTTTCCCGATTTTTTTGCAATACCTTCTACCGCTTCATCTGTCAGTCCTAAATTTAATACCGTATCCATCATACCCCGGCATAGAGACTCTTGTTCGAACGAACGGAAACCAATAAGGGGATTTTTTTGCATCACCGAATTTTGTTCCCATCAGATTCTCTACATGGGCCATCGCTTTTCTACATCAGCCTTAATTAATTTTACAACTGTGCATCTTTCCTTCTTTATTGCCATAGGCTGTACAAACTTCAGTTGTGATCGTGAAACCGGAGGTACAGGAACTCCGATCAGATTCATTTCAGCAAGATTTTGGCACCTTTTCCTCCCAACAGATTCTTCATGTCGAACGGCCTTCTGCTTTGCCGTTCCCCGAAAGTATAAACACTCTTCATAGTATAAATAAAATTATTAATATGTCTTTTTGTTCTTAAAATAAATGTAACAAAAAGGGTTAACTCTTTACAAAAATATGAGTTATGATTAAATATGCAAAAATTCGTGAGAATAATTTTGACCTTGTCATTGATTTTTGAATATCCGTATAGATTGTTTAAGAAATATGCTTAACTTTTGACCAAATTTGTTTTTTTGTTTTAAAAAGTACTATTTTGGCACGTAAAAAGAAAAGCTTCCTGTTATAGAACAGGTCGAAATTACAGACTGTGGCTGCTGAAGGCAAGGCGATAGCTCGGATTGACGATTTAGTCGTTTTTTGTTCCGTTTGCCGCTCCCGGAGATATTGTCGATTTGCAATTATATAGAAAAAAACATCGTTATGCTGAGGGCGGATATTGAAGTATCATAAAGTATTCCGGAAATGCGTGTTGAGCCATTTTGTTCGCATTTTGGTGTATGTGGAGGATGCAAGAGCATATCCCGTATGAAAACAAATAGCATATAAACAACAGCAGGTTTTTGATAACCTTCTCGAATCGGAAAAATCGATTTCAACCGGAAATTTCTGCGATGAAAAGGCTCGGAGAAGACTGTTTTTACCGTAATAAGCTGGAATTTACTTTTTCGAATAAGTCTTGGCTTACTCAAGAAGAATTGCAGTCTACACAAACTTTTTGATTCTCGAAATGCTTTAGATTCCATATTCCCGAATGTTCGATAAGGTACTGGATATAAAAACTTGCTGGCTGCAGGATAATATCTCTAATGACATTCGGTTGGCTATTCGAAAATTCGCTCTTGATCATGATTATTCTTTTTTTGATCTGAGAGAGCAGCGGGATTGATGCGTAATATCATAATTCGTACGGCATCAACCGGTGAGGTTATGTTGATCGTCGTTTTTTGAAAATGATAGGTCTAAGATTGACGCTATGATGGAATATCTTGCGGAGACCTTTTCCTCAAATTTCTTTATTATATATAATAAACCAGAAAGCTAATGATACGATTACCGACCAAGAGGTTCATGTGTTCAAAGGTCGGGATTATATATTGGAGTCGATGGAGGATTACAATTCAAAATAGGAATCCAAATCTTTTTATCAGACCAATTCTGAACAGGCGTATGAGTTATATAAAATAGCTCGAGATTTTGCTGGGCTTACCGGAGAAGAACTTGTTTATGACTTATATACGGAACTGGGACTATTGCAAACTTTGTGGCCTGCCGTGCCCGAAAAGTGATAGGAATAGAGTATGTTCCGGAAGCGATTGAAGATGCAAAGGTAAATTCTGAATTGAATGGCATCAGTAATACATTGTTTTATGCCGGAGATATGAAGGATATTTCTTACACAGGATTTTATAAATGAACATGGCCGACCTGACGTTATTATTACCGATCCTCCGAGAGCCGGGATGCATGATTATGTCATAAAGACCATTTTGTTTGCCGAACCTGTAAAAAATCGTTTATGTCAGTTGTAATCCTGCAACTCAGGCGCGGGATCTGAATCTGTTGGATGAAAATATCGTGTCGAAAAAAAGTTCAGCCGGTAGATATGTTTCCACATACTCATCATGTAGATAATGTAGTATTGTTGGTAAAAAAAAATAAAGGGGGAAATAACGTTATCTCGTATTCGGAATAAATAAGGAAAAATGGAAAGCTCAGGGGGACTTTTTGCTTTCCGTTTTTTGTGTATTGATACTTGAAAATAATTTAAAATAAGAAGATGGAAAAGGAAAGAACTTTAAGAGATTCTGTTCTCGTGCGTTGGTCTGCGTTGGGAATTGTCGCTTTCACCATGATGGCGGCATATTTTGTAAACGACATTATGGCTCCGCTGAAAAAACAATGTTAGAAGCTAATTTAGATTGGACCAGTCGTGATTTTGGATTCTTTTACGGGAGCATATAGCTTTTTGAACGTATTTTTGTTGATGTTGATTTGGGGCGGCTTGATGCTTGACCGTTTCGGAATACGATTGACAGGGAAAAATTGCTGCGATTTTGATGGTGTTCGGTACGGCTTTGCAGTATTATGGCATGACAGCGAATATTTCGACAGAAGCAACGTTTTTCGGTTACAAGCAAGGTGTTTTTATGGCAGCAGCCGGTTATTCTATTTTTTGAGTCGGAGCAGAAGTCGCAGGATTACTGTTACTAAAATTATTGCAAAGTGGTTTAAAGGGAAAGAGCTCGGTACTGCGATGGGAATTCAAGTAGCATTGGCTCGTATAGGTTCTCAAGTCGCTTATTCGGTATCTATTCCTTTGGCAAAGAGTTTTTCTATATCGACTCCGGTACTTTTAGGTTTGGTTTTGTTAGTTGTCGGATTGGTGACGTTTTTTTATATATGCTGTGATGGATCGAAAGCTTGATAAGCAAGAAGATTATGCAGAAGAGGAAGACGAGAGTAAGTTCAGTTTCAAAGATGTAAAAAATATTTTGATTAATCCGGGTTTCTGGTTAATAGCTTTGCTATGTGTATTGTTCTATTCTTGTGTGTTCCCCTTCCAGAAGTTTGCTTCCGAACTTATGATCAATAAATACGGAATCAGTGATAATTTGGCAGGTACAATTGCCGGCCTGCCGGCTTTGGGAGCATTGATCCTAACACCTGTATTCGGTATTTATCTCGATTGCAAAGGAAAAGGTGCGAGTATTATGATGTTGGGGGCAGCAATGCTTATCGGAGTTCACTGTATCTACGCATTACCTTTCATCACCAATTATCTCGTGGCGATAATCCTGATGATTATTTTGGGTATTGCTTTTTCTCTTGTTCCGTCAGCGATGTGGCCGAGCGTTACTAAAAATTTTCCCTGCTCGCCAGTTGGGAACAGCGTATGCACTTATCTTTTTATTCAGAATATAGGTTTGTGGGGAGTACCTAACCTTATCGGATGGGTATTAGATAATTATTGTATTGTCGGGGAATGAAAAATAATGCAAATCTTTATGATTATACGGTACCTATGTTTGTCTTTACCGGTTTTGCCACTTTATCGTTTATTGTTGCCTATTTGCTGAAAGTTGCAGATAAAAAAAATACGGCTATGGGTTGGAGAAGCCGAATATGAAAGATTGCTAAAAAAGTTGGAACAGTATTGTTGTTTATCTGTCTATAAGGAAATATGAAAGTACGAGGTAATCGGAATTTTTTAAGTGATGTTTATAAGTTAGACGAGTTAAATATTATCCGATTATAGAAAAGGTTCAAAATGATCTGCACCCCAAAAGTTAGAAAAAAACTTTTGGGGTGCAAATCATTTTAACCGTTACCTGTATTTTTATATCTTTTTTTTTGAGATCAAACTAAAGGAAGTGGCTGTAAACCTTGCATTAATTTTTTTTATTAGAAAAATACACCGATACCGATTTTAAATCCGTATTCATTCCTTTGGTCGGTGAAACTGTATTTCCAATAAACGTCTGGTTCTATTGCGACATTTTTGGGATACGAATATCGAATATCCCAAATCAGCTCGAAATAAAAATAATCTCTTTTTCGGGTAATATTCGAACTGTATTCTCTAAGCCATACCTTGTCATACCCCAATTCTGCCGACAAATATAATTTCGAAAAAAAGATAATATCGCAATCCCGTGTTTAAGTTTATGCTATTGTCCTTATAATCATTTTGTCGATCGACTTTAAATCCTACACCTACTAATAAAGCCAATCTGTCGCATAAAAAATTACCGCCTTTAAAAACCCATTCCGAGTTTAAATCGATTATCTTTATCCAGATCGTTGTTTGTTCCGCTTAAGTCAAATGCCGTGAATTGCGGATTCAATAGCCAATGTCCTCTCTCTGTCTGGGCTGAAATAGAAAAGCTCAGGCAGATCAAACATGTGATGATTATTATTTTCTTTGACATATCGGTTTTGTTTTTAGTTATTCAGATAAAATCTTGTTGTTGTTGCCGTTCTCTTTTAACCGTTCTTTTTTTACGCAAAAACGACCCTAAAGTAAAAAAATATTACCGATTAGAGTAACTAATATAATCGCAAAATATTCGACGTATTGGCGGCTTCGATAAATTTGGGCCAGCCGATATAAGCCATAAACACCCAAATAAATTAATAATATGATAGTTATTAAATTTGATTTTTTCATTTCTGTAATATACTTAATTAAAGCGAAATTAAACTATCTTGCAATGCAGATCTGTTTTTATAAAAATCAGAAAAAAACACTCTGTCGAAAGACTTTTATATATACGGACACAAGCCCATGCGTCGGTTGCTGCATATCTTTTTTGAGCATCAGAAAGTATATCGGCTTCCCAATTGGATAATCTTTGAGATTTGGATATTTTCTTTCCGAAAAAAGAATAGCATATATCTTTTGCAAGCTCATGTCTTCTATATTGAATTGTTTCACGTAGCTTTGCAGTTCGATAAAACCTTTTGGCTCGAACGGTGCTATTTTGTGAAGCATAGAAAAATCATCTTTTAATGACAACCCGATTTTTGTAATGTTCGGATTCTCGAATAGTGTTTTCAGTGTAGGAGTAAAACCTGTTCGGTTTATTCTGAAAAGAAAACAAGTATCTTCTGTTGCGATTTGTATGAGAGCTACAGTATGAGATTTCCCTTTTCTAAAAAGAGGGACGGGTTTCGGTATCTACTCCCAGAATAGGAAAATCCGAAAGATATGAGATCGCTTTTTCTATATCTTGTTCATTTTGGACCACGATAATACGTCCTGAAAAAGCGTCTGTTTCCAGTTTAGATATTTCTTCTTTTGATATTTTTATTGGTTTGTATTTATTCATTCCATTTATTCCATTCATCCATGTTCATATCTTCCTTCCATGATTCTTGGCGTTGGGAAAAATAGATTATTTCCGTTTGTCGGTTTTATGTTGTCATGATGATGCGTTTCTATATCTTCCGACTCTTCTGAGGAGTATTTTAACGAATGTAAAGCCCTTAAAAAACATTTACGAGTTTCTGTCCCCAATAATCCATAAAATTGTTTTTTACATTCGTTCAAGGATACACGCATACATTCTTCGTTTCCCAAACTATATACCGATATGAAATCTTTAATATCTTGATATATATCGGTAAGATCTTCAGATATATATGCAATGATAGGACTTTCACTGTATTGCATATCTGCATGGAAAACCTCAAGATATGAATCTTGTTCACCTAATATTTGTTCTATACTATTGCGAATATATTCATAAATTTCTTCAGTAACAAAATGTTCTATATTTATGTCATATTCTTCGTTCTCCTCATTTGAGTCCGGAAGCAATATCGCTTTGAGATAGAGCAAAAGGAAGAATCTTTACGGTGGTATCTATAAATTCGCATTTTTCGCTTTCCTGAACTTTTTTCCATTAAGGCGCAAAATTCGACACCGACTGTAACAAACTCGACTGTGTTTTTTGAAAAAATATAGTTATCCATAATTTATGTTTGCGGTTGATATAATGCCTTTGACAGAATATATCGATATACATTCGAAGGCATATATAATAGTTCATATTTTTTCCTTTGGAAATACCTTCTCTAATAAAAGTTGAAGATATTTCGATTATCGGACCTTTGGCTATTTGAATATTTTTGCCGTTTAAGGAATTTTTAGAAGCTATTTCATATCCGAGACGAGGATATATAAAAATAGGATAATTGTCTAAAATTTCCTGGTAGTCTTTCCAACGGTCGAAAAAATGAGCCAGTTATCCGAACCTATGATTAAATGAAATTCATTTTCGGGATATTTTTCTTTTAATGTTTTTTAATGTTCGTACAGTGTACGAGGGTAGAGGCAAAGAAAATTCTATATCACAATATTTGAATTTCCGGTTTCCACGGATAGCTTTTTTTTACCATCGTTATTCTGTGAATGTCCGATAACAAATCTCTCTTGGATTTCAGCGGATTTTGAGGTGATACGACAAACCATATTTCGTCCAGCTTTTCAAACTCGCAAAAAGATAGTTGGCGATAATTAGGTGTCCTGTATGTATCGGATTAAAAGATCCGGAGAATATTCCTATTTTCATGGTTTAATGAGCCGTAAAATTCTGTATAGCTTGTAACGCTTGTTTTTTGAGCGTCTTCCAAATTATCATTGACGATAACAATATCGAATTGGGAAGCAAAAAGAAAGTTCGTATTCCGCTTTATTCAATCTGCACTCGATAACATCCGGGCATCTGTTCCACGATCTGTTAATCTTTGGCGTAAGACTTCCACACTTGGAGGTTGTATGAATATCGATAAAGCCCGATCACCATAGAACTTTTTTATATTTATTCCGCCAACAACGTCGACATCGAAAAACAACATTTTTTTCCTTCGGCAACAAGTCTTTCCACTTCACATTTTAATGTACCGTAAAATTTATCTGCATATACTTCTTCATATTCGAGAAATTCGTTGTTGGAGATTTTTGTTTTGAATTCTTCAGGACTCATAAAATAATATTCTACTCCGTTCCTTTCGTTACCTCTCGGAGCGCGGGATGTTTGCGGATATAGAAAAGGCCAGGTTGAGATTTTTGTTGTAATAAGTAATTTATAATCGTTGATTTCCCTGAACCTGATGGTGCTGAAAATATGATTAGTTTCCCTTGCATAACAATTACATTACATTAAGAACTTGTTCTTTAATTTGCTCCAATTCATCTTTCATGCGAACGACTATTTTTTGTAATTCCGCATGGTTGGCTTTAGAACCTAATGTGTTGATCTCTCGCCCCATTTCTTGACTGATAAAACCGAGTTTTTTCCCTTGTCCTTTACCGGAGGCCATTGTTTCTATGAAGTATTTCAGATGATTGTCCAGACGATGTTTCTCTTCGTTAATATCCAATTTTTCGATATAGAAAATCATTTCCTGTTCAAATCGGTTTTTGTCATAATCGAAATTTTCTATTTTGCTTAGGGCTTCATGTATTCTGACTTTAATCTTTTCAACGCGTTCCTGTTCATATGGTTCAACCTCTTTGAGAAGGATGCGATATTGCCTCGATCTTTTGGGTAAACAGTTTTTGGAGCATTACTCCTTCTTGTTGCCTGAACTCTTCCAATTGTCCGATTGCCTTGTCTATTGTCTGCATCAATACATCTCCTTCGTTGTCTTCTAATTCCATTGTATCGGTTTTCATCGATTCGGGAAGACGTAGTAAAGTCTGAAACCAATCTGTCGGTAAAGCTATCTTCAATGTTTCAGAAGCCTCTTTGATCTGTTGATAATATCCTTCTATGACAGGCATATTGAGTTGAGTACAAGCATCCCGACCGATATTTTCTATAAAAATAGAAAAAATCGACTTTCCCGCGCTCTAATCTTTTGGCGATTTCTGATCGTATTTCCATTTCTTTCTCACGATATATAGCCGAATACGAGTCGATAAATCGAGTTGTTTACTATTTAGAGATTTTATTTCTACTGTGATTTTTCGATTGGGCAGTTCGGTAAAGCTTTGCCGAACCCGGTCATTGAATGTATCATTGTAATTAATGTTTTTTGCAAAAATTAATTTTAATTCTGTTTCAATGGTCATTAAATAAAAAAAAAATGCTTATTTTTATTGGTATCAATGTTTTTTTGAGATTAGAAACTTGTCTGCACGATTCTTTATCGGACGAGAAATTTTATACTGAGTAAATGTGTTTGTTTTATTATCTTGATTTATAGATATATTATTGATATTTTAAGTAAATATATGAGTAAAAATGTCTTTATTGTTTTAAAAATAATATCAAAAAAAATTTTTTTTTGTTCAGATTTTTATATCTATTTTTATTGTTGAGAAAGGTACGGAAATACAAAACTCCCATAGTTCTGCTTGTGTAAGTATAAAACCTCCATCCAGACACGCAAAGAGTTGTTGTGTTTCTGTACCTTTCTCATTCAGGCAGAACGGATGGAGGTTTCTTTTTTGTTTAATGTTAGTTTGACAAGCAAATGGCAAACTTTAATCTGGACAAGGAGTCGGGGAAGTTTCAAACTCTTTTATTCAAATTTATAGTTTTGTTGACACGAAATCGGATGAAGCTTTAAATATAATACAGAATGTAAATTACCTGATATTTAAAAATCGGAATAAATTCAGACTATGGCAATATCCATCGAGAATGTCATTTACTTTATAAAGAACTATTTTTATCTCCCGATCAAGAAACAAAAAAACAAAGTTATGTATTTAAAAACAAGAAAATCCTATTTTTGATGAGTATGATGTTGCCTTTATAATCGCATTTTATTTGAATAAAAAAAAAAAAAATGTTAGAGATCGTGTTTTGATCGGATTTTTGATCCTAAGAAAAATTATGATGAAATTGGTCGTGCGTTAGGAATAAATGAAGAACAGGTCAAAGAAAGAGTGTATAATCTCAGAGAGAAGATAGAATGTTTGTTTCCTGAACTTTTTAATAAGTGATTGGAATATATTCTGAATCATACAGGGGAAAATGAAAAAAAAACAGCTACTTTTTGCAAAATAAAATATTAATTATTACAAGAATAGATGGCGACTCTTTTAAATATAGAAACTTCTACATCTGTCTGTTCGGTGGCGTTGACACATGAAGGACAAGTTATATTTCGCCGGAAAATTATGAAGGACCTTCTCATGCTTCATGTTTGGGCGGATATGTACAGGAAGCTATCGATATGGCAAAACATTACGGTTTTAAGTTAGATGCCGTTGCTGTCAGTTGCGGACCAGGGTCTTTATACCGGACTCAGAATCGGAGTATCTATGGCAAAAGGTCTTTGTTTCGGGTTGGGAATACCGTTGATAGGTATAAATACTCTTGAAATAATGACTTGTCATGTAATGTTTAGGGAAAAATATCCAGAAAAATACTTTGTTTTGTCCGATGATCGATGCACGGCGCATGGAGGTCTATTCTGCTATTTATGATTTATCTTTAAATCCTGTGAAGCCCGTATCTGCCGATATTATCGAAGCCGACACTTATGAGAACTTTTTGAGAGAACAATCTGTTTTTTATATTTTTTGGCAACGGAGCTGCGAAGTGCCGTTCGGTATTGACAAATCCGAAAGCCCTTTTTTTAGATAAAGATATAAATCCTTTGGCCTCTGATATGTTGGCTTTGGCAGAAAAAAGCTTTCAGAGAGAGAGATTTTAAGGATGTTGCTTATTTCGAACCTTTTTATTTAAAGGAGTTTTGTAGCAACTAAGCCGAAAACATAAAGTTTTATAACTAAATATTTTTAATTATGCCCGATTATAATACACAACAAAAAAGTTGATCATGCCCGAATATGGACGTAATGTTCAGCAAATGATAGATCATTGCGTGTCGATAGAGGACCGTGAAGAGCGTACTCGTTGTGCAAATACGATTATAAACATCATGGGAAACTTGTTTCCCCCATCTTAGGGATGTCGATGATTTTAAACATAAATTGTGGGATCATTTGGCTATTATGTCCGATTTTAAGTTAGATATTGATTATCCTTATGAAATTATTCGGAAAGAGAATCTTCGTACTAAGCCGGATAGAATTCCGTATACTTTAACTCCGATTCGTTATAGACATTATGGAAAGACTCTTGAGCGTATGATAAAGAAATGTGAAGATTACCCTGATGGCCCGAACGGGATCAACTGATTTCTTTATTGGCCAATCATATGAAGAAATCTTTTCTTACTTGGAATAAGGAGGTTGTTGATGACGATAAAATATTCAAGGATCTAAGAGAATATTCCCAGTGGGAGAATCGATCTTAGTCCGGAAACTTTCCGATTGAAGGAGTCGAAAGAGTTTCTTCAGAAAAAGAATAAAAATAATATGAGAAAAGCGGGTAGATAACCGCTTTTTTGTATCTTTCACAAAAACAATCAAATTCCGACACAATATGGCATCGTTTGTTATAGAAGGGGGACATCGTCTACAGGGGGATATTGTTCCGCAAGGCGCTAAGAATGAAGCTTTTTACAGATTATTTGTGCTACATTGCTTACATCCGAAGAAGTTAAAATTTATAACATTCCCGATATCTTGATGTAAATAATTTGATACAATTATTGAGAGACATGGGAGTCACAGTGCAGCATATAGGGGTTAATGCCTACAGTTTTAAAAGCGGATAATGTGAACTTGGATTATCTGCATTGTGAAGATTTTTTACGGCGTAGCGCATCATTGCGAGGTTCTGTTATGATTGTCGGACCATTGGTCGCTCGTTTCGGGATGGCGGTTATACCCAAGCCGGGAGGTGACAAGATCGGCGGAGACGGTTAGATACTCACTTTATCGGTATTCAAAAGTTAGGGGGCAGATTTTACATATTATCCCGAACAGCAGTTGTATGAAATTACAGCGAAAGAATTGAAAGGTACTTATATGTTATTGGATGAAGCCTCGGTGACTGGTACAGCCAATATACTTATGGCTGCAGTGTTGGCAAAAAGGTACGACAACGATATATAATGCAGCGTGTGAGCCTTATTTGCAGCAGCTTTCCAAAATGTTGAATAAAATGGGCGCAAAATTTCGGGTATCGGATCAAATCTGCTGACCGTCGAGGGAGTAAAATCATTAGAGGGATGTTCTCATACTATATTGCCCGATATGATAGAAGTCGGGAGTTTTATCGGGATGGCGGCAATGACCGGTTCTGATATTCGGATTAAAAAATGTTTCCTATAACGATTTGGGAATTATTCGGATAGTTTTCGCCGTTTAGGGATTACGTTAAATCAGGAAGGTGACGATATACATGTGCCGCATCACGATTATTATGAAATAGAAACTTTTATCGACGGGGTCGATCATGACTTTTGCTGATGCGCCTTGGCCGGGGTTGACTCCAGATTTGTTGAGCGTATTTTTTTAGTTGTTGCGACACAAGCAAAAAGGAAGTGTGCTGATTCATCAGAAAATGTTCGAGAGTCGTTTGTTTTTTGTCGATAAATTGATTGATATGGGAGCTCAAATTATATTATGCGCTCCGCATAGAGCTGCTGTAATCGGGCAGGGGAAATCTCATACATTACGTGCGGCGACAATGGTTTCTCCCGGATATTCGTGCAGGTATTGCCTTATTGATAGCCGCCATGTCGGCAGACGGTATCAGTACGATTCATAATATTGATCAGATAGATAGGGGATATCAGGATATTGATAAAAGGTTGAATAAATTAGGGGCGAGAATTACCCCGTTTGTAATCATGATTACGAGAGAAGAATTAATAAAAATCGGACAGTTCAATAAGCCTCACGGCATACACGGAGAAATATCTTTTTCTTTTACCGATGATGTATTTGACCGTACGGATTGTCCTTATATTGTGTGCGAGATAGATGGTATTTTTGTCCCGTTTTACATAGAAGAATACAGGTTTAAGAGTGAGATGACCGCCCTTTTCAAATTAGAAGATGTCGATACTGACAGTGATGCCAGAGTTTTTACTAATTTGGACGTTTATTTCCCGAAATCTTATTTAGAAATGGAGGGAGAAGATTATATTGCTCCCGGAGATTATTTCCTTGGGATATACAGTCGTCGACAAACATCATGGTATCTTGGGGGAAAATTGTACATATAGATGATTCGACAATAAATACGTTGTTTGTTGTGGGTCGTGATGCCTCTGAACTGCTTATTCCGGCGAATGATGATTTTGTGATCTCTGTTGATAGAGAAAATAAAATTATAAAAATGGATGTCCTGAATGGATTACTGAATCTATAAGTTTTTTTGAAAGAACTTCCCAAAATGAAATAAAGGGCAAGACCGAATATTCCAACCTTGCTCTTTATTGAGAAAATTATTGGATATTAGGCCGGCTCTTAACGTTTATCTAAAGGAATAAAGGGAGCATCTTCCGACACGTTTTTATATGCTGGGCGGATAATACGTTTGCTGTCAAAGTTAAGTTCTTCGATTCTATGTGCCGTCCATCCTGTAATACGAGACATCGCAAAAAGAGGTGTATATACTTCTTTAGGTAAACCGATCATTTCATATACAAACGGAATAAAAAATTCGACGTTTGCACAAACCCGTTTTTTTACTTGGTTCCCTTTGAATTTCATAAAAGTCTCTATTGCACGCTCCTCTATCAATTCCAGAAATGCAAACTCTTTGTCCAAACCCTTTTCCTTTGCAAGATTGCGAGCCCATTCTTTAAGCAATAAGGCACGAGGATCGGAGATAGTATATACTGCGTGACCGATGCCATATATTTTTCCGCTTTTATTGTATCCTTCCTTACGTAGCATTTTAGTCAAATAAGCATCTATTTCATCTTTATCTGTCCAGTCGCTGATTACTTCTTGCAGATGATGGAACATATCGATAACCCTAAGGTTTGCACCTCCATGTAACGGACCTTTTTAAAGAGCCTATTCCGGCTGCGATAGAGGAATAAGTATCTGTTCCCCGATGAACTGGTAACCCGTACGGTAAATGTAGAGTTATTCCCTCCGCCATGATCGGCGTGAAGCATTAGTGCCAAATCGAGAATACGTGCTTCCGATTGGGTATATTGAGGACCTTTCAACATAAACAGAAAATTTTCCGCGATAGAAAGATTTTCTTTCGGATGTCTGATGTGCAAAAGATCTCCCTTGTTGACTATGTCTTAAAATGTTATAGGCATATGCTATGATTGTGGGAAATCTGGCTATCAATTCTATAGATTGCCGCATCAGATTGTCTCTGGATGTATCGTCGGGATTAGGGTCGAACGTGTACATTTCGAGAACACTCCGAGCCAGAATATTCATAATATTATGTCCCTCAAGATCCAGAATATTCATCGTCGTTTTTTTGCTCTAAAAGGCATAGATTGGTTAAGCAAACGGGTAAATGTTTCCAATTCGTCTTTATCCGGTAAAAAAACCTGAAAGAAGGAGAAAGGCCGTTTCTTCAAAGCCGTATCGGTTTTCCTTTTTCGATGCCTTTGACCAGATCTTCGATATTGATACCCCGATATACGAGCTTTCCCGAATAGCTTTGAGACCGCCTTCCGCATACGTTCATATCCTACGACATCTCCGATTTTTGTCAATCCGACAAGTACACCTGAATGATCCTCATTGCGTAAACCCCTTTTTTACATTATGTTTTACAAACAGTTCGTTATCTATATGGCTTGTACTCTTGATAGAATCAGAGAGTTTTTGTATATCATATATTCATCTTTCATATCTTTATAATCTTTACTCTCTTGTTATTACAAATTTCGGATAATTTCATCTCTGAATTCGGTTGTTGTCAGAGTTTTAGAATCGTCCATAAACCGGGCTAAATCTATGGTTGCTTTTGTGACTGGAATGTCTTTTTCTAAAGCGTTGACGATATTTGCTGCGGCCTCTTGCCAGCCTAAATATTCGAGCATCATTACTCCTGATAGTAGGAGTGAAGACGGATTGACTCTGTTTTTACCGGCGATATTAGGAGCTGTACCGTGTGTAGCTTCGAATATGGCATGTCCTGTAATGTAATTTATATTTGCACCGGTGCAATTCCGATGCCTCCCACCATGGCGGCTAACTGGTCGGAAATATAATCTCCGTTTAAGTTTAAGGTCGCAATGACCGAATATTCTTCCAGGAATTAGGAGAGTGTTTTGAAGAAAAAAGCATCAGCAATAACATCTTTAATAATAATTTTTTCCTTCTTTTATTGCTTTTTTTCAGGGCATTTTCAGCAGCCGGTTCTCCATCTGATTTTTTTAGCCGTTCATACTGCATCATAGTGAATACTTGATTGCCGAACTCTCTTTCGGCCATTGCATATCCCCATAATTTGAATCCGCCTTCGGTGAACTTCATGATATTGCCCTTGTGTACAAGAGTCACAGACGGGAGTTTGTGTTCAATAGCATATTGAATAGCAGATCGTATAAGTCGTTCGCTTACTTCAATAGAAACAGGCTTCACTCCGAAAGAAGAGGTTTGGGAAATCTTATTTTACTCACTTTCATTTCATTTTGCAGAAAATGAAGAAATTTTTTCAGCTTCGGGACTTCCTTGCTGCCAATCTATGCGGCGTATATGTCTTCCGTATTTTCCGGAAGATATGCATATTGACTTTATGGGGTTCTTTTATCGGAGAAACGACGCCTTTGAACCAGCGTACCGGACGTAGGCATACATATAGATCCAGTTCTTGCCGTAAAGCAACGTTTAGCGATCGAATACCCCTGCCTACGGGTGTGGTTAACGGGCCTTTGATTCGGTCAGGTATTCTCGAAATGTTCTCATGGTCTCTTCCGGAAGCCATGAGCCTGTTTGTTTAAAGGCTTTTTCTCCGGCAAGAACTTCGAGCCATTCGATTTTTCTTTTCTCCTGCATAACATTTTTTACAGCGGTATCGATAATAGATTGTGTAACAGGCGATATTTCCGCTCCGACACCATCGCCGGCTATGTATGGAATAGTTATATTATTGGGGACTACCAATTTCCCGTTTTCTATTTTTAGTTTTGCCATGATCACTATTTTTTATTTGCTAGATAGTTTAATGCGCTTCCTGCTTTTTAAACCATTCGATTTGTAAATTATTATATGTGTGAGAAGCTTCAAAACTTTCAAGACTTCCATCCGATGAATAATTTCTATTGTCAGATTTTTATCTGGATAAAAAAGATTCCAGCCCTTTGACTGATAAAAATATCTTTTTTCCTTAATTTTATTGTAGTCATCCTTATTGACAAATGTCAGAGCCAGCATGCCTTGCTTTTTTAAATTGGTTTCATGAATACGTGCAAAAAGATTTGCATAAAAACCGCTTTTACGCCAAGAAAACGAGGCTCGAGGGCTGCATGTTCCCGAGATGATCCTTCCCCCATAATTTTCTTCAGCTACGACTATTGATGATATTCCGTGCATTTTATAACTTTTCGCGGTCCCGAAACGGTGTCGTATTCATTTGTCAGTTGGTTGAAAACTTCGTTTGTTTTACCGTTAAAAAGCATTTACTGCACCCATTAGTAAATTGTCCGATATGTTTTCGAGATGTCCCCTGAAACGTAACCAAAGGTCCTGCCATTGAAATATGATCTGTCGTACATTTCCCGCTTGTTTTTTATCAGTAAAGGCATTCTTTCGAAATTCAACGGATTAAACGGTGCGAAAGGTGACAGTTTTTGTAATCGTTTAGAGTTCGGATCAATGATAATATCAGAAGAAGATAGGCCTTTGTCCGGAGCTATGTAGCCGGGATCTTTTGACATCAAAAACCTTTAACAGGAAGTTCTTCTCCTTCTGGCATATCCAATTTTACAGACTCCCCTGTTTTCATTGATTAAGGTATCTGTCAAGGGATTAAAGCACAGATTTCCGGCGATTGTCAAAGCTGTGACGATTTTCGGGAGAAGCGACAAATGCATGTGTATTCGGATTGCCGTCTGCACGTTTTGCAAAAATTTCGGTTAAAAGATGTCACAATCGAATTTGCCCTTTGATTATCATCCGTATGACGTTTCCATTGTCCGATGCAAGGACCGCAAGCATTTGTCATGACAATACCTCCGATCGATTCGAAATCGGAGATCAATCCGTCTCGTTCTGCTGTATAACGAACTTGTTCTGATCCGGGATTAATTCTGAATTCGGCCTTTGCTTTTAGATGTTTTTTGATGCTTGTCGGCTACAGATGCCGCACGGCTTAAATCTTGATATGATGAGTTTGTACAAGACCCGATCAGACCTACTTCCATAGTTTGCGGATATCCGTTTTCTTTAACGATTCGGCCGAATTCCGAAATAGGATGTGCCGCATCCGAGTAAAAGGTCCATTGATATACGGCTCGAGTTCGGAAAGATTGATTTCTATGATCCGATCATAATATTTTTTCGGGATTGTCGATTACCTCTTTGTCCGCTTCTAAATAATCTGAAAGTTTGTTTGCCATTTTGGCAATTTGTTCGCGTCCGTAGCTTTAAGATACCTTGCCATGCTCTCATCGTATGCAAATAGGGATGTTGTCGCTCCTACTTCAGCACCCATGTTGCAAATAGTCGCTTTCCCTGTTGCCGACAGATTTTTAGCCCTTCACCGAAATATTCTATAATGGCATTTGTTCCGCCTTTTTACAGTGAGTATTCGGCTAATTTTAAAAATGACATCTTTGGGAGAAGCCCAACCGTTCAGTTCACCGGTTAATTTTACTCCTATTATCTTGGGCATTTTTCAATTCCCCATGGAATACCGGTCATGACATCTACCGCATCTGCTCCTCCTACACCGATTGCTATCATACCTAACCCACCGGCATTGGGAGTATGAGAATCTGTCCCTACCATCATACCTCCCGGAATGCATAATTTTCTAAAACGACCTGATGGATAATTCCGGCTCCCGGTTTCCAGAAACCGATTCCGTATTTGTTTGAGACATCTTTTTAAGAAGTCATATACCTCTTGATTGGAAACAAGAGCTTTTTTATGTCGTTACTTTGCATCTATATCCGCTTGTATAAGATGGTCGCAATGTACGGAAGAAGGTACGGCTACTTTATCTTTCCCTGCAATCATAAATTGTAATAAAGCCATTTGTGCCGTAGCATCTTGCATCGCAACTCTGTCCGGAGAAAAATTGACATAGTCGATTCCTCGTATAAACGGTTTATGGGGATACTCATTATTATACAAATGCGCATATAAGATCTTTTCCGTAAGAGTCATCGGACGACCTAATAATTGACGGCTTTTTTTTCAACCTTTTCTGCATACGAAGCATATACTTCCTGTATTAATTCTATATCAAATTGCATATTTAAAAATGTTTTGTGCAAATATATATCATTTTGTTTATTCTATATCTGTTTTTATATTATTATTTTTGATTTTATTATTTGTATAGAGAAAAATGAATTCTATTATGTATATTTATGTGTTATTTATGCGTTTTTTTGATAAAAAGTAATTATGATATAATATAATAATCATTTTGATATCCCTATATACGTTATTTGTATATATTGACGGGGATTTGTCCATTTTTTTTGTGGTATAGATTGTTTTGGTGTCAGATTAAAATATATTCAAGTAATTATTATATATTTTGTAAATATATTTCTATATATAATAGGATTTTATTATTTAATTTTATATCTTTACTTTTTAAAACATAGAATGGTTCGATTTAAAATGGAGAAACATGAGTTTTGATGTGGATCATACGGTTACTGGTTTGGGATTTCAAACATATTTTGTATCCCAAGGCAGTACATATCAAATATCTTCCAATGGTAGAGAGATTGAATATATAGTTGCTGGGGCTGTTCGTTATAGGGCTACTACAGCGGGAGAATTAGTGTTGAAGTAACTGTTACCGAATTTTCAATGCATGGGAAGGTTGCACCAAAAAGTTTATTAAATTTTAACTCTAAATATATGGACTTTATAGATTTATTTTTTTAGTTATGGACCACTGATTTTGATGGTTATTATTTATATTATTCCTATAATAGTAGGTTGCTATTTATTTCGTCATTATAAAGAAATATCCGTAGGAACTAAAGTGATTTGGTTTTGTTATATTGTTGATTACTAATTATATTGGGCTTATTGGGTTGTACATTTATTTAAATACTAAAAAATGAGGTGAGAAAATGAATAAATTTATCTCGGTTTAGTTTAAGGGTAGTCCTTAGAACCTGTCTAAATTTTGCTCGGGCCAGGTTTGGGAGTTTTTTGAGGATATTTTTTTGTTTTACGAGGAGGATAGCGGGTTATCCGACGAGGGAAAAACAGGAAAAAGACCAGAATAAAACATAAAGATGACCTGATAGTATTTTTTTTATTGGAAAGTTTAGACAGTTCTTAAAAGAGAATAGAAATTACTGTATCATTTAAAGGGGGTACAAAAAAATCAAAACTGAATTGGTAAAAGTTACAGATTGTAACAAGATAAATAAAAGAATACCACTTTACACCTAATTTTTATAAGTGAAAGTGACATTTTTTTATAATCGAAGCCTATCAGTTCTAAATTGAAAGTTTAAATTTGAACTTTCCAACTTTTGGACAGCCCCTGTTTTTCATAAACTATCCATTTTCTATTTAGAAGGTTGAATATCTTTTATCATCAATTGAATATTTTTATTATGAGTGTTTTCTTCGATTGTATAACAAATATCGAAAGGGTGATGAGCTTTTATATATTCATTATGTTCATGCATACCGAAAGCAATACCGTTCATTATGTTTTCTGAACGGCTATCGACCATTTCTAATTTTAAGTGTTCCAATTCACGTCCGACTAATCGACTTGTTCCGTAGTCCAAAACCCGTTTGGTGCAAAAAATAGGTTTGGTGTTTCCGGTCCGAACGGATTGAATTGTTTTAACGTTTTCAAAAAAGAGGGGGTTATATCTTTGAAATCAATTGTTGCATCGATATCTATTTGGGGCATCATTTGTTCGGAAGAATATTTTCTGCTACATAATTTTCAAAAAACGTTCTATAAATGTCGGAATGTTCTCTTCTTTTTAGAGAAAGTCCGCAGCATATGTGTGTCCACCAAAATTTTCCAATAAGTCTCGACACGATTCTATTGCTTTGTAAACATCGAATCCTTGTACCGAACGTGCCGAACCGGTAACTAATCCATTGGAAAATGTCAGAACTATTGCGGGGCGATAGTAGAGTTCGGTAAGGCGAGAAGCTACGATGGCGATGATGCCTTTATGCCAGTCCGGATTATATATTACAATAGATTTATGCGATTCGAAATCCTTCAGATTCTCGAGGATTTTTATTGGCTTCTCCGGTGACCTGCTTGTCTATTTCTTTTCGAGTTTCATTATATTGGTTGATGTTTTCCCCTTTTTCTTTAGCTCCTTCAGGATCTTTGGAAATCAGAAGATCCACAGCTTCTTTGCCGGATTGTACTCTGCCTGAAGCATTGATACGAGGACCTATTTTGAAAACGATATCGCTGGTAGTAATATCTTTGTTTTTCAAACCGCAGAGGTCGATAATGGCTTTTTAATCCGTTGCTTGGATTGGAGTTGAGTTGTTTAAGCCCATGAAAAGCCAGTATTCGGTTTTCGTCCGTTATCGGTACGATATCCGAAGCGATGCTTACAGCCATAAGATCGAGTAAAAGGGAAAAAAGATATTCTTTTATACTTAGATTGTTGCTTATTGCGAAAGCCTGCATAAATTTAAATCCGACTCCGCATCCTGATAAATGTTGATAAGGGTAGGTCGAGTCATCTCTTTTGGGGTCTAATACGGCAACAGCTCCGGGAAGCTCTTTGTCCGAACATGGTGGTCGCAGATAATAAAATCGATCCCTTTGCTTTTTGCATATTCGACTTTTTCTATTGCTTTTATTCCGCAATCAAGAGCAATGATCAGGGAAAAAGCCGTTTTCTTCAGCGTAATCTATACCTTTTATCGAAATGCCGTACCCTTCGTCATATCGGTCAGGTATGTAGCAGTCCAGACCGAATAGAAATTCTGTAAAAATTTATACACTAAGGCGACAGCTGTAGTGCCGTCCACATCATAATCTCCGTAAATCAGTATTTTTCTTTGCTCCCCATCGCCTTATTCAGACGATTTACAGCTTTGTCCATGTCGTTCAGTAAAAACGGATCATATAGATCGGATAATTGGGGGCGGAAAAACTTTTTGCATCTGTTTCGTTTTGTCACCCCCCCGCAGTACCAGTAGCTCGCATATATAGGGATCTAATCCCAATGTCGGGATAGAATCTCTTTGGCTTGTTTTCTTTTTTCTGTAAGGGGTAAGTAATTCCATTTACTTAGCATTTATATGTTTTTTATTTTATCGAGGTCGGCAAGTTGCAATTCATGGTTTATATGACTGTGTGCAACTTGTATCATCATTATTAAATTAAATGATGACTTTGTATAGTGCTAAAGTGTTGATAATTAAATATTAGCATTATAATAATATGCTTTTTTTTTATGCCTGTTTTTCTTGTAGCCTATAAAAGAGCAGCTGTAAAGATAGTAAATTATGAGCTAAAAAAAGGCTATCTGTCGCAAAAAAAAAATAAAAATGCGGCAACAAAATTTTGTTGCCGCATTTTTATTTTTTTGCGACTATTATTCTTGTTCTTTTATAACATGCACATCCATTTGCGGGAATGGTATATTGAGCCCGTATTTCCCAAATTCCTTATAGACTCTTTGGTTCATATCGAAATATACAGACCAGTACTCTGAAGTTGCTACCCAGGCTCTAACGACAATATTTACAGAACTATCTCTAAGCTGTGTAAGGCTATAAAATATGCCGGATCTTTAAGAACTCGTGTATCTTCATCGAGCATTCGAGATAATACTTCTTTAGCTTTGTCGTAGTCATCACCATATCCGATACCGAAAGTCCAATCCACCCGGCGCTTACCTTCTTTCGAATAATTATTGATAATACCTGTTGACAGTCCTCCGTTTGGTACAATGATTGTCTTATTATCGGGTGTATTTAAAATAGTATTGAATATTTGTATCTCTTTTACTGTTCCACTTTGTCCTTGAGCTTCGATATAATCTCCTACTTTATAAGGCTTGAAAAAGTACCATGACTCCTCCGGCAAAATTCTGTAATGTCCCGCTCAATGCCATACCGACAGCGATACCTGCTGATGCAAATAATGCGACAAATGAAGAAGTATTGACACCGAGAATACCGATGACGATAACGAGTAATATCAACATAAGCGATATGTTGATAAGGCTTAGAAAAAGTGCGTAATGAAAGTTCTACATTTCTTCGTATTAGAATGCCGGAAACGAATTTCCTGATTTTTTCATCAGCCATTTCCCTACCCAGAATATGACTAAAGCGATCAGTATTTTTATAGAAATATGTATTATTCCACTGACCATTTGCTCTTAATAATTGTTGCAGAGACATATTGGGAAGCACTGGAAAGTTTTTTTTCAAAAAAGAAACAACCTTTGGTCGTGTCTGCCGGTGTCGGTACGGTTGTCGGGAGACCTCCGCTAATGAGTAAATCAAGCATTATCGTAGTATTTTTTAAGTTTGACTTTTGCAAAATTAATATAAAAATAATTTTATATCTAACTAATGTATTAAAAAACACGATATGAGATGTTTTTGTTTGGTATAGATTTTTGACCGATTCTTATAAAAAATATAATTCTTATGAATTTGCGGTATTTCGATATTTCATTACTTGCAAAATAGGTATTTTTTGTTTCTCATTCATAAAAAAAGGCTAATCGATTATGAAATGTATATTGTTTATCGTTTTCTTTATGGCAGGTTTTTGTCTGTCTCGGCTCAGACTTATAATGAGTGGATCGACAAATCGTTTGAATGCATCGAGTCGGAAGATTGGACAGGAGCAGAAAAAAAAAAGCTTTGATCGGTGCATTGAGAGTTCAACCGGCTAATCCGCAGAATGCTTTGTTGCTGTCTAATTTAGGTACTATTCAAAGGAAGATGGGAAAAAACGATGAGGCGCTGAAGTCCTATACGAATGCGTTGATGATTACGCCTCGTTCGGTAACATTGTTGATGAATAGAGCTGCATTATTTTCGGAAATGGAAAAATTTGATGATGCCTTAAAAGATTATAATCAGGTCCTAATGTTAGATGATAAAGAAGAAGATGCTCTCTATTTGAGAGGACTGATTCGATTGGAGAAAATGACACGACGGCCTGCCGTAAGGATTTTGAACAGCTTCTTAAAAATTAATCCGAAAAGTTCTAATGCTCGTATCGGATTAGCTGCATTGATGAAGTTAAGAGGTTATTATACCGAGGCGATAGATCTTTATACGCAGGTAATACGGGTTAATCCCGAACAAACGTCTTTATATTTGAATAGGGAGAAGCTTACTTATTAAACCGTCGTTTGAATAAGGCCGATGAAGATGTAGCTAAAGCATTAGAGTTAGATCCAAAAGATCCGTTAGTGTATGTTTTGCGTGCTAAATTGAAGTTGGCTCGTTATGAAAAAGAGGATGCGAGTCTAGATTTGGACAGGGCTGTTTCATTGGGTTTTTGACAGAAAAGATGCTGATATTCTTTTTAAATAAAGAACAATCCGAAAAATAATTCGAGAATTTGGAGAAAATTCATGATCGTATGATTTCTAATTCTACAGAAAAATAACTACATTTGTACTGATGTTAGAATTAGTAAGACATATTGAATATTTGCTGACGGAACATGATTGTGTTCTTGTTCCGGGGTTGGGAGGTTTTGTTTTACAATATGTTCCCGCACGATTTAGCGAGGACCGTAAGTCGATACAACCTCCTGGGAAACAAATAACTTTTAATTCTTCTTTATCGTATAATGATGGGTTATTGGCTCAATCGTTGATGCGAACATTGGATATAGATTACGGAAAAGCTGTGGCAATGATAGAACATTGGGTTGATGAAATAAAACGGAGTTTTTCAGAACCCGGTGATTCTTATGCTTTCGGGGAGTTGGGAACATTTGTCCTTTCAGATGAAAGATCATTGATATTCGAGCCACCGGCATCTTGCTTGTTCGGTATTTCTGCATTCGGATTAAAAAAAGTTAAATATCTGTCCGTTAGGTCAGTTACATAAAAGATGAAAAATGTAGCAGAACCGAAGCTCAGAAGCAAGAAACGTGATGTTGTATATATCCCCGTAAATAAATCTTTTTGTTCGACAATTGATCGCAGCTGCGGCTATAATCATTCTGCTTTTTAATGATTTCAACTCCTATGTCTGAAATGAAAACGACATCGGATTATGCAAGTCTTGTTTCTTCTGAATTATTTGAAAATGGAAAAGATGGGGAAATAGAAATAAATGATATCGTATCGTTGCAACAAGGGAATGATTCTGTTATAGCGGCCGAAAAATAATTTTTCTACGGTACAGAAATCAGAGCAAGACAATTCTCAAGTTGCTAATATATCTGACAGTGATGTTGTGCGTCCTTATATTGTGGTCGTTGCAACACTATCGGGGAAAACAAGCTGCCTTGCGGCAATTAGAGCAATTTAAGCAGCAAGGTGTAACGGCCGATCTGAAAAAATATATGAAACTTCTAAGAAAGTTAGAATATATATAGATTCTTTCTCTGAGAAAGAAGAGGCTCAGAAATTTTTGATGACTTTAAGAAATGGTGATTCGCCTTTTTTCTGATGCGTGGGTAATGTCTGTGAGAAGATAAACAACAAGCACTATAATTGATTAATAGAGGGGTGCACTTCAAAGCAAAGGCACTCCCTTTTTATATACCTTTAGTTATTTTCGCGGCCTCGATTTGTTATAATAATTGCAGTGTTTTTTGTCAAGTCGTTTTTGACGCTTCTGGAAAGAAAAGTTTGCAGAATAATTTGATAAAAATGTTATTATTTATATTATGTATAAATAAAAGATGGATATGTTATGTAGAATCAGAATAAATAGTGATCTTTGTAACGCAAATTAGGTATAACTTAAAAATAAGAGTAGTATGCGTTTTATCCGATCTGCAAACTGGTGATGAAGCTGTAATTGTCAAAGTTTTTGGGACATGGAGCTTTTTCGTAAACGTATTACAGAAATGGGGATTTGTCAGGGGGGATAAAGGTTTGTGTTTTATTAAATGCTCCGCTAAAAGATCCCATTAAGTATAAAATTATGGGATACGAAGTATCTTTAAGAAGAAGCGAAGCTTTTATGGTAGAAGTCCTTACGGAAAATGAAGCTGTAGATTTGGTCTCTTTGTGAAGATCCTAATGTGCTTCAAAACGATGATGTTATCGGAAAAGCGGTGGTTCGCCGGGAAAAAAACGATTAATATAGCGCTCGTGGGGAATCCTAATTGTGGAAAAACCTCTTTGTTCAATGTGGCATCTGGTTCCACGAACATGGGAAATTATAGTGGAGTAACAGTTGACGCAAAAAAAGGTTATTTCAATTATAAAGGGTATCATTTCAATATTTATGATTTGCCTGGGGACATATTCGTTGTCGGCATATTCTCCTGAAGAACTATATGTGCGTCGTCATATATTTGAACAAACTCCCGATGTTATCGTAAATGTCGTTGTTGCTTCTAATTTAGAGCGGAATTTATATCTCACTACCGAGCTTATCGATATGGATCTTAGTATGGTTATCGCTTTGAATATGTATGATGAGTTGGAGCAAAAGTGGGGCAGTACTGGATTATAAGACATTAGGTGAAATGATCGGAGTACCTATTGTCCCCACAGTTTCGCGTTCGGGCAAAGGAATCGATAATTTGTTCGATACGATTATTCGGTATATGAAAATCAAGACTTTGACCGTGAGGCATATACATATCAATCATGGGAAAGTAATTGAGTCGGGTATTAATGTGTTAAAAGAAGAATTGAAGACCGATCCTCAAATAAAACAGCATTTCTCACCTCGTTATTTGGCGATAAAACTTCTTGAAGGTGATAAAGAGGTTGAATCTATATTGAAAGATAAGGCAGATTATAATGACTTGATTACATTGCGAAATAGAGAGGTGCAGCGCATTTCAAAAAAACTTTGGGAGAAGACGTGGAAACTGCGGTTTTCTAATGAGAAATACGGATTCATTTCGGGTGCTTTGAAAGAAACCTTAATTCCTGGAGATAGAGAAAAAAGCTCGTACCACTCATATAATAGATTCGTTGGTGACGAATAAGCTTTTCGGTTTTCCTATTTTTATTCTACTCATGTGGGTTATGTTCGAAGCAACTTTTAAATTGGGAGCGTATCCGATGGAGTGGATCGAATCAGGAGTTGCATGGATAGGATCTTTGGTGGAAAGATATATGAGTGACGGCCCTTTGAAAGATCTGTCTGATTGTGGATGGTGTTATTGGTGTATAGGAGGTGTTATCGTTTTTCTTCCGAATATATTGATATTGTATCTTTTATTTCCCTTTTTTATGGAAGACTCGATATATGGCTCGGGCGGCTTTTATCATGGACAAGATTATGCATAGGATAGGGTTGCACGGTAAGTCTTTTATTCCGTTAGTTATGGGTTTCGGATGCAATGTTCCTGCAATTATGGCTTCGTACGATCGAGAGTCGCAGTAGTCAGGCTTATTATTTTGATAAATCCTTTTATGTCTTGTAGTGCACGTTTGCCTATATATGTTTTTATTGATCGGAACATTTTTTCCCGATCATGCAAGTCTGGTTTTCATAAGGACTTTTTATTTGTTAGGTATCATTGTGGCTATCATTACAGCACGTTTATTGCGGAAGTTCTTGTTTAAAAAAAGGACGAAACTCTTTTGTTATGGAATTGCCACCTTATCGGATTCCCACGGCAAAAGCCACTTTTACGTCATATGTGGGGAAAAAAGCTGAACAATATTTGAAGAAAATGGGTGGATTGGATATTGGTCGCATCTATTATCATCTGGTTTTTAAGTTATTACCTGAGAACTTATTTCAGATACTGTATCTGAAACTACTGTAGAAGAAAGTTTTGTTCAGCAGCAAAATTCATATATCGGGAGAATAGGACAATTTATCGAGCCGGTATTAGAACCACCTCGGATTTAATTGGAAAGTTAGTATCGCTCTTATTTCCGGTACGGCAGCAAAAAAGAATTGGTTGTGAGTACTATAGGAGTTTTGTATTCAGAAGCTGCTTCGGATGATGATGCGACACTGTCGGCGAAACTTACTGCGCCTAACCCACAAACAGGGCATCCGGACTTTACCCCATTGATTGCAATTAGCTTTTATGGCATTTGTTTTGTTGTATATTCCTTTTGTATCGCTACAATTGTTGCGGTGGCTAATGAGGCCGGAAGCTGGAAATGGGGATTATTCACAATTATTTATAATACCGGAGTTGCTTGGATTGTCTCTTTTTGATCTATAATATCGGAAAATTGTTTATATAAAAAAGAAAGGGTATATATGAATCAGAATATAATTGTCGGGATTATCGGTATATTGGTAGCTTTATATTTATTGAGAGCTATTATTCGATTTATTCGTAAAGATAAAAAATCTGCATCTTGTTGTAGTTGTTCGGGTTGTGGAAAGAAGAGTGATTGTTGTAAAGACATATTGGAAGGAAAAGTCTCTAAATAGTAAAATAAAATTATCATTTGTCTTGCAGATTAAAAAAATACATTACCTTTGCAATCGCAAATGAGAAATAAGGTTCCTTGGCCGAGTGGCTAGGCAATCGGTCCGTAAAAACCGTTTACGGCGGTTCGAACCGCCAGGGAACCTTCTTAAAAACCTTTGTAACTAACTGAATTTCGGTATATGGTTACAAGGTTTTTTGTTTTTAGATGATTCTTCAATAATTTAAAAGACCTGCCTAAAATTTCTAATAAAATATTATCAGAACATTTTTTTGAGATTTCTTCCGGGTCTATAACAATGTTAATTTTTTTCTCGAGAGGGAAAAGTGACTATTCATGTGGATTTCTCTTAAACTTTGCTCAAGTAAAATTTAGATTGCTTCTAAATATATATAGTGAAAAAAGTGAATAATTAAAAAGATCGCCATAAATAAGTATAAAAGAGAAAAATTTGTTCTATCCTGAAAAAGGAATAAGTTTTGAATATATATTAATAATACATGTTGAGATAGTTAAAAAAGAAATATATACAGGTCATTTTTAAACTTTTTGCATACATTTGTAAATCATTGAAAATAAATTAGAATGAAAAAATGATGAAAATAAAATTGTTTTTTCTTTGTTATTTGGGAAATCTTTTATTTTTAGTGGCTTGTCAGGGAAAATACAAAGAAAGACAATGAGCCGCTCATCCGGAAGATGTCGTTCGGATAAATTGACGATTGAACCGAATCTATTGATTTGAAAGTGGGGAGAATCTTGTCAATTGGTTGTTAAGTTAAATGGTACTCCATTGGAAGGAAATGAGGTACAATGGACTTCAAATAGCTCTTTGCTGGATGTTGATGATAATGGTAGAGTTACGGCTTTGATTGATTATGATGAATTTATATCGGGTTTGAATGTTAAGGCTACAGTAAAAGGAGGGCAACTTTTTGCTATATGTAGAGTCTCTGTGCATCAACTATATAATTATAAGTTACGTTTAATTCTTAAAGATAAAGGTCGTTCGAGTATTCGTTGAGTGAACCTGAAAGATTTTTTTTATCGTCCCGGGCGATTGAGAGGCGACATAAACAAGATATTGATATTGATGATTTAGACTTACCCATTTCAAAAAAATTATCTGGCTCAAATAGAAGAAATCGGAGGAACTATTATTGCTCAAAGCAAGTGGCTTAAGACTGTTTTGTGTGCAATGTCCTGATGAAGATTTGATTGATAAACAAAAAGAACTGCCTTTTGTTGAAGATGTCATAAAAGTCTGGAGAGGTAAAGATAGAGAACAGAATCAAGATAATTACGAGGCCTATCCGTTATATATAAAAAATATACAAGACTATTCTTTCGAAAAATTATGCCGAGGCATGGGAGAATATTGCGCTTCATAAAGGGCAACTTTTACACGAGAGAGGATTTAGGGGAGAAGGTATAGATATTGCGGTTATTGATGCAGGCTTTATAAACCTTCCGCAAAAAATTCTGTTTTAAACAATATTAGAATTAAGGGGGCTAGATCTTTTATATATGAAGATACGAATCCTTATAATACAGATGAACATGGAATCGGTGTTGTTGCTTGTATGGCGACCGATAGATCGGGATATTAATGTAGGGACAGCTCCGGACGCTGCCTATTGGTTGTTGAGATCAGAAGATGTTATATCTGGAGATTATCCTGTTGAAGAAGATTATTGGGTGGCAGCAATGGAATATGCCGATAGTGTAGGGGTCGATTTAGTAAATACTTCATTATCATACATTGAATATGAATGGCCTTTTACTTCTTACAAATACGAAGATATGGATGGACGTACGGCAATGCCGACACGTGCAGCGAATATAGCTAGTAGATAAAGGTATTTTTGTCGTATGTTGTGCCGGGTAATGGAGGAAGTTGGGTCGGGACTCCCTGCAGATTCTCCGAATGTACTTACAAGGGGAAGGTTACGGCATCCGTAATATCGGTTCGTTTACCGCTTATGGGATGACTGTTGACGGGCGGATGAAACCCGATGTCATGTCTCTAGGTTCTGGAGTATTGACTATCGATGTAAACGGGAATGTGGTTATTAAAAAGCGGGACATCGTATGCAAGTCCTATCCCTGTGTGGATTAGTCGCTTGTTTGTGGCAAGCTTATCCCGAATTGACGAATAAACAGTTATTGGATATTCTAAAAAAGATCTTCCGATAGATATGTTGATCCTGCATTACCTTATGGATATGGAATATGTGATATGGAAAAGGCTTTTCATTTGGCTGAAGAAATGTGACATATTGATTATCGGTGACATGTATCTATATATTATTTCCCTATAGGTTGTATGTCTTTACGTATGTTTCGAGATATTTCCAGGAGAGTATAGAATTTCTTTTTTACTTTCTATAGAGATTTTATTTTCTTCATACCGTTTATTGGCATATTCTTTTGACTTGTTAAATATTGTATATGAAATTTCGTTTTGCTTTTTTTCCTACCATAGTCGAGTCTAATTGTTCTTCAGGGAAAAAAGTCATCTAAATTGACATCACCTATCATTGTAGTTTCTAAAAATTTTTTTTTTCGTGTGGCTTTTTATCCAGATAATATCCTACGAACATGTGACCGGGCATTCTTACCAAGATCGGATCTATATTGATTGCTTTCAGCAATGAGGCAAATAAAACGCTTCCGTCCACACAATTTATTTGAGCAGATTCCAGTACATCCTCGAATAAACGAACTCGTTGAGAAAAGACTACATTTGAAGACAAGCTTGAAGAAGATATAGAACTATATTTCAAATTTCGTTTTTGCAGAGCATTCCAGATTGCATAAACTTGTTTTTCTACATACTTTCCCTGATATTGATAAACCGAGAAACCGATTTACTATGCGTGTATTTAATGCTTCTCTTAAAATAATATCGATCATCGGATGGTCTTCATTTACGTAAAGCTGCAAAAAATATTCGGTGTCATGGAATTTTTGTTTTTCATCGATATAACCCAATAGACATTCGTTTATACTCCTACAGACATGGTTTTAACATGCCTTTTCCATTTTCTTGTAATTCATTTCGACCTGTATTGCTACACTAACAGGAGAGGGCCAATGGCCTGTTTTAAAAGCATCGTATTTCCAAATAATATCCGGATATATCCTATATTCGGTTTTAGGTCTTTCCAAGATAAATTCAGAAACCGATTCTTCAAAAAAGGTGTCGCACCTACTGTAATTCTGACTTTGCTAAGTGAGGTTTTCCTGATTTTATGCGAATTGCAATTCCTGATTTAGATTTCCTAAATATGCGGTATCTGCCGAACGACAATTTGTGTATCGGAAACCGCAACGGAAAGAATGGCCGAAGGAAATATGTTTCCCCCTAAATCATCGACAATCTCGAATGTTGTGTGCTCATTATTATAACGATACCAGAATAGTCCGCAATCACCAAAAAGAAGGACAGAAAGTGATGATCGTGGATACTATCCACTGGATTCTTCTCTTTGCTCATTTTAGTCTATTTTAATCTGGGAACAAAGATAATAATTTGGTTCAAGAAACTCTTGTAGATTTTCTTTTAAATGGGATGAGATAAACATTATTGATTTTTTATCTGTTCTAACTTTCAAAATAACGGAATTATGGATAAAATCGCAATGCAGATACGTTTGGTAAAATAGAGGAATTGTCTTATAGAGATAAAACAAAATTGGGAGAAGCTTTGAAAGAGCCTGTTTTTGTAAAATTGTTCATTAGTGTCCACTAAAAAATCATAGAAGTTCTTTGAAATTATTGAAATTCAATTTGTTATAAGTATTTTTGGAGTCAACGGATTTGAATTTACTTTTTTTTGCGGTGTTAATCAGGCTGCTATGCATAAAGACAAGTTCGTTTTTGCTCAATTAACCCAATTCCTAGACCGCAATCACTTCAACTATCTCGTAAAGAAGTATAAAGGCGACAAGTATATCAAGAGTTATACCTGTTGGAATCAACTGCTTACGATGATGTTCGGTCAGCTTTCCAATCGGGAGAGCCTCCGGGATCTGATTGTGGCTATGGAAGCCCATGCCGGGAAACTCTACCATCTCGGAATCGGGAAGTCTGTAACGCGAAGCAATCTCAGTAAGGCCAATGAGCAGCGTGACTGCTGCATCTTCGAGGAGTATGCAACATTCATGATAGCCGAGGCACGCAAGCGTAGAATCGATAGGATTTTCGAGCTTGACGGTCATGCTTACGCTTTTGACTCTACCACGATTGACCTATGCCTGTCAGTTTTTGAATGGGCCAAATTTCGCAAACATAAAGGCGGAATAAAGCTGCATACGCTCTACGACATTGAGGCAGAAGTTCCTGCATTTGTGCATATTACACCTGCCAATATTCACGACTCAAAGGCTATGCCTGAGATTCCATACGAACTCGGGGCGCATTACGTATTCGACCGTGGATATAACGATTTCAGCAACCTTTATACGATAAATCGCATAGGCGCTTTCTTCGTTGTACGAGCCAAAACCAACGTGCGGATTAAACCCAAAACATGGAAACGAAGATTGCCGGAAGGTGTAGTTTCCGATGTAATCGGATGCTTTACGGTTTATAAAAGTTCCAGGGACTACCCCGAAGAACTTAGAAAACTCATTGTTGAAGACCCTGAAGACGGTACTCGGTACATATTCCTGACGAACAATCTTGACGCTTCTGCGGAGTTAATATCATCGCTTTATCGAAACAGATGGAGTGTTGAACTGTTCTTCAAATGGATAAAACAGCACCTCAGAATCAAGAAGTTCTGGGGAACATCAGAAAATGCCGTACGCATACAGATCTATTGTGCTATAGCAACTTACTGCTTAGTGGCAATTGTGAAGCACGATATGAAATTAGAACGCAGCATCTATGAAGTCCTTCAAATTCTCGGAATCTCCCTGACCGACAAGACTCATCTTAGTGACTTGTTCGACAAATCGAATTTCAAAAATGTCAAAGACCTATATGATTCAAGTGAACCGAATTTGTTTAATTTTTAACCTTGTCCATTTTTAGTGGACAGTAGTGAAAAATTGTTATTGAATATATTACCTGATATTGGTCGAAATATCATAGAACTAATTGTCGGTGTAGTGTATCATACGAATTCTGAAGATTTGCTGACTTATGAAATCAAATCAACTTTCGAGGGTAGGAGAAATGGAAAGGGTGGTATGTGTTCGGGATTATAGTGTTTCTGTAGCTCCCGAACTGTTTGAGTATATTGGTCGGGGTTTCGATCGGCACTTTGAGGGGAATGCTGGTTTTAAAAGTGCAGATTCGTTTTTGCTAACTATCCACTGCCGATAATTAATATTACAGAACTTATCGCTTCCTTTACAAACCGAAACGGTAAAACAATCCTCTTATTTCCCCGTTTTTTAGATTCAGATATGAGTAGTAGATTCGGCTTCATTTTTTAGAAGTTCGTATATTTCTTTGTTGAGCTCTTACGGTTTTTCAGAATTTTCTAATTACAGGAATATTTTTGTAGATTTTCATCGATAATACAGGCCCTGGTATTATCCTGTAATTGAAGTCGTAATATCTTTTACATTTTTGTTTTATCTGTTCATTTTGTGATGGGAAACGCAGTTTCTATCCGGCGACTCAGATTCCTTTTCATCCAGTCGGCAGAGCTTAGGAAAACTTCCTCTTTACCATCGGAGTTAAAAGTACCAAATGCGGGCGTGTTCCAAAACTCATCGATAATACGGATAATCTTTATGTTCGGCTATACGGCTGGTTGGGAACGAGGCAACTTAGATGCCTCGAATAATTAAATCTATTTTTTACTCCTGCTTCACTGGCATCATATAATAATCTGATCATTTCTTCATCTTGTAGGCCGTTCATTTTTCCAAAATGAGATATGCCTGTTTTCCCTGCCTTGCGAGTTCGATCTCGCGGGCTATTTTTCTTTTAATGAAGAAAGCATGTTTAAACGGAGATACAATTAATTGCTCGAAATGAGGATATGCGGTTTTACCTTCAAGGATGTTGAACAATAAATTCAAATCTTGTATCAGTGTCGTATTATAAGTAAACAAGCCCATATCAGAATATATCTTGGCTGTTTTTCATTAAAATTTCGGTACTCAAATAAGCAAAACTTTTTTTCAATATTTTCACCTCTTTCCGAAACGGCGTAGAATCAATGCTACTTTTTGCATGAACTTTCAATCCGGGTACTATATATTATTTTTATTCCATATTTTTTCATTCGTTCAGAAGTGGCGATATTGTTTTCTTCATCAAATCGGGCTTTCAACTCTACGAAGACCGTGACTCTTTTTTCCCGTTTTTCGCAGCAGTGATAAGAGCATTTACTACTGCCGATTCCTCAGCAACCCTATATTGGGTGATCTTTATCTCATCCACTTTTAGGATCATAGGCGGCTTCGGTAAGGAAACGGATTAGATAGTCGAATGATTGATAAGGGTAGTGCAATAAGATATCTTGGTTTTTTATGACCTTGAACATGAACCTGATCGGTCGAATAGAGCAACCCGCATGGGGGAGAAATGTTCGGGATGAGAGACTGGGAGAACCTGGATTAGGGAAGTTTGATAAGGTCTTCCAACGTCAAATAACGTCCGGCCGGAATACACTGAGATTCCGGGATATGATATGTTTCACATAAATATTGGAGCATATCTGCCGGCATTCTATGATTGTAAACCATGCGGTTTGCTCTTCCCGTTTTTCTCTTTTTTACGCTTTTTGGATCTCTTTCACCAGATCATAATTCCGATGCGGATCGATTGAAAAGTCTGCATCTCGGGATATTCGAATACTATAATAAGAATCTACGATAAACCGGAAATACGATGTCTAGATTGTATCCGATTGCATCGTCTATGAACATCAATAATGAGTTTCTCTCCCGATAGACGGAAGAGAAATGAATCGACTTTGGAAAACGGAATTTTTATTAGAGCATAACATAGTTCGGCATTGCTTTTTTTATAAAGATTTTTATGACCAAATAAAGTCTGTTATCCGCAAAAAGACGAAATATCATCTTTTTAAAAATTAGAACGGGTTGTAAAAAAGGGGAATATTTCGTCATAAAATAGTTTCGGATAAAAGCTCGGTGCATTTCTATTTATAGGTTGTTCTCCTTGGTATAAAATGATATTATTTCGGGCGAGTTCGGTAATATTTCATCTCGAAATATAAAAAAAGAAATCTTTCATTTGTCGACTTACCTCTTTGTTGATTTCATATAGAGTCGCTTTTTGCGCGAGATTTTAGCTCGGGTTCGTTGTTTTCCTGAGCAATGGTTTGACGATATTCCGATATGCGTATTTTGTAAAATTCCTCTAAGTTCGAAGAGAATATAGATAAAAATTTAATTCTTTCGAATATTGGTAATTTTCTTATTTTGGGATTCTGATAGAACCCGATAATTAAAAAGATAACCAACTGATATCTCTTTTAAAAAAAATTCGATTCTCGTCCATCCGTGTAAACTTTTTATACCAGATAGGTAAATATAAGATTTATTTCGTTATTTTGTATCCGATTTTTTGAAAATAATTAAACAGAGTGTCGAGATATTTTGTTTTGTCTTGATGAAAGATGATTATTTTGAAAAATCGAAAAAAAGTGTAATATAGCATCCGAATTGTTTAAATAATGGTTACGTGGAACATAAACAATTTATAGAAGAACTTCAAAGCAGATTGGGAAAAAGATAAAAAAGAAATAGATAATCTTTTTCGGATATGTTGCAAATATTAAAAGATCGTTGCGGCCAGGTGGATACATTGTCTATACAAGGATTCGGGACTTTTGAGCCTCGGAAAAAAATGGAACGGGTATCAGTAAATCCGCAACCGGCAAACGAATGCTTATTCCTCCCAAAATAGTATTGGGTTTTAAACCGGGAACGGTAATCAAAAATCGATTAAAAGATATTTCTGGAGATGAACAATAAAATAACTATGCCCGATTTGGCGGATCTTCTTGCTCAAAAGGCCAGATGTACCAAGAAAGATGCAGAACTTTTTTTAAAGGAGTTCTTTGGGTTGGCGTCTGAAGTTATCTCCAAAGGAGAACCTTTGAAAATTAATGGGTTAGGTGTTTTTAAAGCTATCTGGGTAGAGAAGAGGGCTAGTGTCAATATCCAAACGGGATTGCCTTTTGAGATTCCCTCGGACATTATAAATTGACTTTTATTCGGATAAAAATCTTAAAGAAGCGGTTAATGCTCCGTTCGCTTGTTTTGAAGCGGAAATCCTTCCTGATGATGTCATGACCGATGCCGCTTTGACAGAGGAGGAAGATGAGGAGAGTGAAGATATTTTGGATTTTGATGAGGATGAGGTCGGTGTGATAGATGGCGATGAAGCTGCAATGAAAACTGTAACTTTGACTTCTCATGAAGATCGTGACGAAAAAGGAAAAATATTCTTCATCGAAATCTGAAAGTGTTTCGGAATCTGTTAATGAGGAAAAAAATACAGATGAAAAGGATGTTTCATTACAGCCTTTGCAGAAGTCTGTCCAGCCTGAAAATATAGATATAAAAAAGGTGAATTTAGACGCCGTACCAAAATGGGGTATATTTCAGGATTTCTGTCTGCTTGTCTTCTTATTTCATTGCTCGCTTTGGGTTGGTTATATTTTGATAAAGCGGATTCGTATAAAGAAGTGAATCTGACAATGCATCCCGTGACTTTTACCATAAAAAAGAATAAAACGGACGTAAATGAGAACAAAGATTCTTTGTCAGTTGTTGAAACGATGGTAACAGATTCTATAAAAGCGACGGCAGTAATGAAACGGAAGTCGAATGCGGTGGATGAAGTTGTAAAGCAAAGGAGTGATGTCCGAGATGAAGAAAAAATATCAGAATGTTGATTCGGTAGATTTGCAACAACATCAAAAAAAGAAGTAGAAGAACCGAAAATCCCGGTTACTGAAGTTGTAAAGCCCGGCATTTTTTTGACAACTATTTCGTTAAAAACATTACGGACACAAGACTTTTTGGGTTTATATCTATGAGGAAAATAAAATGAAAAATAAAGAACCCGAATAATGTTCCGATTGGTACGGTCTTGGTTATTCCCGATCCGGATAAATATGGAATAAATTCGGGAAATAAAGAGTCTGTTGATAAAGCAAAGGCTCTCGCGGCGGAAATATTGAAAAGATATGAAAATGATCTATAATAGACTAAGTCGTCCGTTGGATTCAGCCGGTCGACTTAGTTTTTTTTAATATATAGTTCTTTCTTTTTTAACATCTAAATTGTTAAATGTAAAAAAGCAACATGGCTACTTTTTGCAACGTTACATAGAATAAAATAAAACCGATAACTATAAATAACTCATTTAAAAAGAAAAAATATGAGTCAAACAGTTGATATTCGAGAACTTAATGAACTTATTGCCAGCAAAAGTTCTTTTGTCAATATGATTACAATGGGCATGGATCAGGTCATTGTGGGGCAAAAAACATCTTGTGGATTCTCTTTTAATCGGATTGTTGTCTAACGGACATATTTTGTTAGAAGGTGTGCCGGGATTGGCAAAGACATTGGCCATTAAGACACTGGCATCATTGATCGATGCGAAGTATAGCCGTATCCAGTTCACTCCCCGATTTACTTCCGCCGATGTGATCGGTACGATGGTATATAGTCAGGCAAAAGAGCAGTTTCAGGTAAAGAAAGGGCCTGTTTTTGCAAATTTTCGTTTTGGCAGATGAAATAAACCGTGCACCGGCAAAAAGTACAGAGTGCTTTGTTAGAGGCGATGCAGGAACGTCAGGTGACAATCGGAGAGGAAACTTATAAATTGATGATCCGTTTCTTGTCTTGGCTACTCAAAACCCGATCGAACAAGAAGGTACATATCCTCTGCCTGAAGCACAAGTTGACCGTTTCATGTTGAAGGTAATCATAGGTTATCCTAAAAAAAAGAAGAAGAAAGATTGATTATCCGTCAGAATATATCCGGAGAAAGAGCCAAAGTTCAACCTGTATTAAAGGCTGAGGGAAATTATCGAGACGCGTAATATCGTCCGGAAAGTATATATAGATGAGAAAATCGAACGCTATATCGTTGACATCGTATTTGCAACTCGTTTTCCTCAAGACTATGGTTTGGGAGATATAAAGGATATGATTTCATTCGAGCTTCGCCACGTGCATCTATCAATCTGGCTTTAGCAGCTCGTTCGTATGCATTCTTGAAACAACGAGGATATGTGATTCCTGAAGACGTTGTTCGTGCTGTATGTCATGACGTGATGCGGCATCGTATCGGTTTAGTTATGAGGCAGAAGCAAACAATGTTACGTCTGAGGAGGTGATCAGTGAAATATTGAATAAGGTAGAAGTTCCCTTAAATAAGAATATTCGAGAATTATAACGTATGGAGACGACAGAATTATTAAAAAAGTCCTAGCCAGATCGAAATAAAGACGCGGGGACTATCCCGTAATATCTTTGCGGGGCAGTACCATACGGCTTTTAAAGGGAGAGGTATGGCCTTTTTCCGAAGTTCGGGAATATCAGTTTGAGATGATGTTCGGGATATCGATTGAATGTAACAGCCCGTCATCACAAACCTTATATCAAAGTTTTTGAAGAAGAGCGGGAGTTAACAGTTATGTTGCTTATCGATGTTTCCGTAGCCGTAATTTCGGTGCTGTAGGTGAATCGAAAAAGGAGGTGATAACTGAGATTGCCGCAACATTGGCATTTTCTGCAATACAAAAATAACGACAAAATAGGAGTCATCTTTTTTCGGATCAAATAGAGAAATTTATTCCGCCGAAAAAAGGAAAGAAGCTAACATTCTCTATATTATTCGGGAGTTAATCGATTTTCAGCCCTGAACACACGGGCACGAATTTGTCTTTGGTATTAGAATATCTGACTAATGCTATCAAAAAAGATGTACGGCATTTTTTTATCTCGGATTTTATTACCGAAGAAAAATTTTAAAAATGCTTTATCGATAGCCAACCGTAAGCATGATGTCGTAGCTGTTCAGGTGTATGATAAGAGAGAGACCGAACTTCCGAATGTCGGATTGATGAAAATGCAGGACTCGAACGGGGTGAGGAAAAGTGGATCGATACTTCTTCCAAGAGGGTGAGAGATACATACTCGCAATGGTGGTCTCAACGTCAAAGTCGTGTGTTGGATGCTGCTCGCAAGAGCAGAGTCGATATAACTGCTATCGCTACGGATGAAGATTACGTATTGGCTTTGATGAATCTGTAGCAATGCTAAACTGAACGAAGCACACTGA
>VOFJ01003337.1_pt1 | contig 39260 bp, 41 predicted proteins | sample 5384081 | NCBI WGS metagenome assembly VOFJ01 (sample SAMN12384729, study PRJNA508395) | human gut metagenome | isolation source: healthy gut I | host: Homo sapiens
GTCCACCATGTCCTCGTCCACGTTGCGGGTGTTGCCCAGCGACGCCTTGATGGCGTCCTTGGTGATCTCGTGGAACACCATGCGCTTGACGGGAACCTTCGGCTTGAGAGTCTGCACCAGGTGCCAGGCGATCGCCTCCCCTTCGCGATCCTCATCAGTGGCGAGGTAGAGCTCGTCGGAGTTCTTCAGCGCTTTTTTCAGTTCGGCGACGGTCTTCTTCTTGTCACCGTCGACGATGTAGTACGGTTTGAAGCCATCGTCGACGTCCACGCCGAACTTGCCGAACCTGGCCTTGTCGTCCGCGGGAATCTGACTGGGCTGTGCAAGGTCACGGATGTGACCGACCGATGCCATGACGGTGTAGCCGCTGCCAAGATACCCACCGATTTTCTTCGCTTTGGTGGGAGACTCCACGATGACAAGCTTGTTGCCGGTGCCCATTGTCTCTCCTTACCTACAATGTCATTGGCCTTCATCATACTCACGCGGCATGGTCAAACGGCAAATCGCGCGGCTCCGCGGCGGTCACCGCTTCTTCTTCGGCGGGGCCGGCGGCGCCCCCACCAGGCCGGCTCGGCTCAACGGGGACGCCGTGATCTGGCGCATCGCCAGCAGCATCCCGAACACCAGCGACGAAACGCCGGCTATCATCGCGAAGGTGGAGACGTGGGCGCCGACGCTCGCCCAGCTCGCGCTCAGGCTCAGACCGGGCTCAATCTGCCACATGATGTATGCGGCATAGCAGCAGCACAGCACACCCGCCGTGATCATCACCGTGCCGACGATCTGCACGCTCGGCGAGGACGCGCGTTGCCGGGCGCGTCCATGCCGGACGTGCGCGTGAATGCCATCGCCAGCAGCGCGAAGCCGCCCGCCAGCAGCAGGCTCATCACCACGTCGACCGGGCGGTGCCATGCCCCCGCGATCACCGACAGGCCGATGACCAGCGCATAGGCGGCCCCGACCAGCGCCATCCACGCACGGCATCCGCGCGGAACCGCGAACAGCAGCAGCACGCCCGCGACGACGGCCAGCATCGTATGACCGGAAGGCGCGGAATTGGCGGGCTGAGACACGGTGTTGATGATGAACGGCCGCGGCAGCACCTTTAAGATATGTGGACGCGAAACACAGCGCGGCGAACACCGCGGACTGCCCGACCAGCCACCAACGCTTGCGTACCAGCATCACCACCGCCGCGACAACGATCAGCAGCGCGGAGACGATTACGGTGAAGTTCAACGGATGCCCGGCGATTGACGTGATATTGCGGCTGATGAACGGGGGCGACCAGAGCGGACGCCCACGACGGCAGGCTGTCGTGGAAGCCGCTGAACACCATATCCTCGTATGATTGCCCGTCCTCGGTGCGCACGGCGATCCACCATGCGCCGAACGAGATCGCGATCATCAGCACGCCGAACACCGCACACAGCACACGGCTCGACACGCGCGGACGCACGGTCAGCGGGTCGCGACGCGCCAATCCGCGCTCGATGGCCACCTCGTCGTCAATGTCCGCCGCGTGTTCGTCGGGCGCGGCGTACCCCGTTTGCGCGCGGCCGGCGCGGGCGATCCGAGGGCGCGCAGCGGATGATCCGCGATCGTCTCAAAGCGGACCATGCGCTGGCCGGGGACGCCTGCGGCACCACGGGTTCTGGCTCCTGTTTCACCGACGAGCGCGCCTGTTCTGGTGCGGGGTCTGATGCCGACGCGCCAGATGACGTCGTATCCGATGCGGCTGCGGTATCCGGCTCATTCGGCGTGTCAGCGGGCGCATCGGTCGTCTCCGTGGACGGCAGGCGTTCCGCCGACGTTGCCGCATCAGCCCGGTCGCCGCTGACCTGCACGGCGTCAGGCGGAATCGCACCGTCACGCGAGATTTCGGCGGGATCATCAACACGCTGTTCTTCACTCATACTTCAAGACTGTAGAGCCTGTACATGTGTCAGTCGCCTCATCGCGCCCATATTCCGACAGAATAATCGAAAACCTGGCCCCGGCATATCAAAATACGGGTTGAAATCGCCGAATTCTACTATTCCCCGTGTGAAATCGCCGTTTCAAGGTCCAAAAACGGCGATTTCGCACGGGAATTGCCAAGAACGGCGATTTCAACCTGTAATTTAAGCCTCACGGTGCCGCGACGGTCAGGGTGAGGGGCCAAGAAAAAGAAAAAGAAAACCTTCACGTACCCGACAGAGGCCACTTACCCTTGCTGCATTCCTGCCCTGGGGGGATTGGGTGACATAACGCCACGTGAAGGCTGTACTAGTATACATCACCCCCGGATATCGGGTGCGCAACGACAATAATGCCCCTCCCCGCGCTCGCGGGAAAGGGCATTATCGGCTATGGGAGACTAGCGACGCACCGCGTCACGCCGGCGAATGATCACCAGCGTGGCCCCGGCGGCGAGCAGCAGCATGACTACGCCCGAGATGCCAGTGACAGCGGCACCCGTCTTGGCGACGCCGGCATTGCTGCCGTTCTGGCCACTGTTGGCGCCCGACGCACCGGGCTTCGCCGGGGCGCCAGGCTGGCTCGGCTTGCCGGGCTTCGTCGGCGTGCCGGCCTTCTTCACCAAAGCCTCTTCGGCCTTGAACAGAGCGCCGGTCGCGTTGTTGATCTCTTCCTGAGTCGCGTTGTCGTTGGCGAGCACCGCCTTGGCGGCATCAAGCGCCTTGACGAACGCAGCCCACGAATCCGCCGTGTAGTCGGATTCCTTCAGCTTGGCCGCAGCATCCACCGCCGCCTTCAGCTTGTCCTTAGACGGCTTGGCGGTCGCGTTGACGAGCCCGTTGATGGCGGTTCGCAACGCCGTGTAGGCGTCGTTGACCTGCTGCTGCGTGGCCGTGTCGGAGTCGAGCACCTTCTTCGCCGCGTCGAAGGCCTTCTTGAATGCGGCCCACGAATCCGCCGTGTAGTTGGATTCCTGGTACTTGCTAGCGGCAAAGACCAGAGTCTCCAGCAGCGCCTTGTCGATGTTCTTCACGGTGTGCGCGTCGATGACGGGCTCATCGGTCTCGATGTTCGGGAAGAAGCCGTTCTTGTGCAGCGCCAGCACCTTCGGAGCGGTCTCGGACGAATCATCCGCGGTGTGGACGGCGACCTTCGTGCCGTTCTCGTCGGGGAAGCTGACCGTGCCGTTGCCTTCGGTGGCGGAGTCGCCGAACCACAGGGCAGGGTGGTACGCGTCGAACGAGTCGTCCTTGGAACCGCCCGCAGTGTCGACGATGTACTGATCCTTCGCGCCGGCAGCGTAAATCGACTCGATCTGTGCCATGTAGGCGATCGGGGCGACCGTGCTGTCTTTTGGTGAATCCGAGGGCGGACAGCTTCACGGAGAGCACGACCTGGTTGGAGTCGGAGACATATGCGGGGTCGATGGGCTCCTCGTCAACGACCTTGCCGGTTGTCGCGGAAGTCGTCGTGGCCCATGCGGTGTCGTACTGCGTGTTGCCTTCGGTGGTGCTCACCGAGATCATGTAGTCGGCCTTCATGTCGCCGTCCACGTCGAAGATCACGTCCGGAACGAAATTGTTGCCCAGGTGGGACCACGTCTTGTCGGTGATGATGCCGAAGCTCAGCAGGCCCTGCGACGGATCGGAGAGCTGAGGTGCGGTGCTGGAATAACCGATCGCGCGGATGTCACCTGCGGCAAGGCTGCGAGCGGCGTCACCGTTGCCGGTGTAGCCGTCGACCGGATCCTCGGCACCGTACACGAACGGGACAAGCTCGGAGTGGTAGCCGGTGGCGGTGTCGCCCTGGTCAAGGCCATGGCCGGACACGGACAGCGTGCCCTTCTTGTTGTTGAAGCCGCTCAGTCCCGTGGTGGTTTCGGAGATTGCCTTCGGCACCGAAGTGACGGGCACACGCAGCGTGGTGGCGTCATCCTCCTGGGTGACCGGAGTCGCGGTGATGATGCCGCTGGCGTCGGTCACGTACTGGCGGTCCTTGCCTGCGACCTGCGCGGACTGCGTGGCGTCGCGGGTGCGGGTCAGCTTGGACTGGTCGATGCTGATCTTCACGCGGAAGCTGGTGCTGGTCCCGGACTTGGCGACCACGGTGTCCCCACCGTTGTCGCCGCTCACCGAGTACGTGACGCCCGGCACCGGGGTGCGGGCCGAGTATGTGAGCTTGTACGTAATGTCATGATCGGTGTTGTTCACGAGCCGCATGGTCTGCTTGTCGGTGTAGCCGTCCTTGCCGACCGGGATGACGCCGAACTGCGCGGTGATGGCCTCGTTATCCTCTCCGGCAAGCTGCACGTTGTTGTTCACTGCGGCGAGCGCGTCGATACGACCGGAGCCCACACGCAGCGGGCCGTACGCGGTCTTGCGATCCGCGGTGAGCACGTCGTGGTTGGCGGTGTTCATCAGCTGGGCCTTGACCACGTTGGCCAGGTATTCGGGCCGGGCCTGACGGACCAGCGCGGCGACGCCGGAGGTCAACGGGGTGGCCATGGACGTACCGCTCATGATCTCGTCGCTGTTGCCGGTGCCGGCCGAAGCGGACACGATGCCCACGCCGGGAGCGGAGACATCGGGCTTGGCGGTGCCGTCATAGGAGCCGTGGATGCCACGGGAGGTGAAGGACGCGATGGTGTCTTCGCTCTCGCTGGAGTAGTCGGCGTCCTTGCTCATACGCAGCTTGGTGGACAGGGTCACCGTCAGCGTGCCGTCATCGATGGCGCTCTGCAGGTCCTTGTTCTCGGCGGCGTTCTTGACCAGCTGGAAGCCGGGGATGTCGGCGTTGCCGCCGATGCCGGACTCGGGGATGTTCGCCTGCGAGCCGAACAGGATGCCGGTCGCGCCGGCCTTCTCGGCGTTGTCGAAGCGGGTCTTGGAGCCGCAGTTCACAGCGGCGTCGTTCCATTCGACGTAGGCGATGTTGCCCTTGACGGCAGCGGCGTCATCGGCGGAGTATGCCTTGCAGCCTTCCAGGTTGTCCTTGTCCTTGACGCGCACGACCTTGCCGGTCAGGGAGAAGTCGTCGAGCTTCGCGTAGTTCACGGAGTACTGGCCGGCGAGGGTCTGGCCCTTGAGCGAGGCCGGGCCGGCGGTCACCTCGACGGCGTCCTGCAGCGCCTTGCCGGACTGGCTCGCGGCCACGGTCAGCGCGCTCTTGGCGGTGCCGGGGGCACCCATGATGTCGGTGATGTCGCCGTCGTTGCCGGCCGCGATCACGGACAGCACGTTGTCTGCGGTGAGGTTATCCACGGCCACGTTCTCCGGGTCGTCGGAGGCGCCGAAGCTGCCGCCGAGCGACATGGAGACGATGCTGATGCGGCTGGACTCGTCGCCGTTGACTTCCGCCTCGGTGTTGTGCTTGGCGATGCCGTCAAGCGCTTCGAGCACCAGGTCGGTGGTGCCGCCGTTGTCGCCGAACACCTTGTACGAGTAGATGCCGGCCTCGGGAGCGGCGCCGGGGCCAATCTTCCAGCTGGCGATGTCGCCGGCGGTCAGCTTCTGGTAGCCTGCGGTATCGGTCTTGCCCGAGGTGCCGTCGGCCTTGACGCCGTAGCCCAGCGCGGTGCCGGCGACGTGCGTGCCGTGGTGGCCGCCCTGGCCGTCGATCGGGTTGGCGTCCGGGGTGGGATTGTTGTTGCCGGCGTTCGGGTTATACGTGGCGCCGGCGTAATCGTAACCGCCCTTGAACTTCGTCTTGTCGAGCAGCTTGCTGACCTTCGGGTCGGTCAGCGGGTCGGCGGTGGAGTTCAGCGCGGTCTGGTAGGCCTCGGTGGTGCCTGCGCCGCCGGGGAAGTCGGCGTGCGTGTAGTCGAGGCCGGTGTCGACGACTGCGATGTTCACGCCCTTGCCGGTCTTGCCGGTCTGTTCCCAAGTCTTGACGGCGTTGACCAGCTGGTCGTTGTTCTTGTTCGCGGGGGCTTCGCCACTGCCGTTGGTCGTGTCGAGCGCCTTCTTGGGCGTCAGGATCGTGATGTGCGCCACCGAGCCGGACTGCTCGGCGAGCTTGCGCAGCGACGCCGCGTCGGCGCGAACGGCTACGCCGGACAGCGCATACGAGGTGGAGTAGATCTTCTTGGCGCTGGAGTCCAGCGACTGCAGCTGCGAGAACACGTTCACCGAGGTCTTCTCGGCGGTCTTCGCGCTCTGCGTGGCCGCCTGGGCCGACTGCGCGCGCTGCTTCAGCGTGGGCAGCGCGGAACGCTGCCTGCTGAAGTTCTTGAGCACACTGTTCTTGCGTTCCAGCGCGGAGGGGCTGGTGGTCTGGATGAATGCGGTGACCTCGCCCTTCGCCTGCTGAAGCTGGGATGAGACCTTGCTCTTCAGGTTGCCGGTCGACAGAGTCGGCGTCGTGGACGCCGCGTCACCTTGTGCCGGAGCCGCGAGCGCGGTACCGGGCAGGCTGCCCGCCATCGCCAGGGCCGCTACAGCGGCAACCCAGCGAGGCCATTGCTTATTGGCCATTATTGTTTTCCTCTCTTTGCGTGCGTCACTCACGACGACACTGTGAAAGAAACTAGACCTGGCGCTCGTCCGATATCGTTACGTTTTGTCGCATCGCGTAACATTTCAGGAACATATTGTTAACACTCACCTCACAATGCCATATACGCCGACTCTCACGTCCCGCGCATGACGCACGCCATCGTCAGACAGGCAGACCTCCATCAGACCGCGCTTTTCAGCCCCTCCCATGCGGCCACAGCGTATTCGACCGGCATCCATTACGGCAGTCGAGCACGTACTTCCGGATCCCGACGCATCCACGATCCGCTTATGCCCGGCTATAAGAAAAAACTATGAAAATCTTCAGCTGACGGTCAATATATGATACACACGAACCGCCATGCTGCCTTCGGCGGCCCGGATGGCATTCGATTCACCACCAGAGAAGCATTGTCAGCGAACCATCAGCGACCTACACTAAGTTACGGTAGCGTAGTTAGTGTAGGCCGGGCATTCCGGCCGCAGCGAGGTGATGATGATGAGCGCGTCAATCAGTGCACCATCCATACGCAAGTCCGCGGCGCAGCGAAAAACAGCGCGGCGACAGGCCGCGGGCGGCGGGATGCGGGCGGCCGCCACAGCGCAGACCGCAACCACTGCCGGCATGGCCGCGACGCAGACCGGTGCCTCGGCCACCGCGATGAACCGCGCCCTCGAGCAGTATCGCGCCGCGCGCGCACGCTATCGCCAAGCCAAGGCCACACTGAAAGCCGCCGAACGCCAGGTCACGCCGGTCGATGCATTCGGCAACCGCAAGCCTCGACTGCGCGGATGGCAGCACCTCATCACCCTGCCGTTGTGCATCGCCGCATCCATCGTGCTGATCTGCATCGCGCCGGCCGGACCGGTCAAGGCCGCATGCGCGATTTACGGCGCGTCGGCGATACTGCTGTTCGGCAACAGCGCCCTGCTGCACGTCGTACCGTGGCGCAGCGCCAAGGTGACGCGCGTGCTGTGCGGCATCGACTACTCCAACATCTTCCTGATCATCGCCGGCACCAATACGCCGGTGCTGTTCGCGCTCAGCCCTCCGATCCGATGGCCGTACCCTGACGGTGATATGGGCGGCGGCGCTCGTCGGCACGGTGATGCATATCGTATGGCTGCGAGCGCCGAACTGGGTGTTCACCGTCGTGTACGTGGTGCTGGGGCTGGCGCCGGTCACACTGCTTCCGGCGCTGTGGACCGCGCCCGCGGTGGGTCCGGCGGCGACCGTGCTGATTGCGTGCGGCGGGGCCGCCTACATTGCGGGCGCCACATGCTTCGCGATCCGCAAACCCAATCCGATTCCGGGCTGGTTCGAGTTTCACGAGGTGTTTCACATGGGCACGGTCATCGGGTACACCTGCCACGTGGTGGCCATATATCTGGTCGTGTGCGCGCTGTAAAAGACGCCGGACATGCCGTCACCGAACGTTCATCAAATCGTTCACAGGGATGGTTGCGCGGTCGATAATGTGCGGTATCCTTGGTCGAGCTGAGAACGAAACGCACATGACGGCCGTTCATATTCGACGCGGGGAACAGCGCGAATCATCAAATGGAAAGGTCGCGGCGCAACCGGCACCGCCGGCGCGGGCCGCAACGGAAGGAAGCTATGAACGCGGATTTGGTGATCGTCGGCGCGGGCCTGTTCGGCCTGACCATCGCACAGCAGGCGGCGGAGCGCGCGGGCGCCCGGGTCGAGATCATCGATGTGCGCAGCCACATCGGCGGCAACGTGTACAGCTATATCGACGAGGAGACCGGTGCCGAAATCCACCAATACGGTGCCCATCTGTTCCATACTTCCACCAAACGCGTCTGGGATTACGTCAACCGCTTCACCGCATTCACCGACTACGTGCATCGCGTGTACGCCACGCACGACGGCGAGGTCTACCCGCTGCCAATCAATCTCGGCACCATCAACCAGTTCTTCCGGGCGGTCTACACGCCCGCCGAGGCGAGGCAACTCATCGCCGAGCAGGCCGGCGAACTGGCCGGCACCGACCCGACAAACCTCAACGACAAGGGCATCCAGCTGATCGGACGGCCGCTGTATGAGGCGTTCATCAAGAACTACACCGCCAAGCAATGGCAGACCGATCCGGCCGAACTGCCAGCGAGCATCATCAAGCGGCTGCCCGTGCGGTTCAACTACGACAACCGCTACTTCAAAGACACATGGGGAGGGACTGCCCGCGCGACGCTACACCGCGTGGATGGAGCGCATGATCGACGACCCGCGCATCCATGTGACGCTCGGCACCGACTTCTTCGACGAGAGCCAGCCGCTCAACAAGAAGGCGCTGCGCGCCGCCGGCACGCCCGTGGTCTACACCGGGCCGATTGACCGGTATTTCGGCTATGAACTCGGCGACCTGAAATGGCGCACGGTGGACTTCAAGGAAGTGCGCTACGACGAGGACGACCACTTCGGCTGCCCGGTGATGAACTTCTCCGACGCGGACGTGCCCTACACCCGCGCCATCGAGTTCAAGAACTTCAACCCGGAGAGGCGTGACGCACAGAACCACAACAGGACAGTGGTGTGGGAGGAATACTCCCGCTTCGCCGAGCGCGGCGACGAACCGTACTACCCGATCAACACGGACGCCGACAAGGCGCTCTATGAGCGGTACGCAGCCAGGGCAGCCGCCGAGCCGAACGTCGTGTTCGGCGGGCGCCTGGGCACCTACAAGTACTACGACATGCACAACGTGATCGACGCCGCCCTCACCGCATATGAGGAGCAGGTCGCGCCGATGCTGCGCGCCCGGTGACACCGACTGGCGGGCACTTCCGCCGCCGCCTCTTCTTCATTTCATCCGGATCTCCCGCCCATCCCATCCGGCCACAGTCTCATACGCTCACCGGAAAGTGGGGCTATGACCGGATGAGGCAACGCCGCACCGCTTTGGCCGGGCCCAAACCAGCGAAGCATTCATACAATCCCACAATGCAGAATCCGACTCACATTAAGGACGGTCATGACCGTCACCGTGCGAGGGTATCGTCACTGTGTGAGCCCTCGCACAGTGACGCATCCGGCTAAAACCCTTATTTTCCAACGTTTCTCACGATACCGTCACGCCGAGAGGCTATGGTTGTGGTTTTGCTAGATATAGACAAGCACCAAGCACGATATCGACGTTTGTAAGGATTCAGAGGAAAACCGGTGAGGAAAGCGCGAAAATATGCGCAAACCGGTTCGCATCATATTGCAAGGACTACGGTAGAATCATGGCTTCACATACGCGCACTGTTAATTCCAGTTCAGGCCGACGCGCGGCAGGGAACGTCCGGCCGTCGGGCGGCCGGCGCCTCAGGCCGCACCGCGACCGGCACCCAAGCGGGTGCAGCGACGGGCACGAGAACCGGCGGCACCGCCGCAACCAACGGTTACAGCGCGCAGCGCAACAGCGGCTCAAGGCGTGGCCGCGGCGCTAATCCGCCCGAAGGCACACACCGCGGCGGCGGCACCCACCGCTCCCCCGGCTCGAAAGGCCCGAAAGCCAAAGGGCGCAAGAAGCATCTGATTCTCAAGTGGACGCTCGGCATCATCGGCCTGTTCCTCGCCGTCGGCATCGGCGCGTTCGCCTACCTGTACGCCACCATCGAAATCCCCCAGCCGGAGACCATCGCGCTGGCCGAGAAAACCAGCGTGTACTATGCGGACGGCAAAACGAAAATCGGCACGTTCGCCGAGCAGAACCGTGAGATCATCGACTGCTCCGTACTGCCGAAATACGTGGGGCCAGGCCGTGGTCGCCTCGAAAACCGCACGTTCTACACGGACCGCGGCATCGACCTCAAGGGCATCGCACGGGCGCTGATCAACAACGTCACCAAGGGCACCCGCCAGGGCGGATCCACCATCACCCAGCAGTACGCGGAACGGTATTACCTCGGCGAGACCACCACCTACATGGGCAAGCTCAAGGAAGCCATACTGGCGGTCAAGATCGCGCAGACGCAAGACAAAGACACCGTCCTGTGCAACTATCTCAACACCATCTATCTCGGCCGCAGCGCCTACGGCATCAGGCCGCCGCCCAGGCGTACTTCGGCAAGGACGCGAAAGACCTGACTGTGCCCGAGGCGGCGATGCTCGCCGGCATCATCCCGTCCCCCAGCAACTGGGATCCGGCCGTCAACGCCAAGCAGGCGAAATCGCGATTCGAGCGCGTCATCAACATCATGAAAGAGGACGGCTACATCACCGCCAAACAGGCCAGTGAAGCCACGATGCCGAAAACCGTCACCAACGCACAGCAGAACATCTACGAGGGCCCCAACGGGTATCTGCTGCAGATGGTCCGCAGCGAACTCATCAACTCAAAGGCGTTCACGCAAGACGACCTCGACACCGGCGGCTACACCATCGTCACCACCATCGACAAATCCAAACAGGATCTGATGTATCAGACCGCGAGCCCCACCAAAGGGCAACGCGGGCATGCCGGACGGCGTACAGACCGGCGGCCTGTCGGTCAACGTCAAAGACGGTTTCAATCATCTCGCTGTACGCGGGTGAGGATTACCTGAAGAAACAGCTCAACAACGTCACCGACGCGACCTACGAAGTCGGTTCCACGATGAAACCGTTCACGCTGCTTTCGACCGTCCAGACGGGCGTCAGCCTCGATACTGTGTTCAACGGCAACTCGCCGCGCAGCTTCCCCGGGCTGAAACAGCCGATGTCGAACTCGGGCGGCGCTAGCTACGGCTACATCAACCTGTACAAGGCGACGGCGAACTCCGTCAACACGGTGTACATGGATCTGCAGCAGCATCTCGGCGCGGACACGATAATCAAGACCGCGCACACGGCCGGCATCAAAGGCAAGATCACCGATGACGGCTACGTGACGCTCGGCAACTCCGGTCTGAGCATGATCGACATGGCGCGCGGCTTCTCCACCATCGCCAACCAGGGCAAGAAGCCGACGCTGCACATCGTCGCCAGCGTGAAGAGCAGCAAGGGGTCGGAACTGTACAAAGGCGCCATCCACCGCGGAGCAGGTGTTCGACGCGAACGACACCGGACTGGTGGTCAAGGCGATGGAAGGCACCATCCAATACGGTACCGGTCGTGCGGCGAGCGCGATCGGCAAGACGATGGCGGGCAAGTCCGGCACGGCAAACGACAACAAGGCCGTGAGCTTCATCGGGTTCACACCCTCGACGCTCACCATGTTCGCCATCTGGAATCCCGGAGCGAACGGCGAGGCGCTGGAACTGCCGACCATCAACGGGTATTACAAGGGCATGGGATATCCGGCCGTGCTGTTCACCAACTACATGTCGAGGGCGCTGGAGAACGTGGCGGACGAGAAGTTCCCCGACGTGACCGACAGCGGCAAGATCGGTGGACCCGACGGCACGTGGGGCACCGGTTCGCAGTACTCGTCTTGGGGCAACAGCGGCCAGTCGCAGAGCGGGAATTCGCAGGGCGGCAGCAAGAGCGACGACCAGTCGTCACAGAGCGGCACGCAGTCTGGCGACGGGTCGGGCTCGCAGTCGACGAAGCCGCAGACCGGCAACGGTTCGAATGGCAGCGGCAATGGATCGGGCGGCAACGGGTCCGATGGCAATGGCGGGAACGGCGGCAACAACGGGAATAACGGCAACGGAGGGAACAACGGCAACAATGGCGGAGGCTCGGATTGCGCGACCGATCCCACCGCCGCCGGCTGCTCCACCGGCAATGAATCCAACACCAACGGCATAGCGTCGCAGTGAGGGACGAGGCCGGATTCGCGGTTATTGGCGTGCGTTGACCATCCCCGCCGGCGGGGGCACGAGGGCCAGGCCCCGTGCGACTGGAGGTGGTTCCGGCCTCTCACGACCATCAAAAAAGGGTGGCTGCAGTTCAAATCCTGCAGCCACTCTTTCGTTTACCGCGAAATATCAGCGCTGCGAACGGTTGATCGCGGAGATGATCGCCTTGAGCGCGCTGGTGGTAATCGAGGAGTCGATGCCGACGCCCCAGATGATCTGGGTCTCAGCGTCCTCACCCACCTGGCATTCCACGTAGGACGCGGCCATGGCGTCGGTACCGACGGACATGGTGTGCTCCACGTAATCCATCACGGACGCCTCAATGCCGAGGTTGGAAACCGCGTTGAGGAACGCCGCAATCGGGCCGTTGCCGATGCCGGAGATCTCACGCTCGTGAGGTTCGTCCACGCCCACATTCACGCCGCGGTCGAGCACACGCGCCTTGAGCACGGTGTCTGAACCATCCTCGCCGGAACTGACGGCCACCTTGAGCAGTTTGAGGCGGCCCCACGGAGCGAGCGTCGCGTCATGCGTATCGCCGACGACCACGCCGGCGGCCGTCATGCCGGACTGCTCCACCGGCAGGTACTCGTCCTTGAAGAGACGCCAGATGTCCTCGTCCTTGACTTCCTTCTTGGTCGTGTCGGCGAAGTTTTGCACGATCTTGTCGAACTCCACCTGCAGACGCTTCGGCAGGTCGAGGTTGTGGTTGGTCTTTGAGCAGGTAAGCCATGCCGCCCTTGCCGGACTGCGAGTTGACGCGGATGATCCGCCTCGGTGCGGCCGATGTCCTTCGGGTCGATCGGCAGGTACGGCACGAGCCACACGAACTTGTCGAGATCGGCGCCGACTCGGTCCGCAGCGACCTCGCGGGCTTCGAGGCCCTTCTTGATGGCGTCCTGATGGGAGCCGGAGAACGCGGTGAACACGAAGTTGCCCGCGTACGGATGACGCTCGGAGATCTTGATCTGGTTGCAGTACTCGACGGTCTTGCGGATCTCGGGAACGTTCGAATAGTCGATCTGCGGATCGATGCCCTGCGTGAGCATGTTCAGACCCAGCGTGACCAGATCCACGTTGCCGGTGCGCTCGCCGTTGCCCAGCAGGCAGCCCTCCACGCGGTCAGCGCCGGCCAGCACGGCCAGCTCGGTGGCGGCCACGCCCATGCCTTCGTCGTTGTGCGGGTGCAGGGGGAGAGCACCACGGCGTCACGGTCGTCAAGATGCGTGGACACGTACTCCACCTCATCGGCGAACACGTTCGGCGTGGTCATCTCGACCGTGGCCGGCAGGTTGATGATCATCGGGTGCTCGGGGGTCGGCTTGATGACGCCGATGACCGCGTTGCACACCTCGACCGCGTATTCCGGCTCGGTACCGGTGAACGATTCGGGGCTGTACTCGTAATACAGGTCGATGCCCTTGGCCTCGTTTTCAAGGTCCTTGCACAGTTCGGCGGCGTCGGTGGCGAGCTTCTTGATCTCTTCCTTGTTCTTGCGGAACACGACCTCGCGCTGCAGCACAGAGACCGAGTTGTAGAAGTGCACAATCGCACGCTTGGCGCCCTTGAGCGCCTCGTAAGTGCGGCGAATCAGGTGCTCACGACACTGGGGTGAGCACGACGATGGTCACGTCGTCGGGGATGAGCTCGCGTTCAATAAGCATGCGGATGAAGTCGAAATCCGTCTCCGAGGCGGACGGGAAGCCCACTTCGATTTCCTTGAATCCCATGGAGACGAGCAGGTTCCAGAAGCGCAGCTTGCGCTCGGAGTCCATCGGGTTGACGAGCGCCTGGTTGCCGTCGCGAAGGTCGACGGAGCACCAGCGCGGGGCACGCTGCAGACGCTTGCCCGGCCACGTGCGCTCGGGATAGTCGAACGGCACCTGCTTGTCGTAGGCGACGTACTTGGTGTAAGGCATATCGCTCGGCTTCTGCGGCTCGCCGATGAATCGTGCGGGAGGCAGCAGCGGGTCGTTGTTCCCCCCATTGGACGCCGCGGCGACCGCCGCAAGATCAAACACTGATGATTGATCCTGACCCATATCTCCTCCTTTACTTGATGATGCCGGCGCCTGTTGCCTGCCGGCCGTATGTTGTCGTCGCACGATAGGTCATGCAATTAATCAGTCTAGCGTGAAGCGCCCCGGTAAACCGCCGAGATATCAAGAATGCGGCCAATCCATGCGGCCTTCGGAGCGTTATCTCGCTTCCGAGGGGGGTGATTTCAGGCCCGCCGAACATCTATCTGCGTTTCAAGGGGTTGGCGTTGCTCGATATTCGAGGTATTGCATGATGGACGCCACTGGAATCATGCGGCTCCCATGCCATTGATACTTGGCCACCAACCCCTCGAAACGCAGATAGATGTTCCGGGCGTCCGAGTCACCCCTCGAAACGTAGATACCCTGCCGAGATAACGTTTCGGCCCCTCTCCGGACGCCCGTTGACTGCATGGCGACGCCCGCTCCACGCGTGGTGGCGACTTCGCGAAGAGTATGGCGCCGCACAGGGCGACTCGCTACAGTGGAGGGCATGACACTGCGTTTTCACGACGACGGCACGTTCCGCGTGCTGCAAATGGCCGACATTCAGGACGGCCCGGAAGTCAACCGCGACACGATCCGCATGATCGAGGCCGCAATCAACGAGGCGAGGCCGGATTTGGTGGTGTTCACCGGCGATCAAATCCGCGGGTACGATCCCGCGTACATCGACACGTTCCTGCGCCGGCGCGGCGAGAACCCCGGCGCACGCGTACGTCTCGTCACCGAAATCGAGGCGAAGCTACACGGCATCCACAGGCGCATCGCGGCGCGGCGCGATCCGGACCTGCCACCGCAGGACGATGTGGTCACGATGGACGACCTGATGAACGACACCCGGCAGAAAGTGCGCGACACGTTCAGCGCGTTCCTCGGACCGGTCATCAACGCGGGTGTGCCGTTCGCCGCGACCTATGGCAATCACGACTTCCAGTGCGGCATCCTGCCTGACGAGCAGGACGACATCTACCGCGAGTTCCCCGGCTGCCTGAATCCCGAGGCCGATGTGGCCGGCGGCTCGCCGTTGGCCATCGAGCCGGGCACATTCGCGCTGCCCGTGCTGTCCTCCGACGGTTCGGAGCATGTGGCGATGGGCGTGATGCTGGTCAATTCCGGCGATTATGCGGGCAATCCGGAGGAGAATGACGCCCAGTACCCGCGGTATGTGGCGCATTCGCGCGGACTCGACCTAGCGGATTCGGACGGCTACGGCACACCGAGCGCTGAGGCGATCGCATGGCTGGGCGACGTGCAGCGCACGCTCGCCGAGCGCAACGGCGATGGCGAACCGGTGCCGTCGATCACGTTCCAGCATATTCCGCCGCAGGAATTCTATGACTGCCTGACCGAGGTCCCGGCATGGACGCCGAACGCCGTGGAGGGCGCCCGCAATTACGCCGGGCGCTGCTACGTGCTCAACGACGCCGTATGCCGGCCGGGGTCACGGCTCGGCGAGGCGATCGGCTGCGCTGACGAGAACGTCGGCGAGGTGGACGCATTGCGCGAGGCGGGCGGCTATTTCGCGTTGTACTGCGGGCACGATCACAAGAACTCGTTCGTCGGGCACGTGCATGACCTCGATCTAGGGTATGCGCCGACGTGCGGCTTCGAATGCTACGGTCCGAAGTCTCGCCTGCGCGGCATCCGCCTGTTCGAGTTCCGCGAGGACGACCCGGCCGCGTATGAGACCCGCATGCTCACGTGGGGCGACCTGGTCGGCCGTTACAGCGGCAATGAGTTGCGCGTGTTCTTCGAGGATCATTGCGTGACGGGCGCCGCGACCCTGCGCAACGAACTGCGCCGGCCGCAGGTGTTTGCCACCGTCGCCCTGACCTATCCGCCGGCTTCGCGGCAATCGTGCGCTCCATCGCACGGCGTCTGCGACGATAGCGCAGCGGCGGCAAACAGACGACAAAGGGCATGGTTCCGGCGGCGATATCGTCGACACCATGCCTATTCATATCCGCCGTATATCCACCCGGCTCGTCCCCGGGCCGGCCCTACCTCTACTCGGTCAGGTACAGCACGTTCTCGTCAAGGGGGGAACGACGTTCATGTGGTACCCCTCCATTTTCAGGAACGGCTTGGAGCTGTCAGGCTTGGCATGGCCTGACACGTCGGCAACTGGTAGCTCGCGCCGGCCAGTCCCTCCAGTTTGTTGCTGCTGATGCCGGCTGGCACATAGCAGGATTTGAATCCTTTCTTGCCGCCGCAGCGATAGTCGCTATCCGGCCCCATGAGCTCGATGCCGACGTCCGGCGGCACCTTCCACCAACCGTCACCACCCGTGTCCGTCCGGCGTGCAGCGTGACCGACTGCGGATCATCGGGGCTCAGCATGAGCTTGCCCGAGCCAACCGAGGTGGCCTTGCCCTTTGTCGTCCAACGTCAGGCACCAACTGTCGTCTTTCAGGCAGTATTTGCCTGCTATCGGCTAGAAATCGCCTTTGCCGAGTGCGGTGCGAACATCCGTCAGGCTCATGTCCTTGGTGGGCTTGGCCGATGATGCACCGCCGTCCACGCCGGCGCTGCCGCCCGGCTACTTGACATCGGCGTCGGGCAGCTCACCCCAATCCAGGTCGATGGAGACGGTCAGATAGTACACGGTGTCGTCGCTGGGAGCGGGCTTCATCTTGACGATGTCGCTTTTGCTGCCGACGTAGCCGTTGTACGGCATGAACGGGTTGGCGGAGTTATTGGTCATGTCCGCCGTGGTCTTGTCGTAGAGCTTCGGGTCACGGTAGATCAGGAACGGCTTGGTCGTGTTCACGGCTTTCTGTTTCTTGGCCGCGGCCAGCGCGTCCGCGTCAAAGTACCCGTCGCTTTCGAGCTTGTTCAGGTCCGCGCCGACCGGCACGACCAGATAGAAGTCCTGCATGTGATACGTCGCGCCGGAGATATTGTTGTAATCGCCGTTTTCGACCATCTTGCCGTTGTTGCAGACGATGCCGCCTGCCGTATTCGAGTCTTCCTGGCTGGTGCCGCACCAGTAGTTCGTCATACTGGATCGCGGGAACAGTTCGAACGCGCCGGTGTCACCGGTGAGCAGGTAGTCAGCTTTCGGGCTGGAGCAGTACGGCTGCTGGATGGCATCGCAGGAGCTCAGCGACTCGTATTCGCCGTATTCGGTACCGTCGCGACCTTTCGGATAGGGGATGTACGAGTTGCCTTCGCTGCCATCGCCGCCATCCTTGAACGTGATGCAGTCACCGGAGTTGTTGCACCACGTTCCCGCGGCCACACCGGAGACACCGAGCAGATTGTCGCCGCCGGTCTCCGGGGAATCGTGAACCGTGTAGGCGTCCTTGACGCCGCTGGCGTCGATGCCGTAATACAGCGTGACCGCATCGCCTTCCGCTACTGTGGATCCGGGCATCGGGTCGGAACCGGACACTTTGCCGACGAACTTCTTCGAGGCGAGGCGCGGCACGAGCGTCACGTCATGTCCTTGGCTTTCCAGTTCGGATTTCACCGTGTCGACGTCCCGGCCGACGATGTCGATGCTGATGGCGCCGCCGTCGCTCTTCGTGGCGACGCCGATGTAGATGCCGTCGTCCTTGTCGCCGTCCGACAGCGCCTGTCCTTCGGCGGGGTAGGTCGCCACCACGGAACCAATTGGCTTCTTCTTGGTGTCGGACACCGGAACCTGCTTGTAATGTACCGGCACACCCATCGTCTTGAACGTGGATACGACCTTCGTGGCCTGCTTGCCCATCGTGTTCTTGGGCACACCGGGGCCACCCGACTCCTGGACGATTACCGCGGCGTCCTTCTGGACGCGGTCGCCGGGCTTCATGCCCTCGTATCCGAGGAACACGCCCTTCTTCTTGCCGGAGAAGATGATCGACTTCGATGCCTTCACGCCCTTGGCTTTCAGCTGGGTGACCACGTCATCGGCGGTGGCTTCGCCGCCGGACGCACCGGAGATCTCTTCGGCGGTAGGCAGCGGGGTTCCGCCCCAGATGCCCGCGCGATACGTGAAGAACAGGGCAAGACCGATACCCAACGCGAGGGCGATCACCACGGCCACGATGAGGCCGATGAGCTTGCCCCTGGATTTGGGCTTCGGCGTTTGCCCTGGCACGGCCGGCGTCGCCGCTGACGGCTGGGTTGCGGGCGCGGCCGGAGTCGAGACTCCGGCACCTGACGGCTGGGCGAACTGCTGGGCTTGCGGCCACGCCGGTTGGGCAACAGACTGCTGCGGCTGAGGTTGGGACTGAGCCGGCTGCAAAGGCTGTGTTGGCTGGAGCGGCTCCTGAGGTGCAGCAGGAGCCGGCGCGAATCCGCCGCCTGGCAGTGGTACAGCTGGAGTCGCCGGCTGTTGCGCCGCAGAGGGCTGGGGCATCTGCGACACTGCGGGCTGCGACGCCGGCGCGGCCTGTGATACCTGTTGTTGCAGCGGCTGCCCGCAGTTCCCACAGAATTTGCTGTCCGGGCTTTCGTCATTCCCGCAATATGGGCACTTCATGCGTGTCCGCCTTTCTCCCCCGCCCAATGGCGTCTCTCATCATTGCCCGCCGGCGCGAAAGCGCTCGCGAACACACCAAGAACATCATAAAACCGGGCGTCGTACAACACAGTGTCACATATCAGGAAACACCAAGCATCCATCGGTCACGCCCAGATGCGTCACTGTGCGGCGGCCCAGCGAAGGCGACAGACAAGCGCTCCAGCGAAATTCAGTGGAACAGACTCACGCCGCGCCGGGCCATGCAGTAGGCGTTACCCAGCCACGTGTGCCGCGAGTTCGGCCACACGGCCCCCAGACGCGGCGCGTTCTGGCTCATCCAGATGCTGGGCACGCGCCCGTCGGCGCTGCGAGAGCCGAGCAGGTTGAACCCGTTCTTGATCTCAAGCCAATCGGGGTGCTGCGTAGCAATGGCAAGACCCTCTTCAAGGGTCAGTGGCGTGCGCTCGTCGGAATCGATGAGCTTGCGCGCCACGTCCGGCTCGCGATTGATGTAGCAGGTGCCGGTATGTGGCTCGACAACCAGATAGAACGGCCCTTCCGGCGGCTCGAACCCGTCCTGCGGCAGGAAGCTTGCGATGTCGCGCGGAGGCATTGTCGTGAAACCGGCCATGCGGTTGATGCTGGTTCGGGCGATCAGCGACTCAGGCGACACCAGCTCGCGCGTGGGGATCAGCAGGATGTTCGAGCCCAGATCGGTATGCTCCAACGCATGGATCAGCGGCCGTGCGAGCGCGCGGAACGCGGCGGCGCTCATGTCCGCCACGTCTGGGTAACCCAGCGCCACGATACGATCCAGCTGCTTCTGCGCTTCCTGCGATGCTATTGACATGCTTCCAGAGTACCGCGAATCCCGGCCGCAGCACCCACCCATCGGCGAACACGGCCATCATTCGGGAAAGCGGCCCGTCTTGTTCCGCGCATTCCGTACCATTGGATAGGTGCGGCCATGTCACTGCGGCCGCTTGTATAGGAAACCGAATCAAACCCAGAGGTTGTTATGTCCGAAAAGTTGAAGGTCGGCATTCTTGGCGCCACAGGTATGGTCGGCCAGCGTTTTGTGACGCTGCTGGAGAACCACCCGTGGTTTGAGGTGGTCAAACTCGCCGCGTCCGCGCACAGTGCGGGAAAGACCTATGAAGAGGCCGTCGGCCCCCGCTGGAAGATGGAAACGCCGATGCCCGAGTACGTCAAGGGCATGACGGTGCATGACGTCGCCGATGTGGCCGGCATGGCCGATGGCGTCGATTTCGTCTTCTCCGCGGTGAACATGTCGAAGGACGAGATTCGCGCAATCGAAGAGGAGTACGCGAAGACCGAGACCCCGGTCGTCTCCAACAACAGCGCCCACCGTTGGACGCCGGATGTGCCGATGGTCGTGCCGGAGATCAACCCGGAGCATTTCGCGGTGATTGAGCACCAGCGCAAGCGGCTCGGCACCACGCGCGGCTTCATCGCCGTCAAGCCGAACTGCTCGATCCAGGCGTACACGCCGGCGCTGGCCGCGTGGAAGGAATTCGAGCCGCGCGAGGTCGTCGTCAGCACGTATCAGGCGATTTCCGGCGCGGGCAAGACCTTCAAGGACTGGCCTGAGATGGTGGGCAACATCATCCCGTTCATCTCCGGCGAGGAGGCGAAGAGCGAGAAGGAACCGCTCAAGGTGTTCGGTCACGTGGATGCCGACAAGGGGCGAGATCGTGCCGTTCGACGGCGGTCTCAAGATCACTTCGCAGTGCATCCGCGTGCCCGTGCTCAACGGCCACACCGCCACGGTATTCCTGAACTTCGGCAAGAAGGCCACCAAGGAAGAGCTCGTCGACCGCTTGGTGAACTACACGTCCAAGGCGTCCGAGCTGGGGCTGCCGCACGCGCCGAAGCACTTCATCCAATACCTCACCGAGGATGACCGCCCGCAGGTCAAGTTCGATGTGGACTACGAGGGCGGCATGGGCGTGTCAATCGGCCGTCTGCGCGAGGATTCGATCTTTGACTGGAAGTTCGTGGGGCTGGCTCACAACACGTTGCGCGGTGCCGCCGGCGGCGCGCTCGAATGCGCCGAAATGCTCAAGGCGCTCGGTTATATCAGCGCGAAGTGACGGCAGCCTGCCGCTGAGACTGAAATTGCGGCTGGAGACCATCAAACGGCCGGGTTGACTAGGATTGATTCCGCAGTCAACCCGGCCGTTCGGCATATCGGGTGTCGTCACCGACGCAGGTGACGTGCATTGCCGCGCGGATTACGGCGGAATCGTACCGTAACGATCACGGCGACTATGACTATGGAGAGCAGCAGCATGCCGGTGAGCGCCGCTGCCACAAGGAGCCGCATAATTCCGTTGGAACGTTCCATGTGCTCCTCCTTCGGCTCAGGAGCGCGAATGAATACGGAAGGAGGAGGTAAGAACGCTCAAACCAGATAAATCGACCACCCAGCCGGCTCCTGCTGTCGGAGATATTCCGCGTAGCGGGCGGGGTGGTCAATTACGCGATTGCGTCAAAAATCAGCGACCGGTGCCGCCGTAGACCACGGCTTCGACCTGATCGGCGTCGAGGCCGTAGGCGGTGTGCAGCGCGCGCACGGCGTCGTCAAGCTGGTCGAGCGGGACGAGCGCCGCGATGCGGATCTCGGACGTGGAGATCAACAGCACGTTGATGCCCTTGTCGCTCAGAGCGGTGAAGAACTTGGCCGCCAGGCCGGAATGGGTCTTCATGCCAACGCCCACGACCGCGACCTTGCCGACGCTCCGGTTGACGTCGAACGACTTGTAGCCCAGCTCGTCATGCTTGTCGATCAGCACGTTCTCGACTTCCTTGACGGTGGATTCCGGCACGGTGAAGGAGATCTCCGCGGTGCCCACGGACGCGCCGGCCTGCACGATCATGTCCACATTCACACCGGCCGCCGCCAGCTCGGTGAACACTTTCGCCGCCATGCCGGGCTCATTCGGAACGCCGCGCACGGTGGCCAGCGCTTCGCTGCGGTCGTGCGCCACACCGGAGATGACCGGGGCTTCCGGGCCGAGGTCGGGGAACAGGTCACCCATGGATTTGCTGTTGTTGTCGCTCATGTTTTTTCGCCTTTGTATTTGTGTGAACGGTAAATCAGGTCTCGAATATGTCGTATGTCAGTGGACGACATCAGTCGATGTTGGGCAGGCTGCGCGGGTCGACTCCGTCGGGCACGATCAGCGTGCCGGGACGATGCGAGAAGGAGCTGCGCACGTGAAGCGGCATGTTGAACCGCTGCGCGTACTCCACGCAGCGCAGTGCCAGCACCTTCGAACCGCAACTGGACATCTCCAGAATCTCGTCGTATCCGATGACCGGAATGCGACTGGCCTTTGGCACGATGCGCGGATCGGCGGTGAACACGCCATCCACGTCGGTGTAGATCTCGCAGATGTCGGCGCCGAGCGCCACGGCAAGCGCCACGGCCGACGTGTCGGAGCCGCCGCGGCCGAGCGTGGTGGCGTCTCCCTTGGCGTTGATGCCCTGGAAGCCTGCGACGATGGCCACGTCTCCGAGCGACAGCGCGTTCTGCACGCGGTCGGGCTTCACGGCCTTGATGTGCGCGGCGCCGTAACGGGTGTCGGTGAAGAATCCGGCCTGCTGACCGGTGAACGAATGCGCACGGTCCCCGGCGGCGTGAATGGCCATGGCGAGAAGGCTCATGGAGATGCGCTCACCGGCGGTCATCAGCATGTCCATCTCGCGCTCGGGCGGGTTGGAGTCGATGCTCAGCGCCTGGTCGATCAGGTCGTCGGTCGTGTCTCCCATGGCGGAGACGACCACGGCCACCTTGTTGCCTTTTTTTCTTGGTCTCGACGATGCGCTTGGCCACGCGCTTGATCGATTCGGTATCGGCGACCGACGAGCCGCCGTACTTCTGCACGATGAGAGCCACTGCTGTCCTATCTTCTCGCGGAATGCATCTGCGTCAATACTACGCAAGCGGCACGATTATAGGAATTTCGGCACTGCCGCGCACGCGTGCGCCGCCATGCGGACAGGAACGGCCGCGCTGCGGGCACAGGTATCCGGGCGATGATTCGCGTCGGCGGCGCCGGGACGGGCCGACGCTGGCAGCCGCGTTTATGCTTTGCGGCGACCTGTGAGGGCCCGCCCAAGCGTGACCTCGTCGGCGTATTCGAGGTCGCTGCCGACGGGCAGACCGCTGGCGAGCCGGGTGACCTTGATGCCGAGCGGGCTGAGCAGACGACTCAGGTATGTCGTCGTCGCCTCGCCTTCGATGTTGGGGTCGAGTGCGAGGATGACTTCCTTGACCTCGTCAGTCTTGAGGCGGTCGAGAAGCTTGGGGATGTTGAGGTCGGCCGGTCCGACGTTGGCCATCGGATTGATGGCGCCGCCGAGCACATGGTATTGGCCGCGGTATTCACGGGTGCGCTCGATGCTCATCACGTCCTTCGGCTCTTCGACCACGCAGATCACCCCGTGGTCGCGTCTCGGGTCGGCGCATACCGGGCACGGACTGACCTCGCACACGTTTCCGCAGATGTCGCAGAACCGCACTTTTTCCTTGACTTCCGTGATGGCGTCGACCAGCTTGCCCGTCTCCTCGTCGGAGGCCGACAGCAGATAGAAAGCGATGCGCTGCGCCCCTTTCGGGCCGATGCCGGGCAGTCCGGCAAATGCGTCGATGAGTCGCTGTATCGCGCCGTCATATGCCAAAGCCATTGGTGTGCTCACTCCGAATCATGTTTGTTGACGTGCTGGATGTTCCTGGGGTTCTTGGGGTCGTCGGGGCCGTATTCCTCCACCGGCTTGACGACTTCGAAGAACTGCTTGACGTCGTCGAGACTCATCGTCTCGGGCGAGCCAAGTGAAACGTCATTCATCGAATATTTCGTCGTCTTCCGGCGCCACGGTCGGCATGGGAATGTCCTCCTGCGCATACGGGTCGGCTCCGGCGAACGGATCGGTGTCGTCATACGCAGGGCGGATGCTCTCTGACCGGCCGCGGTACCGGGAGTCTGCTGCAGATGCGTCGTTCCCGGTTCGACTCCGGGGTTTTCCGGGCGCCCGGGCGCAGCCAAGTCGTCGGAAGGCCCTTGGAGAGCTGCCGGGGAGCCTGCGCTTGGCGCGGCGATGCTCGACGAAGCGGAAGCGACTGATGACGGCATGCCAGCCCAGGGGTCTTCCGCGGACATGGCCTCCGGCACGGCGGTGGGGCCAGGGTTGGTGCGCTCGGAGTCCTCTCGCGACTGTGACTGCGCATGGGCAACGTTCTGAGGTGTGCCGGGCGCGTCGCCACCGCGTACACCGTCAACGGGCATACTGTTACCGCCGTCGTTGGCCCACGGGTCGGTGTCGTCGCTCAAATCCGGCACGGCGATGTGTTTCGCGTGATGACCCTCATCTTGCGGAGCATCCCGTGAAACATCCCGTGAAACATTGTGAGACGCATCATCAGTCGGTGACCAAGCGTCGCCAGCCCCCGCTTCCGGGAGCGCCCACGGATCCACTGCCGACTGCGCGTCCGCACGCGAGGTATCCTGTGCGACCGCCCGGTTATTGTCGCGGTCATGAGCCACTGTCGCGTCCGGCGCGTCGGGTACGGCTCGATGGACTTCGTCCGTATCGGCCGATGCGGTGTCGCCGCTTTCGGGAGGAGTCTGCGGCTCCTTGGCATTGTTGCCGACGCTCATCGCCTCCAATGATGCGCTGAGACTCGCTTTGACGATCTGGGCACTGATGCGCTGCTGCTCGTCTGCCGGCAGCTGGCCGAACGGCGGCGCGACCTGCCCGTCGGCCATCTTCTTGGTGGGCGCGAGCTGCACTTGGTCGCCGAACGCCTTACGGGTCTCAGCGCGCATGATCTGCACCACGTTGCGGGTTCCGCCGACTTCCTCACCAGCGACGGCCTTCGCGAAGGCATACTTGCTCAGCGCCTTGTCGAACTTGATCCACAACGTGCCTTTTCCGCCTGGCTCGTGCTGTTCCAAGTGGATGCGCGGCACCTTGCTGCGGTTCACGTACGCGGCGACGTCCGCCGGCAATCCGGCGACCAGTGCATCCCAACGTTCGTCCGGCGTGCGGTCGTCGCCCTGCGGAGAGGATTGCGCGGCTGTCGGCTCACCGACCGACGGTACTCGAGCGGCGGACGGTGCTTGAGCGGCGGGAGACGGGGCACCGGCTTGCGCATCCGCTGTTGCAGGCACTTCCGCCATAGTGGGCGCTTCCGTCTGGAGTGCGCGATCAGGTTGGGTGCCGGTGGTTCGGCTCGGTGACGTATTCGTCTGGCTTGTCGCCGATTGGCGAGCGTCCGTCTGCTGGTTGCGAGCGGATCCGATGAATCCTCCCCTGCGCGGAGTCGTCCCGCCTGACCGGCTCTCTCGGCGATGCCGCCTGTTCGCGCATTCACTCCTGCAGCTCCGCGGCCAGTACCTGCAGAGTCCGCCCCGGGCGCAGTGCCTCCCGCGGCCGGCGCGACATCCAGTCCCTCTCGCCCGGCAAGTAAGCGCGCGGCAAGCAATTCGAGCCGCATGCGCGGAGAAATCGCCCCGGTCATAGACCCCAGGGTGGTATTGATGGTTTCTGCCATCGACGTCAACGCACCCAAGCCAAGCGACGACGCCTGCCTACGCAGGTCGTCCATGTCCTCGGCCTCGGCAGCATCGGAAAGCACGCTTTCTGCCTGAGCGCCGCCCAATGTCAGCACCAGCAGATCACGCACCCGCGCCAGCAGATCCTCGACGAACCGACGTGGGTCGAATCCTCCCACCACGACTTTCTGCACCACGCCATACAGCGCTTCGCCGTTACGCGCGATGACGGCGTCCACGGCCTCGCCGATCAGCGCCTCCGGCGTGAAGCCGAGCAGCGCCACGGCGGCGTCGTGGGCGATCACGCCGTCAACCGCGCCGACCATCAACTGATCGAGCACCGACAGGGTGTCACGCACCGAACCGCCGCCGGCGCGCATCGCCAGCTTGAGCACGCCGGGTTCCGGCTTGATGCTTTCCTTGGCGCAAATCTCCTCCAGATACGGTCCCATGACCTCCTGGGGAACCAGCCGGAACGGGTAATGATGGGTACGCGAACGGATGGTGCCGATCACCTTGTCGGGTTCGGTGGTCGCGAAGATGAACATCACATGGTCCGGCGGTTCCTCGACAATCTTCAGCAACGCGTTGAAACCCTGCTGGGTGACCATGTGCGCCTCGTCAAGAATGAAAATCTTATAGCGATCCCGAGCGGGGGCGAATCCGGCGCGCTCTCGCAGTTCACGGGCGTCGTCGACGCCATTGTGACTGGCCGCGTCGATTTCCACCACGTCGATGGAACCTGGACCGCCAGTGGCGAGGTCCTTGCGACTGGCGCATTCCCCGCATGGATGCGAGGTCGGCCCCTTGGCGCAGTTGATGCACCGCGCGAGGATACGCGCGGAACTGGTCTTACCGCAGCCACGCGGCCCGGAAAACAGGTACGCATGCGTGAGCTTGCCGCTGTCGAGGGCCCGCATCAGCGGAACAGTGACCTGATCCTGACCGATGACCCCCTCAAACGTGTCCGGTCGATAACGTCGATACAGTGCAAGTGCCATAAGCTCCAACCTATCGCAACCCGGCTATTTCCGGGTGTCTTTCCCTATTGTCCCCATTACTTGCGCACGCATCGGGGGCTTGCCCAGATGGTGCCGCCGCGGCGACGTTTGCGGACTCGTCAACGTCAATCGTTGGCCTGTCGGCCGAAAGCCGCCGGACAGGCAGGCTCCGCTCAGGCGGACTCGCCGGTCAGATGAATTCGCCGGTCACCGGGTCACGCCCGTCGCGCTCGATCGCCGCCATGATATGCTCCTCGCTCCGGCTGTCATGCCAGTGGGCGACCGCAGGCGGGACCAATACGCGCAACGCCTTGGCCTGCGCGGTGACGGTCACTGGAAGATGCCCGACGTACTCCCCATCGGCCATCAGCACCGGAGGCTCGTCTCCCTCGTGGGCGCGGGGTTATCTCCACCTGGCGCACACGCTTCCAGCTGAATATCTGGCTGGCGAGCAACCTCCCGTTATAGGCGTTGGACAGCGCTTTGGCACATTGGCCGACATTCGGCTTGCAGTTCAGCCACACCAGATCCAGCATTCCGTCATCAAGCAAGGAGTATGGAGACACCTCCAGTCCGCCTCCGATGTACCGTGCATTGGCGACTGTGAGCAGAGGGGCGATGATGTCGTGTTCCTCCACCGTGCCGTCCGACAGCGTGGCCTTGACGTGATAGCCGTACTGTTTCATGCGGGCGATCTCCACCAGCACCGCCGCAGCGTATCGTGCTGACCCTCCGGGAAGGCGCGAATGGTTGGCCCGATCGTTGATGCTTGCGTCAAGCCCACAATTAAGCATCCCCGCATAGTATCGGTCGATCAGCCCGTTCACCGGGCGGCCTTCCTCATCCACCACGGGCTCACCGGACTCGCCATGCACCATGCAGGCGATCTCCGTCGAGCGCACGCGTCCCATATCGACATCCAGATAGGTGCCGCATGCGATGGCGCCGACGATGCCTTCCACCGCGGTTTTGACCCGGTTGACGGGCAGTTTCAGACCTCGCGCGAAATCATTGCCCGAACCGACCGCCACAATGCCGAGCGGGATGCCGCTGCCGCAGACGGCGTTGGCCCCCAAGGCGATCATGCCGTCGCCGCCTACGACCACCAAGTAGTCGTATAGGGCGCGGTTCTCGCGAGCGGCCGTCAGCGAATCATCAAAGCTGGTGCCGGTCAGATCCATTACGTCGAATCCATGCCGCTGTCCGGCTTCGGCCAGCATCGTGAATACCTGTTCGCCCACGACGGCACCCCCCACCCCTTGTTTGAAACGGGATTGCCGATCAACGCCACCATTGTCTTCGCTTCGCCCATATGTCAAACATAATGCATCAACGGCATTCCCCGCCAGTACAGGCTCCGCAATCGGTCTCGGCATCGGCATCAATGCTGTCTGCCCACACCCGCCGCGAGTGGCCCCATCGACTATTCACAGCTGATGGGCCCGGCGCGGGAACGCTGGCTGACACGTGACATGAATGGCAGGCGCAGCGGCACGGACACCGTCACGACGATGTCATCTCCCTCGACGGCGCACGACTCCAGTTGCGCGTCATTCTCTGCCGCGGCACGCCGCCCTACGGCACACGGATCGGATGCGCCACCAGACCAGTACGCCGACGCCGCCGACAATGCCGTGGCATCGGCAGCGCTCCGCGCACGCGACCGGCAGAGCAGCGCACCTCCGACCGACGCGACGGTCGCTATCAGTGCGGCCGCGAGCGCGATCAGCATCACGCAGGCCATCGTTCCCGACCCTTCATCGGATTGCATCAGCCGCGAGCAATAGGCTCGCACGGGCGATGGTCTCCTGGGTTGAATTCGTTGCGCCATCGTGTTTTCCTTTCGTCGCTATTCCACCGCATCAGAGGCAAGCTGCGCAGAGGCGCTTGACCACCCCAGTAGCTGCGCGACAGCCTCCGCCAGCGGGAGGGCAAGACGGCACAGTCGCTCCGTGACAGCCCTCCGGGCCCTGCAATTACAGACATGCTACGCATGCCGCCCATTGGGTTCACTGACGTTCACCCTCGCCTACAAACAGCTCTGCTGTTTTGCTCACGGCTCGGCCCGCCAGCGAGGGCAAGACGGACTTAGGCATCACCGCCATCCTGTGGCCGAGCCGGTTACTTTGACGGGTAGAACGCCGAATGGATCCGGCAGCACGGGGCATTGCGCCGTCACGCGTATCGAATGGCCATCATCAGCGACCGACACCACTGCGCCTTCGCCCGCGATGCCACTCGCCACGGCGTTGACGGACATCCCCGCTCCCGATAGGCCGCCTTCCCTCGTCACCAGTTCGCGAACTACGGCCGACGCGGCATCCTGGCATCGCATGGACACCGTGACCGTTCTCGTCAGGCAGAGCAACACCATCGCCACCATGGCCACAGCGGGAAGCACCACCGCGAACTCCGCAGTGGCGGCTCCACTGTCAGCATGTGACATCGTCGCCATCGTGAATGCCCGTCATCCCACACTCAACGACTTCTTGACGATGTTGGTCAGCAACGTCTTGATGGTGTCCGATTTGAGCAAAGCGACCAGAACGGCCGCGAAGCCCGTGGCTGCGACCAGCACCACCGCGTACTCCGCGGTGGTGGCCCCTTCCTCTGGCTCCGCGCTCAACGTGCGCAGCCGTGCATCCAACAGGCAAATGCCCCGCCGCGCCGACGCCCCCATGTTGCCCACCGTACGTGTCATCGCCGCAATAGGCCCGGTACGTCCGTCAATGGCAATCATCGTCTCCTCGATATTCATGACAATCCTTTCTCGACTGGCCTTGCCCAACTACAAGGCACTTTCCACTGTGCCTCATCAGGCCCGCCCACCATCGGGTTTTCGGGCAATGTGGTCGAAGGCTGCCGAGTTATCCACAATGCGGCGTGTCATCCACACATTATGTGGATGACGGACGGCCGTGCAGCATTCTTCACCGACCATCGGGTGGCGTCGCCACCAAGTTCATCCCACGAACGCCATCACCGAGGGGAGTATGCCTAGAAACACGAACGCCGGCAGCATGCACAATCCCGTGGGCAGCAGCAGTTTCACCGACAGAGACGCCGACTCCTGCTCGATCGCGGTTCGCTCGCCTTCCATCCATTGCTCCGAAGCCGTCGTCAGAGGGCCGATCGGCGAAACACCACGAGTCCACGATGGCTCCAACACGCCACGAAGGATTGCCGAAGTCTCCGCATAATCACCGAAATCGGCGGCATTCCAAGCATCCTTCCATGACGATCCGCGGTGCAGAGCGTCCGCAACCGCACACAGCCCGCCGCCAAGAGCCCCTCCGACAGCCTCACCCACCACCCTCCAGAGAACGCGTGACGGACATGCCTGCCCGCAGCGACACCGACAACAGTCCAATCAGCAACGGCAACGACACAGCAGCACCCCCTTCTCCCGCAACATCGGACGGCACGCCAGTCAAGCGGCCCGACCGTGCCGAGTCCGGCCATATCATCAATGCCATCAACACCATGACGGCGCACGCCATCGCGTTCCACATCACCCCACCCCTTAATGTTCATGACGGCAATCAGACGGTATCAATGTTCGTGCCGGTGTTCCGCATCATCGATGACATCCACAGCAGTCCCAGCGCGTAGCCTGCGCCGCCCACCGCCAGGCACGCATTGCCCTGCGCGGAGCCGAACAGTACCTGCACCGGGCGAGCGCCCAGCAGCTCTCCCAAACCTATGGTGACCAACGGCAACGCGCCCAACAGCGCCGCCGTCGCGCGCGGAACCGCGAAAGCACTGCGTCGGGAATCATGCAACAGCCTGGAAATCCGATGGTTCTCGCCGACCACATCCAGACAATCGGCAAGGGAGCATCCTGACCGCTCGCACATCGCACAGGCCACGGCGATTTCGAAGGCGACATGCTCGGCCTGGGCGGCGCTCTCCCCCGGCATTCGCTGTCGCATCAGCAGCCGTTTCAACCGGCTTGCGGTCAACGGCACCCCTGCGAATCCGCTCCCGTCGACATCGGCAAGAACATCTGAGATCATGCCGCCGGCCCGAACAGACGAACTCATATGCGCGATCACGCCGGACAGCCCCATCACACGGCCATTACGGACGGCATCACCGGCACCGGTCTTTCGCCCTGCTCGCGGCACCCTCGAAAGAGACCGGCAACAGGGCACGGCCGCGAGGGGCATACGGCCACAGCATCCATGCCAGCACGACCATCAGCGCGACGCATCGCGGCAACCCACCCACGCTCATATGTCTCACCTCACATGCCTCATTCACATGATCCATCTCACATGCCCCATCGCCCGGTGAAATCATGCCAGCGCGGGCATGGCATCATGGCGCCCTCACCGTCCCACAACGCCACCACGTCGCCGGACAACACTCCGTCGCGCATGCCGAGGCACCCGATCTGGGCGATTCTCCGGCGACCATGATGCCGCTCAAGATGCAGCATCACGTCGAACGCCCCCTCCGCCAGCATCGTCAACGTATGCGCGTCAAGGCCGGCCAGCATGCCCAGCGCGATCAATCGCGCCGGCACCCGGTCAATGCCATCTGCGTGCAATGTGGTCATACCGCCAAGGTGGCCCGAATTGAACGCGCGCAGCAGATCGGCGATTTCCTCGCCACGGCATTCGCCCAGTACCACCCGATCCGGTCTCATGCGCAGGGTCGCCTTGACCAGCTCCGGCAGTCCTACGGCTCCGGCGCCTTCCACATTCGCCCCTCTCACCACCATCGACACATGGTTGCCGCGTCCGAGATCCCCCAATTCCCGAACCTCCTCAACGGTGACGATACGGTCCAATGAATCGCATTCCGCAAGCAGCGCTTTCAGCAGCGTGGTTTTGCCGCTGCCCGTGCCGCCGCTAATCAGCACTCGAGCCCGGTTCTTCACCAGATTCCGCAGCAACGTCAGCCAGTCCGGCGGGAACATCCCAGCATCACGCAATCCGGTCAATCCGAGCAACCGCCGATCCGGAAAACGAATCGTCACCGCCGCGCCCTGCGCGACCAGTGGCGCGATCACCGCGTGCACGCGAATCCCGTCCTCGCTCGACGCGTCCGCAATCGGGCAGGCGTCGTCAAGACGCCGTCCCAATTGCGCACACAGCCGCACCGCATATTCACGCACTATTCGCGGCGTGCGCAACGGCATAGGCAACCGGCACTCCGTCATTCCTCCGCCTCGGTCCGCCCACACCCTTCCCTCGCAGGTGATCGCGACATCGGTGACCGTTGGATCGCGTGCCAGCGCATCCAACGGCCCAAATTCAATCATGGGACATCACCTCCCAACCCCATCTCGATGGCACCGACGACTGCATCCACCGCCTTGCGGCTGCTCTTGCCGATAGCCCGGATGCCCAGCCCCTCCAGCACATCGCCATGCAGCCCGCGGTCCGGAGCCACCACCCCGGCCAGCTCCTCATGCAGATACTCCGATGCCTCGTGCGCGTCGACCACGCCGCCGCGGCGCGACAGTCCGCGGGCACGACACCGACCATAATCGGGCGCGACTCCCCTTGCCGTATCATCATCGCCCTCGCCGCCCGAGCACGCGCCAGACCGAGCACCGTCAGCTCGGCCAATACCACCTGACGGCACTGTCGCAGCATCGGCAGCGAATGCAACGCGCTCGGAGCCCCGATATCGACGACCACCACATCATTGGCCTGCGCCAGCGCCTCAAGTACGGCAGAGACCGTCCATGGCTCAGATCCGAACCGTTCCAAGGTTGACTGGCGAGCACCCCCACGCGCTCCCATTGCGGCAACTCGCCATTCAGCGCCGCACCTTCCGTTTTCCCGAGTGGTATATCGACTGTTTGAAATCGCAGGCCCGGCTCGTTTTCGATGCCCAGCAGCACGTCGATGCCTCCGGCCGCGAAATCGCAGTCGACCAGTGCGCACTGCAACTTGCGCTGGGCCAAGCGCCATGCGACCATCGCCGCGAACACGCTGGTTCCCGCTCCCCCGGACGCGGAAGAGAACACCACTGTATTACGGCATCCTGCATGCGTCAGCGTGCCGATCGACTGATTGCCGTCCACGGATGAGACTGGGATCGGGCATACGACTCGCGGCATGGTCATGGGCTTGCGCGCACGCATCCGATGGCTTGCAGCATCCGAGTCAAGCCGGGAAACCTGCGCAGCCGGCCTTCGCCAAGCGTCCGGGGAGGCCCGGCGAGGCGGCATGGGAACCTGCCGCGACGCCGCTGCACCCGGCGGAGCGGCGGCGCCAATCTTCTGAACTGTAACGTTGTGTGTCATATTCCGATTGAAACGAATAGCGCCACAGCGGCGCAACGTGAGGCGACAATGTGGTCGAAGGCCCGCGACTTATCCACATCACGGCGTGTTATCCACAGTTTTTGTGGACAGACGACGCCTAGATGGGCATATTCGCGTGATATGGAACTGTCTCCACTTAGCATCCAGTCGAAAGCACCCGGCAGCGGAGTCGGGAAGAATCCGAGCCAACCTCTCTGCAACCTTCGCCCGTGCGCATCTCGCCGAACGTCGCATACCCCGCGCTCACGAACGCCCATCGCGCCTCCGATCATCTCTGCCGGTCAGTCGGTCACGGCAAACATTGACCAGACCCCCCGCCCGTCATAACCACCGGCGTGCCACACCAACCAGAGGAAAAACACACAAAAATGCATTGTGTGGCTTTTCCGCAGGCCTCACAATGAAATGTGAACCCTCACATCGCATGGTGTGGTACAGCACAAATCATGAGAACCGCCATTTTCCAACAATCCCAGAAGCACCCCAATATCCTCCCCGGCCACACCAGCCCCAAAACCGCATAAAATCACGTGGTGTGGTACAGCCCGCCGCCAACTGCCGTCCGCCACCACCATCGCCACCACAACACGGGCCGAAATCGCCGCAATCCGCGATTCGGCGAAGAATATCGTTTCGAAGGCCAAAGCCCGGTGATTGCGAGTTCGGCGCCAGAAAAGGCCGGGCCGAACGATCACGCTGCCCCATCAACACACCGGCAATGCACCCGGGTAAGGCACACTTTTGACCACTTAACCCAATGATTGCACACAGGAAGTCACGCGGAACAGCAGGAGCCAACGGTCCGAACCCCAACCCGAGCCAAGCCCACCCTCGCCATTAGACCGCCGCACATGGAAAAACCCGCCGGAGCGGGTTTTTCCTGCAAGTCCATCTTGAGCAGATCGCTGCACAACCTCATCGTCGTAACGGTAAGTCTTTCCATTGCCCGTTCAACGTAACAGTCCTTCGTGACCATACACTATTGTGGGCCTGCTCTTAAGTTGTCCTTGCACTTCATAATCTAGGCGCAACACCGCGATACCGCAACTCACCCAACTACGTTGTGCGATTTTTTGCGCAAGTGTTCGATACCGCTCAATTATGACGGAAAACTGTCACCTCATGTTCCTATCGGACGGGTTCGTTGTTCACTTGTGTGCGGAACCGACGACCCATCGGCGTGTCGCCGTACCATCACCCGACACCCCATCCGCACGAAAATGGTAAACAACCGCTGAATTTCTTACACGCCGCATAGGAAACTGCCATATTCTCGCATAAAGTTATATACATGGCACAAACATTTGACGCACCTTCAAAGGCTATCCTGCGCAGCCAAATCGCCGAGCACATAGCCGAGACAGACAAACCTGACAAGCGCGAGCCGCAAGCCGGCGAAGAGCCGCTGCCCGCGGATCGCTATTTTTCGACCGAGAACTCAGCTGGCTGAAGTTCAACCAGCGAGTCCTCGAACTCGCCGAGGACGAAGACCAGCCGCTGCTGGAACGCTGCAATTTCGCCGCGATCTTCGCCTCCAACCTCGATGAATTCTTCATGGTCCGCGTCGCCGGCCTCAAGCGCCGTATCGACACCGGCATCGCCGTCACCGCGGCCAGCGGCCTGAGCCCCCGCCAGCAGCTGCGTGCCATCAGCGAGCAGGCGCACCGCTTGCAGAACGAGCACGCGCACTACGTCACCGAGAAGCTGCTCCCCGCCCTCGCTGACGAGCACATCGTGCTGCTCAGCTGGGACCGGCTCACTACCACCGAGCAGGAACGTCTCTCTCGCTACTACCGCCAGCAGGTCTTCCCCGTGCTCACGCCGCTCGCCGTCGACCCCGCGCACCCGTTCCCCTACATTTCCGGCAACTCGCTGAACCTCGCGGTGCTGGTGGAGAACCCGAACTCCGGCAAATCCCACTTCGCCCGCGTGAAGATCCCCGGCAACATGCCCCGCCTCGTCCCCGTCGACGACCTGACCGACGAGGAGAGCCGCGAGGAGCGCTTCGGGTTCATCACGATGGAGAACCTCATCATCGCGCACCTCGAATCCCTGTTCCCCGGCATGATCATCAAGGAGGCGCGCTCGTTCCGCGTCACCCGCAACGAGGACATCGACGTCGAAGAGGATGACGCCGAGAACCTGCTCAACGCGATGGAGAAGGAGCTGCTGCGCCGCCGCTTCGGACCGCCGATCCGCCTGGAGATCTCCGACGCGACCAGCCCGTTCCTCTCCCAGCTGCTCGCCGACCAGCTCGGCGTCAACCCGGAAGAGGTCTACCGCCTGCCCGCGCCGCTCGACTTCACCGTACTGTTCGAACTGCAGTCGCTCGACCGCCCGGACCTTCAAGAACCGCCCGTTCATCCCGACCACGAACCGTCAGATCGCCGAAGTCGAATCGAGCCGCGCTCAGGACATCTTCGCCGCGATCCGCGAGCGCGACATCCTGCTGCACCACCCCTACGATTCGTTCTCCACGTCGGTGCAGGCGTTCCTCGCCCAAGCGGCCGCCGACCCGCGCGTGCTGGCCATCAAGCAGACGCTGTACCGCACCAGCTCCAACTCGCCGATCATCGACGCGCTGATCGACGCGGCCCACGCCGGCAAGCAGGTGCTGGCGCTGGTCGAGATCAAGGCGCGCTTCGACGAGGACGCCAACATCGCCTGGGCCCGCAAGCTCGAACGCGCCGGCGTGCACGTCGTCTACGGCATCGTCGGCCTCAAGACCCACTGCAAGCTCATCGAAGTCGTCCGCCAGGAGCAGGACGGCCTCAAGCGCTACTGCCACGTGGGCACCGGCAACTACAACCCGAAGACCGCCCGCCTGTACACGGACCTCGGCCTGCTCACCTGCGACCCGGTGGTCGGTCAGGACCTGACCCGCCTGTTCAACCAGCTGAGCGGCTACGCGCCGAAGTCCAGCTTCCACCGCCTGCTGGTCGCCCCTGCGCACCGTGCGTACCGGCCTGATTCAGCGCATCCGCCGCGAGGGAGGACGCCGCCAAGGCCGGCAAGGAAGCCTGGATCAAAATCAAGGTCAACTCGCTCGTCGACGAGAAGACCATCGACGCGCTGTACCGCGCCAGCCAGGCCGGCGTCAAGATCGACATCGTCGAGCGCGGCATCTGCGCACTCAAGCCCGGTGTGCCCGGCATGTCCGACAACATCCGCGTGCGTTCGATCCTCGGCCGGTTCCTGGAGCACAGCCGCATCTACGCCTTCTGCAACTCCGACGGCCCGCAGATCGGCGAAGGCCCCATCTCCGGCCCGGAAGTGTGGATCGGCTCGGCCGACCTGATGCACCGCAACCTCGACCGCCGCGTCGAGGCACTGGTCCGCGTCACCGCGCCCGAGCAGATCGACGAGCTGATTCGCTATGTGGACCTGCAGATGTCCGACTCCACGGCCTCCTGGCACATGCAGCCCGACGGCACGTACATCCATCATTCGCGCGACGACGAAGGCCGCCCGCTGGTGGACAGCCAGGAATATCTCATCCGCAAGCACCAGCGCCGCCCGCGCACCAACAACTGACATGGCACCCGGCCGGGAGCCCGATAAGGCATCCGGCACGAGCCTCGTGCACCGCATCTTCCTCAAGACAAGCGGCGCACGAGGTACAGAGGTGCATAAGCCGATGGCCGACCCGCAAGGGCCGGCCATCGTCATTACAGACGAGAAACAACGTAGTCATGCAGCCGGTGAGGCATAATGGAAGGGTGAGTGGTGAGGTGAAAATCGTAGAAGCTGCAGGCGCGGTGCTGTATCGCCGCAATACTGATTTTCAAGGATGGATGAAGTTCTCGGACGACGGGCGGCAGACGTCCGCGGCGTCCCGACTGGCCGACTTCGATACGCTTGAAGTGTGCATCGTGCACCGGCCAAAATACGACGATTGGAGCTGGCCGAAAGGCAAGCTGGAGCTCAACGAGACCCACCGCCATGCGGCGGTACGCGAGGTCAGCGAAGAGACCGGAGTGCCGGTCGCGCTCGGACCGTTCCTCGGCGAAATCGAATACCCACTTGCCGAGGAAGGCAAGAAAACCCGCCGTTCCAAGGATCGAACCGTCGACACGAAGCACATTCTCTTCTGGATGGCAAGGCCGATCGACCCCGAGGACGCCGTGCGGCGAGCCGACGCGTTCGGCCCCGTGCATCGCGCTGACGTGGGCGAGATCGACAGCGTCATGTGGGTGAGCGTGCAGCGCGCGCGGCGTATGCTCACCCATTCGACCGACCGCGATATTCTCGCGTTGTTCGTCGACCGTGTGGAGGAAGGCGCGCTGGACGGCGACATGCTGCTGCTGGTGCGTCACGGCAAGGCCGAGCCCCGCAAGCAGTGGACGGGTACCGACGACAAGCGTCCCATCACGCCGCGCGGAGCGTCGATGGCGTATTCGCTCGACCGTGAGCTCGCCTGCTACAATCCCACGCGGCTGGTCACCTCGCCGTGGCTGCGCTGCCAGCAGACCATACAGATGCTGTCATGGCAGACCGGATTGCCGCTGCATACGGCCGAACCGCTCACCGAGGACGCGTTCGCCGCCGATCCGGAAGCGGCGTGGCAGTGCTTCCACAAGGAGCTGAAAAAATACGTTGCAGCGTCACAGTGCGACCGCGGTCTGCATGCATCGTCCGGTCATCGGCGGTATTTTCGGGCATCTGCGCGAACTGTGCGCGACGAAATCGCTGATGAAACGGCTGATTCCGTCCTCGCCGTACATGCCGACCGGCACCGCCATCGCGCTGTTCGTGGTACCCTGCGGTGACACCGTTTCCATCATCGACATTCAGAAGGTCACGCCACTTGTCTACTAGCATGCATTTTGGTTCAGGCTCCGTCGTTCCCAGCCGCACGGGATTCACGCCGACCGGCTCGCCGCGGCCATCGCGCCCCGGGCAGATCGACCCCGGTCTCATCGAGGGCATTGCCGGAGGCGCCGATCCCAGCGTGGTCAGCGAAATGAGTCACGCATCGGCGGCCGCTCTGCTCGACCGCGTACATCACTCCGCTGATCCGCGGGTTGTGGAACGGGTGCTGACGCTGGTCGACCGCGAAGGCGTGGACATGATCGCCGAATTGTGGAGCCGGTCGGAACCCGACTCGCTGCCGGGCATCATGTGGCGGCTGTACACGTTGCGCTCATGGATGCGGCGCGACCGCGATCTGATCTCGCGGCTGTGGCGGCTCGGCGAACCGGTGGCGACCGCCGCGTCGGCCATCGCAGGCGTCGACCAGGCACCCACCGAAGCGGACATCGCACATACGGCAGATTCGATTCTCGCAGGCGCGTTCACCGGCGATTTCGCCGTGGCTCTGGAGAGGGCGAGCGCGTTCGGTCGACGTGGTGGCGCAGGGATTGCGCGTCGAAGCGCGGCACATGGTGCGGCAGGCCGAGGCCAAGGCCGGCTCCGAAACCGCGACCGCCGCAGACCTGGCCGAAGCCCATGTCATGCGCTCCCGCAGCGCCAAGCTGATGCACACCGCCGGCAATCTCATCGCCACGTCCAAGGATTTCCGCCACGGAGCGCAGCTGTGGCGTCGCGGCAGACTGGACTGAGCCGGCGCAACACGCGGACAGCGTAACAGGGCAAACCCGGATATACTGATATCCGCGTCGGGCCATGCATAGCCCCGGGCTCCATTTTTTGCCGCTGCGAGCGGCCTTTGCGCCGACAGGCGCTTTCGTGGTTCGGCGCATTCTCTTTTTCTTTCTCACTCAGTTGAATCCGCAACACGCTACTGCTGATGGGACGAGACGTACAGCAGACAGCGGAAACCGTAGGCGATGTACTGCGGCACATCATTCAGCCCCGTCGCGCTCATGGAGTCCTCGGCACCCCATTCACCCCACGCATCGCCGGTGGCCAGCAGACCGATCGGCGACAGCTCGACTATACGGAACTGGGCATGTGGCGGAATTTCACCCACTGCGGCGTGCTGCCGGAGGTCGATCCGCTCGCGTCGCCGCCTGCGCCACGGGATGCCGCAGGCGCCACGGCGGAGCCAGCAACGGCGGCTGATCCCGACATGTCGGCCGAAGCGGTGCGCGCCCGCATCGAGGCCGCCCGCATCAAGGCGGAAAACGAACTCATCGACCACATCCGATCCCACTCGGACGCCATAGGCTTCCCCGGCGAGCTGGGAGTCAGCCGCGCCGTCAACGGCATCTGTCTGCGAGTGCTCACCACACGCGGTGATGACGCCTTCGACCTGATCAAAGACGTGTCGGATTTCGTCGTTGCGTAAAATCGCGCTCTCAAAACTCGCAGATACAGCATGAATATACGCAAAAAGTGCTTGTAGCTGCGAGTTTTGAGAGCGCCCTGACGCTATTATTGCCGCACCAACGGCGGCATCGGCTGCCACTTCGGGTCGTGCATCAGCTTGTGCGTGCATCGATGGCGTACAACTCGACGGCGGCAACAGCGCGCTGATGTGGTTCGGCGGCGAAAATTACTCCGGAGAAAACCGCCGTCAAGGCGGAGCGCTCCGTCTCCGACATCATCATTTCGCCACGGCACCTGCGAACACGGGAGAATAAACATGCTGACTCTGCGGCTGACGGCGGCGGGCGCAATGCTGTTCCTGCCGCTGTTGACGGGACCTCCTGCCGCAGGAAAAGAGCGCAATACGTAACCGAACGAAGCTGGCCACCGAT
>VOFJ01000182.1_pt1 | contig 39227 bp, 45 predicted proteins | sample 5384081 | NCBI WGS metagenome assembly VOFJ01 (sample SAMN12384729, study PRJNA508395) | human gut metagenome | isolation source: healthy gut I | host: Homo sapiens
GGTGAGCGCCGCCAGTGGCGGAAACAGCGAACCGAAGCAGGGGCAGCGGTCGCAGAGTGCGAGGGGCTTTTGCCCCCGAAGCACGATGCGGGTACCGCAACCCGACATTATCGAGCATTTTGGCAACGCAGATGCCGTGCCGCAGCTGCCGGAGCGGTGCTTAAGCCGCAAGGCGGGAATTGTGCGGTGTTGCCATAGGAAAATGTGGTTAGAACTTGTGATTAAATTTGCAAGGCGGCAATCATAAAGCAGTAAAAGCATGCAGGATGCGAAAAATCAATCCCCTGGCGCATAACGCTTATTTCAGCGTTCCATCCAGTACCTGCTGGTAATACCATGGCTTGGGTGCGCGGAACACCTTGCCAGCCAAAGCGGCAAACTGTGGGTCGCTGATCTTTTTGGGGAACGCCAGCTCCCAGGCGCACAGAGCCTGATATTTCAGCTTCAGCTCCCGGTTGGCGGCATTGTTGCCATACTTGGAATCGCCCAAAATCGGGCAGCCAATGCTGGCCAGATGAGCGCGGATCTGGTGGGTGCGGCCCGTTACCAGCTCCACCCGTAATAGCGCCAAACGTCCGCTGACGGCAATGGTATCATATGCGGTAATGATTTCTTTTGCACCGGATTTCGGCTCGTCCAGAATGCGCACAATGCCATGCACAGAATCTTTCGTTAAAAAGCTGTGCAGCGTGGCAGCGGGTGGTACCGGGCGGCCAAAGGTCACGCACAGGTAAGTTTTGCGAATCAACCGCTCTTTGATGGCGTTTACCAAAAATTCTTCCGCCGCCGCGGTCTTTGCCAGCAACACAAGGCCGCTGGTGCCGGTGTCCAGCCGGTGGCACAGGCGCGGCTCATGGGCGGCGTCCCACCGCTTTTCCTCATACAGGCGGCGCAGTACGCGGTTCAGCAGGGTGTCAGCTTCGTCGCCATCCACCGGGATACCCGCGGGCTTGTTGGCCACGATCAAATCATCGTTTTCATAAATAAATTCCGCCGGGGCGCGTGCCTGCAAAAACTCCGGCCCCTCCTGGGAGGTCAGTCCAAGTTGGTCGTCCAGCAGGTAAACGCGGATCACATCGCCGTTCTGCACACGGGTGGCAAGGGGCTGCTTTTTGCCGTTCAGCTTAATTTTGTTTTCCCGCAGTGCCTTATTCAGCCGCCCCAGCCCCAGGGCAGGGAACTGCTCCATCAGGTATTTGTCCAGCCGCACGGGCAAAAGGCTTTTTACATGTAGTTCCTGCATTATTTACTCTCCAATTCTTTATCCCACAAAACGGTCGCGTCCGGTATATCCAGTGTCACCATCAGCCAGCCTGCATCGTGGTCGTCAATCGTTTTAATTGTGTATTCTTTCCCATCGGCGCACAGCACACTGGCATGTTCCAGCTTGCGGCGCACAAAGGGGGAATCTGCAAAGCATACCGTCTGTTTCGTTTCGTCCAGCACACCGCGGTTCCACAGGGCGTCAGTGTAATCCGCAAGGCGCAGGGGATAATTTTCGTCATAGGGGGTGCACAGCGCATCAAAGTTCTGCCCCTGCAGCTCCGGCGCAATCACATACCAGCTGCATGTGCCGTCCGTACTCGTTACCCTTCCGCACCAGGCATTGTCCTTCACCGGTTCCACGGCCTGCAAAAAGGCACCTTCCTCTGCAAACAGGTACAACGTATCCTCCCGCACGGTTCCTGCAGCAAGCTCCGCCAGCAGCGTTTCCCGTTGGGCGGCCAGTGCCGTTTCATCATAGCGGGCGGCAAACGGGTCGTTGGTCGTCATGCCGTTGTCCGCGGCAAACAGGGCTAGATGCAACGCGTCATCTTGAATTTCATCCATTGAGACAACCGCCGTATACTGCTGCGCTGCCTGCCAGAAATCGCTCTCCATCTCGGTGGGGAACGCATCGGTCTGCATGGCCTGCAGCATTGCCGCACTGCGCTGCACCATGCCGGGGCTTACATCCCAAACCTGTACCACAGCCAGCAGGGCAGCACCCGCCAGCAGCCAGCGGCCTTTCAGCCGGGCAAGGCCCACAAGGGTTAGCAGCATCAGCAGGTAATAGATTGGCCAGAACAGCCGCCCACTGGAACGGAAGATGGAAAAAAGTTTGATCAGCGAAGCGGGCAGCGGCAGCGTGGCAAGCGTTGCGCCGTTTGCGGTAATCACATTGCTGATGGCAAACACCGTTAAAACCGCGCAGCAGCAGGCCAATGCCCAGTGGCGGCGCAGCATACCACCCAGTTGCCGCCGCAGCAAAACCACCGCAATGGGCAGGGCAATCAGCACGCCCAGCCCCAGGTAGGCAAAGGCATCATAATTGCCGTAAACCTGGTTCTGTGCGGGCAGCACCCGGCTGTACAGCACGCCGTTTACCCCCACGGGGTTCCACAGTGCATTCAGGTTCATGCAGAAATAGCCGTACAATGCCTGCCCGCCGCTGGAAGCACTGCCGTACAGCAGCCCCAGTGCCCAGCCCAGCAGTGCCGTGCCGCCAAAGTTGGCAGCAAGGTACAGGCCGGGCCCCGCAAACTTGCGGTTGTGCAGTGCATATTCCAGCAGCAGCGCCAGCGTGATGGCATAGGTCATCGGCAGAAAGTAGGGGTGGATACCTACCGCCAGCACGTTCAGCGCAAACAGCCCGCGGGAGGCATACTGCCCTTTGCGCCGTGCAGCAAAATAAAAATAGAGTGCAGCCAGCACAAAAAACTGTGCCCCCAGCGAGGTATGCCGGAACACACGCTCAAACAAAACCGGGCTGGTAACAAACAGCAGGTCCGCCGCAAGCGGTGCCGCGCACCCCGGCAGGAACAGCCCTGCCAGCAGCGCGCCAAACCCGCCCTGCAATGCAAAGCAGACCAGCGTGGACCACCCCATATACTGGAACGTTCCGCTCACAAGGTTGGCAACCGGCTTTAACAGGGCAGCCACCAGCGGGATAGAGTCGGTATAAGCAACACTCAGCCCATCCGGGTAGTTGATGCCGCGAGCAATGCAAAGCGGCCAGCCAGCGGAGCTTTGGCGGTAAAACAGCCACCCGGCATAATGCTGCTGGATGTCCTTTTCAATATACCCACCGCGGCAAAAGGCATCGTTGGTTACATCCAGTGTGCTGACCCCGAACACCAGAACAAACACCAGTACCCCCAGCAGGGCACCACCGAGGAACAACCGCCCATTGCGGATAAGTTTTGGTAAAGTTGAATTTTTTGCCAGTAGTAACACATCCTTTGGGGCAAAGAAATAAAATTTGAAAGCTGATATAAGCTAAATATCAAACAATAAAACAACTTTATTATAATATACACGCAGTAAAATATCAACGCAAACCATGCCGAATCTGCCCCATGCCGGGCATGGCAGCAATCCACCGTGGGCGAAAAACACCTTGAATCACGCCGCAACAGTGGATATAATGTAAAATTATACAAAATAATAAAGGCAACACCGCACAATTCCCGCCTAGCGGCTTAAGCACCGCTCCGGCATCTGCGGCACGGCATCTGCGTTGCCAAAATGCTCGATAATGTCGGGTTGCGGTACCCGCATCGTGCTTCGGGGGCAAAAAGCCCCTCGCACTCTGCGACCGCTGCCCCTGCTTCGGTTCGCTGTTTCCGCCACTGGCGGCGCTCACCTTTGCAGCATCCAGTATTATCTGCGCTTTTGGCTTAGCATCTGCCGCACCTCGCTCGCCGTATCGGCACTTAGAATTATGCGGTATTGCCTAAAGTTTCATGCCGCTGCGGCGGCCGGAAAAGGGGTACAGGAAAAATGAATTTTGTTTTTATTTCACCGCATTTCCCGGAAAATTACTGGAATTTTTGTGACCGCCTGCGTGCCAATGGCGTAAATGTGCTTGGCATTGGCGATGCCCCTTACGAAACGCTGCCCGCCCTGCTCAAAAGCGCACTGACCGAGTATTACCGTGTGGACAACATGGAAAACTATGATGAAATGCTGCGCGCCATGGGCTTTTTTCACTTTCAAGTATGGCAAGATCGACTGGGTAGAAAGCAACAATGAATATTGGCTGGAACAGGATGCCCGCCTGCGGACAGATTTTAATGTCACCACCGGCATTAAATCCGCTGAGATCGAAAAGTTTAAGCGCAAATCCGTGATGAAAACCTACTACCAGAAAGCCGGTATCCCCACCGCCCGCTGGTGTGTGACGGCAGATGTAACGGAGGCCCAGGCTTTCGCCAAAACTGTCGGCTGGCCCGTCATTGCTAAGCCAGATAACGGCGTGGGGGCAAACGGCACCCATAAGTTCAAGAATAAAACCGAGTTGAACAAATTTTTCCAGCAGGAGGGCCCCAATGCGGCCAACTATATCCTGGAAGAATTTGTGGATGGTGAGATCGTGACCTTTGACGGCGTGGCCGATGCCAATGCCGAGCCGATCTATGCCGCCAGCCATGTTACGCCGGACAGCATCATGGAGATTGCCCATGGCAAAAAGCCGATGTGGTACTATGTTGCACCGGAAATCAGCCCTGAACTGCGCAAAATGGGCGAAGCTGCCCTGAAAGCCTTTGGTGCCAAAAGCCGCTTTTTCCACCTGGAATTTTTCCGCCTGAAAACCGCCAAGCCCAGTCTGGGCAATGCGGGGGATATCCTGGGGCTGGAAGTCAACATGCGCCCGGCTGGCGGCTATACGGTGGATATGCTCAACTATGCCGGCGGGCTGGACCTGTACCAGATTTGGGCCGATATGGTGGCATTCGGCGCTGCGCACCATCCGCTGGCGCGTTACCACCGCTACTGCTGCTGTGCGGGCCGCCACGATGAACTGCGCTACCGCATGCCGCATGAGGAGCTGCTGAAAAAGTACCGCTCCTGCCTGAACGCGGCTCCGCGCCTGCCGGAAGTTCTGGCCCGCGAAATGGGGGACCAGCTGTACATTGCCAGCTTTGAGGACGAAGCCGCCATGCAGGCGTTCCGCCGCGATGCCCTGGCCCGCCCGCGCGAATAACAGCAGGCAAAAATGGAGCGGACAAATCGGACAAAATCGAACATCTTGTGAATTTTATCCGCACAAATTGTAACATCTTGTAGTAAGCACTTGCTATTTACAGCCAAACCAGATACAATATATTCTGTATTTTTGGAGCCAGAAATAAGAGCTGCTACCCCTGTGAAGGGCAAAGCGGTTCCTATTGGGCAGAAGGAGCACCGCGGTGGAACAGGTATTTTTCATCAACCCCGTTGCAGGAAAACGGGATGCAAGCGCAGAGCTTGTGCCCCAGATCCAGGCGGCGGCCCGCCAGCTCCAGCTGCCCCAGCCTCAAATTGTTGTCACACAGTATGCCGGTCAGGCTCGCGAAGCAGCCCACCGGTATGCGGCATCCGGTACCCCGGTGGCGCTGTATGCCTGCGGTGGAGATGGAACGCTGAACGAGCTGGTTCAGGGCGCGGCAGGCAGCGCGAATGTAGCGGTCGGCTGTGTGCCCTGCGGCAGCGGGAACGACTATGTGCGCAACTTCGGCGCGGCGGGCCAAGCGCCTTTTTTAGATTTTGCCGCCCAGCTGCAGGCACAGCCCTGCCGGGTGGACCTGCTGCAAACATCCCTTGGTATCGGAATCGATATCTGCGCCGCCGGGCTGGACGCTCAGGTGGCATATGGCATCCCAAAATTCCGGCGGCTGCCGGGATGCGGGGGAACAGCAGCCTATACGCTCTCGATTCTACAGGCTATGCTCAGCCGCTTCGGCCACAAGCTGCGCGTTGCGATCGACGGCAAAGAGTATACCGGTACTTATATGATGGCGGCCATCTGTAATGGCGGCTATTACGGCGGCGGTTATCAGGCTGCGCCCTATGCAGCCATGGATGACGGCCTGCTCGATATTGTGCTGGTCAAACCCATTTCCCGCATTCAGGTTGCGGGAATTTTGGCCAAATACAAAGCCGGGCAGCACATGCAGGATGCCGATACCATCGTGCCGGAGTTCCGCAGCTTTATGACCTTTTACCGTGCCCGCAGCGTGGAAATGCAGGTGCTGGACAACCGCCCCATCATTGCCACAATTGATGGCGAGTGTGCCCCGGTGATGGAGTTGAAAGCGGAAGTTCTGCCATCTGCGTTGAATGTGCTGCTGCCGCGGCCTGCCTGCGGCAGCGCGGTCATCCGTGGGCTGCACGAATGCCCGATGCAGGCAAAAGCAAAATAAAACCATGGCAAACGCGCCAGAACAAAGCGCTGATTGCCGTACTTGAAATAAAATCCGCGGCCAGCTGGCCCGGGGAGGGAAAGATATGTCAGAAGCAAAAGTAAGGGTTCGTGTGGCCCATAACGCCATGCACCTGCCGGTGGTTGCACTGCGCGGGCTGGTGGTGTTCCCCAATAATGTGGTCCACTTTGAGGTGGGCCGCCAGAAGTCCATTGCCGCCATCGAGGCTGCCATGCACGCCAACAGCAATATTTTTCTGATTGCACAAAAGGATATGGAGACCGAGGAGCCCACTGCCCAGGATCTGTATGCCTATGGCGTCATTTCGGAAATTAAGCAGGTGCTGCGTGTATCCGAAGATCTGGTCAAGGTACTGGTAGAAGGAAAGTCCCGTGCTAAACTGCTGGACTTGGATGCCAGTGGCAAATACCTGCAGGCTGATGTCCGCCCCGCTCCCGTGCGCGGTGTGGCACCAGATAAGCGCACCCAGACCGAGGCGTTGGTTCGCAGCCTGAAAGAGTGCTTTGAGGAGTATCTCTCCTACAGCCCGCAAATCTCCAAGGATGTGGTGTATAACATCGTCTCCTCGGATAATCCGCTCTACCTGAGTGAATATATGCCGGCCAACCTGCTGCTGAAATATGAGGACAAGCAGACCATTCTGCAGGAAAATTCCATCCCCAGCCGGTTGGAAAAGCTCCTGCTTGTGATGCGCCAGGAATGTGAAGTGCTGGCCATTGAGAAAGAACTGGACGATAAAGTGAACGTCCAGATGGATAAAAACCAGCGCGATTACTACCTGCGGGAACAGATGCACATCATCAGCGAAGAACTGGGCGATGCCGAGGATACCCGTGCCGAAGCGGAAAAGTATGCCCAGAAGATTCAGGACCTGCACCTGGATGCCGCCAGCGAGGAAAAGCTGCTGAAAGAATGCGAGCGCCTTGGCAAAATGGCCGGCAATCAGGCCGAAATCAGCGTGATTCGCAGCTATCTGGATACCGTCATCGGCCTGCCCTGGCACACCTTTACCAAGGATGATCTGAACCAGGCCCATGCCCGCAAGGTGCTGGACCATGACCACTATGGCCTGGAAAAGGTCAAGGAGCGCATTCTGGAAATTCTGGCCGTCCGCCAGCTCAATACGGATGTCAAGGGCCAGATCATCTGCCTGGTCGGCCCTCCGGGTGTCGGCAAAACCTCCATTGCGCGCTCCGTTGCCGCCTGCATGGACCGCAACTTTGCCCGCATGAGCCTTGGCGGCGTGCATGATGAGGCCGAGATCCGCGGCCACCGCCGTACATACATCGGCGCAATGCCCGGCCGCATCATCAGCGCCATCAATACCGCCAAGTCCTCCAACCCAGTCATTCTGCTGGACGAGATCGACAAGCTGGCGGGGGACTACCGCGGCGATCCTTCCAGCGCCCTGCTGGAAGTGCTGGACCCTGAACAGAACAAGACTTTTAAGGATAACTATCTTGATATCCCGTTTGACCTCAGCAACGTGCTGTTCATCACCACCGCCAACGATGCTTCCCACATTCCCGGCCCGCTGTATGACCGTATGGATGTGATTGAACTGCCCAGCTATACCCGCGTGGAAAAGTTCAACATCGCCCGCCGCCATCTGCTGCCCAAACAGCTCAAAAATAACGGCTTGGAATCCCGCGTTACCATGGCCCCGGCGGCGCTGTATGAGATCATTGACGGCTACACCCGCGAAGCCGGCGTGCGTACTCTGGAGCGCACCATCACCGCCGTGCTGCGCAAGTGCGCTCAAAAGATCGCCGCAGGGGAGAAAGATAAGATCAATGTTACCCCTGCCATGGTCAAAGCAATGCTCGGTCCCGAAAAGGTCAAGCCGACCTTTATTTCCCGCACTGATGCTGTTGGCATTGCCAACGGCCTGGCCTGGACCAGCGTGGGCGGAGAGATGCTTCCCATCGAAGTTTCCATCATCCCCAACGGATCCGGCAAGGTGGAGATCACCGGTAGCCTGGGTGATGTAATGAAAGAGAGCGCTCACCTGGCATTGACCTATGCCCGCGTACATGCCGAAACCTACCACATTGCGCCGGATAAGTTCAAGAACACCGATATCCATATCCATGCCCCCGAAGGCGCTGTACCCAAGGATGGCCCCTCCGCCGGTGTCACCCTGACCACCGCGCTGATTTCTGCGCTGTCCGAGATTCCAGTCCGCCACGACCTTGCTATGACGGGTGAAATCACCCTGCACGGCAATGTTCTGCCCATCGGCGGCCTGAAGAAAAGAGCATGGCATGGCCTTCCGCGAGGGCATTTCCACCGTGCTCATCCCTGAAGCCAACAAGCCCGACCTGTACGAGGTGGATGAGGAGGTCAAAAAGGCCGTCAAGTTCATCCCCGTCAGTGACCTTTCTCAGGTGCTCAAACATGCACTCATCCTGCCCGCAGCATCCGCTGCCCACAAACGCACCATGCCGCAGGCTACCCAGCTGATCGCAACCGAGCAGAGCACCGCCAAGGAACCTGCTGCCGTGATGTGACCAACGCGGAAAAGCCGGAAAAGGGAGTTGTATTTATGAATTATAATCGCAGTGAATTTCAGGCATCCTATGGCCTTTCCAGCCAGCTGCCGGAAAGCGACCGCCCGGAATTTGTCTTTTCCGGCCGTTCCAACGTGGGCAAATCCAGCCTGATCAACAGGCTGTGCAACCGCAAAAATCTGGCGCGCGTCAGCGCAACGCCGGGCAAAACGGCAACCATCAACTTTTACCGTGTGGATACCGCCTACTTCGTGGACCTGCCCGGCTATGGTTACGCCAAGGTGTCCAATGCGGACCGTGAGCGCTGGGATGAGCTGATCAACAGCTATTTTGAAGCGGACCGCGCGCTGAATGTGCTGGTGCAGCTGCTGGACAGCCGCCATGCCCCCAGCGCGGACGATGTGCAGATGATGGAATACCTGCACTTCCACCGGATTCCCTTTGTTGTGGCGCTGACCAAGGCGGATAAGCTCAAAAAATCTGAGATGACCGCCCAGCTGGAAGAGTTCCGCATCACCTGCGCCCCCTATGGCTGCAAGCAGGTGTTTTTGACCAGCGCCGAAAAGGGGATCGGAGTCGAAGAACTGCGCCAGTATCTGGACGCCTGCCTGGCACCGGAGGCCTAAACCATGGCGTATCAGGAATTTGCCTATTTTTATGACGAGTTCAACGGCGCAGCCGATTATGATGCGCTGTTCGCCTATGTGACCGGGGAGCTGAAAGCCCACGGCATCCAGGATGGCATTGTGGCGGATTTCGGCTGCGGCACCGGTGAGCTGACCCTGATGCTGGCCCAGGCTGGGTACGATATGATCGGCATTGACGTTTCGGAAGAGATGCTCAGCGTCCTGCGGGACAAAGCCGATGCCCTTGGCCTGCCGCTGACCAACCCCATGCTGCTGTGCCAGGACCTTTTGCAGCTGGACCTGTACGGGACCATCCGTGCCGCGGTTTCCACTTTCGATACCTATAACCACATCGGTCCGCTGGAAAACTTTGAAAAGGCCATCGCAAAAGCCGCGTTCTTTATGGAAAAAGACGGCGTTTTTGTGTTTGATCTGAACACACCCTATAAGCATGAAAAAGTGCTTTCCGGCCAGACTTTTGATTTTGATGAGGATGACGCCGCCTGCCGCTGGGGCAACCGCTATGACCCACAGACAGGTCGCGTGGACCTCAGCATTGATATCCACTATAAAGATACCGGGGAAGACTTCCATGAATCTTTCTCGGAATACAGCTACCCGCTTGATACCGTCAAAGCGCTGCTAACCAGATACGGCTTTGACCCGGTCAAAATTGCCGATGGCGAAAGCTTTGGCCCTGTCCGGCCGGACAGCCAGCGCTGGATCATCACGGCAGTCAAGCAGTATACACAGGAAGCAGACGGCACCCCGGCCTAACCGCCGCACCCCTGCTTCGGGAGGTCATTGATTCTATGTGTGAAACAAAAAATGAAAACAGCAGCAACCTGCTGCGCGGCATTTCGGAAAACGGCGGCATCCTGTTCTATGGCATTGATTCCACCGCCGTTGTGCGCCGAATGGAGCAGCTGCACAAAACCAGCGCCGTTACCACCGCAGCCCTGGGCCGCCTGCTGACCGGTGTTGCCATGATGGGCCAGATGCTCAAATCGGATTCTGATTCTGTCACCGTACAGATCAAGGGCGGCGGCCCGGCGGGCCGTATTCTGGCCGTTTCCAACGGCGCGGGCGATGTAAAAGGCTATGTCGAAAACTCCATCGTGGAGCTGCCCCCGCGCGCGGACGGCCACCTGAACGTCGGCGCTGCCGTGGGTAAGGATGGCACGCTGGATGTGATCCGCGACCTTGGTATGCGGGAACCCTATATCGGCCAGGTGCCGCTGGTTTCCGGTGAGATTGCCGAGGATATCACCAACTATTTTGCCATCAGTGAGCAGACACCAACGGTATGCGCGCTGGGCGTTCTGGTCAACCCGGATCTGACGGTGCAGTGCGCGGGCGGTTTTATCGTGCAGCTCATGCCCGGCGCAACCGAGGATGAGATTACCCGCCTGGAAAAGAATATCGGCGCAATGCCCGGCGTTACCACCCTGCTGCAGCAGGGTAAAAAGTATTCCCGATATCCTGAATATGGCGCTGGACGGCTTTAACCCCGAACTGCTGGATTCCACCCGCATTGACTATTGCTGTGATTGCAGCCTGGACCGCGTGGAGCGCACCATCCGCAGCCTTGGCAAAAAAGAGGTGGAAAAACTGCGCGATGAGGACCCCATTGCCGAGGTCAACTGCCAGTTTTGCGGCAAACAGTACAAAGTAGACCTGAATGACCTGCTGAAAAACTGGCCGGACACCGTAGAAAAGCAGTAAACGTATGACTTTTTGAAAAAAAATAGGCGAAAAAAGCTTGACTTTTTACATCGAATGCCATATAATAGCATTCGTCGCCCGGAGAGAGCGCGACAAAACCAAACTCTCCGCCATGCGGCCGTAGCTCATCTGGTAGAGCGCCACCTTGCCAAGGTGGAGGTAGCGAGTTCGAGCCTCGTCGGCCGCTCCATTTCGGAGATTTGGTTTCAGGCAGCTGGTTTGCACCTTGTGCAGGCTTTGCAGGCGAATCAGGGTGGCTCTTTCCTCTGTGGCCCGGTAGTTCAGTTGGTTAGAATGCTAGCCTGTCACGCTAGAGGTCGTCAGTTCGAGCCTGATCCGGGTCGCCATTATGCCTCTGTAGCTCAGTCGGTAGAGCAGGGGACTGAAAATCCCCGTGTCATTGGTTCGATTCCGATCGGAGGCACCACCTGTTTTGCAGTTTCAGGGTAAAGAAACTGCAGTATGCGGCCGTAGCTCATCTGGTAGAGCGCCACCTTGCCAAGGTGGAGGTAGCGAGTTCGAGCCTCGTCGGCCGCTCCAGACAAACAGCAAGGAACCGGTTTACGCCGGCTTTTTGCTTATTATGGTGACGTGGCCAAGTGGTAAGGCAAGGGTCTGCAAAACCCTCATTCTGCAGTTCAAATCTGCCCGTCACCTCCATAAGACTGTGATGAAAAAAAGATGTCACAGTCTTTTTTTGTTGTAGCGTCGAAAATCGACGATTTTGCCACCCGATTTTTGAACACGGTTTTACAGTGTTGTCCAACCATTTTTGGGCGGTTTGCCCACCCTGAAGCCCACTTTTTCTGCCACTTTTTTGGAATTCGGCAGGGAGGGGACGATTTTTTGAGAAAAACAGAATAATTTCTGCTGCTTTCAGAAGGCTTTCAATTTCCCCGCAGCCAATTTCCTGAAGTGACCCCAAAAAGCTAGACAATATTTTGAAGTAAAAATTGTTCAAGCAGCTGAAAGGGCTTGCTGTCTGTGAATTGCAGGCGGCAAGCCCTTTAACTTTGCCTTGATGCGGCGGTTGTTGTAGTAATCCAGATATGCAACGAGTTCCTGCTTGAAGTGTTCCATGGAGCGGAACTCCTGCAAATACAGCAGCTCACTTTTGAGTAGTCCGAAGAAATTCTCTATCACGGCGTTGTCCAGACAGTTTCCTTTCCGGCTCATGCTCTGTCGGATGCCCTTCTCGCGGAGCATCCGCTGATACCGCTTATGCTGGTATTGCCAGCCCTGGTCAGAATGAAGGATCAACCCGGTTCCATCCGGTATCTTCTCAAAAGCCTTCTCCAGCATAGTCGTAACCATACTCAAGAACAGGATGGTCAGAGATGGTATAACTGACCAGATCGCTGCTGCACAGATCAAGGATGGGAGAGAGATAGAGCTTCTCTCCAAACAAACTGAACTCTGTCACATCGGTGACCCACTTCTGGTTCGGCTTTTCGGCGCGGAAGTCCCGGTTTAACAGATTTGGCGCAATTTTGCCCACTTCTCCCTTTATAAGAGCGGTACTTCTTCATCCTGACACGGCAAACTAAGCCCAACTCTTTCATAAGCCGCTGGACAGTCTTGTGGTTCAGGAGGAAATTGCGCTTGCGAAGTTCTGCCGTGATCCGGCGATAGCCGTACCGGCCCCTGTTTTCGTGGTAAATCGTTGTGATTTCTTCCTTAACAGATGTATATTTGTCTTCTTTCTGCATCTGCTTCAAATGATAGTAGAAAGTTGCACGGGGTAGTTGAGCGATTGAGAGCAGAATACTGAGTGCGTGTTTTTGCCTTAGCTTCTGAACTACCAGCGTTTTTTTGTGCTGGCGTCGCTCGTCTTCCAAAACCAAGGCTTGCAAATTTTTTAGGTAGTCATTCTCCGCACGCAGTCGCTGCACTTCGGCCAACAGATCTTCTTCTACCTCTTTTGGCAGCTTCTTTGACCGACCAGTGCTGCTGCGGCCCGTCGCTCAACCGACAATCCTTCCGGCGCTTCTTCCAAATAAATGCGTTCCCAGCGCTCTATAATTTTATGTTCGTTAATTCCAAATTCCTGCATTGCTGCATAGATACTCAGATGTTCTTTTTTCATGGTTTCTACAACCATTTTCTTGAACTCCGGCGTATATCGTTTGTTTGGTACTCCTTTTGGCATAGCAAAACACCCCCACTTGTTAGATAGTATATCATACTGTCTAACAAATGGGGTGCTGTTCATCCCATTGGCTGCGGGGATTTTTTGCTTTTTCCGACAGTTTTCAGTTTCTTTTCGAATTTTCCATTTTCTACCTATACATAAAATAAGGAAGCAGGGTTATCAAATCCAACAAATACAATTTGCCATGCAGAAAGTTGCCAGCAACACCCGCAAGACAATCACGGTGTCACACTCAGCCATCCGTCATTTTCTTGCCAGGCTGCACAGCCTTGTCACGGCTGTTGCCGCAGGTATCAGTGTGGCATTAGCTGGGGCGGCAGCTACGGCCATTGCATCCAAATACGGCCACTTTGGCGTAAAGCTGGTCAATAAACGCGATTTTGGGGATGACCGCTATGGCTACGGCATGATTTGTGAAAACTGAAATCTTGCGGTACCGTAAAAACAGACAAAAATAAAAGGAGCAGCCGGCTAATCTGGCTGCTCCTTTTTGCATCTTTTAATAGTGGAATCTTGTGAAACCTCTAAGGCAACACCGCACAATTCCCGCCTGACGGCTTAAGCACCGCTCCGGCGGCTACGGCACGGCATCTGCGTTGCCAAAATGCTCGATAATACACAAAGTATTATCTGCGCTTTTGGCTTAGCAGCTGCCGTGCCTCGCTCGCCGTATCGGCACTTAGAATTGTGCGGTATTGCCCTAAATCGTTTTCATCTTTTCCAGCAGCTTTGCGTACACATGCTCCACGAACCACGGCTCGGTGGATTTTACCAGTGCTTCTTCCGGCGTAAACCAGGCCACACCGCTGTTTTCGTCCGCCTTAATGGCAACCGCTTCCTCAGAGTCGGCTTCCAGCAGATAAGTTACATTCAGATGCAGATGGCTGGAAACATAGCATCCACGCTTCACATGCCCATCCACGGTAAGTGACTCTAGCGAGAAAATCTCTTTGGAAACCGGCTGTACGTGCCGGATTCCTGCTTCCTCTTTTACCTCGCGAATGGCAACAGCCAACAGGTCGGTTTCGCCATCCGCGTGCCCGCCCAGCCAGGACCAGGAGTGGTAAATATTGTGGTATACCATCAACACCTTGCTGCGGTTCTTGTTTACCACCCAGGCGGATGCCGTCATGTGTGCCACGGCGTTTTCGCGGCTGAATGCGTTATCATTTGTTTTGATCCAATTCAAAATCAGGGCTTTGTCCTTTTCTTCCTGCTCATTGAACGGGCAGTAACGCTCAATATCATAAATCAATTCCAGGCAGGTCATACCCATGCAGCTCCTTTGCTTTGCGTTATCACTCGCGGTTATCCAGTACATAGATCACGCAGGCAAAGCCCACGATCATGGCAAACAAAATAGCACCGCCAAACCCGCTGCCGGAAAGGCTGACATTCGCATAGAACACAACCAGTGCGGTAAGAAGCATCAGGATGATGGGCGCAACCGTTCTGAACTTATCCATAAAGATACCCTCCTTTGAGCAGCATTCAACGCAGCGTTTACTTTGCTTCCAGTATAGCAGGAACCACCGGGAAAATCTACTGTGCCACAGTGGAAATCTGCCCGCTGCATACAATTTGCCGCGGCTGGTTCTACTGCTCCGCTGCCCGGAATACAGTGGGGGTGTGGAGGTGATACCCCAAATGGACGAGTATTATTCCGTGATCCAGTTCTTGCCGGAACCGCTGCGCACCGAGCTCAAAGCCATGCCGCCGGAACGCGCCGCCCGCGTGCAGGAAATCCGCCTGCGCGCCGGGCAGGCGGTGCAGTTTACGGTGGGCGGGGCCTGGCAGCCGGCGCAGCAGCTGTTGCCTGCAGCACAAACCGCCCTTGCCATCGGCCCGCGCATGCTGCGCAGCTGCTTTGCCGCCTCTGCCGGGACTCCGCCTATGCCTATGAGGACGAGCTGAAACAGGGCTATTTCACCCTGCCCGGCGGCAGCCGTGTGGGGGTGGCAGGGGTGTGTGGCCCGGCGGGCTTTGCCGATATTACATCTCTCAATCTCCGCGTTGCGCGCCAGGTGCCCTGTGTCCTGCCGCCCCAGCTTCGCCGCACGTTGGATGACTTGAATGGCGGGATTCTAGTCGTAGGCACGCCGGGCAGCGGCAAAACAACTTTCCTGCGCAGCATCATCCGCTATCTGGATACCGCCCGCCGCATTTTCTGCGTGGCGGACGAGCGCGGCGAGCTGCTGACGGCAGGACACACCGTACACTGCGATGTCTACACCCGCTGCACCAAAGCGCAGGCCATCCAGATGGCGCTGCGCTGCATGAACCCTCAGGTCATCGTGTGTGATGAGCTGGGCACCCAGGCGGACCTCCAGGCCGTGGAAGCGGGCCTGGCCTGCGGCGTGGTGTTTGTGGCAAGTGTCCATTGCGATACCCTGGAAGCGCTGAACCGCAAACCGCCTACTGCCCGCCTGCTGGCGATGGGGGCCTTTGAAACCCTGGTACTGCTGGATGGCCGCGTGAACCCCGGCCATGCAGTGAAGGTCTGCACCCTGGCATGATGCTGTACTGCCGTTTGCTGGGAGCTGTGCTGCTGGTGTGTACAGGCTTTGCTGCCGGCCAGGCGCACTGCCAGCGGCTGTGGGCACAGTGGCGGGCGGTGTGCGGCTTTGAGCGTTTGCTTACTTATCTGGCGGACCAGCTTGCCTTTTGCGCCCTGCCCAGTGCGGAGCTGCTGGCCGCCGCGGCGGAACACCCGGCGTTTGCCGCCTACTGCCCGCCGAATGCTGCATCCTTTGCGGAATTACGCCTACCCCCACCGCTTGCTAAAACCTGCGGAGCGGAGCTGCATGCCGGGCTGCACACCATTGCCCTGTGCAGCAGGCAGCAGGCCCCGCAGACCATGCGCACGCTGGCCGCCCTGTGCCACCGCACCGCCCAAGGCCAGTATGCCGCCGCCCAGCAGGCCGCTGTGCTTGCCCCTAAACTGGGACTTTGCGGCGGGCTGCTGGTGGCCATTCTGCTCTGGCCCGCGGGGTGAAGCAGGGGATAACTGAAAAGGCGAAAGCGCGGCCGGCTTTTTATAGGGAACCATCATGAACATTGATCTTGTATTCAAAATTGCGGCCACCGGCATTATTGTTGCGGTGCTCAACCAGCTGCTCACCCGCTCTGGGCGGGAGGATCAGGCTATGATGACCACCCTTGCGGGCTTGATCGTGGTACTTAGCATGCTGGTGCGCCAAATCAGCGATTTGTTTGTGCTGATCAAAGCGCTGTTTGATTTGTGATTGGTCATGGATAACGATGCTTATCTTAAAAGCGGCCGCCCTTGCCATTGTCGTCTGCGTGCTGGTGCTCTGCTTAAAAAAGGACCAGCCCGGCTTTGCGTTCCTGCTTTCTTTGTGCGGCGCGGCGGGGCTGCTGTGGTTCGCGGTGCAGCAATTGCGCCCACTGCTGGCCCGGCTGCAGCAGCTGGCCGGGCAGGCTGGCGGCGATTCGTTCAGCATTCTGCTGCAGGTGCTGGCCATCGCTTTTGTGGCCCAGCTGGCGGCGGACCTTTGCCGCGAAGCCGGCCTTGCTGCCGCCGCGTTCTGTATGGAATTCGTGGGCCGCATTTTGGCTATGCTGCAGGCATTGCCTCTGCTGCAAAGCTTGCTGGCCTCGTTTTTGTCCTTTTTATCGTGATAGCCTTCCCGCTGCCAGCCGCCGCGGCAGAACTGCCCGCTGGGGTGCAGCAGATTTTGCAGCAAAGCGAACTGACGCCGGACAAGCTCGTTCACATTACCTTGCAGGAGCTGCTGCAAACGCTGGCTGGTTGGCTGAAAAACGCCTGGGGGCAGCCGTTGCAACTGGCCCGGCGCGCGGTGCTGTTTTTGCTGCTTTCCAGCTGTGTGGGGCTGATGGCGGACGGTGGTGCCTGGCGGGACTGTGTGGACCTTGTGGCTGTGCTCGGCTTTGGCACCATTGCGCTGAATCAAATGACATCTCTCGTGCAGCAGGTTGCCCAGGCAGCCAACACCAGCCAGTTGTATGTATCCGGTTTTGTGCCGGTGTTTGCCGGGGTAGCACTGCTGGCGGGCCAAACCGCCGGAGCTGCCGTGTACAGCACGATGTTTTATGCCATGGCGGCCTTTCTGGCGGAAGTGCTGCAAAACTTACTGCTGCCGCTGCTGCAAATCTATTTCTGCTTTCCGTTTCTGCGGCCCTTTGGGGGGATAGTGGCATTGCCGATGCCGCAAACCTGTTTGCCCGCTGTTTTACCTTTGCGCTCAAACTGTGCGGTATGCTGTTTACCTTTGTGCTGGGGCTGCAAAATGTGTTGGCCGCCGGGACTGACCGCGCAGCCTTAAAAATCGGCAAAAGCGTGCTGAGTGCTGCCGTGCCCGTCGTGGGGGATGCCGCTGCGGCGGCTCTGGGCAGTGCTTCCGCCGCAATCGGACTGCTCAAAGGCTCATTGGCGTTGGCGGCGGTGGCGGCCCTGGGGGCAGCGTTTGCCCCGGTGCTGGTGCAGTGCGGGCTGTACTGGCTGGTGTTTTCCGGCATGGGCATTCTGGCGGCGGGACTGGGGCAAAAGCGCAGCAAGCAGATCTGTACCCTATTTGGCCAGGGGACGCGGCTGTGCGGGGCTATCTTGGTACTATATTTCTTTCTGGTAATTCTATCCACGCTGTTGCTGCTGCTTGGCGGGAATGGGGGCTGACTTATGGATACGCTGTGCCACGCGGCACTGGTTTGCTGCATCTTGTCCGCCCTGGCTGGGCTGGTGCGGACATTCTGGCCGCAAAATGGGTTCAAGCCAGTCATAAATGCGGTGCTTACGCTGTATATTATAACATCGGTCCTCCATGCGGTATCCGGCCTGAACTGGCAAAACTTTGACGCGCAGCTCCAAAACTTTGCCAGCCAGAGCGCCCCCGGCGAGGACTATACCGCTTACGGCGCAGAGCTTGCCATGCAGGAATCCGCCGCAGCACTGCAAAAGCTTTTGCGGCAAAGCGGCATCGAATCCGTTGTGCAGCCGCAGGCGGGCGGCGTGCATGTGCGGCTGGTTTACCCGGCGGAGCGGGAACAGGCGGAAACCCTGCTGCAAAATTTTGCGGGGGACCTGCCCTATACGCTGGAGAACACCCAATGACCGCAAAACAGAGTATCGCCTGGCTGCAGGCGGCGTGGAAGGATGATAAAAAGCGTATCAATCTCTTGCTGGTATCCGGCCTGGCGGGCATGCTGCTGCTCTGTATGTCGGAATGGCTGCCAGCCGGGCAAGGTACACAAAATGCCGCGCAGAGCAGCCAGCAGAGCCAGACGGCAGCGGAGTATGAACAGCAGCTGGAAACCCGCCTTGCCGCCCTGATCCGTGCCATGGACGGCGCAGGCGAAACTGTTGTTATGGTAACGCTGGACTGCGGGGAGGAAACCACCTATGCAGCGGATACCCGGACAGAGAAAACCAGCGAGGACACCCGCAGCAGCGCCGCCAGCCAGCGCACCCATCTGCTGGCCGGTGCACAGCCGGTGGTGCAGTCGGTTCATGCACCGCAGGTGCGCGGCGTGGCCGTGCTTTGCCAGGGCGGGGGTAATGCCGGGACCCAGCGCCGCATCACAGAACTGGTCAGCGCCCTGACCGGCGTGGGGGCCAGCCATATTACCGTAAACAAAATGCAATCATAGGGAGGGCTAACGATATGGAAGGCAGAGCAACCAAACGGTATGCCACATTGGCGGCGCTTACCCTGGCGTTGGGCGGTGCAGTGTTTTTGAACTGGTCGTTCGCCGGGCGCACCCCGCAGGCGGGAACGCCGGAAGCCGTTGTGCAGACTTCGGCGGAAGCTGACGAGGACGCGGTACAGACTGCCGCCCGGCAGCCGGAAACAAACGCGGCGGTGGAACCCATGACCGCCCAGGCAGTGTTTGATCCGCTGGAAAGTGAACCTCAGACCGCCGCCCAGGCGGATGCAGCGGAAGAAATGGAATCGGGCGGGCAGGCAGGCAAAAATTACGGCGAAGCCCAGCTTGTCAGCGTCAGCAAGGATTCCGGTACGGAATTTTTTGAACAGGCACGCCTGAACCGCTCCAAAGCGCGGGACGAGGCACTGGACGCTATCAAAAAGACACTGAAGAGTGCGGATTTGAGCGAAAGCGAAAAAGACAGCATTACCCAAAAGCTGCAAAACCAGATCAGCAGCATCACGGTGGAATCCAGCATTGAAAGCCTGATTAAATCCAAAGGCTTTGCGGACTGTGTTGTCAACATTGGGGAGGGACGCGCGGATATCACCGTTATGACAGAAAAGACGCCCTGACCGCGGATGAAGTGACCCGCATCCGGGATGCCGTTTTAGGCAAGTGCAAGGGCCTGAGCGCGCAGGATATCACCGTTGTGGAGGTAAGATAAACCATGACCGGCAGGGAAGCGCTGCATAACCGCAGTCAAACCCTGCCGGCTTTGCCTTTTTATGCAGGAATCATGAATAAGTATTGCAAAAAATAGCAAAAGAGGGTATTATAAACTAATAGTCAACCTCTTCGGCGCACTAAAGCACAAGGTTGGCGTGCAGTGCAAATGTGCAGCACTGCAGGAATGGTGCGGAGAACTTGCTCAGCACTGGTATAGATAAGGGAGGAAATGTTATGAAAAAGTTGATTTCTTTTGCTGTGGCGGGCATGTTTGCCCTCAGCCTTGCGGCCTGCGGCTCCAGCAGCAGTGCAGCTGCAAGCATCACGGAAAGCTCTGCCGAAAGCACGGCAGCATCCACCGCTGACAGCGCCGCTGCAGACAGCGACTTGGCCTACCTGCAGAACAAGGGCAAAATGACCATCGGCTACACCGTGTATGAGCCGATGAACTACACCGATGAAAGCGGTACCTTTACCGGTTTTGATACCGAACTGGCAACAGCTGTGTGTGAAAAGCTGGGATTGGAGCCGGATTTTGTCGAGATCAACTGGGATACCAAAGAGACCGAGCTGGCTGCCAAGAGCATCGACTGCATCTGGAACGGCCTGACCCTGACCGATGACCGCGAGGAGAACATGGCCTGCACCAAGCCTTACGTCAAGAATGCACAGGTGGTTGTGATGAAGGCTGACGCCGATTACACCTCCACCGCAGACCTTGCCGGTAAGACCGTTGTGGCTGAGTCCGGATCTGCTGGCGAAACTACCATTGAAGAGGACGAGGGCCTGCAGCAGGCAGACTTTGTTGCCAAGAGCGTGCAGACCGACTGCCTGATGGAAGTTGCTGCCGGCACCGCTGACGCCGCTGTTCTGGACCTGACCCTGGCTAGCGCTATGATCGGCGAAGGCACCGACTATGCAAACCTTGTCATCAAGGATGAGCTGAATGTGGAAGAATACGGTGCTGCTTTCCGCAAGGGCAGCGATGTCGCCGCCGCTGTGGATACCGCTTTCGATGAACTGAAAGCGGACGGTACCATGCAGACCCTGGCCGACAAATACGGCCTGACCCTGGCAGACTGATCATGGGGGAAGCGGGTGTGATTTGGAGCCGCCTGACCAGCGCCTTCCTAATGAACTGTCAGCTTTTTGGGCTGACGCTGTTGTTTGCCCTGCCGCTTGGCCTTTTGGTGTCACTTGGCTCCATGAGCCGGTTCACACCGCTGCTGGGGCGTGGTCAAAACCTTTGTGTGGATCATCCGTGGCACGCCGTTGATGCTGCAAATCATCGTTATCTACCTTGGCCCCGGTCTGATGGGCTTTGCCAGTCCCTGGGGTTCCAGCACCAATGGCCGCCTGCTGGCGGCGGTGGTGGCGTTTGTCATCAATTACGCCTGCTATTTTTCCGAAATTTACCGCGGCGGTATTGAGTCTGTTCCCGTTGGCCAGACGGAAGCCGGGCAGGTGCTTGGCATGACCAAGAGCCAGATTTTTTTCCGTGTTACGCTGCTGCAGGTCATCAAGCGCATCCTGGCCCCCATGGGCAATGAGGTCATGACCTTGATCAAAGATACCTCCCTTGCCAATGTGATCGCCAACAAGGAAATCATCATGATGGCAAAGGAATACAGCGCCAAGGGCTTGATCTGGCCGCTGTTCTCCACCGCGCTTTTCTTCCTGGTGTTTGTCGGGGCAATGACCCTGCTGTTCAACTGGCTGGAAAAAAAGCTCAGCTATTTCCGGTAAGGGGGACGTACATATGGCACTTTTGGAAGTTACCGGCATCAGCAAAAACTTTGGCAGTACCCATGTGCTGCAAAACATCTCTCTCAACCTGGAAAAAGGCGAAGCACTGGCCATCATCGGATCTTCCGGCTCCGGCAAAACAACGTTGCTGCGCTGCCTGAACTTTTTGGAAACGCCGGATACCGGTGTGATCCGTGTAGACGGCAAAACCCTGTGGGATGCCGCTGACCCGGCCACCCACCGTGAAAGTGAAGTGCGCAAAAAGCGCCTGCATTTCGGCCTTGTGTTCCAGAACTTCAACCTTTTCCCGCAGTATACGGCTTTGCAGAACATTACCCTGGCCGGGGAGCTGCTGGCAAAAGAAAAACCGGAGTATAAAGCCAACCGCAAAGCGATTCATGCGGAACTGGAAGAAAAAGCCCGCACCCTTCTGGCACAGATGGGCCTTTCGGAGCGGGAAAGCCATTACCCGCACCAGCTTTCCGGCGGCCAGCAGCAGCGTGTGGCTATTGCCCGCGCCCTGGCGCTGGAACCGGATATCCTTTGCTTTGATGAACCAACCAGCGCCCTTGACCCGGAGCTGACCGGCGAAGTTCTGCGCGTTCTGCGCGATCTGGCCGACCAGAAAACTACCATGATCATTGTCACGCACGAAATGTCTTTTGCGCGCGATGTGGCAGACCGCATCCTGTTTATGGATGGCGGCGTGGTGGTCGAGGAAGGCCCTGCCCACCAGGTGATCGAACACCCGCACGAGGAACGCACCAAACAGTTCCTTTCCCATTACGGCACCTGATGCCCCGGATGACCACCGCTCGGTGGTCATTCCAAGCGGCATAAAATAACAAACAAAATGCTCCCTGCCTGTTTTACCGGCTGTACGGTAACCAGGCAGGGAGCTTTTGCTATTTTATAACTCCGTGAAGCGATAAGAATTGAAAATAATGGAAATCAGAGATAGAACAGCAAAGTTTATTTTGCCTCGATCTCATCCAATTCTTTCAGCCACAAAGCGTTGCAGGCATCGCTCGGCATACGCCAGTCGGCGCGGGGGCTGAGGGTGACCGAGCCGACCTTGGGACCATCCGGCAGGCAGCTGCGCTTAAACTGCTGCTGGAAGAACCGGCGGAAGAAGGTGCGCAGCCAGGCCAGCAGCACTTCCGGCTCATACCGCCCGGCAAATGCGGCCAACGCCAGGTGATAAATCTTGGCGGGTCCAAACCCAAAGCGCAGCACATAATACAGGTAAAAATCATGCAGCTCATACGGCCCAACCAGCTTTTTCGGTCTGCTGGGCAATGGTGCCATCCGCGGCGGAGGGCAGCAGCTCCGGGCTGACTGGGGTATCCAGAATATCCACCAGCACATCACGCAGCACCGGTTGGCCGCAGGTATCGGCCACATACTGCACAATGTGGCGCACCAGCGTTTTGGGCACCCCGGCGTTCACGCCGTACATGCTCATGTGGTCGCCGTTGTAGGTGGCCCAGCCGAGGGCCAGCTCGCTCAAATCTCCGGTGCCGATCACAAAGCCGCCGTTCTTGTTGGCGTAATCCATCAATTCCAGCGTGCGCACACGGGCCTGGCAGTTTTCAAAGGTCACATCATAGGTGTGCGGGTCTTGGCCGATATCGGCAAAGTGGCTTTCCACCGTGTTGGTAATGTTGATTTCGGTAAAGCTGACGCCCAGTGCTTCGCACAGAATCTCCGCGTTGGAGCGGGTGCGCTTGGTAGTTCCAAAGCAGGGCATGGTAATGGCAATAATGTCCTTGGGGTCACGGCCCAGCACCTTGCAGGCACGCACGGCAACCAGCAAAGCCAGGCAGGAATCCAACCCGCCGGAAATACCCACAACAGCGCACTTGGCGTGGGTGTGCTCCATACGCTTGGCAAGGCCCTCAGCCTGGATGCGCAAAATCAGCTCGCAGCGCTCGGCGCGAGCAGCATCATTCTGCGGCACAAATGGCGTGGGGGAAACAAACCGCGTCAGCGGTGCTTCTGCCACTTCCAAATCAAAGCTGATGGTCGTGTATCCGGCGGCATCCGGGACAAAGGTCGTGTTGCGGATACGCTCCTGCACCATTCGGCCAAGGTCCAGCTCGGTTACGGCGGTACCGTTGGCGAAAGGCTCGGCCTCGCACAGCAGCGTACCGTTTTCCGCAATCAGATTGTGGGCGGCAAAGGTCATATCGGTGGTGCTTTCACCGTGCCCGGCGTCAGCATACACATAACCGCACAGCAGGCGGGCGCTCTGCCCAGCCACCAGCTCCCGGCGGTAGGCAGCTTTGCCTACCGTTTCATCGCTGGCAGAAAGGTTTGCAACCACCGTTGCCCCGGCCAGCGCATGGCTACAACTGGGGGCACAGGGGCCCAAAGGTCCTCACAGATTTCCACCCCAAGCACAAACTCCGGCATCTCGCGGCAGGCAAACAGCAGGTTGGTGCCAAACAGAGTGCGCTGCCCGGCAAAGGTGATTTCAAACGCATCTTTTGGGCCCGGCACAAAATGGCGGCGCTCGTAAAACTCGCCGTAATTGGGCAGGTAGGTTTTGGGTACAAGGCCCAACAGTTGCCCCTTGCAAACAACCGCTGCACAGTTGTACAGCTTGCCGTTATGGCGCACCGGCAGGCCAACCAACGCCACCACGTCCAGCTCTTTGCTGGCATCGAGAATCTGAATCAGCCCATCCTCGGCACCGCGGCACAGTGTTTCCTGCAGAAACAGATCGCTGCAGGTATAGCCGGTCAGGGTAAACTCCGGCAGGCAGAGCAGTTTGGTTCCGGCAACAGCCTGTGCGCGCATGGCGGCAATGATCTGCTGCGTATTGTAGGCACAGTCAGCAACATGCAGCGCAGGGCTGACGGCTGCTGTGTGCAAGAATCCGTATTTCATGGGTAGCCCCCTTAATCATAAGGCAATACCGCATAATTCTAAGTGCCGATACGGCGAGCGAGGTGCGGCAGATGTCAAGCCAAAAGCGCAGATAATACTGGATGTCTTATCGAGCATTTTGGCAACGCAGATGCCGTGCCGCAGCCGCCGGAGCGGTGCTTAAGCCGTCAGGCGGGAATTGTGCGGTGTTGCCATAATAAAATAGCACTGGTACCATGATAGCATAGCCACCCGGGAAAGGCAAGAAGCGGCAATTTACAAGATGACAAAATGTAATATATAGTTGACATAATGTAAGGCACATGCTATACTGCAATCACAGCAGCAAAGCAAGGGGCTGCCACAAAAGGATGCAAGAAAAGGGGAGCCATATGCCCAAAAACCTGAAACTGAAAGCTGCCCGTGCCGAAAAGGGATATGACACAGGCCGCTTTGGCCGAAGCCGTCGGCGTTTCGCGCCAGACCATCAACGCGATTGAAAAAGGGGAGTATAACCCCACCATCAACCTGTGCCGCGCGATCTGCAAGGCACTTGGCAAAACATTGGACGAACTGTTCTGGGAGGAACCATAAATGAAACAAAATATTTTCAGCAAAAAGAACCAGCTGAGGACGAAATGCAGGAACAGACCCTGCGCAAAATTGAAAGCCGTGGCTTCTGGCTGATGTGGTGGGGCCTGTTTGCCGTTATGATATTCCAACTTATGATGCAGGCGGACATCATCCAGGTGGCAGGAGAATGGATCGTGTTTATGGCCGCGTGCCTTTACACGCTGGAAGAATGCCTGCGCAATGGCATTTGGGACCGCCACATCAAGGCCAGCCTTAGCACCAGCATTGTGGGCAGCCTGGTCGGTGGTGTGCTTTCCGCAGTGGTCATGATGTTTGCGACCCATAGCCTGGCTGTTGCTGGTGTGACCGGCGTTATTACGGTCGTGTTCACCTTTACGCTGATGCAGGCGGCAATTTCGGAGTATAAAAAACGCCACCAGGAACTGGAAAACGCGCCGGAAGAAACTGATGAACAGAAATAAAAGCTGCCGGCAGTATGGTTTATGATAAGGCGTTTTGCTGCGCTGCAAAACGGATACGCTAAATAAGATGGCCGCAAAAGATAAACACAGCCAATCATCAAAATCAGAAAGCCAGAGCGGAACGGTTGTTTTCGGCCATTTGCTCTGGCTTTTTGCTGCCGGGCAGGTGCATTTTTATGCAGGGAATATCTCGTGTTCTATCCCTCGCCCTGGCTCCGCTGGATTTTATTTTGCGGGCGGGCTGTTAGCCACGGTACACTGCTTGCAAACAGTACAAAATTGTGGTAAGCTATTAACAAATATCACAACCATTCAATTCTGCCGGCTTACCCGGCAGCGGGAGGATAGAGCTATGGATGTACGCAACAGCATTGATGGCAGCCTGCAGATCTCCAATGAGGTCGTAGCCAAGATCGCCAAACTGGCCGCACTGGAAATTGATGGCGTGGCCGATGTTTCTTCCGGCAGCATGCAGAGCGTGCGCGGGTTGCTGAGCAAAGCCAGCCTGCAAAAGCCTGTTACGGTGGATTTAAGCGATGGCGTTGCTGTGGTGCAGGTGCATGTAATTGCCAAGTACGGCAGCAAAATTATGCCTGTCTGCGCCAAAGTGCAGGAAAACGTCAAGCAGACCATCCAGAATATGACCGGCATTACGGTTTCCCGTGTGGATGTGATCGTTGCCGGGCTGGAAGAGCCTGCCGCAGACCAGCATAAATAATTGAAAGATGGGAACAGTGACAATGGAACAGAATCTTACCCGCCGCGAAGCACGCGAAAATGCTTTTCTTGCGGCTTTTTCCGCAACCTTCCACCCGGATGATCCGCAGCCGGTGCTGCTGAACCAGCCCGAAAGCCACGAGCATCCGCTGGATGAGTTTTCCCTGCGCATTCTGCGCGATATGGAAGCCCATTCGGAAGAAATTGATGATGTGATCCGTGCAAACCTCAAAGGCTGGACCATTGCCCGCGTTCCGCGTGTCAGCCTGGTAGCCCTGCGTGTGGCCCTGGCTGAAATGATGTACGGCGAAGAAAAAAAGACCGGCGTTGCCATCAACGAAGCCGTTGAACTGGTCAAAAAGTATGGCTCTGACAAGGACTATCAGTTCGTCAACGGCCTGCTTGGCACCGTGGCACGGGCGCAGGATAAGCCCGCCGAAGAATGAGAACGCTGGGCATCGATACAAGCAATTACGCAACCTCTCTGGCCGTGTTTGACACAAACGCCGGAGAGGTTGTTTGCGATTGCAAACGCTTCCTGCCCGTGCGGGAGGGTCAACTTGGCCTGCGCCAGAGCGATGCGCTGTTCCATCATACCGCCGCCCTGCCGGAAATGCTGGCAGAACTGGGCCAAAAGGTGAACCTGACGCAGATCGAAGCTGTCGGCGTATCCGCCAGGCCCCGCCCGGTGGATGGCTCCTATATGCCATGCTTTTTGGCGGGCGTCAGTGCGGCCACAGCGTTCTGCGCGGCCAAAGGCATTCCGCTGGTTCAAACGACCCACCAGCAGGGGCATATCTCCGCGGCCCTTTTTGCGGCCAGCGGGGCAGACCTGTTCGGCAAAGAAGAGCTGGTGTTCCATGTGTCCGGCGGAACCACTGACCTTTTGCACTGCAAGGGGCCGGACAGCATTACCTGCATTGGCACCAGCAGCGACCTGTACGCGGGCCAGGCAGTGGACCGCCTTGGCGTGCGGCTGGGCTATGCGTTCCCGGCGGGCATCTATGTCAGCCAGCTGGCGGCAGCCTGCACCGAGAACATCAAACCCAAAGTCAGCGTGCGCGGCACAACCTGCAGCCTTTCCGGCTTGCAGAACCAGTGCGAAAAGCTGCTGGCAGAGGGCAAAAGCCCGGAATATGTCAGTAAGTACTGCCTGCTCTGCGTGGCAGAAACCCTGCGCCGCATGGCCGCCGCTGCCCTGGAGCGGAACCCCGGTCTGCCCGTGGTGTTTGCAGGCGGCGTGATGAGCAGCGAGATTGTGCGGGATTATATCACAAAACGGATGCAGTACGCCTATTTTGTGCCCGGCAAGTTTGCCAGCGATAATGCCATCGGTGTGTCCATCCTGGCAGCAAGGGAGATCAATGCATGGCCGAATACATCAATGTAACCACCCTGAACCTGCTGGCTAAACAGGTGCTGGAGCAGTGCGAACCACTGAATAACCTCATCGTCTGCGGCGAGGTTTCTAACTTTACGCGCCATTACAAAAGCGGCCACTGCTACTTTACCCTGAAAGATGAAAACGCCGCCATCAAGTGTGTGATGTTCCGAGATAAAGCGCGTCTGTTGGGCTTTGCGCCGGAAAACGGCATGCTGGTGCTGGCGTATGGCCGGGCAACGCTGTATGAGCGGGACGGCGCATTCCAGCTGTATTGCGATTATATGCGCCCCTTTGGTGCCGGTGCGGCCCAGATGGCCTTTGATGCGCTGAAGAAAAAACTTTCTGCCGAAGGCCTGTTTGATGCTGACCACAAACGCCCGCTGCCGCCTATGCCGCAGTGTATCGGGCTGGTCACATCCAAAACCGGTGCGGCATTGCAGGATGTGATCCACATCATCACGCGGCGGTGGCCGATGGTCAAACTGCTGCTGGCCCCCGTCAGTGTGCAGGGGCTGGAAGCGGAAAAGAGCATTGTGGATGGCATCCGCCGCCTGGATGCAGACCCGCGCCCGGATATAATTTTAATCACCCGCGGCGGCGGTAGCAAAGAGGATTTGTGGGTGTTCAACAGTGAGCGCATTGCCCGCGCAGCCTATGCCTGTAAAAAGCCAGTCGTTTCTGCGGTCGGGCATGAAATTGATACCACAATTCTGGATTATGTGGCGGACCTGCGTGCTCCTACACCTTCCGCAGCGGCGGAACTCTGCGTGCCGGATCAGGCACAGGTGCGGCACGAAATATTCATTTTACAACAAAATATTCAAAAAAATATACAGTCCCGCCTGGAAATGTGCTATAATAAATTCAACATCATTTCCCCGGCTGCAGCCATGCAGAACGAAAAAACAGGAATTGACGCCCGTGCGCAGCTTTTGCGGCAAGCGACAGCACAGATACAGGCCGTTGCAGCCCAAAAGGCAGCTGCCTGCACCCAGGGGCTGCACACCGCTGCTGCGGTGGCAGCATCACTGAATCCATATGCAGTCCTTGCACGCGGCTATACCATGGTCGCGGATGCCCGCGGCCGCTGCCTGACAACAGAACATCTGAAGCCGGGGCAGAAGATCACTGTTATCGGCAGCAATGCAGCCGCACAGTGTACGGTGGATGCCGTGGCACCCACTCAGGGGAACCCTGAAAAGGAGCAAACCGATGAGAGCACCTAAAACCTTTGAAGAAGGGCTCCAGCGCCTGCAGGAGCTTTTGGCAAAAATGCAGGATGAAACCACAACGCTGGACCAATCCGTTAAACTGTATGCCGAAGCTGCCCAGCTGATCCAGTACTGCAACACGGCGCTGGACAAGGCAAAATTACAGATCGAAGAGATCGACGCATCGCTGGCACAGCCCGGCGCGGATGAGTGAACCCGCAGGATAAGGAGGCTTTTCCCCATGGAACAGGAACGTTATCAACAGCAGTATAAAGCCTTTGTGCAGCAGGCGGAGCAGCGCCTGAACGAACTGTGCGATGTTTATCTGCCGGTAAAAGCCCAAATCAGCCAGGCAGCGCGTTACAGCCTGCTGGGCGGCGGCAAGCGTGTGCGCGCCGTGCTGGTGCTGGCTGCCTGCCAGCTGGCGGGCGGCGATACCGCAGCTGCAGCCGACTATGCCGCGGCGCTGGAAATGCTGCACTGCTATTCCCTGATTCACGATGACATGCCCTGCATGGATAATGATGATTACCGCCGCGGCCGCCTGAGCTGCCACAAGCAATATGGCGAAGCAACCGCCCTGCTGGCGGCGGATGCCCTGGTTACAGCAGCCTTTGAAGCTGTTGCCAATGCGCCGACCCACCCCCAAAGCCGGGTGCAGGCGGCGGCTCACCTGGCCAAAGCAGCCGGGGCACGCGGTATGTTGTATGGCCAGGAACTGGATAAGCATTACGAAACCGTGCACGCCAGCGAAAGCGAGCTGCTGGAACTGCATGCCCACAAGACCGGCGCATTGATTATTGCCGGTGTGGACCTTGGCTGCGATGCCGCTCAGGCGGACGATGCCCTGTGCACTGCCCTGCAGCATTATGCCGCGGAGCTGGGGCTGGTGTTCCAGATCGTGGATGATATTTTGGATGTGACCGCCACGACGGAAGAACTGGGCAAGCCTGTTGGCAGCGATGCCGAAAACGACAAAACGACCTTTATCACCCTGTATGGGCTGGAAGGGGCCCGCAGCCTGGCAAAGCAGCATAATGATGCTGCCCTGGCTGCCCTGGCGGATCTTGGCCCGGAAGCAGACTTTTTGCGCGAGATGGCAGTGGAGCTGCTGACCCGCAGCAAGTAACATATTACAGCAGGGCAGGCGGTGCGGCCCACTGCCCGGCAGCTTTGCCGGGAACCCGCCTGTTTGGCCCGGTGTGAGGAGAAAACTACCATGATGACGCTTTTGCGCGAAGCGCTGAGCTGGAATTATGTGCTGGTAACGGCGGTCATCAGCTCGCTGCTGGCACAGTTCACAAAAGTGATTCTGAACCTGATTATCCTTGGCAAATTTATCCCGGAACGCCTGTGGGGCGCAGGGGGCATGCCCAGTGCACACTCCGCAACGGTATGTGCACTGTTGGTTGCCACCGGGCGCTACTGCGGCACAGGCTCCACGGAGTTTGCCCTGGCGCTGGTTTTGGCCATTATTGTAATGTATGACGCAATGGGTGTGCGCCGGGAAACGGGCGAGCAGGCCAAGATTCTGAACCGCATGCTGAGCGAATGGATGGATCGTGAATCAGATGCCATGCCCTTTTTGGGAGATAAAAAACTGAAAGAGATGGTGGGTCATACCCCTATCCAGGTTCTTACAGGTGCCATTTTTGGCATTGCTGTTGGCCTTTTGATGCCAATGGTGTAAAAACAGAGCAAACGAGGTATGTGATCATGAAATATCCTTATCTGGATAAAATCCAGAAAAACGGGGATGTAAAAAAACTGCCGCAGCAGGAACTTCCGCTTCTGTGTGAGGATATCCGCAATTTTTTGATTGAAAGTGTTTCCTCTACCGGCGGGCACCTTTCGTCCAACTTGGGCGTGGTGGAACTTACGGTGGCTTTGCACCGTGCGCTGACTCTGCCGCAGGATAAAATTTTGTTCGATGTCGGTCACCAGTGCTATACCCACAAGCTGCTGACCGGCCGCCGGGAGGGCTTCGCCCATCTGCGCCAGGTGGACGGCCTTTCGGGCTTTCCCTCCCCGCAGGAAAGCGACTGTGATACCTTTATTGCGGGGCACGGCAGCACGGCGCTTTCCACCGCCATCGGTGTGGCACGCGCCAAAAAGCTGAAAAAAGAACCCGGCAAGGTCGTTGCCATCATCGGGGATGGCGCGTTCACCGGCGGCATGGTCTATGAGGGCATGAACAACGTCAGCAACCTGAACAACCTGATTGTGGTGCTGAACGATAACAAAATGTCCATCTCCAAAAATGTCGGTCAGATGGCAAATTATCTGACCAAACTACGCACAGACCCAAAGTATTTCCGGGTTAAGGCTCATATGGAAACCGCGCTGGAGTGTATCCCCGCAGTGGGCACTGCTCTGGTAGAGGTGCTGCAGGAAGGGAAAAAGATCATCCGCCGCGGCATTTACCACTCCACAATGTTCGAGGAAATGGGGTTCCAGTACGTTGGCCCGGTGGATGGCCACGATGTTACCGAGCTGACCCGGATCTTTACCAACCTGCAGGAACAGTATTCCCCGGTATTTTTGCATATTGTCACCCAAAAGGGTAAGGGTCTGAAACCGGCGGAAGAAAACCCCGGCGAGTTCCACAGCGTTTCCGCGTTTGATCTGGATCACCTGACAAATCCGGAAATGTCGCCCAAGGATTCTTTCTCCAACCGCTTTGGCAACAAGCTGGCGGCCCTGGGCAGGGAAGTGCCTAACCTGTGCGCCATTACGGCAGCTAATGAAATACGGCACTGGCCTGAACTTCTTCTACCACGCCATTCCGGAACGCTTTTTTGACGTTGGCATGGCGGAAGAGCACGCCGTAACCTTTGCGGCGGGCCTTGCCAGCCAAGGCATGCTGCCGGTTGTGGCTATCTACTCCACCTTCTTCCAGCGCGCTTATGACCAGATGATTCATGATGTGAACCTGATGCATCTGGATGTGCTGTTTGCTGTGGACCGTGCTGGCCTTGTGCCGGGCGATGGCGAGACCCACCAGGGCATTTATGATACCGGCTATTTCAGCCAAATCGGCATCCCGGTGTATTCTCCGTGCAACTATGCGGAACTGGAATACTGGCTGGAAGCACTGGTCAAAACCATGCGCGGCCCCCGCGCCATCCGTTATGCCCGCGGAGAAGAAAAGCCGGCTCTGGCGGCCCTTGGATGCACCGGCAAACCCTATGATATGCTGTGCGGTGCGGACAAGGCCGATACCGTTCTTGTCAGTTATGGCGCTGAAACCGAGGAGATTCTTGCCGCGGCGGAACTGCTGCGCCACCAGGGAATGGCAGCGGACTGCTGTAAGCTGGTGCAGGTTTATCCCTTGCCGGATGGTCTCTGCCGCCAGCTTTCCAACTATAAAACCATCCTGTTTGCAGAGGAATCCGTGGCAACGGGCGGTATTGGTCAGCAGCTTTGCACTGCCCTGCAGGCAGCAGGTTGGCAGGGCCGCTTTATCCTGCGCGGGGTAGATAACACCCATCTGCTGCACGCCACAGTGCCGCAGCTGCGCCGGGACCAGGGCTTGGATGCTCATACTCTGGCCCAGGACGTGTTGACCCGTAACTGAAATAAGTGAACCGAAAGGTTGTTCATCAATGAAAATTCGTCTGGATCAATACCTTTGCCAAAACGGCCATGCCCAAAGCCGGGAGCGCGCCAAAGCACTGATTATGTCCGGTATTGTCTTTGTCAATGAGCAGAAAGTGGACAAAGCCGGTGAAATGATTGCTGAGGACGCCAAAGTGGAAGTGCGCGGCCATGATATCGGTTACGTCAGCCGCGGCGGCCTCAAGCTGGAAAAAGCCATGCAGGTGTTCCCCATGCGGCCGGATGGCAAGGTCTGCATGGATATTGGCGCATCGACAGGCGGCTTTACCGACTGTATGCTCAAAAATGGCGCAGTCAAAGTGTACGCCGTGGATGTGGGCTATGGCCAGCTGGCGTGGAGCCTGCGCACCGATGAGCGCGTGGTCAATATGGAGCGCACAAACATCCGCAATGTTACCCCGGATATGCTGGGGGACAAAATTGCGTTTTTCAGCGTGGATGTTTCCTTTATCTCGCTCAAACATATCTTCCCGGTGGCGGATACTATCTGTACGCCGGATGCCGTCGGCGTCTGTCTGGTGAAGCCCCAGTTTGAAGCCGGACGCGAAAAAGTAGGTAAAAAAGGCGTTGTGCGGGAACCCGCTACCCATGCTGAGGTGCTACATATGGCGCAGGGTTACGCCATGGCGAACCACTTTACCCCGGCGGGACTGGATTTTTCGCCCATTAAGGGGCCGGAGGGCAACATTGAATTTTTGATGTATGTCCAGCACAGCCAGAATCCGCAGCCGCTGCCCGAAGGCCTGATTGAACAGACGGTTGCCAACGCTCACGCGGCGCTGGATAAAGCCCCCAACCTGCACTGAACCTTAAAAGCTGCGTTCCTGTTACTTTGGGCAATACCGCATAATTCTAAGTGCCGATACGGCGAGCGAGGTGCGGCAGATGCTAAGCCAAAAGCGCAGATAATACTGGAAGCTGCAAAGGTGAGCGCCGCCAGTGGCGGAAACAGCGAACCGAAGCAGGGGCAGCGGTCGCAGAGTGCGAGGGGCTTTTTGCCCCCGAAGCACGATGCGGGTACCGCAACCCGACATTATCGAGCATTTTGGCAACGCAGATGCCGTGCCGCAGCCGCCGGAGCGGTGCTTAAGCCGTAAGGCGGGAATTGTGCGGTGTTGCCTTTGAAACCATACCCGGAAAGGGGAAAAGAGCTTGTCCGTTTTTCTTTTTCCAAACAGAATCAAAGATACCGATTTTTCCGTTACCCGTCAGGTGATCGCTTTGCTGGATCAACACGGCATCCATGCCCTGCTGGCGGATGAGCTGGCTGGGGAATTGGTGGATACCAAGGCGGTATTCCTGCCCCAGCAGCAGGCGTTGGCCCAGGCAAAACAGGTTATCACCATTGGCGGGGATGGCACACTGCTGCGCATCGCCCATGACTGCCTTGCCCAAAGCAAGCCGGTCCTGGGTGTCAACCTGGGGCGCATTGGCTTTTTGGCTACCTGCGAGGTGGCAGAGCTGCCGGAAAAGCTGGCCCGCCTGGCTGCGGGGCGGTATACCATTGAGCCGCACAACCTGCTGCGCGCGGATGCCCCGGCCCATAACTGGCACCAGGTTGCCATGAACGACGTGGTGCTGTTCGGCAATTCCCGCCTGCACCCCATGGATTATACCGTCTACTGCGATGGCGCTTTTGTCAGCCGCTACCGCAGCGATGGGGTGATCATCGCAACACCCACGGGCTCCACGGCTTACTCGCTTTCCGCAGGTGGGCCGGTGCTGGATGCCTGTGCGGCGGTTATGGTGCTTACCCCGGTCTGTGCGCACAGCATCCACGCGGTGCCGCTGGTGTTTTCGGCCAGCCGCACCCTGACGGTGGTGGCGGAAGCAACCAACCGTGACAGCGTGTACGCCAGCGCGGACAGCCATTCCCGCTGTGATTTGCAGCCGGGCGAAAGTTTGACCATTACCACGGCAGTGGAACAGCTGGGGCTGATTACCTTTGACGAAACCGAGCAGTTCCGTGCGATAGAAACAAAATTGATGAGGAGATGACTCTGCAATGAAAAGTGCGCGCCATCAGGCAATTTTGGACCTGATTGAAAAATATCCGATTGACCGGCAGGAGGATCTTCTCGAACATCTGCGCCGTGCCGGTTTTGATGTAACGCAGGCAACAGTATCGCGTGATATCCGGGAACTGCGCCTGGTAAAAACTGCAACGGGGGAGGGCGGCTACCGCTATATGCCGGCAAACGGCAACGGCAAGGTGGCTCATTCACCTAACCGGTTTGAAACCATTTTCCGGGAGTCTGTACTCAAGGTGGACTATGCTGGGCATATGGTACTGGTCAAATGCTTTTCCGGCATGGCGAATGCCGCCTGTGAAGTTTTTGACGCTCAAACCTGGGAAGGTGTTGTTGGTACACTTTCCGGTGATGATACGTTTTTTATCCTGATGCGCACCGAGGAAAACGCTGCTGAGATCACCCGCCAGCTGCAGCGCTATACGGTACGCCACACTTAAACCGCCGGAGGGGGAGCAGCATCCATGCTTGCGGAGCTGAAAATTGAAAATGTTGCCGTGATTGAAAAAGCCGAAGTACAGTTTACCCCGGGCCTGAATGTGCTGACGGGCGAAACCGGCGCCGGCAAATCTATCATGATCGATTCCATCAATGCCATTCTGGGCAACCGTACCTCGCGTGATCTGGTGCGCAGCGGTGCGCCCAAGGCACGCATTTGGGCCACGTTTGAATCTATCCCGGCCCATGTGCGGGAGCAGGTGGAAAAATGCGGCTATGGTGCCCAGGATGACCTGCTGCTGTACCGCGAGATCAGCGCGGACGGAAAAGGCAGCTGCCGTATTAACGGTATGCCCGCTACCGCCGGCGTGGTGCGGGATATTTCCGCCGGGCTGCTGACCATCCATGGCCAGCACGACAGCACCAGCCTGACCAACCCGGCAACCCATCTGGCCCTGCTGGATCAGTACGCGCAGGATGGGGCAGAGTATGCCGCTTACCATGCGCTGTACCGCGCTCTTGTCACGGCAAAGCGCGCGCTGGATGCGTTGACTTCCAGCGAGGAAGAAAAGCAGCGCCGGATCGCAGAGCTTTCGGAAGAGATTGATACCATTGATGCCGCTGCGCTGACCGCAGGCGAGGAAGAACGTTTGATGGAGCGCCGCAAAGTCATCATGCACGCACAGGGCATTCTGGATGGTCTGACGGCGGCGCACCAGGCGCTTTCCGGTGATGATTCCGGCGAAATGATGGGCGCAGCGGATCTGCTGGGCAGTGTGGTCAATGAGCTGGTCGAAAGCGCTCGCCTGGATGAGAGCCTGGCACCGCTCAGCGAGCGCCTGAGCGATTTGTATTACGGTGCGCGGGAGCTGGCCACCGACCTCGCCGACCGCCTGGACGGTTATGATTTTGACCCGGGGGAGCTGGATCAAATCGAAGAACGGCTGGACCAAATTTACCGCATGAAACAGCGTTACGGTGCCAGTGTGGAAGAACTGCTGACTCGGCGGGATAAGGCGGCCGAAGAATTGGAAGGGTACCAGTCCTCCGGCAAGCGCATTGCAGAGCTGACCCAGCGCAAACAGGAATTGTACCGCCAGACCAAGGCTGCAGCGGAAACGCTGACCCAAGCTCGCCTGAAAGCTTTTACCAGCATGAACCGCCAAATGCGGGAAGCACTGGAATTTTTGAACATGCCCGGCGTGCGTATGGTGCTGCGCCATCAGCGCGGCCCGTTAGCTTCCGCAGGACAGGATAACATTGAATTTTTGATTTCTACCAACCCCGGCGAGGAGCCCAAGCCGTTGGCTAAAATCGCTTCCGGCGGCGAGCTTTCCCGTATCATGCTGGCGTTCAAGAGCGCCTTGGCTGATAAAGATGCAATTTCGACCGTTATTTATGATGAGATCGACACCGGTGTTTCGGGCCTTGCCGCCGGGCGTATTGGCCAAAAGCTGAAGCAGACCGCCAGCGGCCATCAGGTGCTGTGCATCACCCATACCCCACAGATCGCTGCCTTCGCCGATAACCAGCTGCTGATTGAAAAGAAGGTGCGGGACAACCGGACCTTCACTGAGATCCATCCGCTGGATCTGGATGGCCGCGTGCAGGTGTTAGCCCGCATGATCTCCGGCGATAAAGTTACCAGACCTCAGCCTTGCCAACGCCCGCGAGTTGATTGAAAAATCGCAGGGGTAAGCGCAGGACAATAACGAAAGAAAAACAGAAGAGAAGCATACAAACCTCTGGCCGACAAAACAGGCTGGAGGTTTTATTTTTTTGGAATTTCTTTTATTATCGTTCTAAGGCAATACCGCACAATTCCCGCCTTGCGGCTAAGCACCGCGCTCCGGCAGCTGCGGCACGGCATCTGCGTTGCCAAAATGCTCGATAAGACATCCAGTATTATCTGCGCTTTTGGCTTGGCATCTGCCGCACCTCGCTCGCCGTATCGGCACTTAGAATTATGCGGTATTGCCCTAATTTGGAGCCAAGAAGAAATAAAAGCAAAATGTTTGGGAAGGCCCCTTGACACCATGGGGAAGATATGGTATTCTAACTTCGTTGATTAGATAAACCTAACCAACGAATATCCCGTACTTTCTGCATAAACATAGCAATGCGACGGGAATTTTTAATGACTTGAAGTTAGCGAGAACTAATTATACGGTCAAAACAGGAGGGTACACCATGCAGCGTAATTTTGAAACCTCGTTTGTAACGCAGTGTGCTCCTGTTCTGGCGGGACTTAAAGTGGCAAACCTCTTCCGCTGGGTTGAACCCGATGCAAGCGCCATGCACGCCATGGCGGAGCGCTGGGCGGCCGAGCTAAAACCCAAAGGCGTTACGGTTTCTACCATCAAGGAATGCCCCCCGTCACCCACGCCTATCTGGTTTATGTCTACCGCGCAAAGAGCCTGGAAGAAAGCCTGCAGCAGCCGGATGTGCAGCAGTACCTGCTGCGGGAAGGTTACCCCCAGGGCGGCTTGCAGGAGTGCTTGGATCATCTTTCCCGGTGCCTTTGCTGCGAAGCAGAGTTCCCGCACGAGATTGGCGTTTTCCTTGGTTATCCGCTGGAAGATGTCGTTGGCTTTGTGGCAAACAAGGGCAAAAATTATACGTTCTGCGGTTACTGGAAATGCTATGGCGACCCCTGCTGCAGCACAAAAGACGTTTGAACGCTTCCGCAAATGCACTGAAGTTTATCTCCGCTGTTTCCAGAGCGGTACACCGATCACCCGGCTCGCAGTAGCCGTTTGATATAATGGGCGCACGCCCATGTTAAGGTAATACCGCACAATTCCCGCCTGACGGCTTAAGCGCCGCTCCGACGGCTGCGGCACGGCATCTGCGTTGCCAAAATGCTCGATAATGTCGGGTTTGCGGTACCCGCATCGTGCTTCGGGGCAAAAGCCCCTCGCACTCTGCGACCGCTGCCCTGCTTCGGTTCGCTGTTTCCCGCCACTGGCGGCGCTCACCTTTGCAGCATCCAGTATTATCTGCGCTTTTGGCTTAGCATCTGCCGCACCTCGCTCACCGTATCGGCACTTAGAATTATGCGGTATTGCCTTAAAATATAATAAAGGAGCTGTTTGATTATGAACAAGGTAGCAATCGTTTATTGGAGTGGCACAGGCAATACTGAGCAGATGGCCCAGGCTGTGGCAGAGGGCGTTAAGAATGCTGGCGGCGAAGCCGATGTGCTGACCTGCGCAGAATTTGATAGCGCAAAGCTGGCCGATTACGGCGCAGTTGCTTTCGGCTGCCCCGCTATGGGCGCAGAGCAGCTGGAGGAAGGCGAATTTGAACCCATGTTCGCTGACCTGGAAGGCAGCCTGTCTGGTGTGAAGGTTGCTCTGTTCGGTTCTTACGGCTGGGGCTCTGGCCAGTGGCTGGAAGACTGGTGCGCACGCTGCAAGGAAGACGGCGCTGTGATGCAGGAAGAACCTGGCGTTATGGCAAACGAAGCACCGGACGACGATGCAATCGCAGCCTGCAACGCTCTGGGCGCAAAGCTGGCAGTCTGCTGAGCAAAGTGTCCTGAGGTGCTCACTACACCTTGAGCAAATAGCATTATGACGGCGGGGAACCGATACCGAGAAAAAGGCATCGGCTCACTGCCGTTTGCTTTTTACAGTTTATCATCAGGGCTGTTATAAGATAGAAAAGACAAACAAAAAAATCCGGCAGAACACCGGGTAGCGGCTCTGCCGGATGATGAAGCGCACGGATTGGGCAATCAGCCAAAAATACCAAACAGCTTTTTCTTCTGGTAAGGCGCGCAGCTGTAGCTGACCATGCGGTAGCCAGTCGGTTCCAGCGCTTTAGCGATGTCAGCCTCAGCAATTTCGTTTTCGGCTACAATAACAGCCTGGCCCTTGGTGTGGCTGGCGGTTACCTTTTGACGGAAATGCCTTGCGGATTGCGTCAGAAACATGTGCTTCACACATGCTGCATGCCATTCCATCTACCCCAACAGTGATTTGAACCATTAAACTCATCCTTTCTGCAATAGGTTACGTATCCTAAACCAAACTGACCCAAAAGGCAGGCGGCAATTCATAACGGCTTCATCATACCAACCCAATGGGTATTTGTCAAGCAGAGAGAATACAGCATATTCCGCTCAAAAGAAGGGGGAAAAGGGCATAAAATGCCTGAATGACGCAGCGTCCTTTGTGCAAATTGCCTTAAAAAGTGTGAAAAAGTTAGCCACGACTTATCGGCTAGCACAAACTAATTTTGGATGACTTCAAAACTATTGACATTGCAGGTTAGCAGTGGTAAACTGCGAATGTTCAAAAGAAGTTAGCATCTGCTAATCTTCTGCAGGTGGCCGGGAAGCGGCAGATTACAGGGATTAAGGGGCAAACTCCGGCTTTTTGCGCCTGTGCAAGATGCAGAAAAAACAGAACGGAAAGTTATAAGCGTAAAGCAATTTGGACGTTGGGGGATGAAACGATGATGCCGATTACGATGGCAAAAAGCAGGCGAAACTGTCACCATCAAAAAAATCACTGGTAAAGACGAAGTTCGCCAGCACCTGGCTGAGTTGGGATTTGTTGTGGACGCAACGGTTACCGTTGTGAACGAAATTGCGGGCAA